>BNJU01002813.1_pt1 | contig 157049 bp, 171 predicted proteins | sample 8539281 | NCBI WGS metagenome assembly BNJU01 (sample SAMD00202456, study PRJDB9452) | human saliva metagenome | isolation source: human saliva | place: Japan
GGTCGTTCTGGGGCGCCTGGTAGTCCGCGGCGGCCAGCACCGAGTCGGCCCAGGAGGTGATCTCGTCGGGGTCGGTGGGCGGCGGCAGCGGGGTGCGCTGCCAGTTCTCGACCTGGGCGAGGCTGGGCGCGAGATCAGGGCATGCCGATGCCGCGGTGCCCGATGACGCGCACGGCAGGGATCCCCAGGGCCTGTCCGAGGGCGGCGACGTTGAGTCGGCCGGCGCGGCGGCTGAGCTCGTCGGTCATGGTGACCACCAGGCAGGTGGGCAGCTCCAGGGCGAGGGCCTCGGCGATGAAGTTCATGCCGCGCTGCAGCGTCGTGGCGTCGACGACGATGACCAGGGCGTCCGGGGCGCTGACCGTGGTCGAGGTCCCGGTGAGGACATCGTGGACGATCTGCTCATCGGGGCTGATCGGGTCCAAGGAGTAGGCGCCCGGCAGGTCCTCGATCGTCAGGGTCTTGCCGCCGACCTTGCAGGTGCCCAGTGACCGCTGGACGGTGACGCCGGGGTAGTTGCCGGTCTTGGCGTGCAGGCCGGTCAGGGCGTTGTAGATGGAGGTCTTGCCCGCGTTGGGGGCTCCCGCCAGGGCGACGCGCGGGGCGCCGGACACCAGGGTCTTGGAGCTGCCCGAGCCGCAGTGGCAGTCGGCGCCGTCATAGGGGTGCTCGCAGCGCTGCGACTGCCCGGTGGCGTGCTGTGTGATGTCGTGGGTGCTCACAGAGTCTCTCCCGTGTTCGGTGCGGCGGGGTCGTCGGCCGCGTGCCGTCCGGCCGGCCTGGGCTGGAGGATGATGCGGTTCTCGGCCTCCACGGTGGTGACCTGGATGAGTCGGGCCTCCTGGCGACGCAGGCACAGTTCGTAGTCGGAGACGCGGTAGACCACCGGGTCTCCCATGGGGGCGCGGCGCAGTGGCGTGGCGATCCGACCGGGGACGAAGCCCAGGTTGCGCAGGCGCTTGACGAGGACCCCGCCAACGCCGTCGTCGAGCAGGCCGGTGATGCGTCCGCTGGTGCCGGGGCTCAGGTCCGACAGTGCGAAGGTGGCAGTGCCCGGTTCGGGTAAGTATGTGGTGCCCTCGGGGGCGCGGTGTCGTGGAACAGCAAAATCCATGGTGTCCTCAGATCGACATGAAGGGGCTTCGTCGATATAAGTCTAAGGCAACGCTTCTCTATCTCGCAGCAGGTCAGAGGGCGTTCTGCTTCAGTGCTGCACGTCTGTTCGGAGGTGCGCCGGGGAGGGACTCGATTCCTTATCGGAGCCTGAGGCGGGGCTGCGGTTGTTATCGGCGGGAGGCGGTAATGGTGTTGAGCCGTATAAAATATAGTGCGATCACTTCCTACTTCCACAAGATGCTTTTCTTGTGGAAGTAGGAAGTGATTTGTTGGCGATATGTGGGGATGGTTGTACGGGGATGTTTGTGCCTGAAGCGGGGAGCTGCTTCCCCGCTTTTTGTTCCCCTCAAGAGTCTTGGGGGCTCTCAGACCTTCTGGTGAGGTGGTGGTGGGTTAGCAGGGCAGAGGGTCGGGCATGTTCTGGGCGCCCAGGTAGTACACGTAGCCGAGCGGCACGACGAAGAAGAAGAAGGCGATGCGAACCAACCAGGCGTTGACGTTCCATTTGTTGGCGAGGCCTCCGCAGACTCCGAGCCAGATCTTGTCGGCGGAACGGGCGGGCCAATCGAAACCAGAAGAATTCTGTGCTGTCATGGCAGGTATTCTGCTATGTTCGATACGTTGATGTCACGTCGGAGTTTCGGTCTGAATAAATCAGTGTCCAACAGCGGGTGACTGGGTGGTGAATATATCTAATGTGAGACTTCAATGCCCTTCAATGGCGAGGTGATCGCGGTTTCCTTCCGGTTCCATGAGACGAACCTTGGAAAATACTCGACGTCCAATAAGAGTGACATGAATCTCTGTCTTCTTGTTGTGTATTAGGCTCGATATTGCTTGTGAAAATAAGGGGTGTAACGACGGCCCTGTGTGATGGGAGGGGCCACCCTCTGCCGGCCCCGCCTCACCGTCGAGGGTTCAGCGGGGCCGGGACATGGCCACGGCGCGGGCGCGCTCGGCCCAGGTGTCATCGAGCGGCTCGGGCTCCCAGGCGGCGCCGGCGTGCTCGGCGGCGTGCGCCAGCAGCCAGTCGGCCACGGTCGGGTTCTTGGGCAGCAGGGAGCCGTGCAGGTAGGTGCCGATGACGTGGTGGACGCGCCCGCCCTCGGTGGAGTCCTTGCCGTTGTTGCCATCACCCATGCGCACGGTGCCGAAGGGGCGCGCGCCCGGCCCCAGGGTGGTCAGGCCGAGGTGGTTCTCGTAGCCGACCACCGCGCCGAAGTCCTCGGTGTCCAGGGTGATGTTGCCGATGAGGCGGGTGTCGCCGGCCACCGTGTGGGCGTCCATGAGGCTGATGCCGGGAATCTCATGGCCCTTGGCGGTGGTGAAGCCGTGCCCGAAGAGCTGGTAGAGGCCGCAGATCGCCAGCATCGGGACGCCGTCGGCGGCCCACGCCTTGAGCGTGGGGCCGACCTTGACCAGGTCCTCCTGATGCGGTCCTGACCGGAGTCCTGGCCGCCGCCGCCCACGAGGACGTCGACGTCGCCGGGCAGCTCGTCGCCCGGGTCGTAGGAAGAGCTCGACGTCGTATCCCTGCCACTGGGCCCGCCGCGCCAGCACGAGCGTGTTGCCCCAGTCGCCGTAGATGTTCATGTCCCGCGGGTAGAGCTGGAGCAGGCGCAGGTGCCCGCGAGCGGGGCCGTCGGTGGTGTGCTCGTAGCGCACGGTCATGACATGACCTCCTCAACGTCCGTCATCTCGCCCAGGATCGAGCGCAGAGCCAGCATCGCGGTGTAGGTGGTGAAGATCCGCATGGGGCGGTCCGTGTCTGCGGCGGCCCGGCGCATGAGGGCCACGGCCCGGCGCAGGTCGGGCTCGACGTCGGCGATCTCGACCTCGTCGTAGCGCAGCCGCAGCGCCATGTCCCAGGCCCGCACCCCGGTGACGACGGCGACCCCGCCGGCGCGCAGGGCCGAAGTCGACGTCCCAGCCAGGACATGTCCCGGCCATCGGCGTACTCGTCGTTGATGGCCACGACCACGACCTCGCCGTCCTTCGCCTGGGCGGCCGCCGAGAGCAGCCCCATGCGGAAGCCGGCCGGGTTCTTGACCAGGGAGAGCTGGACCGGGCGGCCGTCCAGGGTGAGGACCTCGCCGCGGCCGAAGGCGGCCTGCACGGTGCCCAGGGTGGTCAGCAGCCCGGGCAGGTCGGCGTCCTCGCCCAGTACCTCCAGGACCACCCCGAGGGCGGCGCAGGCGTTGAGCAGGTTGTGGACGCCCGGGATGGCGAAGTCGACCTCGTGGGAGGTCCCGTCGACGCTCACGGTGGCGCGCTGGCCGTTGATGGCCCCCAGGGTGACGCGCGGGCCGGGGGCCTGGCCGCCCTGACGGGGGCTGACCAGGCCGGTGCGCAGGTCGTCGTCGGACAGGAACAGGGAGCGCAGGTCCTCGCCTGCGCCGAAGGAGACGACGCGGGCGCTGACGCCCTCGAGGAAGGCAGGGGCGGCCAGGCGCGGGTCGTCGCCGTTGAGGACGACGACGTCGCTGGTGGCCTTGGCGATGGAGTGCAGGGAGGGAGGCGGTGTAGTCGATCTCGCCGAAGCGGTCGAGCTGGTCGCGCATGACGTTGAGCAGGGAGGCAGGCGCGCGGGCGGACCCAGGCCACGAAGTGCACGGCGTGAGCCTCGTCGAGCTCGAGGACGGCGATGTCGGCGTCCAGGTTGCCGGCGGCGTCGACCTCGGTGAGCAGGGAGGCGAGCACACCGCGCACGAAGTTCGAGCCGGTCCGGTTGGTGAAGACCTTGAGGCCCTGCTCGCGCAGGAGCTGGACCACCATCTTGGTGGTCGTGGTCTTGCCGTTGGTGCCCGAGACCACGATGACGCCGCGGGGCAGGCGGCTCAGGGTGCGCTCCAGGAAACCGGGGTCGGTGCGCTCCATGACGAGGCCGGGGAAGGCGGTGCCGCCGCTGCCGCCGCCGCGTGCACGGGCGGCAAGACGCGCTGTGCGGCCGAGAGCGACCGTGAGACGAGAACGCATGGAACTCCTGCTGGCTCAGAATGACTGACCGGATGCGGTCACAGGGCTGGAGCGCGAGGTGCGCCAGCTGCGGGTCATTCTAGGGCAGCGGGGCCGGTCACGGATGCGTCACGATGCTCACGTGACTGGCGCGGGTCGCGGGGCACATGGGGCGCTCGGCGGCGGCTCACTGTGGGACGACGACGTGCAGGGCGCCCTCCTCGACCTCGGCGCTCAGGGTGCGGGTGGAGCCGGCCGTGTCGCCGTCGAGCTCGAAGGGGACGGGACGGTCGACCTCGATGAGAACCTTCCGGGCGCGGGTGAGGGTGAAGCCCTCCATCTCCTGGCCGGTGAGGATCTGCGCCCCCAGGCGGGCCCAGTCCACGACCTTGCCGGGGCTGGCCAGGAGCAGGTCGACCATGCCATCGGTGGGGGCGGCCCGCGGGAAGAGCGTCATGCCGCCGGTGATGGTGCCGACGTTGCCCATGAGCGCCATGACCATATGACGACGCTCCGGGGGCTCGTCGTCGAGCGTGATGGTGGCGGTGAAGGGGTCGGGGACCGCGTTCTGGACGGCGGCCACCGCGTAGGCGCCCGAGCGGATGACCTTCTTCAGGCCCGAGTCGGTGGACTCCATGATCTGAGCGTCCAGACCCATGCCTGCCATGACGACGAAACGCTCCTGACCGTCGTCGAAGGCGCAGGTGACCATGTCGATGGCCGTGAGGCGGCCGTGCAGGGCCAGGCGGATGGCGGCGTCGGTGTCCAAGGGGATGGAGAGGTTGCGGGCCAGCAGGTTTCCGGTGCCGGCGGGGATGAGGGCCATGGGCATCTCGGTGCCGGCCAGCTGGGAGGAGACGGCGCGCACGGTTCCGTCGCCGCCGGCCACCATGACCAGGTCGACGCCGGCCTCCAGGGCGCGGTGGGCCATGGAGCGACCGGGGTCATCGAGGGTGGTCTCCAGCCAGACGGTGGGCAGCCAGCCGGCGGCGCGCACCTCGGCGGTGACCCGACGTCGCAGGAGCGAGAGGTCGTCGAACTTGGTGGGGTTGTAGATGACGGCGGCGCGCTTCTCGCTGCTGGTGCGCGACAGGCGACGGTTGACCCAGCTGGTGAGGATCGCGTCGATGCCGCCGGCCCACAGGGCCAGGTTCGCGAAGGCGGCGCCCAGGAGGAAGCCGCCGATGAGATCGCTGAGCGCCGCCAGGCCCATGTACCACTGGCTGACGGCGGTCACGGCGACGGCCGTGTAGCCCAGGACGGTGCCGGTGGCGACCATGGTGCTGCGGTGGTGGGCGCGCGCGAGGGTCACCAGGACCCAGGAGGCCAGGGTCATCGCTGTGACGTGCGCGTTGGGGTAGGAGTAGGTGAAGGCGGCGATGGAGTCGGAGAAGGCGGAGCCCGGGTCGGGGTGAGCCAGGTACAGGGCGATGACGAACTGGACGGGGATGCCGGCGGCGGCGATGGTCAGCGAGACGCTCAGACGGCGCATGCGGGCCGAGTAGGCGTAGACGACCCAGGCCGCGATGATCGCGAGGATGAGGAGAGGGTGGGTGAAGGTGGCGAAGGCCTCGGCGAGCTGTCCGGCGGCCGACCGTGGCTGGGTGTCGGGGGACGGCAGGAGGGCGTCGATGGCGGGGGAGTGCTGCTTGACGTACGGGGCGAGCGGTCCCGGGGCGCTCAGGTAGGTCCAGATGATGAAGGCCAGGGCGAAGCCGATGCACAGGATGGCCTCGACATACTTCAGGCGCAGTGGGGTGCGGGGAGGGGAGGCGGTGGAGTCGCGTGGGGGCTTGTTCAGCTCGCTCATCCCTTTCCTCCGGCTGATTGTCCGGGAACCAGCCTAGCCTGTGCGGCTGAGAGCGGTATGTGGGCCGGCTGTGGGTGCCAGACCGGCGGGGCGGCCTGGCGCTGGTCGGTCCCGTCGGCGGCGCAGGGCAAGTGGCTGTGCGGGGTGACTCAGCGGTCGGGTGCCAAAGGTTGCGGGCCCGGTTTCTATACGGCAGAAGACCCACGAGCGAGCTCGCGGGTCTTCTCACCTCATCGTCGGGGGATTCGGCCTGACGGCCTCTTACCCCTTCCTCTTCGAAGACCTCATGAGCAAGCTCATGGTTCTTCTCATCGTCGGGGTGGCGGGATTTGAACCCACGACCTCTTCGTCCCGAACGAAGCGCGCTACCAAACTGCGCCACACCCCGTGTGCAGCAGGGGACAGCATAGCCTCCACCCACCGCAGGGAGGAAATCGGATCCGCTGAGTCCTCCGTCACGTCGCTGTTCGCTCCCTGACGGAACCCGGTTGGCCCGAGGCGCCCACCGTGACAGGCTGCTCATGGCCGGTCCGCACGTTGGCCCTCCCCTGAGCGCCCTCACCAGTCCGGGGCCCTCATCCTCGGGGCTGTGAGCCCACCCGAAGAGACGCGAGGGCCGGAGAAGACACCCGTCGGCCACCCGCTGCAGACAAACAAGGAGCCCCATGCGCATTGAGGCCGTCGTCGGCGACATCACCACCGAGAAGGTCGACGCCATCGTCAACGCCGCCAACAGCACCCTCCTGGGCGGAGGGGGAGTCGACGGCGCCATCCACCGCGCCGCCGGCCCCAGCCTGCTCGACGCCTGCCAGAAGGTGCGGGACACCGAGCTGCCCGACGGCCTGCCGGTCGGCCGCGCCGTGGCCACACCTGGTTTCGACCTGCCCGCCGCCTGGGTCATCCACACCGTGGGCCCCAACCGCCACGCCGGCGAGGACGATCCCGCCCTGCTGCGCGCCTGCTTCGACAGCTCCCTGGAGCTCGCCATCCAGCTCGGCTGCACCGGCATCGCCCTGCCGGCCGTCTCCGCAGGCGTCTACGGCTGGCCGATCGCCGAGGTCGCCGAGGTCGCCGTGGCCCGGGCCCGCGCCGTCGAGCAGCGCTCCCACACCGATCCCGACGCCGTCGGCCGCCTGGGGACTCATCCGCTTCGTCCTGTCCTCACAGACCAACCACGAGGCCTTCGCCCGCGAGCTCGCGCTCACCGAGGCCTGAGGCGGCCGGGCTGCCGGCCTCCCCTCGTCCCTCGAACCGGCGGGGACAATCGACACCGTCGAGGGACATGCCGACGCGGCCAGGGGGCATCTCGCGCGTCGGGGGACTGGAATCCTGTCCCCGTACGCACAGACCGTCCCCGGCCGGAAGAGAATGCCCCAGTACGCGTGGGATGCCCCGCCCGTACTGGGACGCCCCGCCTGGCTCAGGCGCCCTCGGCCTCCGCAGCCGCCTGCTCATCCGCCCACCGGCCCAGGTCCTCGCCGTGGATCGCGGCCGCCAGCAGGTCCGGGAAGGCGTCCGGCGTGCAACCGAAGGCCGGCACCCCCATCGTGGCCAGCCGCCTGGCGACGTCGTGGTTGTAGCTGGGGACGCCGTCATCACTCAGGGCGAGCAGTACGACGACCTGCACCCCGCTTCCCAGCAGCTCCCGCACCCGTCCCAGCATCTGCTTCGGGTCGGAGTCGTACAGGTCGCTGATGAGGATGAACACCGAGTCCGCCGGCCGCGTGATCGTCTGCCGGCAGTACTCGATGGCGGGGGAGGTATTCGTGCCGCCGCCGAGCTGGGTCCCGAAGATGACGTCGACGGGGTCCGACAGCAGCGGCGTCAGGTCCGTGACGGCGGTGTCATAGGCGACCAGCGTGGTGCGCAGTGAACGGATCGAGGCCATGACCGCCGCCATGATGGAGGCGTAGATGACCGAGGAGGACATGGACCCGGACTGGTCCATGCAGATGGTGAACTCCTTCTGAATGCCCCGACGGCGCCTGCCGTGCCCGACGAGCCTCTCCGGGATGACCGTGCCCAGCTCCGGCACGTAGTTCTTGAGGTTCGCGGCAATGGTCCGGTTCCAGTCGATGTCGGCCGGCTGGGGCCGCGAGGTCCTCGTGGAGCGGTCCAGCGCGCCGCGCACCGACTGCTGGAGCCGGTCGGCGATCCGCTCCTCCACCTCCTTGACGACCTTGTCGACGACCGTGCGCGCCGTCGCCTTGGCCTCCTGAGGAATCATCTCCGACAGGGTGGCCAACGTCGCCGCCAGGTGCACGTCGGGCTCCACGCCCTGGAGCACCTCGGGCTCCAGCAGGAGCGTCGTGAGCCCCAGGCGGTCAATGGCATCGGTCTGCATGACCCGCACCACCCGCGAGGGGAAGTACCTGCGGATGTCCCCCAGCCAGCGGGCCACATGGGGCGCGGAGCCACCCAGGCCCCCGCGCTCCTTGTCCTGCGGGTCGACGTCGTACAGGGTCCGCCAGCGCCGCGTCCATCGCCCGGTGTCCCTCCGACAGCGAGGTGGGGTAGCCACGCGCGTCCACGCCCAGGGCCAGGCGCCAGCGCTGCTCGATCGTGGTGGGCTCGACGTCGTCGGCCCGGTCGGCCCGGTCGGCCCGGTCGGCCGGGCCCGCAGGGACTGCCTGGCCGGCGTGCTGCCCCGGCTGGTTCGCGTCGTCGGTACGCTCGTGCGTGGTCATCGGGTACCTCCCAGGATCATGCTCACGGTGTCCAGAACCGCCTCGACGTCGTCGAAGGCCTCCTCAACCGGGCCGCTCCCGTCCGGGGCGGGGGAACCGAGGTCCCGGATCTGCCGGGCCAGGTCCGTCTTCTGGGGGCTCGGCCACTGGCCGAAGGCTCGTCGCAGTGCGGGCAGGACGTCGACGAAGGCCTGGTCCCCGATGCGCGCCAGCCACTCGTTGAGCACCTCGAGCAGGGTGTTGTCATAGCTGAGCAGGAGGATGTCTCCCGCGAGGAAGCCCTCGATCCACTCGGCCTGATCCTCGGGCTGCGTGCCCTGCGACAGTGCCCGGGACAGCCTCAGGGCGGCGTCGTCGCGGGCCAGCTCCCCGGCGTCCAGGAGCATCCGGGTGATGCGTCCGGCCAGCAGGCCCGGCAGGCTCCGGGTGGCCAGCGCGGAGCGCAGCGCACCGTTCCACAGCGTCGCGGCCCGCTCGTCCAGAAGACCGATGACTCCCTGGACCTCGTCGATCGTCGTACGCAGCGTGCGGGCCACCTGGGCGTCCACGTTCGCGGCCGCCGCGGGCATCCCCGCGCACCCGCGCACCAGGACGGCGCGGGTCACCGCCTCCAGGCTGGAGGTGTCCGTGCCGCGCACGTCCCCGTAGCGCTGGGAGCGGGCCAGGGCAGGCACCGAGCCCAGCAGCCGGACGATGTCCATCTCGCGGGCCGCCTGCTCGTCGAGGATCCCCAGCAGCTCGGGCACGACCTCGGACAGGCCGGCCGTCAGCGCCTTCTCCACCGAACCGGTCACCTGCGGCAGGGAGTCGGTGGCGCCCAGCAGGGCGTTCCCGGCGGCGGAGGCCACCGTGGTGCCGAAGGCCGCGGCCTCCACCACCTGCACGGACATCTCCGGGTCCCACTCGAGCTCCCAGACCTCCTTGAAGGTGCCGCTCGAGGCCACCCGCTGCCGCCTGCCCCAGGTGATCCCCAGAATCTCCAGGCGTCGCAGCAGCTGGGACTTGGCCAGGTCCCGGGGCTTGCGCAGGTCCAGGGAGAGTGTCCTGGGAGTCGCCGTGAAGGCCATGCGCAGGCTCTTGGCGGTCGAGCGCAGATCGGCGTCCAGGGGGACCATGGGGACGCCGTCGGGCACGCTGCCGAGCGCCCTCGCCGATGAGGACCTCGCGGGTCGCGGCGGCGGCCCGCACCGTACTGCCGTCGCACATGACTGACAGGACCGCCTCGTTCAGCTCGTCGAGGCCGGCCATGGGGCGCCCGCGCAGCGCGGCGAGGCTCTGGGCCAGTCGCGCCGCCTCAATGATGTGGGCCGAGGAGACCGGCAGGTCCTGACGGCGCAGCGACGCGGCCACCTGCGTCAGCCAGCGCACGACCGGCCGGTCCGGTGCGGTGAAGAGCAGGTGGTACCAGCCCGGCGACTCCACCCCGGCGCTGTAACCGCTGCCCCCGGCCAGGCGCTGGTGCGTCCACGGCACCCAGGTCAGCGACGTCCTCGCCTTCGCCATGCCCTTGAGCCGGGCGTTGTCCTGCGCGACCTTCGGCGGCCTGCCGGCCAGCGCCGGGGCGTGCCACGCCCCGCACACGACGGCGATCCGCTCGTGTCCCGCCCTTCTGGCCGCCCGGAGAACCTTGCGCATATGCGCCTCGCGGCGCAGCGTGGCCTCGTCGGTCTCCGGGGAGGCCTCCCGCAGGAGCCCGATCGCCTCAGTCAGTGCGTCGAAGGGGTCGCCCTCCATACGCAGCTCGACGACGTCCTCCCACCAGGCCTCCGGGTCCTCGTAGCCGGCCAGGCGCGCCAGCTCGGCGATCGGGTCGATCCGCACCGGCTGGACCGTGCCCCGGGCGGCGGCGTCCGCGGTGTCCGCGGTGTCTGCGGTCTCTGACCCACTATCCGCCGGGCCGTCCGTCTCCTCCGAGCCGCTCAGAGCCGCTCGGGTCTTCCGAGCCGGCCGTATCGTCGACGGGCCCCTCGGTCTCCACCTCGCCCTCGGCGTCGGCCTCCGACCGGGCCCGCTCCCGCTCGACCTTCCGCGCGGCCAGGACGGCGGCCGCCGGCAGATCCATGAAATGGGCCTGCGCCCCGTGCGTCACCGCCCAGGACAGCGCCTGCCACTCGGGGAGAAGACGGCCATCGGCCAGAAGGAGGCCTGCGAGGGATCGGTGTTGTCCCAGGCGAGCAGGGCCACCGGCGGCTCCAGCCCCCGGCCCGCCCACTCGATGAGGCCATCGGCGTCCGCCGGCCCCTCGATGAGGACGCAGTCGGGCCGGTAGTCCTCCAGCGCTGCGACCAGGGCCCCGTGCCGAGCCCGGACCGTGGTGACGGACCCCCAGGACCCGCACAGGCGGGCGCGTGTCCTCGGTCTCGGTTGCAGTGCCGCCTGCGGACTCGGCCTCGGCTCCGACGTCGGCCCCGGAGTCGAGCTCTGCGCCGACGGTCACTGCCCCACCTCATGGCAGGCGCGGTAGAAGTCGGACCAGTCGCGGCGCTCGCGCACCACGGCCTCCAGGTACTCCGACCACACCACCTGATCGGCCACCGGGTCGCTCACCACCGCCCCGAGGATCCCGGCGGCCACGTCCGAGGGCCGCAGGACGCCGTCGCCGAAGTGGGCGCTCATGGCCAGACCGTTGGTGACCACCGAGATCGCCTCCGCCGTGGACAGCGTGCCCGACGGCGACTTCAGGCTCGTGCGTCCGTCCTCCGTCACGCCCTGGCGCAGCTCGCGGAAGACGGTGACCACGCGACGGATCTCCTCCAGGGCGCCCTCCGCGGCAGGCAGCTGGAGCGCCGAGCCGAGGTCCTCCACGCGGCGGGCCACGATGCTCACCTCCTCCTCCGCCGAGGCCGGCAGCGGCAGCACCACCGTGTTGAAACGGCGCCGCAGCGCCGCCGAGAGGTCGTTGACGCCGCGGTCGCGGTCATTGGCGGTGGCGATGAGGTTGAAGCCCCCGTGCGCCTGCACCTCGGTGCCCAGCTCCGGCACCGGGAGGGTCTTCTCGCTGAGCACCGTGATGAGGGCGTCCTGAACGTCGGAGGGCATACGGGTGAGCTCCTCGACCCGGGCGATCCGGCCCGTCCCCATGGCCGTCATGATGGGGGAGGGGACGAGTGCCGCCTGCGAGGGCCCCTCGGCCAGGAGCCGGGCGTAGTTCCAGCCGTAGCGCACCGCCTCCTCCGAGGTGCCCGCAGTGCCCTGCACCAGGAGCGTGGAGGTGCCGCAGATCGCCGCGGCCAGGTGCTCGCTCACCCAGGACTTCGCCGTTCCCGGCACCCCCAGAAGGAGCAGGGCCCGGTCCGTGGCCAGGGTCGCCACGGCCACCTCGATGAGACGCCGGTTGCCGACGTACTTCGGGGTGATGACGGTGCCGTCCTCCAGCGTGCCGCCCATGAGGTAGGTGACCACCGCCCAGGGTGAGAGCCGCCAGTTCGCCGGCCGGGTGCGCTCGTCAAGACGAGCCAGGGCGGTGAGCTCCTCGGCGTAGCGCTGCTCGGCGTGCGGGCGCAGCAGGGGCGCGTTGTCGGTGCTGGTCTGGTCATTGGTCTGGGTGCTGGTCACGGGAGCTCCTCGGTGGCTGACGGGCGGGTGGTCGACGGGCGGTCGGGAAGAAACAGGGCGTGGTGCGTACGGGGGCGGCTAGGACGGAGGAGTGCGCAGAGCCTCCAGCTGGAGTCTCAGACGCAGCCCCTCGACGGCGTCGGTCACGAAGGCCGGCGCCGAGTCGGGACGGGAGACCTCCTCCATCAGGGCCAGTGCCTCGGGCAGGACCGTGGCGTGGCAGGAGACCGGCAGCCTGGTGGTCTCCTGGGTGGTCCAGTAGCCGATGTCCTCCGGGCGGTGCGAGTCGAGGGCGGACCGGAGGAAGGAGACCATGCGGCGCGAGTGCTCCGCGGAGTAGGGGCACGGCCAGTAGCGGCGCATGTCGGTGAAGCGATCGAGATCGCCCCGCTTGAAGGCGTCGGCTGTGCAGGCCTCGATGAGGGCGCCACTGCCACGACGGTCCGCGGTGAACAGGGCACTGCTCAGATCCAGCGGCTTGCCCTCGAAGGTCACCTCGGCCTCGAGGAGCTGACCGGCGGACAGCCCGATGAGAGCCGGCCAGCGGTCGATCGGGACGCGTCCGACCACCTCCTCCAGCAGAGCGGGAGGGTATCCGGCAGCCGCTCTCCTGGCGGCCGGTGGGCCGACGTCGACCCGGGACAGGTCCCCGGTGCCGCGCTCCCCGTACTCGTCACGCAGGACCTCGTCGGTCACCTCGATGGGGCGGCAGTCCACCCGGGTGGTGCGCAGAAACCGCTTGGTGACGCTCATGTGCGAGGCGGCCAGGGCCTCGGCGCGCTGGACCAGGCCGGATCCGGGCAGATGGAGGAGCACCTGGGCCGCCGCCTGGCGCACCCCTCCGGAGCGGTCCGTGACGGCCATCTCCAGCAGAGGCAGGTCCGCCTCCCCCAGGCCGGTGGCCAGCGCCTCGACGATCCCCTCGCGGGCCTCGGCCTCTCCTTCTTCCACGACGCCACCATGAGAGTCCGTGCGGCGGCCGGGTCCTGGGCGCGCAGCCGCCTGAAGTAGGCGAGCCGCTGGGCGGTGGTGCCCAGTCTCCACACTGAGTCGTCCAAGGAGTCGTTCCCGGAGTCGCCGCCGGGCAGGGACACCAGGGGCTCGACCCGCTTGCCCCACACCGGATGCTCGCGGAGCACCGCTGCGGCGCGTTCGTCGATGACGCCGAGGACCGCGTCGCGCTCCTCGTGCCTGTAGGCGGTCTCATTGAGGACGCGCACGAGGAGCGGGGCCGGCAGCCGCCAGCCGCGCTCGGCCACCACCCCCAGTGCCGTGGCCAGCAGCTGCTGCTGAGGCTTGCTGATCAGGATCTGCTCGAGGAGGGGCGCAGGGCCTCCGGTGCCAGGGGCGCGACGACGTCGGCCAACCGGTGTCCCAGGGCGGCGGAGGAGGGGACCGAGGGGATCGTGGCGCGGTGCACCGCACCGTGGGCGGCGGCCGCGTCCAGGAGCGCATCGGTGCCGTCCGCCGCGTCGCCCGTATCCCCAGCGCCCTCTGCCGTCTCCTGCTGGGCGGGGAGGGCCTCGGCGACGGCTCTGGGGAGGGCCTTCGAGGAGAAGGGCCTCGCACGTGTTCCGATGACGGCGGCTTGGGCCAGCGGGGACAGGTCACTCACAGGGCACGCACCTCTCCATCGGTGACAACACTCAGAGCCCGCAGGCCGGCGGGCGACAGCTCGCCCGCAACCGTGACCTCGTCACTGTCGGCCAGGAGCGGCAGGACCCATCGGGCGTCGTCGGGCACGATGAGCGGCAGCGTCCCGTCCGCGTCCCCGAGTGCCGGCTCGCCGTTGCCGAGCAGACGGAACCGCCCTGAGACCAGCACCGGTACGGCTTCCACCCACGGGTCCGCGGCGACAGCACGCCTCCAGGCATCCCGAGCGGACGCCGTCCCCGAGGGCTCGGGCACCCAACCGGTCACGGGCTGCGAGGGCTGCTCATCGGACAGGGCCACGCGCAGCCGGCCGCGCCCCAGGGTAGAAGTGCGCGACGGCGTCGGACCGGGTCCAGGAACGACAGTGGTGGAGAAACCGCCGGAGACGGGGGGCGAAGGCGAGGATGAGCGCCCAGCGCCGGGTGGTCGTGCCGTAGAGCCACAGGCGGCGCTCGGCGAGCCTGCCCTCCACAGTGTCTCGGCTGGCCACGACCACCCAGGTGTCACCGACGCCGGGTGAGGCCAGGACGTCCTCGGTGCGCACGGTCATCCCCACGTGGGAGCGGACGGTGGCCCCCAGGTCGTCGGGCAGCTGCTCACGCCGGGTCCAGGCCCGAATGAGCAGGTGGAGCAGTCCGAGCTCGTCGAGCAGCCGCTCGGGCCAGTCGGGGGAGGAGTCCGTCAGCCGTGACAGGGCCGTCAGGCGCCGGGCGACTCCGGGGGCCTGGGCATCGACCATGCGGGAGGCGAAGCCCGTCAGCTGCTTGGGGCGCTGGGCCGAGCCGTTGGCCAGCCCCTGGCGGAGCTGATCGGCCAGCCACCGGTCCAGGTCCGCCAGCCCCTCGGTGATGCGCCCTTCGCGGGCGCGGGCACGAGCCGCGGCGCTCTTTGCGGAGGCGGCTGCCCGGGCCGGGTCATCGGGCTGGTCCGCGGCCTCCTGCCGCGCGGCCTTCTGCTGGGCTCGCTTGGCCCGGCCCTCCAACCACTCGGCGGCGAAGGCTGCCGGCTCCCCGCCGGCCACCTGGCCCCGGCTCCACAGGTGCAGCAGGCCGACGGCGTGCTTGCAGGGGAACTTGCGGCTGGGGCAGGAGCACTTGAAGGCCGGGCCGGACAGGTCCACGCACACCCGGTACGGCTTCTTGCCCGACCCCGAGGCGCTTCCCCACACCAGCGCCCCGTGAACGCCGGCGTCCGACCACGTGGCGGGCAAGGCCAGCTTGAGGCCGGCCGTGGCGACCTGCTTGTCCGGTGCCAGCGCGGTGACCTGCTCGGCGCTCCAGGGCGCGATGGTCGGTGAGCTCATGAGGCCGAGGATAGGGCAGGGCGGTGACACCAATGAGCCCTCTTTCGTGGGAATCTTGATGATGCGCCTGGGGAGTCCTTCCCATGGTGCCCGCTCTTCTACACTCGCCTGCATGACCACCGACGCTCACCGTGGACACCCCTCTACCGCTCCGGGTGGCCCCAGCAGTGTCGCAGGCTCCGTCGGCCCGGCCGGACGCGACCCCCTGCCATTGGCGGGGCGTACCGTCCTGGTCACCGGGGTCAGCCGCCGCGTCGGCATCGGCCACGCCATCGCCTGCCGCGCCGCCGACTACGGGGCGAGCATCGTCGCCCACCACTACCGACCGCACACGACGCCTCCCAACCCTGGGGCGCCGACGACATCGACGCCGTCATGGGCTCTATCCGCACCCACCTGGTCGGCCCGGCCCGGCTTGTCGACATCCCCGCAGACCTGGCTGTCCCCGGGGAGTCGGCCCGCGTCGTCGAGCAGGCCGTAGCCGCCGCCGGCCACCTCGACGCCCTCGTGTGCAACCAGGCCATGAGCAGTCCCGACGGGGCGCTCAGCGAGATGACCGAGGCCGTCCTGGACGCCCACTGGGCCGTCGACGCCCGCGCCTCCATCCTCCTGGCGCAGGCCTTCGCCGCCCAGGAGGGCTTCGCAGCCCCCGCCCCCGCCGGCTCCGGAGGCCCGGGCCGTCAGCCGGTCGACAACCACCGCGGCGCCATCGTCTTCCTCACCTCGGGCCAGGGCCTGGCTCCCCTGCCCGGGGAGATCGCCTACGCCGCAGCCAAGGCCGCCATCGCAGGCCTCACCCCGACGATCTCCGAGGAGCTCATCGACGTCGGCATCACCGTCAACACGGTCAACCCCGGCCCCGTCGACACCGGCTACGTCACCGAGGCGGACCGGGAGGCGACCGCCGCCATGTTCCCCCAGGGGCGCTGGGGCGAGCCCGACGACGCCGCCCGTCTCATCACCTGGCTGCTCACCGACGAGGCCCGCTGGATCACCGGTCAGGTCATCAACTCCGAGGGCGGCTTCGCCCGCTGGCGCCGCTGACCGCCGCACCCAGGCGCCGGCGTACCTGTGCGCTCTGCATGCCCCGGCCCGCTGCGCGTGCCCCGCGGCCCCACACTTCGACAGAATCTTCACAAACGACGCGGAGCCGCGTCGTTTGTGAAGATTCGGTCGAAGTGTTGCGTGGGAAGGGTGCTGGTGGGAGGAGTGCCCGGGGTGAAGTGCCGCGGGGGAGCGCTGCGGGGCGCACCGCCCTCAGGCCGGCAGCAGCCGCAGCAGCGTGGCCTCGGGCCGGCAGGCCAGGCGCACGGGCGTGTAGGGGCTCGTGCCGAGCCCGGCGGAGACGTGCAGGTACATGTGGTCGGCGGCCCGCGGGTCCCCGAGCCGGCCCGGCCACTGCGACAGACCCGAGGCGCGTCCCCGGTCCAGGTCGCAGTTGGTCACCAGTGCCCCCACCCCGGGCACGCACAGCTGCCCGCCGTGGGTGTGTCCGGCCAGGACCAGGTCGACGTCGTCGGCCGACATCGCCTCCAGGACCCGCCGGTAGGGGGCGTGCGTGAGCCCCAGCCGCAGAGCCCGGCCCTCGCGGTCGCGGACCGCCGGCAGGGAGGTGGCCGACTCCGCTGAGCCGGCGGCCTCAGGGACCGGGAGGACATCGCGGTTGGCGTGCGGGTCGTCGACGCCCACCAGCTCGATGCGCCGTCCGCGCACGGTGAGCGATCCTCGCCGGTTGGTCAGGTCCACCCAGCCAGTGGCGGCCTGCAGGTCGCGGATCTCCTCCCAGGGCAGGGCCTCGATGTCCTCGTCGCGCACGCGGCTGGAGGCCTTGCGCGGGTCCCGGTGCAGGTAGCGCGTCGGCAGGCGGAAGACGGTGGAGCGGTAGTCGTGGTCGCCCATGACGAAGGCCCCGGGCAGACCCGTCAGTGGCTCGAGCGCCCGTCGCAGCGGCTCCAGCCCGGATGCCAGGGAGAGGTTGTCGCCGGTGTTGACGACGACGTCGGGATGCAGCTGCGCCAGCTGCCGCACCCAGGCGACCCGCGCCTCGGTGCGGCCCGTCAGGTGAAGGTCGGCCAGGTGCAGCACCGTGAGGGGCTCCTCGTCGGTGGCGAGCACTGGCACGTCGATGCGCCGCAGCACGGGGCGCCTGGCCTCAATGAGGCTGTAGGCCAGCGTGGCCGCCCCCAGGGCGGCGGTGGTGCCGATGACGGACAGGGCGGCGCGGCCGGCAGGACAGGGAGTCATGGGGAGGCGGATCCTCTTCTGTGCAGTTGTGATTCTCGCGGCGGGCTCGACGCTCACCCGTGGGTGGGGATGGGCAGGGCAGGATCGTTCGCCAGGGCCTGGGACATGTAGTCGCGCCACATCGGCACGGCCAGGTCACTGCCGTAAATCTTCGGGAAGTACACTCCTCCGATCGTCCTGCCTACGAGGCTCCTGCTGCTCTCCGTGGCGTCACCGATCCAGACCGCGGTGGACAGCTGTGGGGTGAATCCCACGAACCAGGTGCTCTCGGCCTCATCCGTGGTTCCGGTCTTGCCCGCGATCTGTCGGCCGAAGCCGGCGTCCTGGGCGGTACCTCTTGGCTCGGATGTGGCCCGGAGCGTTCTTGCTGTCTCGTCTGCGGTGCCCTGATCCATGGCCTGGGTGCAGTCGGCACTGGGTACGGCCATGGAGGTACCACTGGCGTCCAGGATCCGGTCGATGGCGATGGGCTTGCAGTACTTACCGCCGGAGGCGAAGGTCGCGTAGGCGTTGGCCATGCTGAGCGGTGGTACGGGTGTGCCTCCCAGGGCGATGGAGGGGTCAGGATCCAGCGGGCTCCCGTCCGCCTTGGTGATGCCCATGGAGGCGGCGAGCTTCGTGACCTCACAGACATCGAGCTCCTTGAGCATCTCGGTGAAGCCTGCATTGATGGACTGCTTCGTGGCTTCCCTGACGGTCATGACGCCGGCGTTGGTCCCGGCGACGTTGTGGACGGGCCACGGATCGGCCGCGCGCTTGGGGTCGCAGGAAACTGTGAACGTGTAGGGCGGGTAGTTCTTCGGCGCGGACGCGTTCACCGTGTAGCCGGCTGAGTGGCCGGTCTTGAGCCATTCGGCCAGGACGATTGCCTTGAACGTCGAACCGGGCTGGAAGCCGACGTTTCCATCGGGGAGCTCGATTCCACCGTGCTTGGCGTCCGCTGCGAAGACGAGCTGGGAATCCTCGTAGTTGGTGTTCTGAGCCAGAGCCTCGATTCTTCCTGTGCCGGGCTCGATCGAGACGATGGTGGAGTTGGCTCCGTCGGAGCCCCCGATCGGAGTTCTGGCCTGAATGACGGAATCGGCGATGTCCTGGCGCGAACGGTCCAGGGTGGTGGTGATCTTCAGGCCGCCGCGCGTCAGGAGCTGACGGCGGGCGGAGACATTAGGCCCGAAGTTCTCCGAGCCGAGGATCTCATTGACCACGTAGGTGCAGAAGTAGGCGTAGCCGCCCGCGGCCCCACAACCTGCGGGCGAGTCCCGAACATTGAGCTTGATCTCGGAGTTGACGGCCTCATCGTACTGCTGCTTGGTGATGAACTTCTCTTCCAGCATCTTGGACAGCACCCAGTTCCTACGGTTCTTGGCCAGCTCCGGATGGGCGACGGGATCGTAGGCGCTGGGGGCGTTGGTGACACCGGCCATGAGAGCGGCCTCGGCCACCGTCAGATCCTTGGCCGACTTGCTGAAGTAGTGCTGGGCGGAGGCCTCGACCCCGTAGGTGGAGGGGCTGAAGGCGGCGATATTGAGGTAGCCCTCGAGGATCTGCTGCTTGGAGTACTTCTGCTCCAGGCTGAGGGCGAACTTCATCTCGCGCAGCTTGCGGGCCACAGTGGTCTCGGTGGCGTCGCGGATGATCTTGTGGTCATCGGATTTCAGGCCGGCTTCGATGAGCGTGTTGCGCACGTACTGCTGCGTCAGCGTGGACGCGCCCTGACGTGAGCCGCCGGAGTTGTTGGAGACCAGGGCTCGCACCATGCCGGTGGGGTCGACGCCCTGGTGCTGGTAGAAGCGCTGGTCCTCCACCGCGACGATCGCGTTCTGCATGTTGATCGAGATCGAGTTCAGGGGGACCACGATGCGGTTCTCCGCGTAGAACTTGGCGATCTCGCTCCCGTCGGACGCCAGGAGGGTGGAGATCTGGCTGGGCGGCTGGACGTTGAAGTCGCTGGGGAGCTCTTCGAAGAGCTCGGCGGACGCCTTGGTCAGCGCTGCCGTGACACCCACGAAGGGGGTGGCGAAGCCCGCCGACAGGACTCCGCCGACGCAGGAGAGAGTCAGGAAGACCACGAGCATCGAGACGACCTGGGGTGGTGTCAGGGAGCGCCCGCGCGCAGAGGATTTCGCCATGGCGCCAGCCTACGTGGAATCGCTTGAAGGATGCAGTGGCGTAGACCCCCTTCGGGCTGGGAAGACCCTAGGAGATCGGTTTGGCGACCTTCTGATCGGTGGGGAAACGAGGTGATTCGACGGCGTTGGATGACCCTCGAGAACAGGATGGCTCGGTCGCATGGCGAGACAGGTGCAGCACCCAGGTAATTCTAAAGAAATCTTCAGGCTGGAGTCACGGCGACATCACGATCTGCCGAGGAGGGTCGGGGCTCGGGTGTGGTCCTCGGGCCGTGAGAACTGGAGTCGCTGGCCGTGTGAAAGGTGAAGGGGGTGGCGGGCTCAGTGTCCAGAAATCGGCTCGCTCTCAGAGAACTCTCCTTGTTTGTGCTGGTCTGCGGCGCGCTGTCGGCGATCTGCGGGGGTCGGATTGCTCGGCTCACAGGTGGAGGATTTGGTGTGCGGTGCCCGGTTGCCATACGGTAACGACTGTGACGTGACCGACAACGGCGTCGGCCGTTGAATGAATCGGGAGTGAGCATGATTCAAGACGACCAGACCTGGGCGGCCAGAGCGGCCTGTGCCGCCGTTGAGCCTGACCAGCTCTTCGGTAAGGGGGCTGAGCAGCGCGACGCGAGATCACTGTGCTTCTCATGTCCGGTTCGTATGGAGTGCCTGGCCGAGGCCCTCAACTCCGAGTCCAGCTTCGGCGTCTGGGGCGGGCTGACCGAGAGGGAGAGGCGGGCGCTGCTGCGACGCTTCCCCGAGGTCGACGACTGGGGCCTGTGGCTCGAGCGGGAGGATGACGAGCTCGTCGCCGAGATTCACGCCCGTCGGGCCCCTCGTATCCTGGCCCGGGTGCGCTGCGCCTCCTGAGGCCGCCCCCGCGTTCCTGACTTCCGGCGCCTCGCGGTGGGCTCTAGGCTGAGGCCCATGACTGCATCTTCTGAGCCTGTATCCACCGCGCCCACCACCTGGGAGTACGTCACCGTCCCCCTCATCACTCACGCCACCAAGCAGATCCTTGATCAGTGGGGCGCTGACGGCTGGGAGCTCGTCCAGATCGTGCCCGGCCCGTCCGGCACGGACAATCTCATCGCCTACCTCAAGCGCCCCCGGTCCTGACGGGCCGCTCGGCGACAACAGCACGCATGACGCCGCGTCTGCGGCCGGGGGATGCCGGACCGCAGACGCGGCGTCATATGCGTCGTTGATTGAGGTTGATTGAGGGTGCCAGCGCCCGGTGGCTCATCCGGTGCGCCGTGCTGAGGGCTCGCGACCCGAGACGGGACCTCAGCGGGCGCGACGGCGCAGGCGGTCGACGTCGAGCAGCGTGACGGCCCGGCCCTCCAGGCGGATCCAGCCGCGGGAGACGAACTCGGCCAGCGACTTGTTGACCGTCTCGCGCGAGGCGCCCACCAGCTGGGCGAGCTCCTCCTGAGTGAGGTCGTGGGGGACGTGGACGCCGTCGTCGGTGGGCGAGCCGAAGCGGTCGGCCAGGTCCAGCAGGGCCTTGGCCACGCGGCCGGGCACGTCGGAGAAGACGAGGTCCGCCAGCGCGGTGTTCGTGCGGCGCAGACGCTGGGCCAGGGCGCGCAGCATGTCCCTCGGCCAGCTGCGGGTGGGACTCCACGAAGGTCATGAGCTGGTTGTGGTCCAGCGTCAGCAGCTCGGTGGGGGGCCACGGCGGTGGCGGTGGTGGAGCGCGGTCCCGGGTCGAACAGGGTCAGCTCGCCGACGATCTCGCCGGGGCCGAGCACCGCGAGCAGGTTCTCGCGGCCATCGGCGCTGGCGTGGCCGAGCTTCACCTTCCCGGAGAGGAGAATGTAGAGGCGGTCGCCTGAGTCGCCCTCGTTGAAGAGGGTCTCGCCACGGCGCAGAGTCGTCTGCGTCATCATGGCGCGCAGTTCCTCCTGCTCCTCCGGGCTCAGGCCCTCGAAGAGCGGGATCCTGGAGATAATGCTGTCTTCCACGGAGATCCTCCTGGTGGTTAGGGGGCTGGCATCCCGCATGCGGGAGCCCTCGGGTCTATCCTGCCACGGCTTGTGACCTGTGGCACGCCGTCGAGCATTGTAGCCTCCGTGTGTTGCAGGTCAAAGAGAAGTGAGCAAAATCGGGTGCGTCGTGTGACACTGTCCAATCCGCGAGGTTGCGGGGCGGCGGTGGGATCGACTGCAATGGCGATCTCTGGAGGAGGGCCCGGCCTCAGCCGGGCCGAGGCTCGAACGAGGGCGCCGGTGGCGCTGGTGGTGCTGCCGACGAGATCGCGGAGAGAGGACACCGTGCGCAGGGCAGTGAGCAGTGAGGTTGCGGCGGCTGAGGCAGCCCCCGAGGTCTCCGAGGTGCCGACCATGGCTGACCCGGCCTGGCGGGCGGGCGCCGTCGACGACGAGCTCATGGCCCTCTATCCCGACGCCGCCTGCGCCCTCGACCACGACGGCCCCTTCCAGCTGCTCGTGGCCACCGTCCTGTCGGCCCAGACCACCGACGCGCGCGTCAACACCGTCACCCCCGAGCTCTTCGGACGCTACCCCGACCCCGCCGCCCTGGGAGCGGCCCGGCGCGAGGACCTGGAGGCGATCCTGCGGCCCCTGGGCTTCCAGCGCGCCAAGGCCGGGCACCTGCTCGGCATCGGGCAGGCGCTCACCGAGCGCTTCGAGGGGCGGGTGCCGCGCAGCCGCGAGGAGCTCGTGGCTCTGCCGGGAGTGGGGCGCAAGACCGCCAACGTCGTGCTCGGCAACGCCTTCGGGCAGCCCGCCATCACCGTGGACACCCACGTGGGGAGGCTCTCGCGCCGCCTGGGGTGGACGACGTCGAAGGACCCGCTGCGCGTGGAGAAGGACATCGCGGCCCTGTGGGGAGCCATGGCGCTGGACCGACGGCTGCCACCGGCTCATCGAGCATGGGCGCCAGGTCTGCTCGGCCCGCTCGCCCCGCTGCGGTGAGTGCGCGCTGCTCGAGGCCGGCCTGTGCCCACAAGTGGGCGTCTGATGGGCAGCTGAGAGCGGTGCTCGCGGAGGCGGCCCGGCTCGGGATGTCGGGCTAGCCCCACCCCGATCCGCCAGATGGCCGGATGGGATGGGAAGGCCGACGTCGTCAGGCTGGAGGCATGACTGCTCACCCGCCCTGGCCTCCTCCGACCCGACCGCCGCCCTCCCGCCTGCCTGCCGTTCAGTGCCTCGCCTGCCGGGCCGGGCCCGTCGTCGCCCGTCGCCATCCGGCTGCGCGGCCTCACCCGCGTCTACGAGGTCCCCGGACGCCAGGACGCCCGCGTCACCGCCCTGGATCACGTCGACGCCGACCTGCCCGAGGGCAGCTTCACCGCCGTCGTCGGGGCCTCCGGATCGGGCAAGTCCACGCTGCTGCACTGCATGGCCGGCCTCGATGAGCCCACCGACGGCCAGGTGACCATGCTCGGCGCCCTCACCTCCGGGATGCGGGCCGCCGAGGCGGGCCCAGATTCCGCGCCCGCCACGTCGGCTTCGTCTTCCAGGAGTACAACCTCATCGCCTCCCTGAGCGCCGCCGACAACGTCTCCATGCCCTCGCGCCTGGCCGGGCGTCCCCTGAGCGGCGCCCAGATCCGGGAGGCCCTCGACGCCGTCGGGCTCGCTCACCGCGCCGGCCTCAAGCCCCACCAGCTCTCCGGCGGGGAGCGCCAGCGCGTGGCCATCGCCCGCGTCATGGCCAGCCGGCCCCGGATCGTCTTCGCCGACGAGCCCACCGGTGCCCTCGACCTGGACTCCGCCGCCCTCGTCCTGGACTGGCTGCGTCGGCTCACCGAGCAGGGTGCCACCGTGGTCATGGTGACCCACGACGTCGAGGCCGCCGCCAAGGCCGACGCGGTCGCCGTCATGAGCCAGGGCCACCTGGTGCAGTGGACCGGCTGCCGTGACGCCCGCCAGATCGCCGAGCTCGTCCACACGGCCCGGGCCGCGCGCGTCGCCTGACCGGGACGGGAACAGGAGAGGATCGGAGAGGATCATGGTCACACTCATCTGGAACGACCTGCGCCACCACGCCCGCCAGTGGCTGTGGTCGCTGCTCGTCGCCACCGTCGGCGGCGCCATCATCGGCGTCATCATCACCGCCTGGTACAGCGCCCTGAGCTGGGCCCAGGCCCAGGGCTCGGCCGAGCTCGTCAACGCCTCCCACCTCATCGGCTCCAACCTCGTGTCCTACGCGGGGCTGGCCACCGCCGTCATCCTGTCCACGACGCTCGGCCTGACCGTCTCGGCCCAGCAGCGCTCGCACGCGCTGTGGAAGGTCCTGGGCATCCCCGGCAGCCGCATCCGCCGCATCATCCTGGGGCAGGTCGGCGTCATCGGGTTGCTGGGAGGCGCCATCGGGGCGGTGGCCAGTCTCCCGCTGGTCCGCCTCTACCTGCTCACCTGGCGGGAGTTCGAGGTGTTCCCGCCGGATCTGCCCATCATCATGCCGGGCTTCGGGGTGCCGCTGACCATCGCTGTGACGACGCTGTTCTGCATCCTGGGCGGAATGGGCGCGGCCCGGCGGGCGGCGTCGGTCCCCGAGATGCAGGCGCTGAGAGAGGCCTCGGCCCCGCGGACCCGGACCCGGTGGTGGCAGTGGGTGATCGTCGCCGTCCTAGTGCTGGCCGTCGTGTGACCCCCTTCGACAGCACCGTGCCTCTCAACGAGGCCGAGAGGGCGGAGCTGGTCGCCGCCGGCGTCGACCTCAACGACCCGGGGGAGCGCGCGGTCACCGGAGGCGCCATGGGGCTGCCTCGCCGCGATCGCGGGCCTGTGCGTGCCGAACTGGACCCTGCGGCCGCTGCTGACCTGGTGGACCGCGCTCGTCCCGGGCCGCAGCCCCGCCTGGTTCGCCGCCCGCGCCAACGCCCGCCACCGTGCCTCCCTGTCGATGACGACGATCGTCCCCTTCGCCATCGCCGTGGCCATGACCGGCACCGTGTACGCCGCCGTCGGCGCCGGGCAGGCAACCGGCGCGCAGGGCTCGGTCAACGGGTTCCTCACCGTCGGGGTGCCGATCTTCCTCATCTCCGGCGTCGGCGGGATCGCCAACATCGCCATGGTGGGGCGGGCCCGACGCCAGGAGGGCGCGCTGCTGGGAGTCATCGGGGCGCGGACCGGCACGGTCCTGGCCTCCACAGCGCTGGAGGGCGTCATCTACGCCGTCACCGGCATCGTCTTCGGGCTGGCGGCCACCGCCTTCAGCGCCATCTACGCCGCGCTCTACTCCGGCGGTGGGATGACGGTCCTGGTCGCCTCGGTCCCGGTGGGGCTGCTGGCCCTCGTCAGCGGGATCTCGCTGGCGCTCGCGGTGGCGACCACCTGGCTGCCCGCCCAGCTCGACCGACGCTCCCTCATGGACAACCTGCGCCAGCCGGTGTGAACCGGGGTGAGGCAGCGCCGTAACGCACCTGCCGAGCCGTACTTCACCTGCTGACCCGGGCATCTCTCGCGTAGCCCTGCAGAAGACCGTAGGGCTACGCGAAATCCGCCCGGCTCGCGGTATCAGGCTGAGGCGGGTGGGGCGACGTCGGCCAGGAAGGGCAGCAGGGCCCGGACGAACCCGGCCGGGGTCTCCTCCTGGGGGAAGTGGCCGGAGCGGCGGATCGTCGCCTGCCGCAGGTCGCCGGTCACGTGATGGGTGTCGCGCGCATAGGCCTGGGCGGGCTGGACCGGGTCGAGCTCGCCCTGCACCGACAGGACGGGCACCGTCGCCGGCTTGTCCAGGGCCGCCGTCTCCGCCCGAGACAGCACGAGGTTGCGCAGCGGCTCCAGGGCGCTGTGGGCGGCGCCGGGCCGGGACAGGAGCGCGGCGTAGTAGGGGGCCTCCTCGGCCACTGCCTCGCGCGTGTGCGGACCGGCCCAGGAGCGCAGCAGGCCCTCCAGGGCGCTGCGGCTGCGCAGGCGGCGTTCGGCCAGGCCCGGGATCCGCAGACTCACGTACTGCAGCGCCGGTCCCGACAGTGCCCGGGCCCGCAGCGAGCGCAGCGCGAGCGGGTGGGGCGCGCCGACTGGGACGATCGCCGTCGTCAGGTCCGGGGCCACGTGCGGCAGCGCCCAGGCGACCTGGCCACCGAGCCCCGCGCCGACGACCACGGCCCGCTCGTGCCCCAGGGATCGGACCACAGCGGCCAGGTCCTGGGCGAGTGCCAGCAGGTCATAGCCCGACGGCGGCCGGTCCGAGCCGCCGAAGCCGCGCAGATCGAGGGCGCCCACGCGGTGCCCGGCCTGCGCCAGGGCGGGGATGACATGGCGCCAGGTCCACCAGCACTCGGGGAAGCCGTGCACCAGGAGGATGAGGGGCCCGGTGCCGGCCGGGGCCTCGGGACCCGCGAGCGCAACATGGAAACGGGTACCGCGGGCGGTGAGGTTGCGGTGGGTCCAGGGGCCGGGGCGATTGACGTCAACAGGCACGTCCGCAGCCTACTGGTCGGCGCCCGGCACCGCCCACGGGGCACCTGGCGGGGCGTCCGTCCGCGGGGAAATGCCTGCGTCGGTGCGCCTCGTCCCCGACTGCGCGCCGGCGGCGCCCCGTCTCCCGTTGCGTCCACGACGCCGCCGAAAGCAGGGAATGTCCAAAACGGTGACAAAGGCTGCGATGAGGCGGAGACCGAGGAAAGAAACCGCATGATTCCGCGGTTCAGGGTCATGAGTGCGAGCGTCTGGATGTCCTCTTTGTCACCGAAATGGACATGCAGCAGGGGCGAACCGGCTCCTGGAGCCATGCCGAGGAGGACGGTCGGGCTCGATGTCGCCACCGGTTGCGGATGGAAGGGGGGCAGGGGATGGGCAGGGTCCCGGCCCCAAGGGCCTTCTGGCGTTGACCGCCGGATAGAAGGAGGGCGGGTCAGCCCAGCAGGAGGCTGAGGGCGACGTACACGCCGGTGCCGCCGATGAGTGACAGCCCGATGGCGCGCCGCCACAGGTGCAGGCCCGCCGTCGCCCCGATTCCGCCCACGGCCGGCAGCCAGCTCGACGGCGACAGGCTCACCCCGCCCAGCGTGTAGGCCACCAGGACGATCATGACCCCCAGCGGCATCGCCCGGGACAGGAAGGCCAGTAGCGCGCTGTCCTGGCGTCCGCGCAGCAGTACGAAGGGCACGATCCGGCACACGAAGGTGATGACGGCGACGACCACGACTGCGACCGTGATCTGCGGGTTGGTGAGCATCAACCGGCCCTCCGCCGCGGCTGCGGTCCGGGCGCCCCAGGACGGCGAGTGCGCCAGGCGTACAGCCCCACGAGGCCGGCTGCAAGGGTCACCAGCGCGGTCAGCAGTGCCGCCGAACCACCCATGGCCAGGCCGATACCGCCGGCCACCAGCCCCAGGCACAGCACCCCGATATCGGGGTGGTTGCGCCAGTTCTCAATGGCCAGGACCACGAACAGGGCCGTGAGCACGAAGCCGAGCAGCTCGATGCGCTCACCCACCATGGAGGCCAGCGCCGTTCCGGCCAGCGCACCGACGGTCGTGCCCGCCACCCAGGAGGCGTGGCTGATCGCCTCCACACCCACCAGGTAGCGCCCGCTCATGGCCTGCCGGTCGCGCGCCGCCAGCAGCGCATAGACCTCATCGGTGATCGCGTGGACGGCGTAGAGGCGGGTGAGCGCCCTGCCCCGCACCCGCTCCAAGGGGAAGCCCAGCCCGTAGAAGACGTGCCTGCCCGAGACGAAGCCGGCGGACAGGGCGATGGTCGCCAACGGCTCGCCTCCGCCGGCCAGCGGCACCAGCAGCATCTGCATGGTCCCGGAGTAGATGACCAGGCTCCACACCGGCGCCCACCACCAGGCCAGGCCCTCGGCGACCAGCAGCATCCCGGCCGCCAGCCCCAGCGTCACGTATCCGATGATGATCGGCACCGCGTCACGGGCTGCATCGGCGAGGGTCTGCATCCGCCGAACTGACAGCGCACCCGTCCCGGCGGGAGGCGGGACGGCGTCGGGCTCAGTCACGCAGACCGTGGTCGTCGTCCCGGTTGCGCTGCCCGGCCTGGCGCGCCAGGTGGGCGACGACGGCGACCATGATCGTGAGCACACCCATGAGGATGAAGCGGCCCGAGAGGCCGTCGTCCATGACATACGTGGACAGGGCCCTCCCCAGGTCGGAGTGGGCCTGGAGCCGTTCGACCGTGGACCCGAGGATCGACTTGGTGACCCCAGGCATGAGGACGAAGGGCAGGCCGACGACCACGCTGATGGCGCCGACGACGAAGGCCCCCAGGGATGATCGCGAGATCATGAACAGGGCGGCGGCGCAGGCCGCGGTCCCGCCCAGGATCTCCAGCGCCCCCATCGGGGAGGCGGCCGACGGCCAGGCCGATGGGTTGCCGCCGGTCAGGGTGGCGGCGCCGTCGTGCACGAGGAACCAGGCCAGGGGGAACAGGACGACGGCGACGAGCACCCCGGCCCAGTGGGTCTCGACGCGCGAGCCCGGGGCGCTCAGCACGCTGGCGCCCTTGAGGAGGATGGAGTCGTCGTCCTCACTGGCGCCGGTCATGGCCATGGCGGCCTGTCGGGCCCGCCAACGGCCGCGCTCCTCCGGGTCGTCACTCTCCCCGGCGTCGGCGCTCGCGGACAGGCCCCGGGCGGTGGGAGCTGCTGAGGCCCAGGCGGGTGTCTGCTGCGGGGAGGGGGCCGACGGTGAGGCCGCCGGCGTCGGGCGATAGTCACGGGTGCTCGTGGCGGCGGGGGCTGACCGGGCTGACAGGGGCCGACGGCGCCCGCTCGGGCTGCGGTGCCGTCTCCGCCGGGGCGGTGGGCTGCGTGCGGGTGGGTGTCTCGGGGCGGTAGCCGGAGAGCCCGGTGTGCGGGGCCGAGGCGGCTCGGGACGCTCCTCCCATACCCTCCCGTGATGGGGCGGAGGTCGAGGCGCCGGCGGAGAAGGCCGGGCGGACGGAGGCTGTCGACTCAGCTGAACGTGCCGTGGAGGCGCTTGCGGCAGAGCCCGTCCGGGCCAGCTGAGCCGCAGGGGTCGCCGGCCAGGACGGGGCCGAGGGGCGGTTGTCGACCGCAGCGTTCGCCGACGTGGTCGCCTCCGGCTCGGTCGGTGACGTCGCTGAGGTCACCGCTGGCGCCGAGGCCGCTGACGCCGGTGCCATCGGCGCGGCCTCAGGGCGGATCGACGAGGCGGGGCCCGGTGAGCCCGCTGACGGGGCCGGTGTCGTTGTGTCCGCCGACGGTGCTGAGGGCGTCGAGGGCCTTGAGGGAGCAGCGAAGGCCGCCGAGGCGGTGGGGGCCTCAACGAGCGCGAAGCCGTCATCACTGTCATCAGCGTCATCAACGTCGGCTGCGACGGCCGGCGTCTGAGAGCCGGAGGCCTGCGTAGCAGATGTCCAGGACTGCGAGGCCGGGGCCGTGGAGACAGACGTCGAGACGGCTGCCGGCTGTGCAGCATCCTCGATATCGTCCTCGGGCTCCTGGTCTGCCTCGTCAACCTCAGCGAGCTCGCTGACCTTGCTGACCTCGTCGACGTCACCGGCTTCCTCATCGAGCGCAGCGAGCTCGTCGTCGATGTTGTTGATGTTGTTGATGTTGTTGATGTCGTTGTCGGAGTCGTCCACGCCCACTGCGGCATCCGATGCGGTGGAGGAGGTCTGAGGGGCAGTGCCCGTGACCGGGTCCGAGACCCGGGCGGCACCGGTGGACACGGAGACGGGCATGGCCCTCGCAGCAGGGGAACCGACCTCGGGGGCGGGAATCGCCGGGGTGGTGGGAGCGCGGTCGTCGTCCGCCTCCTGGCCGTCGAGGTCATCGGCCTCGGCCGAGTCGTCAAAGTCCTCGAAGTCCTCGACCGCGATGAGGTCCTCCGGCTCCACGGGGTCCTCGGCAGTGTCGGCCACTGGGGCGCGTCCCTGTGCGCCCGCCGCCGCTGCCGGCACCGAGGCGGGGGCTGCGGTCGGCCGGCTGACCGGCTCGCCGACCGGCCGGCTGCTGAGCCCGGTGCCGACTGCTGCGGCCGGCGTCTCGTCCTCGTCGTCCACCGGGGCGGGTGATGACGCCTCCGGGGTGGGGACGGTGGAGGCACCGAGGGCCGCGGCGGCCGTTGTGGTTGTGGCGGCAAAGTCCCGAGGCTCCTCGGACCGGGTGGGCGAGGGACCCGCGGGCGTCGTGGTCTTCGCGGCGGGCTGTGCCGGCTCGTCCTCCATCTCACCGGGCTCTGACGACGGCGGAATCGACGGCGGCATGCCATCGGCTGCAGCAGCTCCCGACGGCCGTCTCCGCGACGGCGTCGTCGGCAGGGGGAGCTCGGCCGGGGTCAGGTCTCAGACGGTGTCGGTACCGCCTGAGTGACCACCGGGCGGGGCGAGGAGGCGACGGGGCGCGAGGGGCCCGGGCCGGACGGTCAGCCGGCAGGGCGCCGCCATGAACCTCCTGGTGCGCCGAGGGGTCGGCTCCTCGGAGAGACCGCCGATCTCCTCAGCCGCGTAATCGGCTGCGTCGTCAGCCGTGTCGGCGACCGCCCGGGCGGTGCTCGCGGCAGCATTCGTGGTGGCACCCGTGACGGCGCTGGCGGCTCTCACGGCAGTGCTCCTGATGGCCTCGGCGGCCTGGCTCCCGGCAGCCCTGGGGAAGGACGCCTGCTCGCGGAGGTTCAAGGTGTCGGCCTTGTCGTCCGCTGTCGCCGTCTCCTCCTCGTCAGCCCCGTTCATGGCGCATCATCGGCCGGATCGGCCAGGCTGACCGCCACCTCTCCCGGATGGGGGGCCGTGTCCGGTGTCCGTACGGCGGGTGTCGACGCCGTCGGGGAGGACGGGGCGACGTCGTCGGGGGTGACGGGTGCCTGCGGTGCGGTGCGGTCTGTGTTGTCGGTGCTCACGAGGTCTCCTTACGCATGCACACGGTAGTAGTAGGGATGGGGGTGCCGGAAGGGGCCGGTCATCCCCAGGACATGGATTCGGGCATGGGACCCTCAGACGCCGGAGCGCAGCCTGGCCAGCGCGTTCGCACGACCCTGACGGCGAGCCACATGTGCTCCCCAGCCGATCGCCATGAGCTCGATGCCGATGGCGGCGAGCATGACGGCGTCCGGGCCGTACGGCAGGAGCCTGGAGACCAGATGGCTGCCAGGGATCATATCGTGACTGAGTGCGGGCACTGCCGCGAGAACGAGAACCGGGCCGGTGAGGCGCGCACCGAGGGTGGAGCGTGACGTCGAGGCGCCGGCCGCGGCCAGGGCCAGGAAGGAGACGAGGACGGCTCCGAGCAGCAGCGGCCCGGTCTGGACACCGGGGGCGACTGCTCGCAGGTAGGCGCGGGGCAGCAGGAAGGCCGCGAGCGCCAGCCCGGCGATGACCCAGGGCAGTGACAGGAGGTGGGCGCGCCGGCGTGAGGGCGGCGGCGTCGGGGTGGAGCCCACGGTCCGGTCGGCCTCGGTGAGGCGGAAGGCGGCGTGCCCCTGGGCCTGGCCGGCGCGGCGGGCCAGGCGCATTCCCCAGGAGCCGCCCAGCCACAGGCCCGCCAGGATGAGCATGAAACCGGTGCCGACGAGCCGCTGCAGCCAGGGCTCCGTCAAGGAGGCCGCGTGAATGGGGGCCATGAAGACCATCGACTGAGCCGTCAGCGCGGTCAATCCGGTGGCGAGCGCGCCCAGCGAGGAGCGGCTGGCGAACAGCACGGCGGCGGCCGAGGAGAGCAGCAGGAGGGCACCGAGCAGCAGGCCGGTGCGCAGCATCGAGGCCGGGTCGGTGGCCAGGCCCAGGAGGGCGGAGGCACCCAGGGCGAAGAGGACTCCGACGACGGCGGTGAGCGCGTAGTCGGGTCGGCGACTGCGCGGCGGCCGACCCGATGCGCCAGGGGCGTGGGCGGCGGGCCGGAGCCCGGGGCGTGATGGGAGGGAGTCACTCACCTGATTGAGTCTAGGGGTGCACCCGCCTCGTGCGGACTTCGTCGAGGAGGGGCCGTAGGGCGCCTGATGGCGCCTGTGGATGCCGGTGACCCCGATGTGCCACAGTGGGGGCGTGGTGCGAATGTCTGTGGGGATCGGTCCGTCGGCGGCAGGGGACCGAGGACGCCTGCGGCGCGTGGTGCGGCGGGCCGACCCGGCGTGTCGACCGGGAGGTCGAATGCCGGTGGGGCCGGCGGGCGTGCGTCAGCCGGGGCGTCTCCCGGTGGAGCGCCTCCGCCCGAGGATCCTGCGCTGGAGGCGCTGAGAGCCGTGGCCGCCGATGAGCGGGTGCGCACCGCCGAGGCGGCGGTGCGCGAGGCCTGCGCCGAGCTGCGCTGGAACGAGGCCCTGCGGCGTCGGTGGCGTGAGGCCCGCGCGGAGGCCGCGATCCGGGGCGCCATCGCCTCGGGCGGCGTCGAGGGGGCGGTGGTCTCCGCCGAGGTGCTGCGCGAGCAGGTGGCCGCCGGCTCCCTCACTCAGGCCGCCACCGGTGACCCGGGCCTGGACGCCGTGGCCGGCCTGTGGCGCGCCGGGACCCGCCTGGTCGGCTGGATGCCCGACCTGGTGGGTCGGGGGCGGCCGGTGGCGCCCTCGGCGCGCTCGCTGCTGGCGGCGCTGCACCGCGACGTCGTCGGCCCCTGGCGGCCGGCGGCCGGGTGGGCCTGGGGAGGTCGGAGTGCCGCGCGCCCGGCAGGTGCGTGCCCGCGAGGGCGGTCCTGGGGTCGCGCCGCAGGACGAGGAGCTGGTGGCGAGGCTGGCGGGGCTGGTCGATCTCATCGAGGCGCCGCAGGCGCCGGCGCTGGTGCGGGCGGCCGTCGTGCACGCCGAGATGCTGGCGGCCCGCCCTTTACCGCCGGGAACGCCGCGGTGGGGCGCCTGCTCGTGCGTCACCTCCTGGTGCGTGACGGGCTCGAGCCGACCGGCACGGCCGTCACCGACCTCTACCCCGGGCGGGTGCCGGCGGCCTACGCCGAGGCCGCCAGGGCCTACGCCTCGGGCACCATGGACGGGGTCGTGGCCTGGGTGGTGTGGCAGGCCGAGGCGGTGCTTGCGGGGGTCCAGGAGGCCCAGCGCCTGTGCCTGGCGGTGCAGGCCGGCACCTGGCGGGCCGGGTGAGCCCTGCATGAGTTCAGCGTGAGCCCGGCCGGATGATTCAGCTGCCGCGGGCGCCGTGCGGGCCGCGTCGGGCGACGAGCCAGGCGGCGGTGCCCCCGACGGCCAGCACGCCGGCCACGTGGGTGATCATCGAGGCCCGGGTCGACAGGCTCGGGGGCTGCCAGCGCGGCCGCAGGCGCACCGGGCGGGCGAAGTCGCGCACCGGCCAGTCCCGCTCCTGCGCCAGGCGTCGCAGGTCCCGGTCGGGGTTGACCGCGACGGGATGACCGACGGCGCTGAGCATCGGCTCATCGGAGATGGAGTCGGAGTAGGACCAGCACCGGGACAGGTCGATGCCGTGGGCGGCGGCGTCCTCGCGCAGCGCCACCACCTTCTCCGCGTGCAGCATGGAGCGGGAGATGCGCCCGGTGAACAGGCCGTCCTCGCCGACCTCCATGTGGGTGGCCACGGCCCGGTCGGCCCCGACGAGGCGGGCGATGGGGGAGACCATCTCGGCGATGGAGGGCCGAGACCACCACGACGTCGTGCCCGGCCCGGCGGTGGCCCTCGATGAGGTCGAGGGCCTCGGCGTAGACGGCCGGCTCGATAGCCGTGGTCAGGGCGCCCTCCACAACCTCCACCAGCTCTCGGCGGCTGATGCCGGCGGACATGAGGGCCAGGTGCTCCATGAGACTGCTGGACCGCTGGGTGCCGGCGCCCACCAGGAGGTAGGGGAGCTGGGCGATGAGCCCGTGGGCCAGCGCCCGTGAGGAGATGAGGCCGCTGCGCCGCATCGGGGTGCCCAGCGCCCAGGTCGACGACGTCGCCAGGATCGTCTTGTCCAGGTCGAAGTAGGCCGCCGCGCGGTGCCCGGCGGGCGGGGGCCGACAGCTGGGCGCCCCGGCGCCACCGGTGGGGCGGTCGGTGCCGTCACCGGTGAGGTCGCTGGCAGTCGGGAGAGGTCGCTTGCGCGGTCCTGCGCGCTCATGACCCCATCTCATCACGAGCCGGACCCCGGTGTCAGGCGAGTCAGCCCCTCCGTGGTCTCCGGCGGTCTCCCGTGGTCTCCGGCGGTCTCCGGCATCGCCGCCGGTTCCCTGGTCAGCTGTGACCGGCAGCGGCCGGCAGTGACCGGCAGCGGCGGGCTGCGGCCGGGCGCGGCGGGCGCGGGGCCACAGGCTCGTTTCTGCAGCTCGTCTCCACAGGCCCGACGACGTCGATGGGCGCAGCCGCGGGCGGGCCCGCACCCTGGTGGGGAGCCGCCCCGGCGCCCCAGTACCGCCGTGCGGGGTGACGGACAGGGAACCGTGACGACGGCTGTGAAGACGGCCGGGAGCCCTCGGGGGGAGGCTCGGGAAGACGGTGGAGATACGTGAAGGAGAGGGAGACGATGCCGGCGAGGATTCCTGTGAGGGCGACACGTGTGCCTGCGGGGGACGATACATGGCAGTGGGAGCAGGCGGAGGAGACGCTGACCATTCCGGCAGTGGTGGATCCCGAGGACGAGGCGACACCGGATCAGGGAGAGAAGGCTGCCGCCGCCGGGGCAGCGCAGGCAGCCCGGGTCGGGCCGGAAACGGGGTGGACGGCGGCGTGGGACGGCCGGGACGTCGCCTTCTCTCCCCTGAGGCCCTCCGCCGGCAGGCCTGGGCCGCCCGGGGGTGACGCGCAGGCGGAGGAGGGGTGATGCGCTCAGAGCATGCCGCCCAGGTCCTGGCCGTCACCGGCGCCCGTGGGGGCCTGGGGGCCAGCGTCCTGCTGCTGCACCTGGCGTGGGCGCTGGGCCGCGCGGGCAGGCGGGTGGCGATGATGGACCTCGACCCCGTCGGTGGCCTGGACCTCCTGTGCGGGGAGAACGTCCTGACCGGACTGCGCTGGGCGGACCTCCCGGCTGAGGAGTCGGCCTTCCGGCCCGGCCACCTCGTCGGGGCCCTGCCCGTGTGGCACGCCATGCCGGTCCTCACCGGGGACGTGCGCGGAGGCCCCCGGCCCTGCGCGGAGGCGGTCCTGGAGGCGATGCGGGCCGAGCACGACGTCGTCCTGGTCGACCTGCCCCGAGGGGCGCCCCCGCCCCCGGGTGCCCGGGTCCTGCTCATCACCGGACTCGACCTGCGCTCGGCGATCGCCGCCGAGAGCATCGCCTCGCGACTGCGGGGCGCGGTGTCCGGGGGTGCTGAAGTCACCGGTACCGCTCCAGGGGCGCCGGTCTGGCTCGTGGTGCGCCAGGTGGGTGAGGACGTCGTCGCCGAGGACCTCGAGCTCATCACCGGCTGCCCGGTCCTGGGGCAGGTCCCCACCGACCGGGTCCTGGCCAAGCGGCTGGCCCTCGGAGAGGACCCGGTGCGGGCCCGCTCGGCCATCCGGCGCGCCGCCAGCGCCCTGGCCCAGGAACTGCTGTCCCGGCTCCCTGGAGCCGCGGCGTCGGGGCCGGCGAGGGGCGGCGCCGGGCCCGCCTCCGGCCCGGCTGGTGCCGTAGCCGGCCAAGGGGATCAGGAGGCGGGGAGCCAGTCAACGAACCGGCCAACGAACCGGCCAACGAATCAGCCAACGAATCAGCCAATGAACCAGAATCCAGCCAATGAACCGGCCAACGAATCAGCCAATGAATCAGCCAATGAACCAGTAAAGAACCAGTCAAAGAACCAGTCAAGGAGTCAGTCATGGTCCCGATGAGTCCCGATCACCCCGACGTCCCCGGTGGCGTCACAGGAGGCGACGGCCCCGAGCTCGCCCGCGTCCGCAGCGCCCTGGCCCGCGGCGTGGGCCTGGAGGACGCCCTCAACGACGCCGCCGCCCCCGCCACCGGCCAGGTGGGGATGACTCGTCTCGGTCAGCGAGTGCGCGCCGACGTCGACGGCGCCGGGCCGCTCCTCCAGCCCCTCATCGAGACCGACGGCGTCACCGACGTCCTCGTCAGCGGTGGGCACACCTGGATCGACCGAGGGCACGGCCTCGAACCCGTCCCTGAAGCCACCATGGAGGAGCCCGAGGCGCGGGCCCTGGCCGTGCGCATGGCCGCCTCCGCCCACAAGCGCCTCGACGACGCCAGCCCCGTCGTCGACGCCACCCTGCCCGACGGCACCCGCCTCAACGCGGTCCTACCGCCCCTGAGCGCCGACGGCACCCCTCATCAGCCTGCGCACCAAGCGCCGCCGCGGCTTCACCCTGGACGAGCTCACCGCCGCCGGCACCGTCGCCCCCGGCCTCGACGACGTCCTGGCCGCCCTCGTGACCGGCCGCGCCAGCTGCCTGGTCACCGGCGCCACCGGCACCGGCAAGACCACCCTCCTGGCCGCCCTGCTCTCACTCGTCCCGGCAACCGAGCGCATCGTGTGCATCGAGGAGGCCAGCGAGCTGCGCCCCCACCACCCTCACGTCGTCCACCTCCAGGAGCGCGGCGCCAACGTCCAGGGCGTCGGGGCGGTCTCCATGACCTCCCTGGTGCGCACCGCCCTGCGCATGCGGCCCGACCGGATCGTCCTGGGCGAGTGCCGCGGGCCCGAGGTGCGCGACGTCCTCACCGCCCTCAACACCGGGCACGAGGGCGGCTGGGCCACCCTCCACGCCAACTCGCCCGCCGACGTCCCCGCCCGCCTGACCGCCCTGGGGGCGCTCGCGGGACTCGATGAGGCGGCCGTCGCCGCCCAGGCGGCCAGCGCGCTCGACGCCGTCGTCCACCTGCGCCGGCAGGCCGGCACCGCCGGGGCGCGTCGCTTCGTGGCCTCCGTGGGCGTGCTGCGGCGCGAGACGACCCCGGCCGGAGCGGTCCTCATCTGCGAGGAGGCCCTCCGCGTGGCAGACGACGGTCGCCTCAGCCCCGGCCCGGCCGCGGCGGCGCTGCGAGAGCGGATCGGCCCGCAGGCCTTGACGCGCACTGGTCTCGACGGGCTGCCCGGGCCGGGGGAGAGGAGACCCACGTGATTGGAACGACCAGCATGACCTGCGTGACGGGACCCGCCGCGCTCCTGCCCCCGACCGGGCACCTGGTCGGCCCGGTGGGTGGACCGGTTCCGGGCGCCTGGATCGCGGCGGTCCTGGTCGCCCTGGCCACCGCCGTGGTCCTGCTGCCGGCCCGCCGCGGTCTGCCCCGCAGCTGGACCACGGGTGCCCCCGTGGCCGAGGAGCGCCCGTCGATCAGGAAGGCGGCTCTCACCGCGCTGCGCTCCCGACGCTCCGGATCACCTGAACCGGACCTCGGCCTGCTGCTCACCGAGGTCGCCAGCCTCCTGCGCGTCGGCGCGACCCCGCAACGTGCCTGGACACGCGCCTGTCAGCGCGCCGGCCTCACCGAGGGCACCGAGCCCGACGGCGACGGCGTCCCACCAGTGCTGCGAGCGCTCGCGGACCTCCAGCACGACTCGTGGCTGCCCCGATGGAGCGATGGGCGCCTGCACTGGCACCCGCCCCCGAGAGGGCAGCGGGTCCGGCAGCGGCGGGCCACCGCCGCAGGGGTGCCGGGCGCCATCGCCTCCTGCCGCCTGTCGACCGCCCTGGGGGCGCCCCTGGCCGACATCCTCCAGACCGTGGCGGGCGGGGTCGCCGAGTCCGGTCAGGCCGAGGCCTCCCGCCGGGCCGCCCTGGCCGGTCCCCGCACCACCGCACGGCTCCTGGCCTGTCTGCCCGTGGTCGGCCTGGGACTGGGGGATGCTCGTGGGCGCCGACCCCGCCTCCCTCCTGCTCGACGGCGGTGTCGGCAGCGCCGTGGGGGCGCTCGGCATCGTGCTCATGGCGGTGGGGCACCTGGTGACCAGGCGCCTGATACGCGCTGCGACGGCTGACGGCGACGCCGTCGACGAGGCCCTGGTCCTGGACCTGGCTGCCGCCGCCCTGAGCGCCGGGGCCTCGGTGCCCGGGGTGCTGACCGCCTTGGGTGAGGCCCTGGAGGAGGAGGGCGCCGGCGTCGTGGGGCGGGCCCTGCTGCTGGGCGCCCCGTGGGAGGAGGCCTGGCAGGCGCCCGACGACGAGCAGTGGAGGGCGCAGCGCTCCCGCCTGGAGTCCTGTCTGCGCCCGGGCTGGGAGGACGGGGCCTCACCGGCCGCTCTCCTGGCGGCGACGGCGGCGAGCCTGCGCGCAGGGCGGCACGCTCGCGATGAGGAGGCCGCCGAGCGCCTGGCGGTGCGCCTCGTCCTGCCGCTGGGAGCCTGTCACCTGCCGGCCTTCGTCATCCTGGGGATCGCGCCGGTCGTCGCCTCGGTCGGCATGAGCATGCTCACCGGGTGAACGCGGCCCGCCCTGCCAGCGCGGCCTGTCCCGGGGACGCTCCTGGCCGCCCACTGGCCCGAGGCCCTCGTCCGATGCTCTCCGAGCCGGGGACTCCTGCCCTTTCGGGTGCGCGGACCCCCGGCGGCCTGGCACGATGGGGGCATGGCACTGTCGAAGAAGCTCCTGAGCCGCGACGAGGTCGTGGTGCGGCACATGCACACCCACATCAAGGTCCTCCTGTGGCGGTTCGTCGTTGAGATCCTCCTGCTCGTGGTCGGCGTCGTCGCCTCGGTCATGGCACCCGCCAGCTGGCAGCCCTGGGGCATCCTGGCGATCTGGGTGGCGGTCCTTGTCCTGAGCGTCCCCCTGCTGCTCGTGCCGTGGCTGCAGTGGTACATGCACACCTACACCGTCACCACCAAGCGCATCATCACCCGCTCCGGCATCATCAGCCGTGCCGGCCACGACCTGCCCCTGACCCGGATCTCCGACATCCAGCTGGACAAGGACGTCACTGACCGCTTCTTCGGCTGCGGCACGCTGGCCCTGCAGACCTCCGCCGATGACCCGCTCCTCCTGCATGACGTTCCCCCAGGTGGAGAAGGTCCAGGTCGAGATCTCCAACCTGATCTTCAACGACACCCAGGGCGCCATCGACGCCGACCCCCGCAGCTGAGCGGCTCCGGCGCGTAGATACTACGTAGATATATAGAAGAGACGACGGCCGCCGGTTCCCCAGAGGGGGCCGGCGGCCGCCGTCGTGATCGTGTCGGGGCCGGGTCAGTCGAGGGTCTCGACGACGCCGACCGCCTGAGCCACGCCGGTCAGGGTGGCGGCGATGCGCACGGCCTCCCAGACCTGCTCGGTGCTCAGGCCCTCGCCGCGCACCGTGGCCTCGTGGGCGGTCACGCACTTCTCACAGCCGTTGATGGTGGACACGGCCAGGCTCCACAGCTCGAAGTCGACCTTCTCCACGCCACCGGAGGTGCCGATGATGTTCATGCGCAGGCCCATGCGCTCGTTCTCGTAGGCCGAGCCCAGGAAGTGGCGCGTGCGGTAGGCGACGTTGTTCATCGCCATGATGGAGGCGGCGCCCAGGGCGGCGCTGATGGCCTCCTCGGACAGGTGGGTGCGGGCGTCCTCCATGACCTGGACCAGGACGGACTCGTTGCGGGTCGCGGCGGCCGCGGCCACGAAGGTGCCCCACTGCTGCTGCTCGGTCAGCGAGGAGGAGCGGGACAGGGTGGACAGGTTGAGGGAGAGGTCCTTGGCCCACTCGGGCAGGGCGGAGCGCAGGTTGTCGATGCTCATGTGTTCTCGTTTCGTCGTCGTTCAGGTGGTGGAGGCCGGGAGGGCGGGGCTCGTGCCCGTCAGCTCATCTCGCCGAGGGCGTCGATGGTGGCGGCGCCGGCCTGCCAGTTGCAGGCGCACAGCTCGTCGGACTGGAGGGCGTCGAGCTGGCGCAGGACCTCCTCGGTGTTGCGGCCCACGGAGTCGGCGGTCACGGAGACCGACTGGATGACGTTGTGGGGGTCGATGATGAAGGTGGCGCGGTCGGCCTCACCGGTGGCGCGCTTGATGCCCAGGGCCTCGGTGAGCTCGCGGTTGAGGTCGCTGGCCATGGGGAAGGGCAGGTCCTGGAGCTTGTCGTGGCTGCGGCGCCAGGCGTAGTGGGTGTACTCGTTGTCCACCGAGACGCCCACGACCTCGCAGTCGCGGTCCTTGAAGTCCTGGTAGAGGTCGCCGAAGGCGGCGATCTCGGTGGGGCACACGAAGGTGAAGTCCTTGGGCCAGAAGAAGACGACGCGCCAGGTGCCGGCGGGGACCTGCGAGGAGACGGTGGTGAAGTAGTCCTCGGGCTTGCTGGCCTCAACCTCCTTGAGGTTGCCGGGAACGACGGCGGTGAGCTCGTAGGCGGGGAACTGGTCTCCGATGGTGAGAACGGCCATGGGTGCCTCCTGAATGATGCGAATCGCGGTGCGAGTTGGTGCGGTCTGCGCTGGCCTGCGCCGGCCCAGGTAGGGCCGGTGCGGGGCGGCTCCGTCGGTCCAACCGTAGGACGCCGGCCTCATAAGTGCAACTAAAACTTGTCCTATTTTTAAGAAGGTATGCCTTATCTGGTGGCGTTGCGGTGACACCTCCCGGGTGCTCGTTCATGTCCGCTGCGTGGACACCTCCGCCTGCCGGTCCGCCCATACGGAATGAGTCGACGCCCTGCGGTGTTGCTCCACCACCGCCGCACACCAGATCAGGAGAAGTCATGAGCCCCCGTCTCAGCCGGATCAGCGTCCTCGAACAGGTCCCCCTCTTCGAAGGGGGAGAGACCCGCCAGACCCTGGAGGACCTCGTCCGCCTGGGGCGCGGCCTGGAGGAGTCCGGCTACCACCGCTTCTGGCTGGCCGAGCACCACAGCACCGGATCCTTCCTGTCGTCGGCGCCCGACCTGCTCATGATGCACATCCTGGACGCCACCGACCGCATCCGCGTGGGCTCGGGCGGCGTCATGGCCATGCACTACGGCTCGCTCCAGATGGCCGAGCGCTTCGCCACCCTGGCCACCCTCCACCCCGGCCGCGTCGACATGGGCCTGGGCCGCGCCCCCGGCGGGGACATGCGCGCGGCCGGAGCCCTCAACCAGGGACGCGTCATCGACCCCGACGCCATCAACACCCTCATCGAGGAGACGGTCGCCCTCCTGCGCGACGACCTGCCGGCCACGCATCCCTACGCCTCTATCGAGGTCCGCCCCCGCCCGGCACAGATGCCGGAGGTCTGGCTCCTGGGCTCCTCGGGCCAGTCGGCCGCCTGGGCCGGCGCCCACGACCTCAACTACGCCTACGCCCAGTTCTTCACCGGCCGCCAGCAGGTCGAGATCATGAACCACTACCGCGCCCACCTCCCCGAGAGCTCAGGGACCCGAGTCGACGGCGCACCCGGTGGCGTCGTGAGCTCCGGCCCCGGCGCCATCCACGGGGGCCAGACCCTCTCCGCCCTGTGCGTCAGTGCCGCCGCCACCCGCGAGGAGGCCCATGAGCAGGCCCTTGTCGCCGCCGACGCCCGCTTCAGCCTGCGCACCGGCCGCCCCATGCACTTCCGTGACCCGGCCACCCTCGACGCCGCCTACCGCGCTGAGGTCGAGCGCTACCTCGAGCGCGACACCGCCATCATCGTGGGCACCTACGACGAGGTCGCCCGGGTCCTGTCCTCCTTCGCCGAGAACCACGGCACCGAGGAGGTCATGCTCATCAGCTACATCGACGACGTCGAGGTCAAGACCCGCCAGTACGCCGAGCTCGCCTCCCGGCTCCTGTGAGCCGGCGGGCGCCCCCGCGTCCTCCTTGCGGCGGGGCGCCCGGTGCGAGCGGCACCCCGCGTTACGGTCGGTTCCATGAGCCCCGTGAGCGCCCGGTCCGCGTCCGAACCGTTGTCGTCCTTCCCGCCTCCGGCGGTCACGCCCGCGCAGGCGACGAGCCTGCGGGCGGACCTGGCCGAGTCCGGCTGGGGAGTGGAGGCGGTGGCCGCCCTCCTGGGTGAGGCCGCTGACGCCGCCCTGCGCCGGGAGATCCGCCTGCCCGCCCTGCGAGCCGTGCGCGCCGCCCTGGCCGCCGGGTCCGCCCCCTCGCCCGTGGTCGTCCTGACCGCCCTGTTCATGCTTGGCGAGCCGGTCCCCGCCACCGCGCTTGACGCCGCCCTGCCCCGCACCGCAGCGGCGAGCGCCGCCGCCATCGGTCTGGTCGGTGAGCCCGATGGGGCCGGATACGTCCGTGCCCGCGTCGACCTGCGCCCCCACGAGGCCGTCGACGACGCCGGCGAGGTGCGCTGGTGGGTGGCCTCCGACCTGGGCGAGCTCGTCACCGGCCGGGCCCTGGCACCCGACCACGTCCTGGGCGTCGGCGGCGCCGGCCTCACCCTGGCGGGTCTGACCCCGCGCACCCCCGTGCACGCCGCCCTGGACCTGGGCTGCGGCTGCGGCATCCAGACCCTTTACCTGCTGCGCCACGCCGAGTACGTCGTCGCCACTGACATCTCCGCGCGTGCCCTGGCCTTCACCGCCTTCAACGCGGCCCTGGCCGGTGTGAGTGTCGCCGGCGCTCCCGACGCCGGTACCGAGTCTGTCGCCGGCTCGAGTCGGGCCCGACTCCGGTGCCGGCCGCCTGGAGCTTCTGCGCGGCTCCCTCCTGGAGCCGGTGGCCGGCCGTCGCTTCGACCTCATCGTCTCCAACCCTCCCTTCGTCATCACCCCGCCGGCGGTGCGCGAGGCCGGCCTGCCCCTCATGGAGTACCGCGACGCCGGCGGCCCCGTCCTGCCGAGGCTCGTGGCTGGGCTCGGCGAGCACCTCGAGCCCGGGGCGAGCGCCGTCATGCTGGGCAACTGGGAGCACCGTGGCGCCGGCTCGTGGCGCGACGCCGTGGCCGCCTGGCTCCCTGAGGGGCTCGACGCCTGGATCGTTGAGCGCGAGGTCCAGGACCCGGTCGAGTACGCCGCCATGTGGCTGCGCGACGGCGGCCTGACCCCAGATCGTGACGCCGAGGCCTTCGACGCCGCCCTGGAGGCGTGGATCGACGACTTCGAGGCCCGCGACGTCCGGGGCGTCGGCTTCGGCTACCTCATCGTCCACCGCCCCCGGCGCCCCCGCGAGCCCCTGGCGCCTCCTGGAGGAGGTGACCACCTCCGGTCAGGGGGTTCTGGGACCCCATGTCGCTGAGGTGCTGGAGGCGCGCGAGCGGCTCGACGGCCTCGACGACGAGGCCGTCGCCGACCTGCACCCGCTCCTGGCCCCCGACGTCACCGAGGAGCGTCACCTCATCCCGGGTGCCGCCGAGCCCACGGTCATCCTGCTGCGCCAGGGCGGAGGCCTGGGGCGAACCCTGCGGGCCTCGACGGCGGTGGCCGCGCTGGCCGGGGTGGCCGACGGCGAGCTGAGCGTGGACCAGATCGCCTCCGCGGTCGCCGCACTGACCGGGGAGGACGTCACCGCGCTGCGCACGGAGATGGTCGAGGCAACCCGGCGCCTTGTGACCACGGGCTTACTCACTGTCGGCTGAGAATTGCGCGCCGAAAAGAGTTCAAAAAGGCGCCTGCTTCCAGCGAGCGTGCGGTAGGTAACCTCTCTTTTTTGAGACTGGCGGTTCATGTTCGCCCCCGCCCTTAATCATTGTGACCTCCCCGCCATCAACGATGCGCAACTGCGACGTGGGATGATCTGCGGTATCTCTGGGGAAAGTGGTCGTGTCGCGCAATGATGCGTGATTGTTGTTCTCTGAGGGGCCTCTCGGGTATCGGGATGCTTGTGAGAGTTCTACATTTCGTGGCAGCCAAGTTTGTGGTGCGCCTCAGCGCCAGCGTCTCTCATGATCGGAATCACATCGGCATGCCCCGCATATCAAGGTGCTCGCGAAGCGGGCTCTACGGATTTCTGTGCAAGTTCTTTGCCGCGTTCAGCTCTGTTGCCATTGTTGCGGTGATGGTGGTGGCTTTTCCGTGGCCGGCTCCGCCTGTGAGTGCGGCCACGAGCGACCTCAGTGTCCCCCTGGGGGAGACCTCGGCGCAGATCGCGTACGTGCGCAACACCGAGGGCAGTGACGTCATCACCGATAGGGCGGGCGGCTACTACTACTCGGCGCTCCCGTGGCAATGGGCCGCCACTCGGGCCTGCATCCGCTACTCGCCGGCCGGTGGCGACTACTCCACCAGTGTCGTCGAGGGGAGTAGCGGAGCCTATGCCACCGTTGGTTACGGGCGGCAGGAGCTCGGTGGGGCCTGCCCGGACTTCGAGGGGGACCCCTCCTGGGGCACTCAGTCCTCCCTGGGGTTCCAGCCCTCCAACACCACATCCGTCAAGGCCGGCCACGTTTTTCTTGTCGGAATGATGAGGCACGTCAACCGTCCCATCTACTCCGATATCAGCGAGGTCACCAACCCGGCCAGGCCGGAGACGGCCTACTACGGGAGCTTCACAGTTCGGACGGCCGGAACGATTGAGGCGAACTTTCCCTGGGTGGAAAAAGACACGATTAACACCTGCACCGGAAAGATCGATTCTGACGGAAGGCTGATCGTCGGAGACTATGGCAGGGAGGAGGAGATGATCCCAACTTCTTACGCCTATGACTCCAGGGGAAATGTTGGGCGTTATGGACGTAACTACGTGTATATGTATCAGAATAACCGTCTGGTGCGATTCGACGGATATATGACCCAGAACTTCACGGACAAAAATGGGCGCAGCTGCTCGGACGACGTCCTCGATATCAAGTCCGACCGTTCGGACACGGCCTGGACCGACCCGAGCACCGGCATCAGGTACAAGCTGAAGCTCTGGGGATTCGTCAATAACGGGAGCTCCGACAACTGTCAGGCCCAGCTGTCCCAGGCCGAGTCCGCAGGCCTTGAGGAGCGCTTCCTCACCCGCGAGCAGTCCATCTCCTACGGGTGCCTCTACGGCTCCCTGGAGCAAGAGCGTCCCGTCACCTTCGCCAAGGACATCAAGGCGGACCCCTCCGTCCACGGGGCATTGACGATCCCTCAGTTCAGCTACCTCAACGCCTCACCCGAGGGCACCTACGGCCACGAGAGCTGGGGCACCCCCTCCGGCCTCACTCCCACCTGGGACGGCGAGGCCGTGGACCCGCGGACCTACACCCTGCTGGCCCCCAACGATGCCGCCACGGTTCAGGAGGCGGAGGCCGTCCCACAGGCCGTCGTCGACCGTCGGACCGGAGATGCCCGGGCATCCGGGTGGTTCCTGCGCAACGTCAGCTGCACGGTGGGTGCGAACGGTGCCCCGCTGCTGCGCCGTGACGGAACCACCCGCCTGGACCAGTCCGACTCGGTGAATCTCGACAAGCGCACGATCCGCCTCGATGGGACCCAGCTCGCCGAGCGCCAGGACGAGGTCGCCGTCAAGTGCGTCTGGCACAACGAGTACGTCATCGGTCAGGGTCGTGTGACCCTCGTGACCGTCGTCGACGGCGGTCACGCCAGGCCCGAGCAGTGGACCATGACCGCCAAGCCCGCCACCGAGGGGCTCTTCGGGCAGAAGACCATCACCGGTGCCAGCGGTGCACCCGCCGTCAGCAGGGTCCCCACCGCCGGCGGCACCTACGTCCTCTCCGCAGGCAAGGGCCCCGAGGGGTACTCGCAGAACGGCCCCTGGGCCTGCACCGACGACGACGGCAGCGACGTGCCCGTCAGCAGCGACAGCACCTTCGTGCTGGGCGAGGGCAGGAACGTCACCTGCGCCGTGCACCAGAAGCCCCTGCAGACTCCCGTCAGCGCGGTCAAGACCGTCGACGGCGCCTCCGACGCCGCCACGGCCGGCTCCTATGCACTGAGCTACACCTGCACCCCGGGTCCCGACGGCAAGGCCACCTCCACCGGCAGGATCACGGTGGACGCCAAGGGCAACGTCGCGAACCTGCCCGACCAGCGCGTGGGCGCCACCTGCACCGTCACCGAGGATGCTCGTGACGCCAGGGGACTCAAGCAGCCGGGCTCCGCCACCGGCGGAAGCCTCAGCTGGAAGGATCCGGCCGCCTTCAAGGTCGTCACCAACCCGGGCAACCAGGAGCAGGAGGTCGCCTCCACCCCCGTGGCCCCGACGAGAGGCAACGCGGGCGGCGTCACCTTCACCGTGCCCGACTCCACGCAGGGTGCCGTCCGGATCAAGGTCGTCAACTCCGTCGTCCCGCACGCCGGTATCGCCAAGACCTTCGCCAAGGTCGCCAAGAGCACCGAGAAGGTCAACGGTCGTACCACCTTCGACCAGACCTACACCATCACGGTGACCAACCCCTTCCGCCAGGGCGGGCCTCACCTACGACCTCAACGACGCCTGGCAGGTCCCCCACGGGGTCACCGTCCACAAGGTCAGCATCTCCGGCGGCGCCATCACCGGTACGGAGACGCCTCAGGTCGGGGTCCCCTACACCAGGGCCGGCATCACCCTGCCCGCGGGCCAGAAGCACATCTACACGGTGGTGCTCAACGTCTCCGGTCCCGACGCCGGCCTGCCCGGTGTCCGGGGAACCTGCACCCCCGGCGCCGTCGGTCAGGGCAAGGCCGTCTACAACAAGGCCTCGGTGACCACGAAGGGCGACGGACAGCCCAAGGAGGCCGCAGCCTGCGGGACCCTGCCCATCAACCCCCGGTTCAAGGCCTCCAAGACCCCGCTCGACGTGGTCCGTAACAGCGACGGCACCTTCACCTCCAGCTACACGGTGACGGTCGCCAACACCTCCCTGGCCGCCAGCCCGGTGGTCGCCGACCTCACCGACACCCCGCAGATGCCCACCGGCACGCGTCTGAGCGGGATCAAGGTCCTGGAGAAGGGCACTGATGCCCGGGACGTCACCCTGCCCGCCATCAACCCCGCCACCGGAACCCTCAACGGTTCGATCACCCTCATCAAGGCGGGCACCGGCGAGACCCTCGCCGCCGCTCCCCGGACCGGGGGCAGTGGCGGCAGGCGAACCTTCACGATACGGATGACCTTCACTGTGCGCGAGAGCACCCCGGGCTACAACGAGGCCGACTTCCAGTGCGGTCACCAGCGCGCCGACGGCAAGCCCTCCGGCCTGGTCAACACCATCGCCATGGAAGGAGACGCCGACGGCGAGGGGAACAACCTCGGCTGCCTGTCGACCTCCGGCAGGCTGACGTTCTCCAAGGAGGTCACGACCCAGCCGGGCAACGGCTCGACCTTCGACGTCGTCTACACCGTGAGCGTGGTCAACGAGGGAGCGCTGACCGTGTCCACCGGGCCGATCGACGACAAGCCCTCCTTCGCCCCCGGACTCACCCCGACCCTGGTCAAGGTGCAGCGCGAGACGAGTGCGGCCAGGACGGTCACCGCCCAGCCCGACGGCTCCTACCGCCTGTCCGACAACGAGAACCTCTACTCGGGCCTGACGATCCGCTACACCGTCACCTTCACGGTGAAGATCGACCCGTCGGCCGCCGGATACCGCGATGACCTGCTGTCGTGCACCACGGAGAAGGCGCGTCTCGTCCCCGGCCACGGCCTGTACAACAAGGTCGTCCCTGAGGCGGGCAAGGACTCCGACACCCGGCCCGACCACGACGTGGCCTGCGCCGGCGTCTCGCCCCATGCCGGCAAGCGCATCCTGTCGATCGTCAAGACCGGCAGCCAGGGCCCCCTGGACGACGCGGCCTTCGACATCTACCCGATGGACCCCTCCACGCCGGGAGCCAAGCCCCTGACCAACGGCGTGACCTTCACCGGCGGCAAGGGCACCGGAACCTTCACCACCACGAGCCTGGCCATCAACCGCGAGTACTGGCTGGTGGAGACCAAGGCTCCCGCCGGGCACCAGCTCATGGCCAAGCCGGCTCGATTCAAGGTGACCGACACGGGCATCGAGCTCATCACCGCGCCCCCGGACGGCTCGGCCCTGACGGTCTCGCGCAGCGGGGCCAGCAGGTCCGACGACACCATCACCGTCCGAGACCTCCAGGTCGGCACCCTGCCGCTGTCTGGCGGACGCGGCATCGGAATGAACATCGCCGTCGGCATCGCGGCCATCACCGGCGCCGGCCTGCTGGCGCTGCGTCAACGAAAGACCTCCTCGTTCGGGCGCCCGGCCTGATCGCGAGAAGAACCCACGACTCCGCTCCGTCGCGCGCGGGTCACCCCACCTATCCCTCACTCATATCCCTCACTCATCCCAACAACACAGGAGAGAACCGGAATGCACTCCCTCACCACGCGCCAAGGCCTCGGCATCGCCGCTGCGATGACGCTCGCCGCCGGCGTGCTCGTCGCCCCGACCGGCGCGGCGGCGCCCGCTGACCCGAACGGATCCACCATCGACCCCGGCGCGGCCACGACACTGACCGTCCACAAGTGCGAGCAGACCGACACCAACGGCGTCAAGGAGGGGACCGGTAACGAGGAGCCCCAGGCCGAGTGCAAGCCCGTCTCCGGCGTCGAGTTCACCATCACCAAGCTGAACGTCGACCTGACGACCTACAAGGGCTGGAAGCAGCTCGCCGACGCCAAGGGCGACGTGCTCAAGGCCGGTGCCCTCAAGACCGGCACCGTCCAGAAGATCACCACCGGTGGTGACGGTCTTGCCGCCTTCACCGACGCTCAGACCGATGTCGGCGCCTACCTCGTCAGCGAGACCAGAACCCCGGACAAGGTCATTCCGGCCGAGGACTTCGTCGTCACCCTGCCGATGACCAACCCGCAGGACGCCACCGCGTGGAACTACAACGTCCACGTCTACCCCAAGAACACCCTCTCCGGTGTGGACAAGCGGGTGACGGACAAGCCGGCCCCCGGCTCCGGCCACGACCTCACCTACACCATCACCACCTCCATCCCGAAGGTGGACTACCCGGGCGGGGCGCGCATCAACCGCTACGAGGTCGTTGACCAGCTCGACAAGCGCATCAAGAAGGACGCCCGGGCCCCGGTCGTCAAGATCGTCGGCCAGAAAGAGGTGACTCTGGAGAACGCCACCGACTACACCGTCATCACCGCTGATGGCACCGACCACAACTGGGCGACCATCCAGCTCACCGAGGAGGGCCGCCGCAAAGATCGCCGAGGCTCGCTACAACGGCAACGGCGAGACCAAGGTCCAGGTGACCCTGACCGCCACGTTCGACGCCAACGTCAACCTGGAGGGAGACCTGTCCAACACCGCGGGCCTCATCCCCAACGACAGCCCCAACTTCACCTGGGACCCGAGCCGCCCCGGCACGAAGGTCCCCGGTATCCCCACCACCCCCGCGCTCTCCAAGTACGGCAAGGTGGTCGTCACCAAGACCGGTACGGACGATCTGGCCGACAAGACCAAGTACAACGGCGCCCAGTTCCAGGTCTACGAGTGCACCAAGACCGCGAGCGGTGCCACGTTGCGTGACGCCGACCCCAGCACCTCGACCGTCGACCCGCTGACCATCGGTGGGCAGAAGACCTTCACCACCTCCGGCCAGGGCGTCGTGGAGATCAGCTACCTGCGCGCCAACGACTACGTCAACGGTGTGGCGAAGTCCCAGGACCAGCTGACCGACGAGGACCACTACTGCCTCCTTGAGACCAAGGCGCCCGAGGGGTACACCCTCCAGGCCGACCCGATCCCCTTCCGCGTCATGGCTGAGAAGGCCACGGCCAAGGCCCCGACCGAGATGACCGTCACCGACGTGCCGAGTAACGCCGGCTTCCGCCTGCCGCTCACCGGCGCCAACGGCGTCATCTTCCTGACCGTCGCGGGCGCCCTGCTGGTGATCGGTGGTGCGGTCTCCGCCTACGCCAACAAGCGCCGTCACACCGCCAGGCACTGACCGCTCCTGACAGCCATGAGGCCACGAGCCCCATACGGCCGTCATCCTGCTGACTGCTCACTGTGGGGGAGGCGGGAGAACCCGTCTCCCCCACGGGGTGTTGCAGGGATCCTCCCTCCCGTCGTTGACCCCCTACCGATCCCCATCCGTCCCTCGCAGCGAGCTCCGCAGACAACCCCACGAAGGAAGGCACGGCTCTCCGTGACAGCGCCACTCCCAACACTTCATGACCGCATCCCCCAGATCACCCGGCCCTGCACGAGTCGGGTCGAGAAGGGGCCCGACGACGCGACCCCGCAGCCCGGCCCGGGCGAGCCGGTCCCCCTAGGAGCCGGCCCGCGCAAGGCACCCCGCCGCAAGGTCCTGCGCGAGCGCTTTCTGACCTGGCTCCCACTGGCCCTGGTCCTGCTCGGCGTCGCCGTTCTCCTGTACCCGGTCATGGCGACTCAGCACAACAACGATGAGCAGCAGCGCCTGGCCACGATGTACACCGCCTCCGTGAACGCGGCCGGGCCGGAGGCCATCGCCGCGGAGCGCGCCTCCGCCGAGACCTACAACAACAACCTGGAGAGCGCGCCGATCCTCGACCCCTGGCTCGAGCTGCAGCGTCCTGACACCCCCCAGTACCAGGCCTACCTCCATGAGATGGACATCGACCCGGTCATGGCCCGGATCGTCATCCCCTCCGTCCACGTGAGCCTGCCCGTCTACCACGGCACTGACAGCCGCACCCTGGCGGAGGGAGTCGGGCACCTGTTCGGCACGAGCCTGCCGATCGGCGGCCCCTCCACCCATGCAGTCCTCACCGGTCACACCGGGCTGCCCACCGCGACCATGTTCGACAACCTCAGCCAGGTCAAGAAGGGTGACGCCTTCTACATCTCCTCCCTGGGGCAGACCCTCAAGTACGAGATCACCGACATCACGGTCGTCAAGCCCGACGAGACCGACTCCCTGCGCAAGGTCCCCGGACGCGACCTGGTCACCCTCATCACCTGCACGCCCTACGGCGTCAACTCCCACCGTCTCCTGGTCACCGGTGAGCGCGTCCCCATGGATCCCACGGCCGCCGCGGCCGAGGAGGCCAAGGCCCTGCCTGCCCCCATGCAGACCTGGATGAAGGCCATCATCGCCGTCGTCGTCATCATCATGACGATCGTCACCGGCATCCTCGTGCGCCTGTGGTGGATGCGTCGTCGCCGGAGCCCCCGGGGCGCCGGCGGTCGGACCGCCAAGGACTCGGCCGCCACGGCTCGGACGGTTGAGCCGCCGGACCCCGGGGACGGAGTCCCCCTACAGGCCGATCAACAGCGCCGCCGGCGAACAGGAGGATGACCCGTTCAGTGACGTGCAGGCGCGCGAGTCGTGAGCAGTCCCGCACAGGAATCGCTGCTGACTTCCTATTGGTTGGTGCGAGCAAGAACTTACGATCGGCCGGTGGCCTCCTTTCAGTCGCAGACCTCCCGCTCCCTGGGACAGCTGCGCCTGCGTGGAGGCCTGCTGGCCCTGTCCTGCCTGGCGGCGACGCTCGGTCTGTGGGGGCTGTTCGTGTTCACCCACACCGGCCAGGTCCTCGACGCCATGGCCCTGGAGGGCTCGGAGATCGGCTCGCACTACGTGAGCACCCACGCCCGCACCCTGCTGTCCGTGGTGTCCATGCCCGCGGCCGTCGTCCTCGTGGTGACGATCCTCGTCATCGGTCTGCTGCGGCGCAGCCACCGGCGCGCCGTGTGGGCCGTCGTCGCCGTGGCCGGGGCCAACCTGACCACTCAGGTCCTCAAGTACCAGTTCCTGTGGCGGCCGGACTTCAACATCACTGAGCGCTGGGACAACGCCAACACCCTGCCCTCGGGGCACACGACCATGGCGGCCTCCGCCGCGGTGGCCCTCATCCTGCTGTCAGGGCGGCGCTGGCGGCCGCTGTCGGCCTGGGCCGGGGCACTGTTCACCATCGCCATGGGCTACTCCACCCTCGTGTGCCAGTGGCACCGCCCCTCCGACGTCCTGGCCGGGATCCTCGTGCCTGTGGCCTGGGGCGCCCTCGCCGTGGCCGGCGGGGCCTGGCGCGCCCCCTGGTCCCTGCGTGAGGGAACCGGGGAGGAGGGCTCAGGCGATGTGCCCGAGCTGACCACCGTGGGAACGATCCCGGTGACGGCCGCAGGACCGCGCCTGTGGCACCAGCTCGTCGGCAACATTCTGCTGGCCGTTACCGGCATCGCGTGCACCCTGGGGGCGCTCGGCCTGGGGGTCTGGGTGTGGCGGCACCTGGACGGCCCGGACTCGCGCTGGCAGCTCTTCAGCGCCTACGCCACCGGGTCGGTGGCCGTCGTCGGCGTCACCTGCCTGTCCCTGTCCGCGCTCGTCTCGCTCACCGACTGGGGCCGCACCCGCCGCAAGCACGCCCCCCGCCACCGCGACTGACGCGTATCCGGCACCTACTCCTCGACGGCGGCGGCCGGGAGCCTGACGGTGAAGGTGGTCCCGTGGTCCTCGGGCGCGGTGGAGGAGTCGACGTCGATGCTGCCTCCGTGGGACTGGACGATGGCCAGCGCGATCGACATGCCCAGGCCCGTCGAGCCGGTGCGCCGCTCGCGCGAGGAGTCCCCCCGGGCGAAGCGCTCGAAGAGACGGTCGCGCACGTCCGGGGCGATCCCCGGGCCGTCGTCGTGGATGCGCACGATGAGCGTGTCGCGCTCGCGCGCCAGCGTCGTGGTCACATGGCTGCCGGCGGGGGTATGGACCCGGGCGTTGGCCAGAAGGTTGACAATGACCTGACGCAGGCGGGCCTCGTCGCCGATGACCAGTGGTGGCTCGGGCAGGAAGTCCTCGGCCTCGTCCGCCGTGGCGTCGGCCGGCGGCTCCAGGACGGCCAGGTCCAGCCGCCAGTCGTGGTCGGGGCCGGCCGCACGGGCGTCGGCCACCGTGTCCACCAGGAGACCGACCAGGTCCACCTCCTCGCGGCGCAGCTCGCGCCCGGCGTCCAGGCGGGCCAGCAGCAGCAGGTCCTCGACGAGCGCCGTCATCCGCACCGACTCGGAGTGCACGCGCTCCAGGGCGTAGGTGGCCTCCTCCGGAAGGTCGGCATCGGCCCCCTCCCGGCGGATGAGCTCGGTGTAGCCGCGGATCGAGGCCAGCGGTGTGCGCAGCTCGTGGGAGGCGTCGGCGACGAACTGACGCACCTGCGTCTCCGAGCGCTGGCGCGCGGTCAGAGCGGACTCCACGTGCCCCAGCAGCGTGTTGAGGGCGCCGCCGACCTGCCCGACCTCGGCCGAGGAGTCCAGGTCCGCCTTCTCCACGCGGTCCTCGATGCTCACCTCGCCGCGCTCCAGCGGCTGAGAGGCCACGCGGTGCGCAGTGCGGGCCACCCGCTCCAGCGGCGCCAGCGCGGAACGCACCATGGTCCGCCCAGCTAGGGCCACCACGAGGGCGCCCACCAGGGCCACCGCCAGCTCGATGAGCAGCTGGGTGCGGATGAGCCCCTTGTCCCCCTCCAGGGAGAGCCCGGTGATGACCGTGCTGCCCGAGGCTTCGTCACGCGTGGCCACCACCCGGTAGGTGCCCAAATGGTGCAGGTGGACGGTGACGGGGTGGTCCTCGGTGGCCTCGGACAGCAGCAGCCGGCAGTCCTCCTTGGAGATGGCCGCGTAGTGGCCGTCCTTGTCGATGTAGGCGGCGGCCTCGCTGCTGGAGGCCGACGTCTGCGCCGTGATGAGCGTCAGCGTGCCGGTGGACTGCCCGGCGGCGTCAAGACCTGGAGGGACCCCCTGCTTGCCGGGGTCGCCGTCGGCGCCGCCCTCCCCGTCGGGCTGGCCTCCCGGTTTCTCCGTGCCCTCCTGGGCCGCCTCATCGGAGGCCTTCCTGGCCTCCTGCGTCAGGTCGTGGCGCTTGTCGGCGGCACGCTGAGCGGCCGCCATCAGCTGACTGTCCGTCCGCGCCATGAGGGTGTGGCGCAGGCTGACGGTGGAGAAGGAGCTCATGACTGCCGCCATGACCAGGACCAGCCCGAGCACTCCGACCACCAGCCGGGTGCGCAGGCTGCGAGGAGGCGTGAGGAGCGAGCCGGGCCGCCACGAGCGCAGGCTCATCCGCTGCCTGGTCGGTGCCGGTTGCTGGGACATCTGCGGGTGCTCAGGAGCGCTCGTCCGTGCCGGCCACCGGCTTGAGGACGTATCCGACGCCGCGCATCGTGTGGATCATGGGCTCGCGGCCCTTGTCGATCTTGCGGCGCAGGTAGGAGATGTAGAGCTCGACGATATTGGCCTGCCCGCCGAAGTCGTAGTTCCACACACGGTCCAGGATCTGCGGCTTGGACAGAACCCGGCGGGGGTTGCGCATGAGATAGCGCAGCAGCTCGAACTCGGTGGCGGTCAGCTGGATCTCGTCGTCACCGCGCCAGACCTCGTGGGAGTCCTCGTCCATGCGCAGGTCCCCGACCTCCAGCAGGGAGGCGGGCTTCTCCTCGCTGGCCCCCGAGCGGCGCAGCAGGGCGCGCAGTCGGGCCACGACCTCCTCCAGGGAGAAGGGCTTGGTGACGTAGTCGTCGCCGCCGGCGGTCAGGCCGGCCACGCGGTCCTCGACGGCGTCCTTGGCCGTCAGGAACAGGACCGGAACGTTCGGGAGGTGGCCACGCACCCGGCGCATGACCTCCAGGCCGTCGAAGTCGGGCAGCATGATGTCCAGGACGATGACGTCGGGGTCGATCTCCTGGGCGGATCGGACGGCTGCGATCCCGGTGCCGGCGGTCGTGACCTCCCAGCCCTCGTAACGCAGGGCGGAGGCGAGCAGGTCGGCGAGCATCTGCTCGTCGTCGACGACCAGGACGCGCAAGGGGGAGCCGTCGGCGCGGGTGAGGTTCTCGGTGGGGGCGTTAGTCACGTCGTCTATTCAACAGGAAGGCGCTGTGCTCGACCACAGCGCAACCTGTGTCTCGACTGTGTTACCGATCTGAGACCCAACGGTGACACAGTGACGCGTGTGCTGTGACATGCTTATGCGGTCATGCGTCTTGGTTGTTGATCTCCACATCCGCATGCACTAGGACGTTACTTCGTAGCGTAGCCCCATAGAGAGCGGCCCAGGGGTATCTCAGCCGTCCCCTCGTCCAGGGGGTGTCGCCGTCGGTGAGCCGGCGCCGACCTCGTTTCCCTCATACAGCAACAGCAGGAGAGTCATGGAATACGTCGATGGCAACGAGCGCCGCTTCGGTGCCGAGGACCTGTTCTTCTCAACGACGGATACCAAGGGCGTCATTCGCAGGACGAACCGGGTATTCGATTCGCTGTCCCGTTACAGCCCCGACGAGCTCGTCGGCTCTCCGCACAACATCATCCGGCACGACGATATGCCCGCCGGTGCCTTCAAGCTCATGTGGGATGAGCTGGCGCAGGGGCGCTCGTCGTGCGTCTACGTGCTCAACCGGGCCAAGGACGACCTGGACTACTGGGTCTTCGCCACGATCGCCCCCCTGTCCGACGGCTACCTGTCGGTGCGCGTGCGTCCGACCAACCACGCCATGTTCACCCCGGTCAAGGAGATCTACGCCCGGGTACGGGCCGCCGAGCGCGCCTACGCCGAGGAGGGCCACGGGCGCCGGGAGGTCGCCGAGCACGGCGCGGCGCTGATGACCGAGGAGCTGGCGAAGCTCCAGTACCACGACCTGCACAACTTCGCCCGGGCCGCGCTTCCGCGCGAGCTGGCGCTCCTGGTCGTCGAGGGCGTCCGGGTGCCGCCGCGAGCCGAGTCCGACAACCCCATGTTCGCTGTCCTGCAAGCCGTCGCGGCGATCGAACGGGACACCGACGAGCTCATCTACCAGCTCGGCGAGTACCAGGAGCTCATCAACGGCCTGGGCTCCTGGGCCGGTGGGGTGCGCTCGGTCATTAACCGGGCCAACCGCGTGGGCTCCCTCATGGGGGAGGTGACCAGTCCCGACGGCGAGTCCTCCGTCCCCACCGTCTCCGAGCGCGTCAAGGAGCGCGGGGCTCAGGCCGTCGAGGTGCTCCGCCAGCTCAACTCCTCCCTGGTGGCGCTCTACGAGGCGGCCTCCGAGGTGCGCTTCCGCAGCTCGATGATGCGTCTTCACACCCTCATGGCCGGCATCTTCGCCGCCGCCGTCCTGGACGGTCAGGAGGTGGAGTCCGCCGACGCCATCGGCGACCTCGCCGAGGCGATGCTCTCCGATCTGGAGGAGCTCGTGCCCTCCTGCCAGGAGGCCGCGAACCTGGCCGAGCGCCTGGAGGGCGATCTGCGCACCGTGGTCAGCAACCTCGACCGCGTCAAGCGGCCCTTCCAGCGCTGGATCCGCGCCCTCCAGGACGAGGGAGTTCAGGCCCTGGTCGACGGCGTCGACGCCGAGGCCGCCCTGCAGGAGGCCATCGACGTGGGTGAGCAGGGCTTCCCGGAGACGGCCTCGCTGGCCGAGCTGGCCGCCAAGGCCCGAGGCGTCGTCGTGACCCTGGATGAGTCCGTCATTCGTGAGCGCGTGACGACGGTCCGCGAGAGTCTGAGCCGCCTGGGGGAGTAGTTGGTGGTAATCCACAATATAGATTCCACCTCATTGGTGACAATGTCATAAATAGTCTTCCGCGGGCCCGCGCGTGTCATTAAGGTTCTTCCGGCACTGTGCGAGGAGCTAAGGAAATGGTCCTCGACGAGGTGCTCCCGCGAACCATCTACCATGAAGGAGAGCACCCATGGAGTCGCAGGTCGGGTACGAGCGCTTGTTCGATCCACAGGACGTCTTCTTTTCCACCACGGACTGAAAGGTGTTATTCAGAACACCAACAGGACATTCGATACGCTCTCGCGCTACTCGCGTGATCGTCTCATCGGGTCTCCGCACAACATCATTCGTCACCTGGACATGCCGTCCGGCCTCTACCGCCTCATCTGGGATGATCTGAAGTCCCAGCGTCCGGCCTGCGGCTACATCACCAACCGTGCGGTGGACGGTCTGGACTACCGGGTCTTCGCCACGATCGTGCCGCTGCGTCAGGGGTACCTCTCAGTGCGGATCAAACCGATGGACACCGTGACCCGGAACAAGGTCGAGGAGGCCTACCGTCGGGTGCGTGGCAAGGAGCGCGATCTCGAGGCCCGGGGCGCCTCGCGCCACCAGCTCGGCGAGTTCGGCGGTCGCGAGCTGGCCGCGGAGCTGACGGCCCTGGGGTTCTCCTCGCTGCACGACATGACGCTGGCGACCCTGCCGCGTGAGGTGGCCGCCCTGGTCAACTCCGGGGTGCGCGTCCCGGCGGTCGCTCCCGAGAGCCTGGGCGCCGTGGCCCGGATCCTCAACACGGTGGCCGCCATGGAGAAGGACACCAACGCCCTGGTCTTCGAGCTCGACGAGTACCTGCGCCTCATCACCACCATGGAGGCCACTCACGACTCCGCTCGGACGGTGGAGGCGCGGGTGGGTCGCATCGGTCAGCTGGTCTCCCACGACGCCGGCAACAGCGCCCAGACCAAGACGCAGATGCTCGCCGAGCGCATCGCCGAGCTCACAGGGGCCGCGGGATCGGAGCTGACCGGACTGCCCTCGCGCCTGCAGGTCCTGCACCAGTCGGTCACCGAGCTGCGCTTCTCCGTGGCCCTCATGCGCCTGCTCACCCTCATGGTGGGGCGCTTCGCCCAGTCCATCCTCGACGGCAGCGAGGTGGACGCCGTGCACTCCCTGACGGACCTGTGCGAGGCGCTCGAGTCCGGCTTCCGCGGACTGGACCCCGTGCTGCGGGCCGTGAGCACGCAGGTCGCTCAGCTCAACGACGCCCTGCACACGGTCACCTCCAGCCTGGACCGCGCGGCCCGGCGCCTGGGCCAGTGGGTTGACCTGCGTGGTGGCGGAGCCGGCTCCTCGGGCTCGCCGGTCGTTGATGAGGTCGCCCAGCTCGCCTCGCGCGGCTTCCCCGAGGTCCGCTCCTTGGCTGAGTTGGCCGCTGAGTGCCGCGGACTGCACCTGCCTTACGACGAGAACATCGCCGCTCAGCGCCTGGCCGCCGTGCGCAGCGCCCTGGCCGAGCTCATCTGAGCCCCGTTCGAGACTCAGCCGACGATCTTCGGGAACCTGCGTGGGGGACGAGGGTCGTGGCGGGGCACGATGCTGGACGGCCGTCCGCTGAGAGCCGTGCGCCGGCGGGTGATCTCGTCGAGACGAAAGTCGTTTCTCCAGACACTGCCGGGTTGGAAAAGGCGGGTGGTGCGTTACAGTCGGCTGAGAGCCGGCACGAGCCGACTCCCCGCCGTCCCCTTCGTCGAGGGCCCGGACCGCCCGGATCGTCACGATCCAGAGGAGACCGCCGGGACCTGCAGACGATGTGAACCACCCGCAGACCCACCAGCCGCGGCCAGCCGCGCACCACCCGTGAGGAAGGCTTTACGTGTCCACCAAGCTCGTCATCGTGGAGTCCCCCAACAAGGTGCGCTCCATCGCCGGCTACCTGGGTCCGGAGTTCGACGTCGAGGCCTCCGTGGGGCACATCCGCGACCTGCCGCAGCCCTCCGAGCTGCCCGCCACCATGAAGAAGGGGCCGTACGGGAAGTTCGCGGTCGACGTCGAGGACGACTTCACCCCCTACTACGTCGTCAACCCCGACAAGAAGAAGACGGTCGCCCAGCTCAAGAAGGCCCTCAAGGAGGCCGACGAGCTCTACCTGGCCACCGACGACGACCGCGAGGGCGAGGCCATCGCCTGGCACCTGCAGCAGGTCCTCAAGCCCAAGGTGCCGGTGCGCCGCATGGTCTTCACCGAGATCACCCGCGAGGCCGTCACCCGGGCCCTGGACAACACCCGCGAGCTGGACATCCACCTCGTCGACGCCCAGGAGACCCGTCGCATCCTGGACCGCCTCGTGGGCTACGAGGTCAGCCCGGTCCTGTGGCGCAAGGTCCGCGCCGGCCTGTCCGCCGGGAGAGTCCAGTCGGTGGCCACCCGCCTCGTCGTCGAGCGCGAGCGCGAGCGCATGGCCTTCCGCTCCGCCTCCTACTGGGGGGTGGAGGCCATCTTCTCCACCGTCCTGTCCGCCGTGGACGTCACCGCCCGCCAGGACGCCTCCTTCACCGCCCGGCTCGTCACCCTCGACGGGCGGCGCGTGGCCACCGGCCGCGACTTCAACGACGACGGTCAGCTGCGCCCCGCCGCGCTCAAGGCCTCCGTCGTCCACCTCCACCAGGTGGGGGCCGCTGCCGTGGCCGAGGGCATCGGTCGGGGAGAGCCGCGCGTGGCCGGCGTGGAGGACAAGCCCTACAAGCGCCGCCCGGCCGCGCCCTTCACCACCTCCACCCTCCAGCAGGAGGCCTCCCGCAAGCTGCGCATGAACCCGCGCGAGACCATGCGTGTGGCGCAGGGCCTTTACGAGAACGGCTTCATCACCTACATGCGCACTGACTCCACGGTCCTGTCCGGCCAGGCCGTGGCCGCGGCCCGCTCGCAGGTGGCCGAGCTCTACGGGGCCGAGTACGTCCCCGAGCGCCCCCGCGTCTACGCCTCCAAGTCCAAGGGCGCTCAGGAGGCCCATGAAGCGATCCGCCCCGCCGGCGACCACTTCCGTACCCCGGCCCAGGTCTCCGGCGAGCTCACCGGCGCCCAGTTCCGCCTCTACGAGCTCATCTGGAAGCGGACCGTGGCCTCCCAGATGTCCGACGCCGTCGGCTCGACCGCCACAGTGACCGTCGAGGTGCCGCTGACGCCGGCGGCCGGCGAGTCGCGCGACTCCGGCCCCACCTTCTCCACGGCCGGCCTGACGGCGTCGGGCACCGTCATCACCTTCCGCGGCTTCCTGGCCGCCTACGAGGAGGGGCGCGATGCCGAGCGCTACCAGGACGACTCCGGCGCCACCGCCAAGGACTCCAAGGACGTGCGCCTGCCCGCGATGATCTCCGGACAGGAGCTGGCCCCCCTCGCTGCCGAGGCCGCCGGCCACGAGACGACGCCGCCGCCGCGCTACACCGAGGCCTCCCTGGTCAAGGCCCTCGAGGAGCGCGAGATCGGCCGCCCCTCGACGTATGCGGCCACCATGTCCACGATCTCCGACCGCGGCTACGTCGACCACCGCGGCCAGGCCCTGGTGCCCACCTGGCTCGCCTTCGCCGTCACCCGCCTGCTGGAGGAGAACTTCGCCGAGCTCGTCGACTACGACTTCACCGCCTCCATGGAGCGCGACCTCGACCGGATCGCCGCCGGTGAGGAGGACCGGGTCGCCTGGCTGCGACGCTTCTACAACGGCCAGGGCGGCGACGTCGCCCCGGAGGTCGCCCAGGCCGCCGCCTCGGGCGATCTCGATGCCGCGGCCGCCGCGCTGCGAGCCCATGGGCTCAAGGGCCTGGTGGACAACCTCGGTGAGATCGACGCCCGCGCCGTCAACTCCATCGAGATCGGTGAGGGCATCACCCTGCGGGTGGGGCGCTACGGCCCCTACCTGGAGGATGCCGAGGGCAAGCGCGCCAACGTGCCGGCCGACCTCGCCCCCGACGAGCTGACCGTGGACAAGGCCCGCGAGCTCTTCACCCGCGCCGCCGACGACGGCCGCGAGCTCGGCGTCGACCCAATCAGCGGGCACGTCATCATCGCCAAGGACGGCCGCTACGGCCCCTACGTCACCGAGGTCCTGCCCGACCCGGAGGAGACGGCCGGGGTGGAGGCCTCAGACTCGGCCGCCGCGGCCACTGAGGCCGGGCAGGCGGTGACGAAGACTGCGAAGACGGCGAAGTCCACGAAGACGAAGAAGACGAAGAAGGCGGCCAAGCCCAAGCCCCGCACCGCCAGTCTCCTGCGCTCCATGGACCTGTCCACCGTGACCCTGGAGCAGGCCCTGGACCTGCTGAGCCTGCCGCGCGTCGTCGGGCAGGACCCGGAGTCGGGGGAGGACATCACCGCTCAGAATGGCCGCTACGGGCCCTACCTCAAGAAGGGCACGGACTCGCGCTCCCTGGAGACCGAGGAGCAGATCTTCACCGTGACCCTGGAGCAGGCCCTGGAGATCTTCGCCCAGCCCAAGCGGCGTCGAGGGCAGGCGGCCGCTCGCGGACCGCTGCGAGAGCTGGGGCAGGACCCGGCCACTGACAAGCCGGTGGTCAGTAAGGACGGCCGTTTCGGCCCCTACATCACCGACGGGCAGACCAACGTGACCGTGCCCCGCAGCGAGGACCCGGCCACCATCACCGCTGAGCGGGCCTTCGAGCTGCTCGCGGAGAAGCGCGCCAAGGGCCCGGCCAAGAAGCGCACCACGCGCAAGACCACCACGCGCAAGAGCGCGGCCAAGAAGACGACGGCGAAGAAGGCCACCGCCACCAAGAAGACCACCGCCAAGACGGCGGCGAGCAAAACGGCCGCCTCGAAGGAGGACTGAGGGGCCGCGGTGGCGGTGTAAGCCTCTGGCGTTGGTGCGAGCCGCTGGCCGCCGCCGTCGGCCTTGGCTGGGGCATTCCAGGTGCCGGGGTGCGTCTTCCTCCGGCCGGGGACGGTCCACGCGGCCGGGGACCGGATTCCTGTCCCGACGGCGTCGGATGTCCCCGGCCGCACACAAGGGTCCCCGCCGGCGCAGAGCACTCCCGAACGTCCGGGCGCAGTGGTCCGTGATCCTCCCTGCGGCCCGTGTCGCAGTTCTGCGACAGTACTGCGACGAGGAGGGGACAACCGGCCGGTATTGTATTTTCTTGTACAACTCCCCGCTTGATTCCTGAGAGGAACCCATCATGCGACTGCCCACGATCGTTCTCGCCGTTACCGCGGCCATGGCCCTGTCCCTGAGCCTGGGGGCCTGCTCCTTGTCCGTCAACGGTTCCGGCTCCGGTGACTCCGCATCCCCGGCCGCCGCCCAGTCCGAGCAGAAGGACTCTCAGAGCGCTGACTCCAAGGGCTCGACCAAGACCTCTACCCAGGGGGCCGCGACGACCAGCCCCCAGCCCTCCTCCGGTGGCTCGGCTCAGGCCACCGCAGCCTCCACCAACAAGACCGGCGACCACGACGATGACAAGGATGGCGACGACGCCCCCATCACGGATCCCACCTGGAAGGACATCCAGAGCAAGGGGCAGCGCACCGAGGTCTCCGGCGACTACGTCGTTCAGGACTCCACAGGCACTTTCAACCTGGTGGGTGACCTCAACTCCCTGACGGTCCAGGGCTCCGACGTCAAGATCGCCGCCGAGGACGTCGACACCCTCACCGTTCAGGGCTCCAACGTCACCGTCTACGCCCGCGACATCGACCACCTCACCATCCAGGGCTCGGGCGTCACCGTCCACTGGCTGGGCGACGACCCCGAGCACCAGGACCTGGGATCGGGCAACACCATCGGGAAGCTCACCCAGTGAGACTGCCGTGACTCAGACTGCCGCACCGGCTCCCTCCGCCACCATCCTGCTCGTCGATGACGAGGCCCCCATCCGCCGCTCGCTGGGTCCCCTACCTGGAGCGCGGCGGGTACCAGGTCCTGCTCGCCTCGGACGGGGCGGAGGCCCTGGACCTCCTGGCCTCTTACCAGGTGGACATCATCGTCTCCGACGTCCTCATGCCCAGGATGGACGGGCGGGAGCTGGTGCGGCGGGTCCGGGCAGGTGGGGCCTGGACCCCCATCATCCTGCTCACCCAGGTGGATGCCTCCTACGAGCGGGTCTCAGCCCTCGACGACGGCGCCGACGACTACCTGTCCAAGCCCTTCGACCCCGCCGAGCTCGCCTCCCGGATCCGCGCGGTGCTGCGTCGCACCCGCGGCGTGGCCCAGCCACTGACCTCCGCCTCCCGGCTCATGGCCGGAGAGCTGCTCCTGGAGCGGACCTCGCGGCGGGTGACCCTGTCGGGGCGCGAGGTGACGCTCACCCCGAAGGCCACGATGCTCCTGGACTACCTCATGAGCCATCCCGGTGAGCTCCACACCCGTGACGAGCTGCTGGCCTCCCTGTGGGGCATCGACTTCGCCACCTCCACGCGCGCCGTCGACCACCGTGTCCGCGAGATCCGGCAGGCCCTGGGCGACGACGCCGCCCACCCCACCTACATCGAGACGGTCCCCTCCGTCGGTTACCGCTTCCGGGCAGAGGTCCGCCGAGGTCGCGCAGGCCGGTCACCGATGCCGCCCTCGCCGGACCTGCCGCCCTCGGTTCCGCCGCGCGGCACCCGCGCAGGACGGCCGCACCCGGTACCTGGAGCCGGCGGTGGACACGGGCGGACCGCGCACCATGCCGGTCACCCGGCCCGGGGCGCCGGCTGCGCAGCCGGCGCAGCCTCCCCGTTGGCGGGCGAGTCGGCGAACCATCCGCAGTCGGCCGACCTCCAGCCCGCCGCAGGTCGCCGGGCAGCAGCCGGTGGCTGAGCCCCGAGGGCGTCGAGGTCTTGGCCGGGGCTGCCGCCGAAGCCTCCCCGGCACATCTGGACCCAGCGACGGAGAAGCCCCGGCGAGCCGCCTGGATCGGATGGGCACTGGCCGTGGTACTCGTTGCCGTCGCGGTGGCGGTCTCCTACGCCGCCGTCGGCCTGGCTCCGGTGGTCATCTCGACGGCGGTGCCGCTGGTGGTGGCGGAGGTCGGGATCGTTCTGCTGCTGCTCGCCCTGGCCGTGACCGTGATCCGCCGCAGGCTGCGCCAAGCGGAGCAGGAGGGGCGACGTCAGGCCCAGGAGGAGGCGTGGTCCCGTCACCAGCAGTTCCTGCGCCGGCTGGACCATGAGCTGAAGAATCCGCTGACGGCGGTGCGGGCCGCCGTCGCCGACCTGCCGCAGGCCCCACCCCACGAGCTGCAGGCCCGGGTCGACGTCGTCGACGCCCAGGCCCGACGCATGGGGCGCTTGGTGACGGACCTGCGCAAGCTGGCCGACTTGGAGACGGCCGCACTCTCACTGGAGGACGTCGATATCGCTGAGACCGTCCACGACGCCGCCCAGGCGGTCGGCGAGGAGGGGGCCGCTCGGGGTGGGGCGCCCAGGATCCGCCTGGATCTGCCCCAGGTGCCGTGGCCGTTGTCGCACGTGCGCGGCGACGGCGACCTGCTGTACTCGGCCGTCTACAACGTCATCTCCAACGCCTCGAAGTACACCCAGCCTGGCGGCACCGTGGAGGTGCGCGGTCGGGAGGAGTCCGGCACCGTCACCATCGAGGTGGCCGACACCGGGATCGGGGTGCCGCAGGCGGACCTGCCGGCAGTGTGGAGCGAGCTGGCCCGGGCCGGTAACGCCCGGGGCCTGCCGGGCTCGGGGCTGGGGCTCGCGCTGGTGTCCACGATCGTGCGCCGCCACGGCGGCAGCATGCGTATGGCCTCCCGGGAGGGCGTGGGCACCAGGGTCTGGCTGAGCCTGCCCGTGGCGGGACCATCGGATGTGCTGTGACCACATGGTCTACCGGTGACTTGGTGAAGAACCTCGCCGCGCCCCGCTGGGACACTGTCGCAGGACTGCGACAGGGCAGGAACCGCGCAGCGACAACGATTCAGTGACGTTCAGGGCATGACGAAGCCACTCATCCCCTGCCTTCATCACCGCCCTTGCGATGAGTAGCTGCTCCCCGTCCATCGGAGTCGGTTCATCTTCGCAGGCTCAGAAGCCGCAGACTCAGGTCGGCTCGGACTCCGCCGGTGCCACGGGTGGGGACTCCGCGTCGGCGACGGGAACGGCAGGCTCCATGGGGCAGGCCGTGGCCGGCTACGAGCCCGGACAGATCCCACGATCCCCATGATCTCGCTGACCGACCTCAGCCTGCTCACCCAGTCCACCGGCGTCTTCACCCCGGACCTCACGCGCTCCATCACCTCCCAGCCCGACGTCACCGTCAGGCCCGCCCGCTGCGACGCGAGTGGTTCGCTCGTCTCCGGCTCCACGGTCCTCGGCGGCCACGGCTCGATGACCACGAGCTCAGGATCAACCTCGGTCACCAACCTGGCCGCCGTCCTCAAGGACTCCAAGGTCCCCAAGGTCCAGATCCAGGGGCACACCGACTCCGTCTCCGACGACGCCTCCAACCAGACCCTCTCCGAGCAGCGGGCCAAGGCGGTCACCGAGGCGCTTACCTCCAACGGCGTCACCGCCTCGATCGAATCCGTCGGCTACGGCGAGACCAGGCCGGTAGCCCCCCAACGAGAACCCCGACGGATCCGACAACCCCGGCGGTCGCCGCCTCAACCGTCGTGTCGAGGTCTTCGTCCCGGCCTTCTGAGCCGTCCGGCCAAAGGTGCCGGCGCAGCTGCAGGTGGAGAAGTACTTGACTCCACCGTGCACCTACTGTCTATAGTGTGCATGTACAGAAGGAGTTGCCATGCCGCTCTCGGTCGTCCTGTCCAACACGGCGGGAGTTCCCATCTACGAGCAGATCGCCCAGCAGGTCAGGGATGCGATCCTGACAGGCCAGGTGGAGGCGGACGAGATGCTGCCCTCGATCCGGGCTCTGGCCCGGGACCTGCGTGTCAGCGTCATCACCACTACCCGCGCCTATTCCGACCTCGTCACTGACGGCTTCCTGGCCAACGTTCCTGGCAAGGGCTACTTCGTCCTGCCCCGGGACTCCGAGCTGGTGCGCGAGCAGGTGCTGCGGGAGGTCGAGAAGCACCTTGACCGGGCCGTGGAGCGCGCGCGCCTGGCTCAGCTCAGCGACGAGGAGCTCCACACCATGCTTCAGACCATCATCATCACCACCTCCACCACCTCCAAGGACAAGCAGTGAACCCCGTCGAGATCTCCCACCTGACCAAGCACTACCCGGACTTCAGCCTCAACGACGTCACCTTCTCCGTCCCCGCCGGATACGTGACGGGCTTCGTCGGGGCCAACGGTGCGGGGAAGACCACCACCATCAAGGCCGCCCTGGGCATGATCCACCCGGATGCCGGCTCAGCCACCACCGTGGGCCATGAGCGCATCGGCGTCGTCTTCGATGCCCCGCCCTACAACCCCGAATGGCGCCTGAAGGATCTGGGCCGTGGCATCGGGCGCTTCTACCCCGCCTGGTCCCAGGAGCGCTACGACTCCGAGCTCCAGGCCGCGGGCCTCACCCCCACCAAGAAGGTCAAGGAGCTCAGCCGGGGCATGGGCATGCGCCTGCAGATGGCGGTGGCCCTGGCCCACGATCCCCGAGCTGCTCATCCTCGATGAGCCCACCGGTGGGCTGGATCCTCTGGCCCGCACTGAGATGGTGGACATGCTCGCCCAGTTCATGGTGGAGGAGGGCCGCACCATCCTGTTCTCCACCCACATCACCTCCGACCTCGATCGGCTGGCCGACTACCTGGTCATCCTCAGCCGAGGCAGGGTCGTGGCCAACGGCACCGTCGAGGAGATCATCGGCTCCTTCCGACTCGTGCGCGGCACCCCCGAGCACCTGACCGACGCCGTGCGCCAGGCCAGCCTCGGGCTGCGCAGCACGTCCCCTGGGCTGGGAGGCCATGATGCCGGCCGATGCCGCCGAGGCACTGGCCGACCGTATCGTCGTCGAGGCCCCCACCATCGAGGACCTCGCCGTGCACATCGCCAAGGAGGCGGGCCGTGAATGACCTCATGACCACGGATCGACGCGAGCACCCCGAGGCAGCCGCAGTGGCCGAGGCACCGGCCGACCCGATGACGAGGGGCGCCGCAGCCGGGCCCGGACGGGTCGGTCGGGTGCTCTCCCTGGTGCGGCTCCACCTCCTGGGCCTGCGGGGCCCTGTGCCCTCCCTCCTCGGCCTTCTTCTCATTTTTGGTTCCTACGGCCTCATCATCGGCAGTATCGCCCCGGTCAGCGGATTCCTCGCGGGGACCGCCCTGGTCGGGGGCCTTTCAGGGGTCATGGCCGACCGCTCCGGCATCAACCGTCTGCTGGCCTCTCTGCCCGTCTCCCGGGCCGACGTCGTCAATTCCTACTGGGCGGTCGCGGTGCTGTTCCTCCTGGCCGCCTCGGCCCTCTACGCCGTCGTGGGTCTCCCTGTGGGCGTGACCCCGGGTGATCTGCTCGTCCTCCCCCTCGTCCTCATCACGGGCCAGGCCCTGGGAATCCCCGTATTCCTGCACTTCGGGCGTGGGCGCGGCCTGCTCATCTGGCTGATCGCGATCGTGGTCCTGGGGGCGCTGGGTGTGCTGGTGCTCGGCTTCGGACCGATCCAGGACCTCGCTCTGGGGACGACGACGGGACGCGGCGTGCTCCTGGCGCTGGGGGCCGTCGCCCTCATCGGCCTGTGGGTCCTGAGCCACCGCCTCTACCTCAAGCAGGACCAGTGAGCGTCATGATGGGGGCTGTGCCGGTGAGAGGGCGGTGCATCGGCCGGGGCGCGCCGACTGGGCCGGCCCGCCCCGGGGGCGGCGGCGAGATGGCGCGCGCCAGGGTGGGGGCGGTGCTGCGACTCGACCTCATCGTGCTGCGCCGTCGTGGTCCGCTACTCCTCCTGCCCCTGTCGTTCGCGCTGTTCATCGCCATGGACGTCCTCGCCGGCAGGCTTCAGGCGGTATTGCTGGCAAGCATCGCCCTGGGGGTGTGCGCCCAGTACGCCCAGAGTGCCGTCGAGTCCGCTCACCACATGGAGCGCCTCCACGGAGCGCTGCCGCTGCGACGCAGCGAGCTGGTCGGTGCCCGCTGGATCGAAGGACTCGCCCTGGCGCTCCTGTCCTGCCTGGTCTGCGTGCCGGTGGCCGCTCTCACCGGTGACTGGGGTGGCCTCATGGCCGGCCTGGTCGTCATCTGCCTGTCCGTGGCCCTCGGGCTGCCCCTGTTCCTGTGCCTGGCCCCGGAGAGGGCCCTGTGGATGTGGGGGCTGTGCCTGGGGATGGGAGCCGGCGCCCTCTACGGCGGCACTCCGCTGCTGGCAGGACCCGCGACTGAGGTACTGCGAGAGCCGGTGCCCGCGGTGCTGGCTGCCCTGGCCTGCCCCGCCCTCCTGGGCGCCTCCCTGGCGGTGGCCCTCCGCTGGTACGGGCGCCAGGACCACTGAGAGGGTCGCCTCAGAGCCCCAGTGGTGGTGGCCGGTAACGATGTCGCCTCACGGAAAGGGCGTCGCCTCGCCCAGTGCGCTCGCCGGCGACCGGTCAACGCTCCCGGGGCCTTCCCCATGGACCGTTACCCTGGGCCCGTGACCACCGCTGCCCCGCCCGCTGCTCCCGGCGCCCCCGTTCCGCCCACGTCCGGCCCCGGTCTGTTCATCTCCTTCGAGGAGGAGACGGCGTCGGCAAGACGACGCAGATCCGCATCCTCGCCGACCTCCTGGCCGCAGCGGACGTCGACCACATCCTCACCCGCGAGCCGGGCGGCACGGAGCTCGGCGTCGAGATCCGCCGCCTCCTCCTGCACGGCGGGCACGTCGCCCCGCGCGCCGAGGCCCTCCTGTACGCCGCTGACCGCGCCCACCACATCGCCACCCGCGTGCGGCCCGCCCTCGAGCGCGGCGCCGTCGTCCTGGCCGACCGCTACCTCGACTCCTCGGTCGCCTACCAGGGTGCGGCCCGCTCGCTCGGCCCCCAGGAAGTCCGCGACCTGTCCCTGTGGGCCACCGAGGGCCTCCTGCCGGACCTGACCATCCTGCTCGACGGCGACCCCGACCCTGGCCGAGCGGCGCACCACCGGCCGCGGCGCCAAGGACCGCCTCGAGCAGGAGGGGGACACCTTCCGCACCTCCCTGCGCCGGCAGTTCCTCACCCTGGCCCAGGCCGAGCCCGAGCGCTTCGTCGTCGTCGACGCCGACCGGCCCGTCGACCAGGTGGCCGACGACGTCATCGAGGCCGTTGTCGCCGCCGTGCGCCGCCACGGCGCACCTCGCCCACGGCGGCCACCAGGGCGTGCTCCTCGGCCTGGAGGCCTTCGTGGAGGCCGCCGCCCGCCGCAGCGCCGCAGGACCGGATGAGGAGGCGCGCTCATGAGCGTGTGGGAGGACGTTGTCGGTCAGGAGAGCGCCGTGGCCGCCTTCACCGCCGCAGCCCGGGCCGCCCGAGAGGTCGCTGAGCAGCGCGAGGCGCAGGCCGACGTCGGTCTCGCCCCCGAGGCGGCGCGAGGCGCGGACAGCCTGCGAGGAGGGGGAGCGGGCTCAGGAGCGACGTCGCCGGTCGGGCTCGCCATGACCCACGCCTGGCTGGTGACCGGCCCGCCCGGGTCGGGCCGCTCGAATGCCGCCCGAGCCTTCGCCGCCGCCCTGCAGTGCACCGGTCCCGTGCCCGGCTGCGGGCAGTGCAAGCCCTGTCGCGACGTCATGGCCGGATCCCACCCCGACGTCGTGCGCCTGGCCACCGAGAAGCTCATCATCACGATGGAGGAGGTCAAGACCCTCATCGGCGAGGCCCAGCGCCGACCCTGGACCGGTCGCTGGCGCGTCATTCTCGTTGAGGACGCCGACCGCATGGCCGAGCGCACCACCAACGTCCTGCTCAAGTCCATCGAGGAGCCCCCGCCCCAGACCGTCTGGCTGCTGTGCACCCCAGCGCCGACGACGTCCTGCCCACCATCCGCTCCCTGCTGCCGCCTGGTGACGCTGAGGATCCCACCGGCCGACGCCGTCGCCGAGCTCCTCGTGCGTCGCGACGGCGCCGACCCCGAGCTGGCCGCCCGGGCCGCCCGGGCCAGCCAGTCGCATATCGGGCTCGCCCGCCACCTGGCCACCGACGCCGACGCCTGGGACCGGCGCCGTCGCCTCCTGCTCGCCCCGGTCTCGCTGCGCAGCGTCGGTGACGCCGTCCTGGCCGCCGCCTCCCTGGTCGATGCCGCCGAGTCCGAGGCCAAGGAGGCCACCGCCGAGCGCGACGCCCGTGAGAAGGCCGAGCTCACCCGCGCCCTCGGCCTGGAGAGCGACGGGAAGATCCCGGTGGCCCTGCGCGCCCAGATCCGCCAGCTCGAGGAGGACCAGAAGCGCCGCGCCAAGCGCGCCCGCACCGACGTGCTGGACCGGGCCATGATCGACCTGCTGTCCTTCTACCGCGACGTGCTCACCACCCAGATGGGCAGTGACGTCGAGCGCGTCAACCTCGACCTGTCCGACGCCGTCGACCAGGCCGCCCGCACGACGAGCCCCGAGCAGTCCCTGGCCCGCATCGCCGCCATCGAGGAGTGTCGCAGCCGCCTGCGCTCCAACGCAGCCCCCCTGCTGGCCGTCGAGGCCCTCATGGTGCAGCTGCGCCCCCAGGCCGGAGGAAGGTGAGCGCCATTCCCCAGCCGTCCTGTAGCGGGCCGTGAGGCCGCCGTTGCAGGGCTCGGGGCACCCGAGGCCGTCGGGCGCGCTGCGCTCATGCGGGGAGGTACCAGCCGCCCGCAGGAGCGAGTCATCGCCTGGGGGGCTCATCGCCGTCGGGGCCCTTGGGCTGGCCTTCGGGATGGCGATCATGACCTACGCGCAGTACCGAGGAGTGCTCGCCTGCTTCGCCGCCGCGGCGCTGTGCCTCCTCGTGGGGTGCCTGACCCTGCGGCCGCGGACCGTCTTCGACCGGACCGGCATCCACAGCAGGACGCTGCTGCGCTCCCATGACATCGCCTGGCCCGACTCCCGTGACGACTTCGGTATCGCCCGGGACGCCCGATCCGCTCGACGCATCCGCAGCGCAGGCCCCGAGCGTGCACGCGACCGTACGCAGCAGTGCAGGCGCGGTGGAGCTGGGCGGAATGACCACCCGTGCGATCACCGAGGCCCAGGGCTCACTACCTCATGGAGGACGAGCTCGATCGGATCTGGGCCTGGGCCGTCTTCTGGGGGCTGGTGCCTTCCGGGAGCTCGCCGGGCAATAGGGCTCACGGGGGAGAGCGCGGTCATCCATCTCATCACTGAGAGGATCACACACCGACTGGTCGATTCATACGATCCCAGTCATGGAGACGACAGTGAAGAAAGCGAAGCATGATCCGCGGGATCAGTCCCTGTCCCCGGCCGTGGACAAGGGGAGGCGGTCCGGAGGTACCGGAGGTATTGGGCGTCGTCGGGTGTCTGCTGGGGTGCTGGCGGTTGTGACGGGTGTGTGCCTGGGAGTGGGGGCCGGTGTGGTTCCCGCTGCTGCGGCGCCCGCCTCGGGTCCGGCCCCGGCTGCGGCTGCGACGAAGGCGGCGGTTCCCAAGGGGCTGGAGTCCTTCTACAGTCAGAAGGTCGAGTGGTACGACTGCGTGGCCACTGCCGGGGTGGAGAAGTCGGCTGACAGGACTGGTTTTCAGTGCGCCAAGGTCAAGGTGCCGTTGGACTACTCCCAGCCGGGTGGGCAGACCATTGAGATCGCGATGAAGAAGCACCCGGCCACCGGCTCGGCACGCCAGGGCACCCTCTTCATGAACCCCGGCGGCCCCGGCGGATCCGGGGTGGACGATGTCGGCGGGATGCCGACTTCGACCTTTGCCGGAGTGCAGAGCGCCTACGACATCATCGGCTTCGACCCCCGTGGCATCGGCTCCTCCACTGCCATCACCTGCAGCTCCGACGCGGAGGCGAAGGCGATGGAGGGGGTCTCTCCAGTCGATGGCGCAGGCGCCCCTGTAGCATTCGAGCAGCGGGCCGCCGTCATCTCCGAACAGGTCAAGCAGTTCGAGGCCAGCTGTGCGGCGAACACCAAGCCGGCTGAGCTGCTGGACCATGTGGACACCGTCTCGGTGGCTCGGGATCTCGATGTTCTGCGGGCGCTGTCCGGTGACCAGAAGCTCAACTACGCGGGCTTCTCCTACGGCACCTACCTGGGGGCTCACTACGCCGAGCTGTTCCCCGCCAACACCGGGCGGCTGGTCCTCGACGGCGCCCTGGACCCCAGCCTGACCTACAGCGAGCGAAGGCAGGGGCAGGCTCGGGGCTTCGAGCGGGCGCTGCGCAACTATGTCGCCTGGTGCCAGTCGGGGCAGAGCTGTCCCCTCACCGGTGACGTCGACGCGGGCGTCCAGCAGATCGGAGACGTCTTCACCTCGGCCAACCAGTCGCCCGTGCCCTCCTCGGACCCGAACCGTCCCGTGAAGGGTGAGGATATGAAGCAGATCGTGGGGTTGATGCTTCATTCGCCGGAGAGCTCGTGGAGCGTCGTGAGTGAGGCCCTGGGGCAGGTCATCAACAAGCACGACGCCTCGGCCTTCAGGTCTATCGCGGACCAGCTCGACGCTCAGCCCCTGGTCAACACCGGTGCGATGATGGGCACCAACTGCCTGGACTACCGGGTCGAGGGAGACATGGCCACCTGGACGGCGCAGAGCAAGGAGCTGGAGAGGATCGCCCCCCGCTTCGCAACCGTCTCGGAGGCCGGTGACCTCGGCTGCCAGGCCTGGGGGCATACCGGCACCCAGCCGTCCAAGGCGCTCCACGCCAAGGGGGCCGCGCCGATCCTCGTGATCGGGACGACCGGTGACCCGGCCACTCCGCACGAGTGGGCGGTGGCGCTGGCCGATCAGCTGGAGTCCGGTCAGCTCCTCACCTGGGAGGGCAACGGGCACGCGGCCTACTCGAACCCCGGGCACGGCCCCTGCGTCACCCAGGCGGTCGACACCTACCTGCTCACCGGCACCATGCCTAAGAAGGGGCTGACATGCCACGGCAAGGAGTGAGCCGCCGAGGAGCCGCCAGGCTCCTGCCGGCTCTCCACTGAGGATCGTCAAGGAGTCCTGCGGGTACTCATCACCGTGGTTGGGACGCTGAAGTCAGGCGCCCCAACCACGGTTCTTTTCTTCTCTCAGATGTGTGCCGATGACGCGGGCGCGTTCCGTTCACTGTTTGTAATATAACGGTTATGAAAAATAGTGTGAAACTCTTTTCCGGTCCGGGGCGAGCCGCTTCGGGGCGTCGTCGGGTGTCTGCTGGGGTGCTGGCGGCTGCGGCGGGTGTGTGCCTGGGGGTGGGGGCCGGTGTGGTTCCTGCTGCGGGGGCGGCTCCGGCTGCCAAGGCGGCGGTTCCCAAGGGGCTGGAGTCCTTCTACGGTCAGAAGGTCGAGTGGTACGACTGTGGTGCTACTGGCGGGATGGAGAAGTCGGCTGACAGGACCGGTTTTCAGTGCGCCAAGGTCGAGGTGCCGTTGGACTACTCCCAGCCCGGGTGGGCAGACCATTGAGATCGCGATGAAGAAGCACCCTGGCCACCGGCTCGGCACGCCAGGGCACCCTGTTCGCCAATCCCGGTGGCCCCGGCTACTCCGGGGTGGACATGGTGGAGAACAACGAGACCGAGTTCTCGCCCACCCTCAACCAGGCCTACGACATCATCGGCTTCGACCCCCGCGGCGTCGGCTCCTCCACCCCCATCACCTGCGATGACGGCGCAGGTCAGCAGGCCGCCGGAGACGCCCAGGGCGGCATGGGAGTCAACGACCCCCTGCCCGGTTCCCTCGTCGCCGACGCCGCCGGAGACGACCCCACCCCCTTCCGGGACGCTCAGGACCCTGTCGCCGACGGCGGCGCGGAGGGCAACATCAGCTTCCCGACCCTGATCGACGAGATCACCAAGGACTTCAAGCAGGAGGAGGCCAGCTGCGCGGCCAACACCAAGCCGGCCGGGCTGCTCGACCACGTGGACACCGTCTCGGTGGCTCGGGACCTCGATGTTCTGCGGGCGCTGTCCGGGGACCAGAAGCTCAACTACCTGGGATTCTCCTACGGCACCTACCTGGGTGCTCACTACGCCGAGCTGTTCCCGGCCAACACCGGCCACATGGTCCTGGACGGCGCTGTCGACCCCTCCCTGTCACTGGCCGACCGGGCCGCCGGGCAGGCCAAGGGTTTTGAGGCCTCGCTGCGCACCTACGTCGAGCGCTGCCAGTCCGGTCAGGCCGTCCGGAAGGGCCAGAGCTGCCCCCTCACCGGTGACGCCGACGCCGGGGTTCAGCAGATCCGGGCCCTCATCTCCTCGTCCGACCAGACGCCGTTGCAGACCGCGGACCCGAATGTCACCGTGGACGGCGGCACGGTTCGCAGCGTTGTCCGTCGATTCCTGTACTCCTCCGAGTACTGGCCCCTCCTCACCTACGCCCTCGACCAGGCCATCACCCAGAAGGACGGCTCCTATATCCAGCTGCTCCACGGGCAGGTGACGGCCGGAGGCAGCACACCGACCTTCTACGCCGTCAACTGCCAGGACATTCCCGTCCAGGGCGACATGACCGGGCTGGGAGAAGGATTACCGGCAGAACCTCCAGAGCTCGCCAACCTTCGGCGCCTCCTTGAGCAACCAGGATGCGCGCTGTCAGGCCTGGGGGCACAGCGGGACCCGCGAGCCCGCACCCATTCACGCCAAGGGGGCGGCCCCCATCCTGGTGGTGGGCACCACCGGTGACCCGGCCACGCCCTACGCCTGGGCCCAGGCGCTGGCCGAGCAGCTCGAGTCCGGACAGCTCCTCACCTGGGAGGGCGACGGGCACACCGCCTACGGTCGCTCGGGTCCCTGCATCCACGACGCCGTCGACGCCTACCTCACCAGCGGGACCATGCCCGAGCCGGGCCTGACCTGCAAGAGCGGTCAGTGACGCCGACCCGCCCACGGCCCGGGCGCCTCAATGGGAGCTTGTTCCCACTCCGTCTCCAGGAGGAGGCTCCTGATGGCCCGGCAGCATAGGGTTCAGCTCGTGACTACTGCGACTTCTCCTCGGCCTCGTATCAAGCCTCTGTTCGTGGCGCTCGCTGCGCTTCTGGCATGCGGGGGCCTGACCGCCTGCCAGGGCGAAACCGACATCAAGGCCTCGCCGGCAACGGCGTCGGCCTCGGCAGCGGTCCCGGCCGGGCTGGAGAGCTTCTACAACCAGAAGGTCTCCTGGTACGCCTGTGCCAAGACGGGGATGGCTAAGGCGAAGTCGGGGCAGGACACCGGCTTCACCTGCGCCAAGGTCAAGGTGCCGCTGGACTACGACAACCCCTGGTGGCCAGACGATCGAGATCGCGGTGAAGAAGCGGGCCGCCGGCGGCGACTCGATCGGGTCGCTGTTCGTCAACCCGGGCGGGCCGGGAGGGTCGGGCATCGACCTGGTCGACGAGGCCGGCTCCTACTTCTCCAAGAAGCTCACCAGCTCCTATGACGTCGTCGGCTTCGACCCGCGGGGCGTGGGTGCCTCCACGGCGGTCGACTGCCTGACCGATGCCGAGCTCGACGCCGAACGAGCCGGAGCGAACGACCCGGCGACCCCCTCGGCATCGGCCACCCGAGGAACGGGCTCAGAAGATGGGTGAGGCCTGCACGTCGAAGACCAGCACCTCGGGGCTCCTGGACCACATCGACACCATTAGTGTCGCCAGGGACCTCGACATCCTGCGTGCGGTCGACGGCCAGCAGGCACTCACCTACCTGGGCTACTCCTACGGCACCTACCTGGGGGCCACTCACGCCGAGCTCTTCCCGGCCAACACGGGGCGGCTGGTTCTCGACGGCGCCGTCGACCCCTCCCTGAGCGCCGAGGAGCTGGCCCTGGGGCAGGCCAAGGGCTTCGAGGCCTCGCTGCGGGCCTACGTGGAGAGCTGTCAGAGCTCCAAGCTGGGCTGCCCCTGAGCGGGGACGTCGACTCCGGCGTCTCCCAGGTCCGCGAGTTCCTCGAGTCCACGAAGACGGCGCCGGTTCCGACCTCCGACAGCAAGCGGCCGTTGACCTACGACCTGGCCGTCTACGGGGTACTGGGATCGATGTACCAGACCCAGGCGTGGCCCTCCCTCACCCTGGGGTTGTCCCAGGCGATGGGCAAGGAGGGGAAGCCGGACGGAAGCGCGCTGCTGAAGCTCGCCGACCTCGTCTCCTCCCGCGAGAGCGACGGCACGTACTCCAATAACGGCGCCGAGGCCCTCATGGCGGTCAACTGTCTGGACTACCCGGTCCAGGGGGACAACGCGTCCTGGGAGAAGAACGCCAAGGCCATCAAGGAGACCTCGCCCACCTTCGGCTCCCAGCTGCTCTGCCCCGACGCCTACTGCCAGGGGCTGGGGACACACGTCGAGCCGCAAGCGCGAGAAGATCACGGCCTCCGGTGCCGCACCGATCCTCGTGGTGGGCACCACCGGTGACCCAGCCACGCCCTACGCCTGGGCCCAGGCGCTGGCCGAGCAGCTCGAGTCCGGACAGCTCCTCATCTGGGAGGGCGACGGGCACACCGCCTACGGACGCTCCAACGACTGCGTCAAGAAGGCCGTGGACACCTACCTGCTCAACGGGACGATGCCGGACAAGGGACTCACCTGCTGACCAATGCGGGCGAGCCCGGTACGCCCGGCTCCTGTCGACCATGAGATCGGCCCCGGACGACGTTCACGTCGTCCGGGGCCGATCTCAGCAGGGCGGTGGAGGTGCCGGTGCTGCCGGGCTCCTGCTCGTCCGAGTCACTGGCTCAGCTCGCCGGCGATGGACCGTCCCATCCAGTGGGTCAGGTCATCGCCGGCCAGTCCCTGCGAGAGCAGGAACTGGACCTTGGCGTAGGCGGCCTCCAGGGTCATGTCGCGGCTGCCGACGGCGCCACTGCGGGCCAGTGCGTCCCCGGCCTCGTAGTGCCCCAGGAGGACCTCGGACTCGTGGCACTGGGAGGTGACGATGACGGCCGTCCCGGCGGCGATCACCCGTTCGACGACGCCGGTCAGCCCCGGCTCCTGGGACGGCACGTTGCCGACTCCGAAGGCCCGCAGGATCGCGGCCTCGGGCAACGGCGTCAGCAGCGCCTCCAGGCGGGCCGCGGTGATGCCCGGGACCAGGTCGACCACGACGACGTCGTGGCGGGCGTAGGGGGCGGCGTCCTTCCAACCGGCTCCCGCCCACGCGGTCTGCGCCCACTGCCACGGGCCGCCGGCAGTGGCCAGAGGGGCCGCGTTGGGGGAGTCGAAACCGGTGAAGGCCCAGGAGGAGGACTTCGTCGCCCGGTTCCCGGCCAGGAGCCGATGGCCGAAGAACAGGGCCACCCCGTTCAGGCGCCCGGAGGTGGCGGCCTGGAGCGCACCGGTGACGTTCGCTGCGGCGTCGCTCCCCAGCACTCCGAGCGGGAGCTGGGAACCGGTGACGACGACGGGAACGCGCAGGTCCGTCAGCGCGTAGGACAGGGCGGCACTGGTGTAGGCCATCGTGTCGGTCCCGTGCAGGATGACGAAGGCGGTCTGCGGGGTCGGCCGCGGCGTGGGCGCGCAGGTCGTCCACGATCGCCTGCCAGGACAGTGGGGTGGCGTTCGAGGAGTCGATGAGCGGCTCCAGCGAGGTCACCGTCACCGAGTGCGCCAGGGGCGTGCCCTCCAGCAGCGAGTGGAGCCACCCCTCCAGGTCCGCACCCGGCACGAGGCCGTGAGGGGAGTCCACCATCCCGATGGTGCCTCCGGTGTAGGTGATGTGGACGTGCATGGGCTCAGCCTCCTGCCGGTCAGGCGTCGTGCGTCGAGGTGGACGCGGACCCGTCCACCTCGTCGGCGAGGACCTCGTCGAGCAGGTCGCCCCGGATGCGCCCTCGCACCGCGTACCAGCCCGCCACCATCATGACGGCGACGATGGCGAACAGGACCAGGGTCCAACGTCCGGCCGGGTCGGCCACGTTCGAGGCGACGACGACGGTGAAGAAGGCCAGGGCCGCGTAGTTGGTCCAAGGGGCGCCCGGCATCCGGTAGGCCGGCCGCACCTCCTTACCCTCCTGCACCCGCCGCAGGAAGGCGAGGTGGGTGATGAGGATGGCTCCCCAGGTCCCGGCGATGCCGATTCCGGCCAGGTTCATGACGATGTCGAAGGCATCACCGGGCAGGTAGGGCGTTGAGGATGACGCCGAGCAGTCCCCAGGGCGGAGTGATGATGATGCCCCCGGCGGGAACCTGGTGCTTGTTGAGGCCGGCCGCCACCCGAGGTGCTTCACCGGCCACGGCCATGGAGCGCAGGGTGCGCCCGGTGGCGTAGAGGCCGGCGTTGAGGGAGGACAGCGCGGCGGTGAGGACCACGACCTGAATGATGTCGCCGGCGTAGGGCACACCGATACCGGAGAAGAAGGTGACGAAGGGCGACTCGGTCTTCGAGTAGGACGTGTGAGGCGGGACGAGCGCCAGCAGCACGACCGAGCCGACGTGAAGACGAAGATACGCAGAATCATCGAGTTGATCGCCTTGGGCAGGATTTTTCTCGCGTCCTGCGCCTCTCCGGCTGCCACTCCTACCATCTCCGTGCCGCCGAAGGCGAAGACGACGCCGAGGGTCAGGGCGAAGACGATCAGGGAATCCCTCGGGGAAGAAGCCTCCGTTCCCGAGGATGTTATGAGGCCCCTGCGGTGATCGCCCCTCCGTCGGAGGCTGTTCCGGTGTGAAGCCCGAGAACAATGGCGACGATGGCCGCCACCATGAAGGATACGATAGCGGCGACCTTGATGAGTGCGAACCAGAACTCTGCCTCCCCGAACATCTTGACGTTGAGCATGTTGAGGATGAACACCAGGACGAGTGCGATGAGCGCGAAGGCCCACTGCGGGACAACCTTCAACGCCGTCCAGTAGTGGAGGTAGAGGGCCACAGCCGTGATGTCGGCCATGACGGTGACCGACCAGTCCAGGAAGAAGAACCAGCCGGTGATGTAGGCGCCCCTCTCGCCGAGGAACTCACGGGCGTAGGAGACGAATGCTCCGGAGGAGGGTCTGCGGATGGCGAGCTCGCCCAGTGCGCGCACCATGAGGAAGGCGAAGACTCCACAGACGGCATAGGCGAACATCAGACCCGCCCCGCCGTCCTTGAGCCGGCCGCCGGCACCCATGAAAAGGCCCGTGCCGATGGAGCCGCCAATGGCGATCATCTGCAGATGCCGGTTCTTCAGAGACTTGTTGTAACCGGCGTCGCCGCGGTCGCGGATCTGGTCCTGCTGGGAAGTGTTGGAGGGTGAGGATGAAGCACTCGTGTGCGGTGATGGAGAGGTGGGGGAGTGACTGGACGGAGACTCGCTCATGGGGATCCTTACGGAGAGGGAGACCTGTTGAATGTGACGTGCGGAGAATACCGGGACCGGTCGGTTCGGATGATGCAGGGCGGCTCCTGGGCTCAGCCGTACTTCTGTCCAGGATGAGCCCTGCCGCCGTCATGTTCCAGTGCTGAGCCAGGGAGAACCGGGGAGTTCTGAGGCATAGAAGGGGTCCCGTCATCGGTCGCGGTTCTGACACGGCAAGGAGGGCGGATGACTGTGTCGAGGAACACGACCTCCGTTGTGGTGCTGGATTGCGGTGGTGGCCGTAGGGCCGGTATCTTCGGCCCTGCTGCTTGCGCCAGCGCCGCCTTAGCTCAGTCGGCAGAGCGATTCACTCGTAATGAATAGGTCGTGGGTTCGATTCCCACAGGCGGCTCGTTCGACCCCGGGAGGTCATGCCTCCCGGGGCTTTTGTGTACCGGGCGCCTCAGCTGTGACCCTACCGGTGTGCCTTCCGGCACATTCAGAGGTGTCGGCGGATGCCCCGATCGCGCACTTTCCGGGATGACCATGTGGCTGAAATCGTTCCTCGTTGAGCGATGGGGGACGGGTGGCGGCTTAGGCTGGTGTGGATTCTCCTGGCTTCATGTGGTGCGTTCTCGGGGCAAGAACCGCGGTGATGCGAGCATTCTCCTCCGGCTGAGAGAATCCCCCGCTGCTATCTGAGAGTCATCTGGGAGGTTCGCTGTCTCGGATTGGCTGATCGGTGGATACCTCTAGCCGGACGCAGGGGAAGGGGCGCTGCGGCCGGATTATTCGGCCGGACCTCGTGGGGATCTCCAAAGCGGACATCAGTGCTTTCACAGTTTTCTTCTCAGTCATCAAGACATCTGGGGTGGTATGGCGGTGTGCGTCGCCGTGTGATTAGGGCGTGGGGCGGTCGGTAATGCGGGCGGCGAAAAGTTGTGTTGCATTGAGGGCGACTATTGTTTAATCTAACGTTGTCCGCAGCGGGATACATCCTTCAGGCCCGCTCCCTCCAGTCAGAATGAGGAATCATGGCACAGAAGACTCAGGTCATCCTCGTCGACGATGTCGACGGGTCCGAGGCCAATCAGACCGTCACCTTCGCCCTTGATGGCGTCTCCTACGAGATCGACCTGAACGACGAGCACGCCGCCGCTCTTCGTGAGTCCCTTGAGGAATGGGTCGGAAAGGCGCGTCGCACCGGCGGCCGTCGTAGTTCCGGTCGTCGTCGTTCCAGCGGTCCTTCTGACACTCAGAAGATTCGCGAGTGGGCCCGTGAGCAGGGCCTTGAGGTTTCTGACCGCGGTCGCGTCTCCGCTGAGGTGCGCAAGGCCTACTACGAGGTCAACCCCGGCAACTGAGGGAACACGTGGGCGTCGGGATCATGTGAGCCGGCACCCCGCATCGATTCATTCTCGAGCTGATTGCCACCTCGCACCACGGCTCTGGTTATGCGCTCAGACGCATCACCAGAGCCGTGGTGTTTTCAATACGTGAATTCATCTCGTGAGGAGGCGGTGTCGCTGTGTGTGGTGCCGCCGAGCCGATACGCCAGCACCCGTGATGGTCCGCGTGATGAATCCGGTGGGTAGTGCCCGAGCTCATCGGGCTCAGGAGCGGGGCCGACGCTGCACTCTCACCCGCTGCAACCGGCTTCCACGGCCTCGCGCCGTGCCTGTGATCCTGGCAGGATAGGTCCATGGCTTACACCCTCGTACTGCTCCGCCACGGCGAGGCGAATGGAACGCGAAGAACCTCTTCACCGGCTGGGTCGATGTCCCGCTGTCAGACAAGGGCCGCGCTGAGGCCGTCACGGCGGTGAGCTCCTCAGGAGGCCGGTGTCCTCCCCAGAAGCTCTTCACCTCGATGCTGCGCCGCGCCATCATGACCGCCAACCTCTCCCTGGACGCCGCCGACCGCCACTGGATCCCAGTGGAGCGCGACTGGCGCCTCAACGAGCGTCACTACGGCGCCCTGCAGGGCAAGAACAAGAAGGAGATCCGTGACGAGTACGGGGAGGAGCAGTTCATGCAGTGGCGCCGCTCCTACGACGTGCCGCCGCCGGCCATCGAGCCCGCTCCGAGTTCTCCCAGGACACCGATCCCCGTTACGCCGGTGAGCCCATCCCGCCACCGAGGTGCCTCAAGGACGTCGCTGAGGCGCCTGCTGCCCTACTGGGAGGGCACTATCGTTCCCGAGATCAAGACCGGCAAGACCATCGCGATCGCCGCCCACGGCAACTCGCTGCGCGCCATCGTCAAGCACCTCGACGACATCTCCGACGACGACATCGCCGGCGTCAACATCCCCACCGGGATCCCGCTGGTCTACGAGGCTCGATGAGGAGACCCTCAAAGCCGCTCAGAAGGGTGGCCGCTACCTCGACCCCGAGGCCGAGGCCAAGATCGCGGCCGTGGCCAACCAGGGCAAGTGAGCCCTGGCGGCCTGCCGCACCCTGAATGACGCGGGCGGCGTCGGACCTTCCTTCAGGTCCGACGCCGCCCGTCTCGTCAGTCTCGGGTGCTCAGTGGAGCGCGTCGGCGTCCTCGGCGTCGTGCGTCTCCGGCATGGAGGCGCCCGAGACGAGGTGAGGCCACGCGGCTGGCCACCGACGTCGAGTGGTCGCCGAAGCGCTCAGGAACCGGCCCATGAGGACGGCGTCGATGACCTGCTGGCGGCTCAGGTCGTGAGCCGGGTCCAGGATCATCTGGAAGGAGCGGCGGTGCAGGGCGTCGAGCTCGGCGTCGTTGGTCTGAATGACGGAGGCCAGCTCCAGGTCCCGCGTCGAGATGAGGCGGGCGACGTCCTTGCCCGCGCGCACCGCCAGGTCCGCCATCTCCAGGATGAGGCCCAGGACCGGCTCGGGCAGCGGCGGCTCGGGGTAACGGCCGCGGGCGATGGCCGCCACGTGGCGAGCCAGGTCGCCCCTGGCGCTCAGGGTCTGGGCCATGCGCAGCGCGGACAGGACGTTGCGCAGGTCTCCGGCCACCGGCTGCTGACGGGCCAGCAGCATGACGCACAGGTCGTCGATGTCGCGCTGGAGGTCGTTGATGCGCTCGTCGGCGTCGATCACCTGCTCGGCAATGACGATGTCCCCCTGGCGCAGGGACTCCGCGGCCCGCTCGATCGCGGTGGCGACCTGGTTGGCCATGGACTCGAGGTCGGAGCCCAGCTGCTTGAGCTCCTGGTTGAAGATGGCGCGCATGAGGCTGCTCCTGTTCCGGGCGGGGGGCCGATGGATCGGGCCGGTCGGTGATGTGGCTCGACGGCGCTGCTCGGCGATCCCGCCGAGGCCGCCGCCAAGGATGTTGTCCCTAAGCACAGCAGCCCCGCGACGCCGCCGCAAGCGGCACGCCCAGGGCGGGGGTCGGCCGGTAGGCGCTGTGGGGACTCAACTACCCTGGAGACGTGGGCCTGACCTTCACCGTTCTCCTCATCGCCGCCGCCGGCCTCCTGTGCCTGGGGGTGGTCATCGGAATCGCGCTGTCCCGGCGCGAGCGCAGGGCGGCCACGAGCGCCGCCGACCTGGCCGGCCTGGCCGGGACCGATACGGCCGTCCCGGTGCTGGCGGCCCTGCGCTCGACAGTCGTCGTCCTCGATGACGACGACGAGGTCCTGCGCGCCTCGGCATCGGCCTACACCTTCAACATCGTGCGCGACGACGCCGTCGTCGAGCCGACCGTGGTGGCGATGGTGAGCCGCGTGCGGGCCTCGGGCCGGGCGCAGGACGCCGCCGTCACCGTGGCCCGGGGGCGGGTGCCGGGTGCGGGCCAGTTCCACCTGCAGGTGCGCGTGGCAGGCATCGGCCGGGGACGCGTCCTCATCCTCATCGAGGACCACACCGCCGCCCGCCGGGTGGAGGCCATGCGCCGCGACTTCGTCGCCAACGTCTCCCACGAGCTCAAGACCCCGGTCGGCGCGATCCAGCTGCTCGCCGAGACCGTCGAGGCCGGCGCCGACGACCCCGACTTCGTGCGCGACTACTCCGGGCGCATGCGCAGGAGGCCCGCCGCCTGGGCGTCCTGGTCCAGGAGATCATCGAGCTCACCCCGACTCCCAGGAGGGCGACGCCCTGGCCGAGCCCGAGGTCGTTGAGATCGACGACGTCGTCGCCGAGGCCGTGGACCGGGTGCGTGTCGAGGCCGACGGCCGCCAGATAGCCCTCGTGGCCGGGGGAACCAAGGGGCTACGGGTGCGCGGCGACGCCGCCCTCATCACCACCGCCGTGCGCAACCTGCTGGACAACGCCATCCGCTACTCCGAGCCGCGCACCCAGGTCTCGGTCGGCGTCTCGCTGGATCCGGAGCACTCCGACATCGTGCGCATCGCCGTGGTCGACCAGGGCATCAGCATCCCCAGGAGGAGCAGGGGCGCGTCTTCGAGCGCTTCTACCGCGTCGACAAGGCCCGCTCGCGGGCCACCGGCGGCACCGGCCTGGGACTGAGCATCGTCAAGCACGTGGCCGCCGACCACGGCGGCACCGTCGAGCTGTGGTCCGCCCCGGGCGCGGCTCCACCTTCACCCTCGTGCTGCCGCGCCTGCCCGGGGTGAGCCGGTCGAGGGTGATGTCGAGGGCGAGCCCGCCGACGCCGTCCCCACCCCCGGGAGCGGATCATGAGCCCGGCGGAGCGCTCCGCAGCCTCGGGTACAGGGGTGGGCGCCGGGCCGCTCGCGTCCTCCGGTGCGCCGGCCCCGTCGTCGATGACGTCGGCGATCGGCCCGACCCGGATCCTCCTGGTCGAGGACGAGGAGAACTTCCGCGACCCCCTCGCCCTCGGCCTGCGGCGAGACGGCTTCGAGGTGGTCGAGGCCGAGGACGGTCAGCGCGCCGTCGAGATCTTCGAGGCCTCCCGGCGCCCCGGCGGCGTCGGCCCCATAGACCTGGTCCTGCTGGACCTCATGCTCCCCAGGTTGGACGGGACCGAGGTGTGCACCCGGATCAGGCGCTCCTCCTCCGTGCCGGTCATCATGCTCACCGCCAAGGACACGGAGCTGGACAAGATCGTCGGCCTGGAGATCGGGGCCGACGACTACGTCACCAAGCCCTACTCCTACCGGGAGCTCCTGGCGCGCCTCAAGGCGGTTCTGCGCCGTAGCCGTGACACCGGTCCGGAGCTCGAACCGGTGCTGGTCGCCGGTCCGGTGCGGATGGACGTGGAGCGCCACGAGGTCAGGGTCGACGGCGAGGTGGTCGCCATACCGCTGCGGGAGTTCGAGCTTCTGGAGCTGTTTCTGCGCAACCCCGGCCGCGTGCTTACTCGCAGCCAGATCATTGAACGCCTGTGGGGGCCCGAATACGGGGGCGACACGAAAACTCTGGACGTCCACGTCAAACGACTCCGGGGCAGGATTGAGGCGGACGCCTCCAAACCGGTTCTCATCACCACGGTCAGGGGGCTCGGCTATCGCCTGGACAGGGGCCCGGAGTACTGATCGGCATTGCGGGTGACACTGCAGTTTTCGACCCCGGTCCCGGGCCTCACCCGCCGTGACCGCTGTGAGATACGTCCCCGATCTTTGCGCGGAATGACCTGATAAACTAGAGGTCCACAAACCAGTCTGGAGAGTCATCCTTATGACCTATGAAGTCGGTGAGACTGTCGTCTACCCGCACCACGGGGCCGCCCGGATCAGTGATATCCGTCAGCGCAAGGTACGCGGTGAGGAGAAGACGTATCTGCAGCTCGAGGTGGCCCAGGGTGACCTGACCATCTTGGTTCCCGCCGAAAGCGTTGAGCTCATCGGTGTCCGTGACGTGGTTGATGAGACCGGTTTGGAAAAGGTCTTCGAGGTGCTGCGAGCGCCGCTGACCGAGGAGCCCACGAACTGGTCGCGACGTTTCAAGGCCAAATCAGGGAAAATCGCCTCGGGGATGTCATCAAGGTCGCCGAGTCGTGCGGGACCTCTCCCGTCGTGACACGGACCGTGGCCTGTCCGCCGGCGAGAAGCGCATGCTCGCCAAGGCCCGCCAGATTCTCGTCTCCGAGCTGGCCCTGGCCCAGAAGACTCCTGAGGAGGAGGCCGAGTCCCGCCTGGACGAGGTCCTCGCCTCCTAGGTTGTGCAGCGCTCGTGCTCAGGCCGTCGGGTACGCGGTAGCGTCCTGCTCGTGAGCACCAGCCCTTCACTTCCATCACCCGCCCCACCCGAGTCCGCTCCGGGTGGGGCGGTCGCCGTTCTCACTGCGGCGGGCTCCGGTTCCCGCCTGGGGGCCGGGGTCCCCAAGGCCCTCGTCCCGGTGGGCGGCATCAGCCTCCTGCGGCGTGCGGCGGCCGGACTCATCGCCTCGGGCGCTGTCAGCCACATCGTCGTCACGGCCCCCGCTGAGGAGGTCGACCGCTTCCGCGCCGAGCTCGAGGGCCTGCCGGACGGATCAGCCCAGGATGAGGCGGGCCGGTGGGGCAGGATCGAGGTCGTCGCCGGATCGCCCCGCTCCAGGCAGGCCTCCGTGGCCCTGGGGCTCACAGCAGCCCTGGCCGCCGTGCCACAGGCCGACGTCGTCGTCGTCCACGACGCCGCGCGGGCGCTGACACCACCGGAGGTCACGCAGCGGGTGATCGCGGCCGTGCGAGCCGGACACGAGGCCGTGGTCCCGGCCCTGCCCGTGACCGACACCGTCAAGGAGGTCGAGGCCCGCCGGGCGGGGAGGCCAGGCCCGTCGCCAGCACCCCCGGCGTGACCGCCTCCGGGCGGTCCAGACCCCGCAGGGCTTCTCCGCTTCCGTACTCGTTGCCGCCCATCGTGCCGGGGCGGAGCGGGCTGGAGACGAGGCGCTCGCCGCCTCCGACGACGCCGGCCTCGTTGAGGCCTGTGGCGGCAGCGTCGTCGTCGTTGCCGGTGACGAGCGCGCCATGAAGGTGACCACGCCGACGGACCTGGCCCTGGCCGAGCTGCTCCTGGAACAGTAGCCCACTCAGGGGAGGTGTCCTGCCGAGGGGAGTGGGGAGAACTGACGATCAGGTCCGTTCCTCTTTCGGTACCGTCACCGACCCGGATGGTTCTATCGTCTCTCCCATGAGCACGACAGCGACTGCTCCGACGCAGGCCGGCTCCCGCACCCGGCTCCTGTCCTGGCCCGTCATCGCCTGGGGTCTGTGGGACTGGGGGTCGGCCGCCTTCAACGCGGTCATCACCACCTTCGTCTTCACCGTCTACCTGGTCAGCGACTCCTTCGGGGCCAAGGCGGACAACGAGTCGGCGCTGTCCATCGGGCTGGCCATCGCCGGTCTGTTCATCGCCCTGCTGGCGCCGGTGACCGGGCAGCGTTCGGACAGAGGCGGGCGAACCCTCTTCTGGCTCGGGGGCTACACCGCGGTGGTGGTGGCGGTCTCGGCGGCCCTGTTCCTGGTGCGACCCGCGCCCGGCTACCTGTGGCTCGGCATCGTCCTGCTGGGAGTCGGCAACATCTTCTTCGAGCTGGCCTCAGTCAACTACAACGCCATCCTCAACCATCTGGCCTCCAAGGACCGCATCGGTGCCGTCAGCGGCTTGGGGTGGGGGATGGGCTACCTCGGCGGCATCGTCCTGCTGCTCATCCTCTACGTCACCCTCGTGGGGCCGAGCCCCCTCATCTCCTTCCCCGCCGGCAGTGGCATGGGGGTACGCGTCGCCATGCTGGTGGCGGCGGCCTGGTTCGGCGTGTCCGCCCTCCCCGTCCTCATCAACCGCTCCCGCAGGCTCGGGCGCCCTCGCTCTGAGAACGTCGCGGAGGTCGGCGAGGGAATGGCGGCTGCTGAGCCGGGACGAGACCGGGCCGCCATGGAGGCTGAGCCGGAGGAGGCCGCCTCCCATCACGGCGGGCGCAAGGAGTCGATCCTGACCTCCTACAAGCTGTTGTGGCGCACTCTGCTCCAGCTCCATCACACCCAGCCCCGACTGCTGTGGTTCCTGCTGGCAGCCGCCGTCTTCAGGGACGGTCTGGCCGGGGTCTTCACCTACGGCGGCATCATCGCCCAGAACACCTTCGGCTTCTCGTCGGGTGACGTCATCATCTTCGCCATCGTGGCCAACATCGTCGCCGGCATCGCCACCATCTGGGCTGGACGGCTCGACGACCGCTTCGGGCCACGCAACGTCATCATGGCCAGCCTCATCATCCTGGTGGTGGCCGGACTGCTCGTGTTCTTCCTGCACACCGCCGGCACTGCGGCCTTCTGGGTGCTGGGCCTGCTCCTGTCCTCCTGCGTGGGGCCGGCCCAGTCCGCCGCCCGGTCCTTCCTGGCCCGCCTCATCCCCGAGGGGCAGGAGGGAGAGATCTTCGGCCTCTATGCGACGACCGGGCGCGCGGTCTCCTTCATGGCGCCCGCGATGTACGGCATCTCTATCTACCTGGGGACGCGCGTCGTCGGGCCGGGCGCGAACTACTGGGGGATCCTCGGGATCGTCGCCGTGCTGACAACCGGGCTGCTCCTCATGCTGCGCGTGGGCGACCCTGTCTCCGACGAGGAGCCGGCCGCGTAGACCGACGTCGCGGCCGTACCTGAGGGCACGCGTTCGGCGGGTAAGGGTACTGTCTTGTCTCCTCGCTTCTGAGGCGTGTGAGTGTCTCAGAAGCGAGGAGACAGCACTGAGATGCTTCATCAGGACGAGGCCCGGCGGGCCTCGCGCTCGGCACGCATGCGCTCAAGATCCTCCGCAGTCAGTGGACCCTGGGTGGTGCCCGGGGTCCCGTCCTGACGGATCCAGCTCACGACAATGCCCTCCTTGGCGCCGAAGCGCGCCAGGTGGATCCCGGTGACCTGCTCGAGGCGCTCAAGGTGCTCGTCCTCTGCGGCCAGGTCGAGCTGGAGGACGCCGTCGTGACAGGAGAGCCTGACGACCCCGGTGGCTGCTCCCTCGCGGTCGAAGGTCAGGGAGCCGGTCTGCGCGGTCTCGTCCCACGAGCTGGTGATCTTGCGGCCCATGTGAGCGGCCAGCTGCTTGCCCGTAGCGGGAGGGGCGGTCCGTGCTCACGCGAGCGGTGGAGAGGCGGGAGAAGGCGGGCTGTGCTGAGTCGGCTGAGTCGGTCATGTTCCTATCCTGACGCGTTTCGTCATCCGCGGTCCCGGGATGCGCTCCAAATCACCGGGGGCTGGGAAAGGACTCGGCCCGCGGTTCGGAAATCCGAACCGCGGGCCCAAAACTCGCGAGGCCCCACCTGCAACCCAGGGGTCCCATGCACCCCGAGGCGGTTCCTCCTTCGCCAGAACGATGATGCCAGGCTCCCTATGACCCGACCCCATCTCAGAGGATCGATCTGTCACTGGGCTCCCCAACCCTCGAGACCGTCCCTGTCCGGCGGTGATCACTATGTAACGCCCTCACCCTGTGAAGACGAGGGGCAGAATCCTGAGAAAAAACTGGGAAACTCGCGGTCAGGGTTTGCTCCATTGAGTCAAGAGTTTTCCGGGTGAAGCAAGGCGCTCATGATCGCTCAAGATATGGGGGACAAGCGCACAGCGTTGCCTGACGCCGTCACCATGAGCATGTCGTTGTCCGAGCCCAGCGTCTTGTAGTCGATGTCGACGCCACGGGATATTCCCTCAGCGATGGGGGCGGTGGCGACGATCATGACTGCTCTCCTTGTCATGGGTGCGGTGGGTGAGGGTAGTGGTCAGGACCGTAGTGTCCTGGAATGCTCTGTGGTCGTTTCCGGCTGCCGGCCTCGGGCCAGTCTCAGGATGCGACCGTAGCGCTCGCTGATCTGATCGTGGGGACGGGATCTCCGTCTGAGGCTCCAGGACAGGAGGTGCTCCAGGCTGAATCGAGGGCGCAGCGCGAGCAGGAGACGGGCGAGGCCGGGCGGCGCATGCGGTCCACCTCATGACCTGCCGGGCACCTGCCCACCCAGCGTCCCCGTAGCCTCGGAGCCTGGGTGTCAATGAGTCGCCGGCCCGTCGCCCCCAGCCGGGTCGCCTCCGCCGCCCAGACGGCATCGTGCCCGTGGTGCGGCCCCACGCGGGCGTGGGCGATCTCATGCAGGATCGTCTCGCGGACCTGCGCCTCGTCGTACAGGCTCATGAGGGTGGCGGCTGGGTGTGAGACGACGTCGCGCATGATCCGTCTGACCGGCCCGACGACGCGCCCGGTCGAAGGCCAGCTCCCAGTCGCCGACGTCCGCCTGCTCCATGAGAGAGCGCGCCAGGCTCAGGACATCGGGAAGATTCACAGCCCCACGGTATGCGTCGATGCCCTCATACGGCTGACGACGGTGCTGTGGGGCGCATCGCCTCCTGCCGGCTCATGACTGACCGATTGTCTCGGGAACTCCGAGCTGCTTCGGGCCGTACAAACTGCCGTGATGTGACACGATGGCGCCGATGTCCCATCATCCCTCCGGCCGGCGTCCGCGGCCCCAACGAAGCACCACCGGATCCGGCTCGCCTCAGACTGCACGAGCTCCGCGCAGTGCCCGACCGACCGTGCAGCGTGGCGCCGACCGTGCTCGGCGGGATGATGCGAGTCACCGTCCCGCGCGGGGGAGAGGGCGTCGAGGGGGCGGTGAGCGCTTCGGCCTCCTCCGCGTCGGCATCAGGCGGAGACGACGGCGCAAGGGCGGTTCCGTTCAGTCCCTCCTGAGAGCCCGATCGGTGTCGTCCTCGCTGCCTTCCTGGTCACGCTCCTGGTGGGCTTCATCGTGCTGCGGGCGACCGGCTCCTCGCTCAGCGGAATGGCTCTCGGGTGGGGGCGGCCCTCTCAGGGCGGGACAGGTTCGCTCCAGCGCCCCTGGTGCCCGACACCAGTGGCTTCAATGCCGCCCGCATCATCGATGATGAGGTCTTCTACGACTCCCCAGGCCATGACGCGCGAGGAGATCTCGCCTTCCTCACCAGGGTCAACGCCGGCTGCCAGCCGGGCAGTGACGGCACCGAGTGCCCTGGCCGCCGCCACCTTCTCCATGCAGGCCCGCCAGGCCAGCACCTTCTGTCCCGGAGGCCTCAAGGCCGCCTCCCGAGTCAGCGCGGCCGACGTTGTCTGGGAGGTCTCCCAGGCCTGCGACATCAATCCTCAGGTGCTCCTCGTCCTTATTCACAGGAGCAGGGGCTGCTCACCGCCTCCGGCGCGAACCTGAGCGCTCGCGACTACGAGGCCGCAGCCGGTTACGCCTGCCCCGACCACGGGAGCTGCGACCCCCAGTGGTCCGGCTTCCCCTCCCAGCTCTACGGGGCGGCCGCCCAGTTCCATCGCTATCGTCTCAGCCCGGGCAGCTACGACGTAGTGGCGCAGCGACCGACCCGAGTCGCCTACTCGCCCGACGCGCAGTGCGGCGGCGGCGAGCTCACGGTGGCGAACCAAGCGACTGCCGGCCTGTACAACTTCACGCCCTTCCAGCCCAATGAGGCCGCCGCGCACGGTGGGGACCAGTGCACCTCGTGGGGGAACTGGAACTTCTACGGCTACTTCAAGACCCTCTTTGGAAGTCCGACGTCGGACTGACGGTGCCCAGCGCAGAGCGAATTCCGCTGTATTCAAGGGTTCTGAGCGAAGGTGTCATCACGCTCGGAAGGCCGTGACCATATCGTCATCAAGCGTCATCATTTAGATGCGCGATTTCCAGCCTTCTCTCAGACAGCATCGGCAGAGTCATAGTTACCGCCGAACGGTGGCGACCGTGAGTACTGGGGAAAGTACCACTGACCGCCACCACTGAGTCTGGGCTACAGCCAGGGAATGTGCTCGGGCGTTTTCGGTGAAGGAGGATCCGCTGCCGAATGGGAACCAGTAGCGCCCTCGTTGCGAAGGGCCCGACCAGTGGTTCAACCGGGGCGGGCCCTCGCATGCCTGGGCGCAGGACCATCCGGTCCGCGCCCAGGCACTTTTTATGAGGGACTGGCCGGCGGGCATGACATGATGCGAGCATGACGCTGCCGCCGGTACTGGCCACCACCTGGGTCGTCATCGAGTACCTCATCAAGATCGCCGCGCTGGGCACGGTTCCGGAGAACCGCCGCCCCTCGTCGTCGACCGCCCTGGCTGCTGCTCATCTTCCTGCTGCCCTGGTGGGACCTCCCGCTCTACCTGCTCATCGGCAGCCCGTGGGTGCACGGCACTCGTCGTCGCCAGCAGCACACCGTCAGCGAGATCACCCTCGACTACACCCGCTCCATGCCCGACCTGCCCAGGGCGCCCGGCCCTCGACCTACCTGGCCGGGGCGCTGCGCATGAACCGCCGACTCACCGGCCTGCCCTGCGTCAGCGGCGAGGTGGTGGCCGTCCACGCCGACCCCCGCAGCACCCTATGAGGCCATGGCCCCGCGCCGTCGACGCCGCCACCGACCACGTCCACGTCGAGTTCTACATCATGAGGCTGGGACGAGGGTCACCGACGTCTTCTTCACCTCCCTGGAGCGCGCAGTGGCCCGCGGGGTCACAGTGCGTCTCCTCCTGGACCACCTGGGCAGCCGCAAAGTACCCGCAGCTGGAAGCAGTTCTGCCAACGCATGACCGACGCCGGCATCCGCTGGCGCCTCATGATGCCGCTGCTGCCGCTCAAACGCCGTTGGCGCCGCCCGGACCTGCGCAACCACCGCAAGATCCTGGTCATCGACGGCGAGAAGGGCTTCATCGGCAGCCACAACATCATCGACCCACCTACCGGACCCGGCGCAACGTGCGGGCCGGGCGCCGCTGGGAGGACCTGTCCGTGGAGGTCACCGGCGAGATCGTCCTGGGCCCAGGCCGTCTTCGCCATGGACTGGTTCTTCGAGGCCGGAGAGCAGCTCGAGGCCTTCGACCTGGCGCTGGGGACGCCGACCGAGACCCTGCCGGAGATGGCGGGGCTGCCGGGCATCCGGTGGGCACGCCGGCCCCCGAGGCCCGGGCGTCCGGGCGCCGTCGTCAATGCCATGCAGCTCATTCCCTCCGGGCCCGGATACCCCACCGAGCCGAACCTGCGGATGTTCCTGGCCCTCATCCACGGGGCCAAGCGGCACGTGTCCATCACCAGCCCCTACTTCATCCCCGATGAGGCGCTGCTGGCGGCGATGACGTCGGCCGCCTACCGGGGGGTGGAGGTCGAGCTGTTCGTGGGCAAGGAGTCCGACCAGTTCATCGTCAGCCACGCCCAACGCTCCTACTACTCGGCGCTCCTGGCGGCGGGGGTGCGGATCTACCTCTACCCCTCGCCGACCGTCCTGCACTCGAAGTACATGACGGTCGACGACGAGGTCGGGGTCATCGGGTCCTCCAACATGGACTTCCGCTCCTTCGCCCTCAACTACGAGGTCATGCTGCTGGCCTTCGGCGGGGACCTCGACGACCTGCTGCGCATCAACGACGCCGACTACCGGGCCACCTGCACCGAGCTGACCCCCGAGCTGTGGGCCACCGAGCCCTGGTACAACCGCTACGTGGACAACGTCTGCCGCCTCATGTCCGCCGTGCTGTAGCGGGAGAGGGGCGAGGCGACCGTCTCTGCCGGACCAGGCGCTCCTGGATGCGCATGTACCGGGACGACCAGTCTCGGCGCTGAGCCGAGCAGATCAACGTGCCCTCACGTCGTCGGTCCCCGCACCACTGGGGTGCGGGGACCGACTGTGTGGAACCGGAGAAAGGGTCTGATGGGGCGCGTGAGCCGGTGGCTCAGGCGTCGCGGCGGGTGAAGATGACTCCGGCGATCACCAGCGGGATGAGGGCCCAGGCCGCGAAGACGGCGATGGCCTGCCAGTGCTCGAGGAAGGTCTCGGTTCCGGCCCGTCCCCAGTGGTGGGCCAGGCTGAAGGGGTCCGAGACGGCGGTCGACACGGTGTCCGGCAGGAGGCCCACAACCTTGACCGCCCACTGCCAGCGTCCGGCCATGAGTCCGAAGGGAATGGGGGCGACGAACAGCAGCGAGACCACCACGGTGATGGCCCCCGCTGTCGAGCGGGTGAGGTAGCCCAGCCCCAGGGCCATGAGCGCGACGACGGCGAAGGACAAGCCGGTGCCCCAGAAGAGCCCCAGGTAGTGGACATCGGTGAGAGAACCGGCGTGGCCCTTCATGAACGGGTAGGAGATCGCGTAGGACAGCGCCACACAGACGACCCCGAGGACGAAGGAGAAGCCCGATACGACGAGCGCCTTCGCCACGAAGAGACGTCCGCGGCGAGGAACGGCCATCACTGAGGAGCGGATCTGCCCCGAGGCGTACTCACCGGTGACCACCAGGGCCCCCAGGACGGCGACGACGATCATGCCCAGCACCGAGCCCGAGGAGATCATGGTCTTGGCCTCGTCCGCCCGCTCGGGGGAGCCGGCGTAGCCCACGGCCAGGCCCGCGCCGAACAGGACCGTGATGACGATCGTGATGGCCGACGTGACCCAGGTGGAGGTCAGGGTGCGCAGCTTGATCCACTCGGCGCGCACCGCGCCGGCGAAGGACTGCCGACCGGCCACGCGGGGCCGACTGGGCCAGATCGCGGCCTCCAGGGCCCGCTGCTGCCCGGTACCGGACGGCTGGGAGTCGGGGGCGGTCTTCTGGAGGGCCTCGAAACGGTTGACGGCCACGGCTGGGCCGTCCGCGGCGTCGATGGTGGTGGTCATGGTGTGTCAGTCCTCGGGATGCTCGTGGCCTGCGTTCTTCCTGAATGATTCCAGGCTAGGGGTGCTGGGCCCCGGTGTGATCGTCCCGCTGGCTGAATGCAGCGGACCGGTCTCCTCCCCCTGAGGGAGGAGGGGTCGTCTGCGGGATGATGAGTCATCCTCGGCCTCAGGGGCGCCGGGTGCCTCCGGGGGAAGGACGCGGGGCGGTCAGCTGACCTGGGCGCAGAGCTTGGTGATGCGCTGGAGGCTCACCTTGCGGCTCGTGCCCAGCGTCTGGGCGAACAGGCTCACCCGCAGCTCCTCCACCATCCAGCGGGCCTCCTCCAGGAGGGCCTCGTGCTGCGGGTCGGCCGGCAGGGAGGCCGCCTTGGCGCGGGCCTTGTCCACCACCTCCTGGGCCTGGGTGACCTGGAAGGCCAGGGCCGCGTCCTGGGAGGCTGCCGACGATGATGAGGCCGCCTTCTCCACCCGTATCGCCAGTGCCCTCAGGTAGCGCTCCAGATGCGCCAGGTGTTCCGGCGGAGTGGCGGTGATGAAGCCCTCCGGAACCAGGGCGGCCGCGTGCTCGCGCACCTCCTGGAGCGTGCCCAGCAGGGTCAGGGAGGTGTGCTCACCCACCACGCGGTCCACCTCCCGGGCCGCCTTGAGCGCCGCGGCCGCGTGCTGGGCCACCCGGTAGACCTCGTCCTCGAGCTCATCGCGCATGACGCCGACCAGGGCCTCGAAGACCTCCCGCCGGCGCACCTCCGCCAACGGACAGCCGGAGGCCGACGCCGCCCAGCGTCCGGCCACGATCCGTGCGGCGGCCGCCTGCACGTCCTCCACGAGAGCCTCCGTCGTCCGGTAGGGGCCGGCCGCCAGGATGAGTGACTCCTGGGCGCTCCACCGGCTCGTCACCCGGGCCGTCGGCAAGGCCATGCGCGCCAGGGCCAGCGCCGTCACCCCGGTGCCGTGCGCACCCAGCTGGGTGGTGGCGTCGGGAAGGATCCTCAGGTCCGCGCTCCTGGCGGAGGCCGCCACCAGTGACGGGTAGCCGCGCACCACCAGGCCCGCCCGGCCCGCCGACTCCACCGAGGCCGGGATCGTCGAGGCATCCGGGTCGCCCAGGCCCGGCACGCCACGGGGCCAGTCGGTCAGGCCCTGGCGCTCCTCCAGGCCGGCTCCAGTACCGGCCCCTGAGCCTCCTGCGGCTCCTGCGGTCCCAGCAGCGCCACCCGGACGCTGAGCGGCAGCCGGACTCCCGCCCTTCTTCTTGCGGCCCTTGCGGCCGGACCTCCCGCCCTGCGCGCCCTGGCGCTCCTGGGCATCGGCCATCGCCTGAGCCAGCGCGCCGCGCACCACCGAGCGCACAGCGGCCTCCGTCTTTCCCGACAGTCGCTGCTGGAGCGAGACCAGGTCCCGGCCGCGGCCGATGACCCGGCCCCGGGCATCCAGGGCCGCGAAGCCCATCGCCAGGTGATCCGGCAGGCGGTCGGCCGCCTCAGCCCAGTCCTCCTCCGTGATCTCCACGCCCTTGAGCCTGAGCACCACCCGGCTGAAAGCCTCCTCGAAGGGCACCTCCGGGCAGCTCGCCCCCGGCGGCGTCGGGAACTCCTGGGCGATCTGCGCCCACACCCGGGCGCCCACGTCCGGGCCGGGCACCAGCTGACGGCGCACCCGCTTGGGCAGCGCCCGGATCGTGGCCACGCACAGCTCGGCCCGCATCCCCGGAACCAGCCAGTCGAAACCCTCCGGGGTCAGGCGCCCCAGCACCTCCACCGGCACCTGGACACTGACCCCGTCCTCGGGTGGCCAGCTCGAACACGTAGTCCAGGCCCAGGGTCAGGTCCCCCTGCACCCACGTGTCCGGGAAGCCGCTCGCGTCGCCCCCTGCCGGGCAGCAGCAGCTCGCGCGTGAAGTCCCAGCAGGTCCGGGGTGGTGCGCCGCTGCTCCTTCCACCAGGCGTCGAGAGGCCGCCGCGGAGGTCACCTCCTCGGGGATGCGGTCGTCGTAGAAGTCGAACAGGGCGGCGTCGTCGGCCAGCAGACCGTGCTCGCGCCGACGCCGCTCCACGTCCTGAAGCTCCTCGATCAGGGCCCGGTTGCGCTCCACGAAGCCGTGCCGGGCGTGCCAGCCGCCCTCCACCAGGCCCGAGCGGATGAACATCTCCCGGGCCACCTGGCGGGCCGAGTCCGTCCCCACGCTCGCCAGCGTCACCGGCCGGTCCGCCACCAGCGTCATCCCGTAGAGCAGCACCTTCTCGTGGACCATGGCCGCCCCCTGGCGGGTCGACCAGTAGGGCTCACCGAAGACGTGGCGGGTCAGGCCCGCCCGGTCCGCCACCTGCTCGATCCACCGGGAGTCCACCTTGGCCACCGTGCGGGCGAAGAGCCGGGAGGTCTCCACCAGCTCGGCGGTCATCACCCAGTCGTAGGTCTTGCGGCGCAGGCCCGAGCCCGGCCAGATCGTGAAGCGGGTCCCGCGCGCCGGCGTACTCCCGACGACGCTCGTCCCAGTTGCCCACATTGGACAGCAGCCCCACCAGCAGCGAGCGGTGGATCGCGTCGGCGTCGGGCGTGTCCGCGCTGCGCCCCAGGGCCACGACGGCGGCCGCCACGCCCCCGTTGGCGATCTGGGCGGCATGGCTGCCCGGCTCCAGGGCCTCGGTGGCCGCCCGGATCGAGCGGGCCGTCGGCAGCTCGACCGGGGCGCATCCAGACCCAGCGGACGGGCCAGCTGACGCAGCTGGGCGTGGACGTCCTGCCACTCGCGCACCCCGCAGGTGGTGCAGGGAACTCGGCGCGGCACATGCGCCGGAAGGCCGAGCCGGACAGCTCGCGGCTCTGCGTGCGCAGGTAGCGCCACAGGTTCAGGTAGGTCAGGAAGTCGCTCGTCGGGTCCGCGAAGCTCGGTGCAGGGCGTCGGAGGCCTCCTGCTTGTCCGCCGGGCGCTCGCGCACGTCCTGGATGGACAGGGCCGCCACGATGACCATGACCTCCCCGACGCAGCCCAGCTCTCCGGCCTCCAGGAGCATGCGCCCCAGGCGCGGGTCGATGGGCAGGCGCGCCAGGCGGCGCCCGATCTGCGTCAGGCGCGGCCCGCCTCGGCCCCGGTCGGGGGCGTCGTCGGACCGGGCGGAGGCGGCCCCGGCCGGCTCAATCGCGCCGATCTCCGTGAGCAGCTGCAGGCCGGAGCGGACCTGGCGGGAGTCGGGGGCGTCCAGGAAGGGGAAGTCCTCCACCGCCCCCAGTCCCAGGGCCGCCATCTGCAGGATGACGCTGGCCAGCGAGGTGCGCAGGATCTCCGGCTCGGTGTACTCCGGACGCGCCTCGAAGTCGGCCTGCGAGTACAGGCGGATGGCGATGCCGTCGGCCACGCGCCCGCAGCGGCCCGCCCGCTGGTTGGCGCTGGCCCGGCTGACCGGCTCGATCGGCAGGCGCTGGACCTTGGTGCGGTTGGAGTAGCGGGAGATGCGCGCCAGGCCAGGGTCGATGACGTAGCGGATCCCCGGAACCGTCAGGGAGGTCTCGGCCACGTTCGTGGCCAGGACGATGCGGCGCACCTGGTGGGCCTCGAAGACCCGGTGCTGCTCAGCGGCGCTCAGGCGCGAGTACAGGGGGACGACCTCGATGGCACCCGGCGTGCGCGAGCGACCGTCGGGCGTGTAGCGCGCCCCCAGGTGGTCGATGAGGGCCGCCTCGGTGTCTCGGATATCGCGCTCACCGGCCAGGAAGATGAGGATGTCTCCGCTGGGCTCGCCCAGGAGCTCGTCGACGGCGTCGAGGATCCCGGTCACCTGGTCCTTGGGCTCCCCGGACTCGGCGGCCGCGGAGCCGGCCCGGCCTCGGCCCTTGCCACGAGTCCCCTGGTTGCGGGGCGTGAGCGCGGCGGAGCCGCCGGAGCGGATGGCCTCGCGGCGGGCCCGCGCCGCGGCGCGCACCGCCGGGTCGGGGGAGGTCAGGGCCTCCAGCTCGGCCTCGCTCAGCTCGCCGGGTCCCGCCGGGCCGGGCCGGGAGGCGGAGGTGCTGTCAGCCGGCTCGCTGCCGGCATCGTCGGAGGCGGGCGGTGCGTCGTCTGGAGCCAGGGGCGGTGGCGCACCTCAACAGGGGTAGGTGCGCCCGGAGACCTCGATGACCGGGGCGGGCACCGTGGCCGCCTCGCCGAGGGGCCGCCCCCGGTCGCCGATCTGCTCGCGGCCGAAGTGCTCGGCGAAGCGCTCGGAGTCGATGGTGGCCGAGGTGATGATGACCTTGAGGTCGGGGCGCTGGGGCAGCAGGCGCCCCAGGTAGCCCAGGATGAAGTCGATGTTGAGGCTGCGCTCGTGGGCCTCGTCCACGATGATCGTGTCGTAGCGGCGCAGCTGGGGGTCGGACTGGATCTCCGCCAGCAGGATGCCGTCGGTCATGAGCTTGACCAGGGTGTTGTCCCCGACCTCCTCGGTGAAGCGCACCTGGTAGCCGACGATGCCGCCCGGCCCGATCGGGGTGTCCAGCTCGGAGGCGATGCGCTCGGCCACGCTGCGCGCGGCGATGCGCCGCGGCTGGGTGTGCCCGATCATCCCGGTGATGCCCCGGCCCAGCTCCAGGCAGATCTTGGGCAGCTGGGTGGTCTTGCCGCTGCCGGTCTCACCGGCGACGATGACGACCTGGTGCTCACTGATGGCGGCGGCGATCTCCTCGCGGCGGGCGCTGACCGGCAGCTCCTCGGGGTAGACGATCGCCGGGAACGGCGGCGGCGCGGGCGGCGAGCTGCTCGGGGGAGTAGCCCTTCCAGGCGCTGGGACGCCGGCCCCCGGCCCGGCCCGGACGCCGGCCCCGAGCATTGCGGCCGTCACCGCGCGGGGACTTCCCCCTCCGCTGGTCAGGTGCGCCGCCCTGCGCGGGTCCGGCGATCTCCGCGTCCGGCCCGTCGGGGGAGGCCTGAGCGCTCTCGGTGCTGCGTGCGCCGAGGTCGCTGTCCTGCTGGTCGTGGTGCCCACCGGCGTGATCGTCGCCCTGGTTCCGCTTGAGGTGCTCGCCCTGTTCCATAGGTGGCCCATTGTCCCCCACGGACGCGGGTCCGCTCGCCCGGGACGCCGACCGTGCTGAGCTCCTCGGTTGCGGAAACTGGCAGAAGACCACCGGGATCTGGTTGAGTGCGGGCATGACTCGACGTCAACAGCTTCTTCGGTGGGGTCCTGTCGTGGCCGTCGTCGCCCTGGCGTTGGTGAGCGTTCTGCCTCCGACGACGGTCTTCCCCTTTGCCCAGCTCATTGCGTTGCGCTCGCTGCTGGCGGCCGGCGCGGCGTTCTTGGGCCTTCTGCTCCTCACTGTCGCGATCCTGCGGCGTCGTCGGCGTGGGCGGTTGCCTCGGACTGGCCTGAGAACCTGCCGGACGGGTGTGCGTACCGCAGTGGTCGGACTGGTTCTTCTGCTGGTGGCGGGGGCTCATGGCGGTGTTCTGGTGACCAGGGGGCTTCGACAGCGACCCGTCGACGCCGGTGCCGTGAGCGTCTTGAGCCTCAACACTGAGCGGGAGGGCGCCGACATCGAGGCGGTTGCAGAGCTGGCGGATGCGGTGGGGGCCGACATCCTCGTGCTGCCGGAGACGACTCAGCGCTACGGACGGCGCCTGGCCGAGGCCCTGACCGAGCAGAAGAAGGAGAGCGGTGCGCAGCCTCAGGGCTTCGCCGTCTTCTCCGACACCAGCATGCCCTCCGACCTGGCGGAGCAGGGGATCGACCAGAACTCCGACCCGGCGTACTCCACGACCGTCCTCGTCGCCACCCGGCTGGGCGGATACAGGCAGGTGGAGGAAACCGCCGGGTCCGGCTTCGGCACGGTCAGGCTGGAGCCGGAGAGCGGCGACGGCCCCGTCATCGTCGGTGCTCACACCTACCCACCGCTTCCGGGGGCGATGACGTGGTGGAGGAGCTCGGTGACCGACGTCGCCTCCCTGTGCCGCCGTCCGTCCGCCGGGCTGATTGTGGCCGGGGACTTCAACGCCACCCGCGATCATGCCCCGCTGCGGAACCTGGGTGGCTGCATCAGTGCGGGGGAGCAAGCGGGCATCGGCGGGCTGGCCACCTGGCCCAGCAGTACGGGCACGACTCTGCTCGGCGCCACCATCGACCACGTCCTGGTCGACGGCACGGTCTGGGAAGGAAAGAAGGGGAGGGTCGTCACCATTCCCGGTACTGACCACAGGGCAGTCGTCGTCCAGCTATCCGACCAATCGCAGCGGCCCACCGGTCACTGACCTCAGCGCAGGCGGCGCTGGGCCCACTCCAGGCTCAGACGGGCGACCTCCTCCTGGGCCTGGTCCAGGGTCTCGGCGTGGACGTGGACCATCTGGCTGGAGTCGGGCAGCAGTGGGAAGCCCTCGGCGGTGGCCTCAGCGGTGTCGGGCAGCTCGTTGGACAGCACCCCGTGCACCATGAGCACCGGCCAGGGCAGGTCCGCCAGGGTGCGCTCCGGATCCTGCATGGAGAAGTCGGCCAGTGTCTCCTTGGACAGGACGTTCCACTCGCGCGAGTTGGGGTTGTCATCCACCAGGCGCGTCAGCCCGTGCTGGGCGAGCTCATCGAGCTGCTCGGGGGAGAAGATCTCCTCCCACAGGATCGACTGCGGCCCCACGATGGCACCCACGAGCACCGCCGTGCGTACCTGCTCGGGCCGGGCCAGGAGCGCAGCCGTCGCCCCGAACCCGTTGGCGTGGATCATCTGCCGGGTGAAGCCCAGGCCGGCCAACCAGCTGGAGGCCGCCCGCAGGTCCTCGGCCTCGCTCGCCAACGTGATGACGTCGTCGTCGGACTCGCCCAGGCCGGAGAAGTCCAGGTTGAGCGTGGCCAGGCCCGCCTCGCGGTAGCGGGCACCGATCCAGTCCAGGCGCCCGCCCTGACCGTGACGGTCGGTGAGGAAGTCGTGCGCCAGCAGAACCACGCCCTCCGGTCGCGCCTGCGGGGGCGTGGCATCCTCCGACGTCGTGGAAACCTCCAGATCGATGGGGGCGGCTCCGGCGGGCAGCTGGAGGGTGCCGGCCAGGGTGATTCCGCGCGGGGTATCGATACGGACGTCGTTCATGGGGTCAACCTAAGACAGAAAAATAGGGGTGGGCATGGGGGATGCGTCGGTAGTTGTCCCGATTGCGCTTCCAGCGTGATGGAAGCGTCGAGACCGCCGTTCGTCGTGAGGGCTGTAGATATCTACGAACCGTGAGGATTCTCCGGCGACGAAGCGGAACCCGGAGCAGGGAGTAACGGATCGCAGGGTGGGCATGAGGGCGGGTGCGGGGCGACCGAGACCGGGTGAGCGCCCCGCATCGTAAGGGGTGCACCCGGCCTCATCGTTGCCGTCGGGTGGGTGGAAGATGAGGACGGGAGAGCTGCTGCCGAGCTACTCGGGAAGCGGCACCGCTCGAACCGTCTCAACGGCGCGGCGCACCAGGGCCTCATCGGTGCGCTGGGGCTCGTCGGGGCTCAGTCCTCGCGGGGGCAGCGCATGTGGACCTCGCGCACACCCGTGGACTCCACCAGGTCGACCAGGCCGTCGGGGCGCACGGCCCCGGCCGCGACCACGGTCGGCCCGCCACTGGCAACCAGCCCGGCGATCACCGAGGCGCCGTCGGCCGCGGTCTGGGCCGCCCCGCTGGTCAGGACGTAGCGCACGCCGAGTCCCTCCAGGTCCCCGTAGGCCTCGACGGTGTCGCGGCAGTGGTCGAAGGCCCGGTGGAAGGTGATCGGGGCGCCGTTGGCCATGTCCGCCAGCAGGCGCACGAGACCGCGGTCGACGGTGCCGTCCTCGGTCAGGGCGCCGACGACGAAGCCCAGGTCGACGGCCGGCGGCGGCGTGGCGGCCCCCGCCCGTGGCCTGGGGGCGGGTGAACTCGGCCATCTCCAGGGCCAGGGTGGCGATGCGCCGCACGTCGGCGATCATGGCTCGGCCCTCATCGGCGTCGTAGACGAAGGACCCGCCCCGGGGGCGGATGAGGATCCGCAGGCCGAAGGGGGCGGCGGCCTCGGGCTTGTCCGCCCAGTGGGCGCCAGCCTGGGCACGGCGCTGCTCGACCTGCTCGGCGGCGGCGAAGATGGCGGCCTCGACGGTACCGATCGAGGGAGTGGTGCCGGCGGCGGTGAGGTTCGCGCCCAGCTCGGCCCGGTCGGCCCCGGCCCGCGCGGAGATCCTCACGCCCTCGACGTCCTCGACGCAGGTCTCCAGAACGACGTGGTCGGGGTGACGCCAGGCGGGGGCGGGAGCGGTGGTCGTGTGCTGCGCAGCGACGGTGCTGAGCCGGTGAGCCTCATTGCATTCATGGGGCCGAGTCTGACATGTCCTCACGGTGATGAAAACCGAGTTGACGTCAGATGTCCTCAGATGTCGTCAGATGTCCTCTGTCCTAGATGTCCTCCAGGTCCTCGTAGGACTTGGGGTCCTCGATGGGTTCCAGGTGCGCCGAGATGCGCAGGCTGGTGTCGGCCTCAATGAGCTCGTCGATGACCTGCTCGGTGAAGTCGTGCCCCTTCTTGACGCTCCAGACCGCGGGAACCAGCACGTGCAGCTCCATGAACCGCCGGTTGCCGGCCTCGCGCACCCGCACCGCGTGGAAGTCGATCATGCCCACTCGGCGGTGGCGCGCCAGAACCTCCTCCACGCTCTGGAGCACCTCGGAGGACGGGGCGATGTCCATGAGGCCGCCCACCGAGTCGCGGATGAGCGTGAATCCGGTCCACATGATGTTGAGCCCGGCCCCCAGGGCGACGACGGCGTCGAGCACGGCCGAGTCGAAGACGGCCACCAGCGCCACCCCGACCAGGACCGCGGCGGAGGTGACGACGTCGGTGGCCAGGTGCTTGGCATCGGCCACCAGGGTCATGGAGCGCTCGCGGCGTCCGGCCCGGTGAAGCACCCGCCACCGCGCCGTTGAGGAGCGAGGCGATGACCGAGACCGCCAGGCCCGCTCCCAGCTGCTCGGGCATCTGCGGTTCGATGAGGCGCCCGACGGCGGAGATGATGATGAAGGCGGCGGCCACGAAGATCATGACGCCTCTCGACGACGGCCGAGAAGTACTCGGCCTTGGAGTGCCCGAACTGGTGGTCGGCGTCGGCGGGTCTGGCCGCGATCCTCAGCACGATGAGTGCGATGACGGCGGCGACGAGGGTTGACCACGGACTCGGCGGCGTCGGAGAGCAGACCCACTGAGCCGGTCAGCCAGGCCGCGCCTCCCCTGAGGCGCGATCGTGACGAGAGCGGCACCGATGGACAGCCACGCGTAGCGGCTCAGGTCCTTGGGGGGCGAGTAGCGGGAGGACACGTCCCGATCATGGCGTGGGCCGGTGCGCCCTGACCACCTGAGGTTTCGTATTGCCGCAACGCGCGATCCGCGACGGCAGGATGCCAGGCGTGCTCGCCGTGGGCTAAGGTGCCTGGTAACAGCGGGCTGCCGGGCCGGCACCGGGGTCGACGGCGGGACGCAATCATGGCAGGAGCGAAAGGCGGGCAACCGGGGTGCTGGACGTCTCTTCCCTCACGCTTCACATGCCGGCGTCCCTCACCGACACCTTCCGGCTGCTGGACCTGTGCGGGGTCCTGCTCAACGGGATCCTGGGCGGGCTCATCGCCCGGCGCAAGAACTTCGATCTCGTGGGCTTCGTCGTCCTGGCCATGCTCACGGCCACCGCCGGCGGCATCCTGCGTGACGTCATGATCCAGGCCGGTCCACCCTTCGCCCTGACCGACCCCTACTACCTCTACACGGCCTGCCTGGGGGCGACGGTCGCCTGGTTCGTGCCGCTGACCTCGCGTCCCACCCGGCGCCTGCTCGTGGTGGCCGACGCCGTCATCCTGGGCTGCTGGGCCGCCACCGGGGCCTCGAAGGCCCTCACCTACGGGCTTGGAGTCATGCCGGCGCTCCTGCTGGGCTGCCTCACGGCGATCGGCGGCTCCATGATCCGCGACGTCGCAGTGGGGGAGACCCCGGCCGTCTTCGGCGGCAACAAGCTCTACGCGATCCCGGCGCTCATCGCCGCCGGCACCCAGGTCGTGGCCGTCAAGGCGGGGGTGGCCGACGCGCACGCCATGCTCGTGTCCACCGTGGTCGGTGCGGGACTGTGCGTACTCGCCTACTGGCGCTCCTGGCAGCTGCCGGTCATCGCCGACAGGGAGCGGCGTCGGGCCGGGCGGCGTGAGGCGACCGGCGCGCTGGTCGGCTGGCGCCGATCGCTCATGATGGGGCCGCTCAAGGCCCCCTCCTGGCGCGGCCGTGGCGGGGCGACGACAGAGGAGAGCGCCTCCCTGGAGCGGCCCGAGCAGGGCTAGGGGGCGCGTCGGGGGCCTCAGCCGGCCTCAGGCGTTCTCGCCGACCGGACGCACGCTGGCCTGACCGGCGTCGACGGGCTGGGACTGGCCGTTGCCCTTACTCGACGGCGCCCCGAAGAGCCGCTCCTTGACGGCGTCGGCGACCTTCTCGGTGACGGCCTCGCCCTGGGTGCGCACGGCCTGCTTGACGTGGCTGGAGGCGGCGTCGACCCGGGTGCGCACGAAGGGCTGCTCGGCGACCTTGGAGGCTGCGGTCTTGATGCGCTCGTACTGGGCGCGCCCCGCGCGGGTCCCGAGCACGTATCCTGCGCCGAGTCCGAGGATGAAGGGGATCTTGCCGGCCATATCGTCTCCTGAGCTTGAGGGAAGCACTGCTTGATGCGCCATCACCATACCGGCCGTGGGCCGGGGCGACCTGCGTGAAGGGTGGTTGGTGGCCGCGTGATCGCCCACAGCGTCACGCGCGCGGCCGCTGCGGACTCACGGGGATCCTCCCCGGAGTCACACGGTTGTTTCCGGGGAGTCGCCGATGGCCGGAGCTGAGCCCTCCGAGGTGGGGGCCTGGGTGCTGGTGCCGTGGGCGCTCGGCTGGGAGCCGACCAGGCCGTCAGGTGTGACGGTGGTGATGTACGAGCGTCCGCCCAGAATCACACCGAGTGTGACCAGCAGCCCGGTGCCCATGAGGGTGGCCACCTGCAGCACGTTGAGGTCTGCCAGGATCGCGTGGCGTCGCAGCGACGCCGCGGTCGAGGCGGTGGAGCCCGCGGACTCTGTGGGGCCGGTGATGCCGGTGGGGTCTGAGGAGCTCGTGGAGAAGAGGGACATGTGATTCCTCCTGTTCGACGGGGACGGGACCGGGGGCGTCTGCCCCCGGTGAACCCAGGTAACTGCTGGGGCCTGTCGGCCTCGTAGGGTGGGCCTGTGGGGTCCCTGTGAAGAGACAGGACTACCGGCTCAGCCGCATGCTGCCGGGGATCGACGCGGGTGGAGGAGCCTGCGTGAGACATGCCGCATGGAGGGGGCCCAGCTGAGAATCGCCTCCGCCCTCAGTGGTGGTCGCCGTGAGGCCGTCAACGGCGCGGCGATGCCTCCAGCAGCTCGCGGGGCAGGAGCCGGGCCAGCTCGTAGCCGTCAGCGCCCACGACGACGGGCACGTCGGCCTCGGCCAGGGCTCGTGCCTCGGGCCCGATGCCCATCGGGTGCGCGGTCAGCCCCCCGGCGAGCATCTGCTGGGTGGCGGTCAGGCGGCGGATGGCGACGGCGGCGATCCGGTCGGCGTGGTGACGGGCGGCCTCGCCGTAGATGTGCGGGTCGTGCTGGCCGTCGTCGCCGAAGAGGATCCAGGTGATCTGGGGCAGGTCGATCGTGAGCCGGCGCAGCTCGGTGCGCTTGTGCTCGATGCCCGAGCGGAACCAGCCGGTGTTGGTCGGCCCCCAGTCGGTCATGAGCGCGGGGCCCGAGGGGAAGCCGTGGCGGGCGAAGAAGGAGCGCAGGGTGGGGACCACGTTCCAGGCGCCGGTGGACAGGTACATCATCGGGGTGCCCGGGTGGGCCGCCTGGATGCGCGAGTAGAGCTCGGCCATCCCGGGGACGGGCTCGCGCGCCGAGGAGTACTTGACGAGCTGGTTCCAGGCGGCCACGAGCACGCGGGGGACGTGCGTGACCATGGCGGTGTCGTCAATGTCCGAGATGATGCCCAGCCGAGGTCCCTCGGGGATGATGAGGACCTTGGCGGCAACCGCCTGCGCCCCCATCGCCTCGATCCTGGCCTCGTGCCAGCCGGGCTCCAGGCCGTGATCGCGCACGACGACGTCGATGTAGCCGCTGCGGTCGGCCCGGGTGCGCACACTGGCGCGGCCCACGCGGACCGTCACGGGCAGAAAGGCCACCGGCACCTCGATGAACAGGCGCCAGCCGCGCTGGGCGTCGAGCAGCCCCGTCATGGCGAAGCTGCGGGCCTGGGCAGCGGTGATGGGAAGAGCATCGGGCGAGGAGCGGAACAGTGGCCCCTCGGCCGGGGCGTCCTGGGGGCGTATCACCATGCGGGCCAGGACCCGAGCCATGGGGGGCGGGCCGGGAGGAGGAGCTGGGGGAGGCCCACGGGACGCTGAGGTGGGACGCCGGTGGGCTCCGCTCCTGCTGCTCCTGCTGTGCTGCCCTGCCTTGACCTGGTGCTGCTGCGCCGTCGGGTCCGGCTGAGCCGGCGCGCTGGTGCCGTAGCCGTCGTAGGGAATGACGCGGGGACGCCAGCCCTGGCGCTTGAGGACGGGGACGGAGTCGCGATGGAACTGGTCCTCGACGGCGCGGGCGATATCGGAGAGGGACACCCCTGGATCCTAGACGACTCAGTGGTTTCAATCGTTGCGTTCGTAGGGTAGATCGTGCGTTCGTAGGGTGGGTCTCGCGTTCGTACCCTCTACCCCTCGAACGCGCGACCTGAGGTACGACCGCAACCGCCTCTCAGCGGTGCAGGGTTTTCAGACGCCGGCCGCTCACCCACCACAGGACGGCCCCGCAGGCCAGCGCCCACCAGGTGTAGCTCGAGCCGACGGCCTTGGCCCAGGGGGCCAGTTCTGCTCCACATGGTTCTGCTCGGGGAACCACCACTGCATCGCCAGGATGAAGACGAGCGCGCCGGCGGCGCCGGCGATGCCGAGCGCGGTCGAGCGCCAGCGCCAGGTCGCCGCCGCGACCGACATGAGCACGGGCAGGCACCACCCAGTGGTGCGACCAGGAGATGGGGGAGACGAGCAGACCGAGCACCACGACCACGCTGACCTGAAGGGCCAGGGACCAGGCCATCGTCCTCGCCCGGCTCCTCCGGCCGCGTCATCGGCTCCCCGCAGCCGGTCCAGCCGGCGGCACAGGAGCCAGGCCGCCACCACGGCGAGCAGGGAGCAGACCGCCCAGGCGACGTTCCAGGCGGACTCCGGCAGCCCCCGGGCGATCGCGCCCTTAAGGTTCTGATTGCCCGAGTAGTCGGCGAAACCGGCGCGTCCGGGATCCCACATGGCCGGGTGAAGAACTCCCAGGACTCGGCGGGGGCCGCCAGGCCGGCCAGGAGCGTCAGCCCGACGGCGCTGCCCGCCATGGTGGCCGCCGCCCGCCACTCCCGGCGCGCCAGGAGCACCAGGATCGCGACCGCCGGCGTCAGCTTGATCGCCGCGGCCAGGCCGCTGAGGGCCCCGCGCCAGCGCGAGTGCGCGGGAACCAGGAGCAGGTCAACGGCCACCAGCGCCATGAGAATGGCGTTGACCTGCGCGTACTCCATGGTCTTGGGGAAGGGTTCCAGCGCGATCACCCCGGCGAGCGCCAGCCACGGCGCCAGGGCGTGCGCCGCCCGGGTCCTCATCCCCAGCCGCCTGAGAACCGCGTAGGTGGTCACGGCGGCGCACAGCGGCGTGGCCACCATGAGCAGCACGGTGGCCGACTGGTACGACATCCAGGTCAGGGGCGCGATCATCCAGGCCGCCAGGGGCGTGTAGGTGAAGGGCCACAGGTGCTGGGGCGGGTTGGCGTACCAGCTGTAGAGGTCCCCGCCGTCGAGCCACTGACGGACGGCCTCGTAGTAGACGAAGGAGTCCAGCTTTGAAGAGCCACTGGCCGGTGTCGTCCACCAGGGACCAGTAGGCGGGTACCAGAAGAGTCAGCCACCCCAGAATGGTGACTGAGGGCGCTGAGGCGGCGGCGCGCGCCGCCGCGAGCAGGCGTGGGGAACGGGCGGCGGACGTCCCGCTCTCGCGGTCCGGGCGGTCCGTGGAGCCGGTGCCCGCCTGGGAGGGAAGGAGGGCGTTTTGTGGGTTTCCTGCGATGGGCATCGTGCTGAGTGTAGAAGAGCCACCGGGGATACCGGGAACTGAGGCGCCCGCCGAGGTGCCTCAGTGGCCGCCCAGAGAGCTGGTGGTTCGTGCTCGCCTGAGCGCGGGCAGCCCCAGGGCACCAACCACGACGGCGCCCCAGGCGAAGCCTGCCACCGCCAGGTACCCGGCGCGCGAGCCACCGGCGTCCGTGGCCTGCCCCGCCAGCAGGGAGCCGACCGAGACCCCGGTGTTGAGCGCGGTGCTCACCCAGGCCAGGCCCTCGGTCAGCTGGGAGGGGGCCACCGTCACCTGCACGATGTTGTTGCCGCTGGTCAGGGTGGGGGCGATAGCCAGACCCGTCAAGAGCGCCAGGACGGACAGCACCACCAGGCTCGGTGCGAAACCGAAGGTCGAGGCACCCACCGCGAGCCCCACCAGCCCGGCCATGAGCTGCTTTCCACAGCGGCCACCCCCACGTGCGCGAGCCGTAGAGAAGCGCCGCGGCGAAGGACCCCACGCCCCAGACCGCCAGGACGAGACCCGAGGCGGACTTGTGCCCGGCCTCGGTGGCGAAGGCGACTGCGGCGACGTCGTTGGCCCCGAACATGGCCCCCAGGATGAGGAAGACGATGGCGGTGGCCACCATGGCGCCGTAGCGCATCACCGGAGGGTGCGTCGTGCCCTTCCTGGACTGCTCGGCATCCTCAGCCTCAGCGGTGCGCTGCGACCGAGCCGGGTGCGGTGCGGGCTCGGTGGCGCGCTGGCTGAGGAACCACAGTCCCCCGAACAGCTGCATCGCCACGCAGCTCACCCAGCCCGAGGTCACCGGCAGGAGCGGCGTCGTGCACAGGGCCGTGGCCAGCACCGGGCCGAGAATGAAGGCCACCTCGTCCAGGGCGGCCTCCAGGGAGAAGGCCGCGTGAACCTCCTCGGGGCGGGTGAGCATCGCCGTCCAGCGAGCGCGCACCAGTGAGCCCATGGAACCGGCCAGTCCTCCGGCCAGGGCCGACAGAGCGGCCAGGAGTCCCAGGTGCGCGTGCATGGAGGCAGCGGCGGCCAGCCCCACCAGGCTCAAGGACGACACGAGGACCGCGGGCAGCATGACCCGTGACTGGCCGTAGCGGTCGACGCACCGGGCGAGGATCGGCGCCCCGACGGCCATGGCCACGAAGTTCGCAGCACTGACCAGGCCCGCCGCCGTGTAGGAGCCGTAGAGCTCCTCGACCGCCAGGATCGTGGCGATCCCCACCATGGACATGGGGAAACGGGCGATGAGCCCGGCAGTCGTGAAGGAGCGGGCACCGGGGTGAGTCAGAATCGTTCGGTAGGAGGTGGCCATGTCGGAAGCCGTGTGCTGTTGGAAAAAGGTGAAAAAAGGTGAAGGTGAGAGAACACGTCGGAGCCCCGCCGGGCGGGGCTCCGACGTCGGGTGAGACCGGTCAGTTGCCGCCGTTGGTGGTGGAGACGACCTTCTGGCGGCTGAGAATGAAGCCCTGGCCGTTGACCTGGTTCCAGCACTGCATGCCGGAGTCGGTCGACTTGCAGGCGAAGGTGGGGTTCTTGGCGGCGGAGCCGTAGCTGAGGCTGACACCCTTGGGGGTGAAGGTCGAACCGCAGCTCTGGTTGGGCTTCCCGTCGGTGCCGATCGTGACCGTCAGCGGCTTCGAGGACGGACAGGAAGCGGTCGCTGCGTGCTCGTTGATGACGCAGGTGACGTCCTTATCGCCCAGGGTGCAGCTGATGTTGCCGCTGGGGGCGTCGAAGGCGGGCAGCTCCTGAGCGTCCTTGGGCGCGGGCGCCTTGAGCGTGGGTGTCGCCGAGGCGCTCGGGGTGGCTGAGGCCTGGGAGTTGGCGGACTGGGGGGCACTGTCCTGAGCCGCGGCCTGTCCGCCGTCGGCCGGGGCCTCGTTGCCCGAGTCGGGGGCTGAGCTCTTGCCACTGCCGCCGGAGAGGTACCAGGTCGCCAGGAAGACCAGGACAGTGGCCACCAGGAGCGCCAGGATCAGCAGGATGCGGTTGGAGGTCAGGAAGGAGGAGGGGGGCTGGGGTCGTCGTCCTCGGTGCCGACGCCGAAGACGCCGTCGTCGCCGGTCACCGCGGGGGACTGCTGCACGGGAACGGGCGTGACCATGTTCTGCGTCTGGGAGGCGTTCGCGGACTGCTGGAAGGTCTGCTGCAGGGCGGGCTGAACCGGCCGGGCCGGCGACTGGGGCGCAATCGCCTGGGCAGGACGGAACGTGGAGTCGGAGACGGTCGGGTCACCCGCGGCGAGGAAGCCGTCGACCTGTGTGTTCGCACCGGCTGCGTTGAAGGCGCTCGGTGCGCTCGCGGCGCTCCTCGAGCTGGTGGCGGAGAGCGCCGAGGCCCCGGAGGCCGCGCTGCCGGACTGGAGTGAACGGGGCAAGGTCACCTGAGTGGGGGCCTCGGAGGACCTGGCCGACGGCGCGCTCGGCTGGGCGCCGGGAGGAGAGACCACTGCCAGGTGCGGCGCGGACTGCGACGACTGCGCTGACAGGGCCGACTGGGGTTGGCTGCCGCGAGAGGCCAGGGCCGCGTCGACCGCGGGGTCACCCAAGGTTCCCAGCCACTCCAGGAGGGCGGGATAGGTGCGTGGGTTGGCGGCGATGTAGGGGCGCAGGCCGGGATAGTTCTGTGCCAGCTGGTGGAGGGTCTCCAACTCTGCATTGGGATCCTGCGCTCGCGCGACAAGCTCGTCCTTGGCCTGAGACATGCTGGGTCCTTCGAGGGTCGGGAAAACGACGTCGGTCCAGGTTATGACCGGCACCTGGGGCCGTCGTGGATCGGGTGTCGGGCCGCCCGTGGTGCCGAGTCAGGGAACGCAGCACCGCGTCAGCGGCATACGGGTCGGTCGGCCGGCCACTCTGGAAGACTACCTGAGGACACCGTCGTTCCGACTGCCTGACGGGTCACGGCCGCATCTTGTCAGTGTCGGTCGACGGCGGCTCGTCGACGACGACGGCAGCGGTGGAGGCCCGCTCTGCCGTCGGATCGGGAGCCGGCGCTGTTTACCTTCGGCTCGGTGCTGGCTCCCACATGGTGAAATCCCGGCGGTGGTGCGGTGGTTCCGGACCGGGTGCTGGGGTTTACTAGGGGCGTGCACGCGACGCAGGGGAAAGGGAGACGATGACCGAGCACGTTCGTGCTGACGCCGATGCCATCGTGATCCGCGGTGAGGACGGCGTCAGGGCCTCGGAGGTCGTTGTCGGTGCGGCCACTGATGTGGGGCGTCTGCGGACGATCAACGAGGACGGCTACCTCGCCGTCGCTCCGGCCTTCGTCGTCGTCGACGGCATGGGCGGGCACGCCGCCGGCCGGATGGCCACGCAGGTGGCCCTCGACTCCCTCTACGCACTGGCCGGGACGATCGTCACCGACGTCGACACGGTGGTCCGCGCGGTGATGGCCGCGCAGGAGGCGATCGTCGCCATCCCGTCCCACGCCGCCTACCTGCCCGGCGCGACGATCGCCGGCGTCATCCTGGCCTGGATGGCGGACGAGCAGGGTGTGACGCGTCCGACCTGGATCATCTTCAACATCGGGGACGCCCGGGTCTACCTGCTGCGTGACGACATGCTCTCCCAGGTCACCCGCGACCACTCCCGGGTCCAGATCCTCATCGAGACCGGTGAGCTCACCCCCGAGCAGGCGCGCCGCGACTCCCGCCGCAATGTCGTCACCCGGGCGCTGGGCGGAGGTATCGCCGACTCCGCCGTCCCGGACCTCTACAGCGTTCCGGTGGCCGCCGGGGACCGGCTCCTCATCTGCTCCGACGGCCTCAGTGACGAGCTCGACGACGAGGCCCTCGCCACCGTGCTGGCCGCCGGCCGCACGGCGCAGCGCACGGCCGAGCTCCTCGTGGCCGCCTCCCTTGAAGGCGGAGGGCATGACAACACCACCGCCGTCGTCGTCGACTGCCTCCAGGTCCCGACCTCTCTGCCGGCGGTTCCCGTGGCCGTCCCCGACGGTACAGGCACTCAGGGGGCGCAGTGACGGTCTCTCCGATTCCCTCCATCCCCTCCACCCCGCTGCCGGGCGAGCGTGTCCCACTGCCCGAGGGACTGACGCGCCTGGCGGACGGAGCGCTGCGGGCCGACGGCGTTGACGGGGTCGCGGTCATCAACCCGGCCTCCGGCTCCGACTCCTGTGCCGTCTCCGTGGAGACGGGGCTCCGGGTCCTTCAGGCCCTGGGCGGCACCTACCTGCCGACGGTGGGGCCGGCGGCGCCGTCGGCCCCGAGCGCAGAATCCCCGCAGGCGGTGGGCACCTCGCAGGTCGCACCGCTACGGCGGGCGGACCTGAGGCCCGTGGCGTCGGGCTCCACCGGCATCGTCCCGGCGGAGCCCGGCGACGAGACCACGCTGCTCAAGCCGGTCACCCTGGTCACCCAGTCGCCCCAGGAGGCGGCCCCGGACCCGCTGGGGACGCCGTCTCCTGCACAGGCCGACAGCTCCGCGGACTCGGCTCCCGAGCTGCTGGAGACGGGTGTCTGGGAGGATCCCGACGACTCCCTCGAGCCTCCGCAGCAGCACTCGGAGGCCACTGAGGCTGCCGTGGAGGACCCTGACACCGGTGACATGAGCACGTTCCCGGACTACCCCGAGCCTGAGCCCGGGTCGGGGCGTCGGCGCCGGGGCGCCCACCGCGCCCCCACGGCCCCCTCGGCGAGCTCGGGCGGCCGCCCGACGGCCAACACCCCACCGCGCCGGACAACTCCAAGAGCAAGCAGCCCCAGCCCGTGCAGGCGCCCCAGCCTCTGGAGGCACTGCCCAACACGGAGGTCGTCTCCGCCTCCGAGGCGGCCCTCATCGCGGCGCCCCCCGTGCGGGCCGCGGTCTGCCCCCAGGGGCATGCCAACCCTCCTGAGATCCGGGAGTGCCTGATCTGCTCCCAGCCTCTGACGGGAGTGTTCTCCTACGTGCGTCGGCCGGCCCTGGCCACACTGACCCTGTCGACCGGTGCCGCCGTCGAGGTCGCCGGCGACGTCGTCGTCGGACGCGCCCCTCAGGTGCAGACCGGGGGTGATCCGCACATCGTGGCCCTGGTCGCGGTGCCCAGCCCGCAGCACATGGTGTCGCGCTCCCACCTCATGCTCACGACCTCGGGGTGGAGCATCCTGGCCCAGGACCTCGGCTCCTCCAACGGCACGGTCCTGGCGCGCCCCGGTGCGACGCCGGTCCTCCTGGGGTCGGGAATGCCGACGCCGGTGTTCATGGGGGACCTGATGGATGTCGGTGACGGGGTGACGCTCCGCATCGATCCGCCGTCATGGCTGAGGTTCCGTAGTGGCTGAGGTCACGGTCCGTGCGGTAGTGCTTCGCCGGTGCGGATCCGGGTTCTCAGCGAGACTGGACCCGGGCGCCGATCATGAACCGGGCCTGTGGAAGGAGAATTCATGAGCGACCTGACGTGGACGGAGATGCCAGAGGTCAACCCGGAGCAGCCCGATGAGCTCGTCCTGGACTTCTCCGGAGAGATCTACCGGGTCGCCCCGGCCGACACCTTCGTCATCGGCCGAGGCGGAGACCTCGACATTGACGACAACCCCTACCTCCACCGCCGCTTCCTGGTCTTCGCCCACTCCGAGAACCTCTGGTGGATCGCCAACGAGGGGTCGCGGTTGTCGGCCACCCTGACCGACGGCGAGGGCCTGGTCCAGTCGCGGCTGGCCCCGGGTGCCCGCATGCCGCTGGTCTTCCCGAGGGTCATCCTCACCTTCTCCGCCGGCCCGACCACCTACGAGATCAACCTCATCACCTCCGGGGAGGACCGTTTCTCCGGGATCGACGGCGTGCGTCAGTCCTCGGGACAGACCACCATCGGGGTGACCCCGATGACCCGTTCCCAGCTGCTGCTCGTCCTGGCGCTGTCCGAGCCGGTGCTCAAACGGGCCGGGACCGGGGCGGCTGAGATCCCCTCCTCCGCAGCGGCCGCTGCGCGCCTGGGCTGGCCACTGACCAAGTTCAACCGCAAGCTCGACAACGTCTGCGAGAAGCTCGACCGGGTGGGGGTGCGCGGGCTGCGCGGCGGCCGCGTGGCCGGAGCCGCCTCCAACCGGCGTACGGCACTGGTGGAGCACGCCGTGTCCACTCTCATGGTCACCGCCGAGGACCTCTACATGCTCGACGAGGAGCTGGCCGCCAACCAGGCCCCCGCCGACCAGACGGCCGAGCGCTCGGTGAGCACCGCCCCAGTGGCCCAGAGCTCGCCGTCGGCGCCGAGGCGATGACGTGACGCGGGGAGAGATGAGTCACCGGGGGACACGGAACTCGCCTCGGGGGTCGGGGGGCACCGCTGAGGAGGCCTCCCCGACAGGGCGTTCCTCGACGAGGTCCTGGTGGATGACGCCGCGGAGGGTGACTTCTCGGAAAATGAGGTGTCGGGGGGCGATTCCTCGCAGAGCGACCGTCCCCGCCCTGCCCGACGACGTCGCGCTCGACGGTGGGTGGTGGTCCTCGTGGTGCTCGTCGTCATCCTGAGCGCCGGGGCCGTCGGGATGGAGTACCTCGTGCGTGGGCAGGTCGACGCCGCCGTGCGCTCCGCCCTGCCGGGACTCAGTGAGGACGCCAGGATCGCCACCAAGGGCATCGTTCTGCGTCAGGTGGTCGGCGGCTCGCTGGACAGCCTGAGCGTGGACTCCCCGAGCCTGAAGATCACCTCCAAGGGTCAGAGCGGCACCTCGGTCACGCTCAGCGACGTCGACGTCGATCTCAGCCGCATCAGCCTGCACAAGCCCTACCCGACTGACGCCGTGACGGCGTCGGGCACCATCAGCTGGGAGCAGGTGACCGCGCTCGCCGCCACGTCGCACCCCGAAGCTCAAGGGCGTCACCCTCCAGGCCCAGCGCGCCGGGACGAGCGCCCAGGATCCCGGAGTCATCCAGGCCTCGACGTCCCTGCTCGGTGTGAGCGGTGAGGCCGAGATCGTCCCGTCGCTGGGCGCCGACGGCAGCCTGGTCCTGACCATCACCTCCTCCCGCATGGGTGGGAAGGATGTCGGCGTCGACGTCGCCACCGGGGACAGCAGTATGCTCAGCTACGTCGGGCTGGACTCCTCGCAGATCGCGATCCCCGCGAGCTCCCTGCCGCCGGGGCTGCGTCCGACCAGCGTCATCGTCACCAATGACGGGCTCCGGCTGAGCCTGGCCGGGAACCGGGTGAACCTCGGTCAGCTCTGATCCCGGGATGGTCGATCCCATGAGGACTCGTCTCACATTTCCTTCAAAGTGGCGCGAGTTCGCTGAAAAATGGGAGCCTTCCGGGGCTGTGGGGAGGACTTCCCCTCCGCTCGTGCCCCAGGTGGTCCCGGCTCGTATAGCCTGCCAATGCGCTGCCTATCCAGGCGCGAGCACGTGGCGCGAGGAATCAAGCCAGAACTGAGCGAGGAGAACCATGAGCATGCAGCCCGAGCACCGTGCCCATCCCGGCAGTCAGCCGGGTGGCTGGGGCGGTGGCCAGCCGGCCGGGCAGCCGGCGGCCCGACAGGCCGGTCAGCCAGCCGGGTCCTCCATGGGGCAGGGAGCCCCTGTCCCGGCCCAGCAGCCGCCCTCGCTCCCGCCTCAGATCGACCCGCAGACCTCTGGGGCCCACGCCGCGCCGCCCGCCTCATCCAGGGTGACGGTTCCCGGCTACCCCTCCGGACCGGCAGCGCCGGCGGAGGAGAAGGTCGACACCGGCCCGCTGCCCTCCCGCGAGACGCTGCGCCGCGAGGCCCGGGCCGCCTCCAGTCGCCGAGGCGCCGGCGACGCCGACGTGGAGCACGCCGCCGAGCTGCTGAAGTCCGTGGCCGACATCTTCTCCCAGCGGGTCGTCGGTCAGGAGCAGCTGCGCACGGCCCTGGTGACGGCCCTCATGTCCAGCGGTCACATCCTGCTGGAGTCGGTGCCCGGCCTGGCCAAGACCACCGCCGCCCAGACGCTGGCCTCCGCCGTCTCCGGCTCCTTCCGCCGTATTCAGTGCACGCCCGACCTCATGCCCAACGACATCGTGGGCACCCAGATCCTCAACTCCTCCACCGGCGAGATGACCACCCAGCTGGGGCCGGTCCACGCCAACATCGTCCTGCTCGACGAGATCAACCGCTCCAGCGCCAAGACCCAGTCGGCCATGCTCGAGGCCATGCAGGAGCGTCAGACCTCCATCGGTGGAGTCGTCTACCCGCTGCCCCACCCCTTCATGGTCCTGGCCACCCAGAACCCCATCGAGGAGGAGGGCACCTACGTCCTGCCCGAGGCGCAGATGGACCGCTTCCTCATGAAGGAGGTGCTCACCTACCCGCGGCCCTCCGAGGAGGCCGACGTCCTGGACCGCATCTCCAACGGCACCTTCGACCAGCCCGTGACCGGGCGGCCCATCTCCACCGACGACGTCGAGTGGCTTCAGCGGGCCGCCGAGCGGGTCTACGTCGACCCCGTCATCAAGCAGTACATCGTCGCCCTCATCAACACCTCCCGCGGTGGAGGACCGCGCCCCGTGCCCGGCCTGGACCGGCAGGTGCGTGTCGGGGCCTCCCCCCGCGGAGGCATCGCGCTCATGAAGGTGGCCCAGGCCGTCGCCCTCCAGGAGGGGCGCACCTACGTCATCCCCGACGACGTCCGCCTGCTGCGCCACGGGGTGCTGCGCCACCGGCTGGTGCTCACCTATGACGCCCTGGCCGACGGAGTCGCGCCCGAGGCGATCATCGACGCCATCTTCGCGGCCGTCCCCACGCCCTGAGCCCAGTGGGGACCAGCTGAACGATGAGCACGCAGGTACACGGCGCTCCCGGGGCGCCCGGGTCCGATTCCGGCGACGGTCGGCGCGGTACACGGATCGAGCGTCTGCGCGCGGCCCTGAGCCTGCCGACCCTGCGTCGCGCCACGGGGCTGCTCGACGGGCGCCACAAGTCGGTATTCGTCGGGCGCGGGCAGGACTTCGACGACATGTCCTTCTACCGGCCCGGCGACGACATCTCCGACATCGACTGGAAGTCCTCGGCCCGCCTGGGGCAGCCGGTCATCAAGCGCTACCAGCGCGAGTCCATGATGCCCATGGTGCTGGCCGTGGACACCGGCCGGACCATGGCGGCGATGACGCCCTCGGGGGAGGACAAGCGCGACCTGGCCCTGGGGGTCGCGGAGGTCTTCTCCTACCTGGCTCGGATGCGGGGGGACTCGGTGGCGCTCGTAGCAGGTGACGCGGGCCGGACGATCTCGCGCCCGGCCCGTTCCGGGGCCAAGCACGTCGAGACCCTGCTGGCGTTGCTGGCCCGTACCTTCGAGGACCTCGACGTTCCCGTCGAGGGGGCGCCCCCCGGCGCCTTCGAGCTGGCTCCCGGGGCGCCTCCCTCCAGCCTGCCGCGCCTCATGGAGCGGGTGAGCACCTGGCACCGTCGACGCAGCCTGGTCATTCTCATCACCGACACCGCCCACCCCGGCCCCGACGCCGCGACCTGGCTGCGGCGCCTGTCGATCCAGCACGAGATGATCGTCGTCCAGATCGAGGACGACGATCCGCTGCGCCAGGGCGGCGGTCGCGGGCGGGACATCGACCTGCCCTTCGAGATCCCCGCCTTCCTGCGCTCCGACTCCTACCTGGCCGCTCAAGCGGCCGTGGTGCGCGAGCAGTGGCGTACCACCGTCGAGCAGGTGCTCGACGCCCGGCACCTGGAGTACGGCGTCGTCTCCTCCGAGGAGACGCTCATCGACTCCATCGCCGAGCTCCTTCAGCGTGAGCGCGCCGCCGTGGCCAGAGGGAGGCGATGACCCATGCAGATCATGCCCCCGGTTCTCATGCCGATATGGATGGTCATCGTCATGGTCGTCGGCCTCCTCCTGGTGACCGCCTGGCTGCTGCGAACCTTCCTGGTGACTCGCCGCGACACCTCCCAGGAGGTCGGAGACATCCCCATGGCGCCTCGTGAGCGCCGCCAGTGGGGTGAGCGTCTCGGTGAGATCTCCCAGCGCTGGGACAATGGTGAGCTGGACCTGCGCGAGCTGCACCTGGAGCTCGCGGCGCTGCTGCGCGGCTTCGCCGAGGCCCGCAGCGGGGAGGAGATCACTACGGCCACGGTCTCGGAGATCCTCGACATGGCCGCGACCGCCGGGCCGAGCTCGGTGGAGGAGCGTCGACGCAGCGTGCGCGCGGCGGGCCGTCCCCTGGACGCCAACCCGCTGGGGCACGTCGGAGAGCTGCTCGCCGTGTGGGAGCAGCCCTCCTTCGACCGTGAGCCGCAGGCCGCCGCACAGGAGGCCCTCACTCACGCCAGGGAGGTGGTCACCCAATGGTGATGCTCTGGTTGTTCATCGTTCTTGTCGTCATCGCCGTGGCGGCGATCATCGCGGTCCTCATCATCGACCGCCGCTCCAGCGCGAGCTCCTCCACCAGGACGCCCAGGCGGCTGCGGCCGCCCTGGGGACGCCGCGGGAAACGGGGCGTCGAGCTCGCCCCGTCGCCTGGCCAACTCGGCGAGCCTGTTCCAGCTGCCGGCGGTGCGCAAACGCATCCGGGCGCAGCGCTGGCTGCACGCGCTCCTGGCGGTGATGCTGGTCTCCTCCCTGCTGAGCGCCGCCGCCATCGCCGGTCGGCCCGTGCGGGTCACCGAGCGCTCCGACGCCCTGGCCAACCGTGACATCGTCCTGTGCCTGGACGTGTCCACGTCGATGGTCAGGATCGACTCCTCGGTCCTGACGACCTTCTCCGAGATCCTGGAGGACTTCGACGGCGAGCGGGTGGGGCTCGTGGCCTGGAACTCGGCTGCGCAGACCATCGTCCCGCTGACGGACGACTACGACCTGCTGCGCGATCAGCTCCAGGAGCTGGGCGACGTCCTGGACATCGACCCGAAGAATGTCACCTTGAAGCAGCAGCGCGACTACGAGGAGGCCTTCGGCGGCACGCAGACCACCGGCGTCAACGGCTCCTCCCTGGCCGGTGACGGTCTCGCCTCCTGCGCCCAGGCCTTCGACAACCAGGGACTGGATCGCTCCCGCTCCATCATCCTGGCCACCGACAACCAGGTCATCGACCCCGACGACGAGCAGATCTACCCCCTGCCCGACGCCGTCAACCTTCTGGCCGAGCGCAAGATCCGCCTCTTCTCCATCTACGGCGCCGACGATGATCAGGACTTCCAGAACCTGCTCGACAAGAGCCCCGAGGAGTCCCGTGAGGAGCTCAAGACCGTCACTGAGGGGCCGGGCAAGGGACGCTTCTATGACGTCGAGGACTCCGGCACCGGGGGGCAGATCGTCAAGGAGCTGGAGAAGACCGAGGTCTCCGCGCTCGGAGGCCGCAAGCAGACCCGTCGCACCGACGTCCCCCAGCGACTCGTCATCACGCTCTCGCTGGTGCTTCTGGGCTACCTGGGACTGACCACCTGGAGGCGAGCATGAAGCCGGTTCCGATCATCGGGGACTTCGCGTTCATCCCGGTCACCTGGTGGATCCTCGTCCTGCTCGTGGCGGCCGCCCTGGTGACCCTGCTCGTCGTCTCCCGACGACGGCTGGTCCGTGACGATGCCGAGCCGGTCGCCCGCCGGGCCTGGTGGAGGCGCCTGGCCATCGTGGTCGTCGTCGTGCTGGCGCTGGCGGGGCCGGCGATCCGCGGCAGCGAGGCCATCAGCGTCTCCAACGTGGAGATCTACATGGTGGTTGACCGCACCGGGTCCATGGCCGCGGAGGACTACCAGGGCAAGGGGCCCGAGGGCGTCGACCAGTCGGCCTCCACCAGGCTCGACGGCGTGCGCTCGGACATGCGCGCCATCCGCGATGCCTTCCCGGACTCCAGGTTCTCCATCATCGCCCTGGACAACACCGCGGCCAGGGAGCTGCCACTGACTCACGACACCAACGCCGTCGACGCCTGGATCGGCTCCTTCAAGCAGGAGGTCACGGGCCACGCCACCGGCTCCTCGCTGGAGGTGGCGCTTCCCGCTGCTGGGGCAGTCGCTGGCGCAGTCCCGCCAGTCCGACCCCAACAACATCCGGCTCGTCTACATCTTCTCCGACGGCGAGGCCACCGATGAAGGTCGTGGCGCTCTGGCGGCCGAAAGCGCCGGCGTCTCCTGGCAGTCCCTGGCCGACGTCGTCGACGGCGGTGCGGTGCTGGGCTACGGCTCCACCGAGGGCGGGAAGATGCGCAGCTACGACGGCTCGCCGGCCACCGGCGAGCACACGCAGTCCGACTACATCACCGACGGCCAGGGCGGGCAGCCCGGGGTGTCGAAGATCGACGCCGACGAGCTCCAGAAGGTGGCCAAGGACATGGGGCTGCCCTACTTCCACCGCACCGGCGGCTCGGGTGACGACCCGACGAGCAAGTTCACCAACCTCGACATCGAGGCCGTCTCCTCCGACGGGCGGGCCAAGACCAACGGCCGGGTGTACCTGACCTGGCCACTGGGACTCATCGCCTTCGGTCTGCTGCTGTGGGAGATCATCGATCTCATGCGAGCCGACCGTCGCCTGCGTCTTCTCATGGGAAGGGGAAGATGATGACGATAGGAGCACCTCCGGCGAGGTCCCCGGGCAGGGGCGAGCGGGATGCAGCCCGGCGCCGCCAACGGTGCGCAGGGTGCGCCAGGAGCAGACCGCGCCCCCTCGGAGCAGGAGCTCGACTACCTGCAGGAGGCGGACCCGAACGACGGGGCCTCCACGCCGGACCCCTCGGCCCCCGAGGACCCCAGGCGGCGCGAGGCGCGCCTCAAACGGCGCCGTCGACTCCTGGCGATCGGTGGGGTGCCCGCCGCGCTGGCCACCATCGTCTCCCTGTGGCTCGGGTCGATCTTCCTCATCTCCCTGGCCGGAAACCGTGCCGCCGCAGCCGGCCACTACGACACGGCCCTGTCGCGCTACCGCACGGTCGCCACGATCAATCCCTGGCTGGAGCAGTGGCGCGTCCACTTCAACCTGGGAACCGGTCAGCTCGCCGCGAAGGACCCGACCTCCGCGGTCACGACCCTCAACCAGGCTCTCAGTGAGGCCCCCCAAGGCCACGGTCGACTCGAAGACCAAGGCGAAGGAGGCCGGCTCCCCGGAGTGCATGGTGCGCACCAACCTGTACGTCGCCCACCTCACGCTGGCGGCCCAGGCTCAGGAGAGCGGGAGCTCCCCGGAGGTGACCGAGCACATCGAGGCGGCTAAGAAGGCGGCCGACACCTGCGAGGTGCCGCCCCCGCCTCAGCAGGATCCCTCTCAGAGCCCGCCCCCTCGGCCACGCCCAGCAGCGATCCGAGCTCTGATCCGTCGTCGCAGCCCAGTAGCGATCCGAGCTCGACCCGTCGTCGCAGCCCAGCAGCAACCCGAGCTCGGACCCGTCGTCGCAGCCCAGCAGCGACCCGAGCTCGGACCCGTCGTCATCGAGCTCACCGAGCGTCCGGCCGACCCCGACTCCCGGTCGATGACCGGGCCAAGCGCCTCAGGGACCGTAACAACGGCAGCGCGGGGGCCACTGAGGCGCCCGGCGGCAGTGGCGGCGGCGGGAAGCCCTGGTGAGCGGCTCCGATTCGGTGAAGGCCTCCCGCCTCGTTGTGGCGGCCGCGGTCCTGGATGACCTGGGGCACCCGACGACGCTGCTGTGCGCGGCCCGGTCCCTACCCGCCCGAGCACGCCGGTCAGTCTCGAGCTTCCCGGCGGCAAGGTCGAGCCCGCCGAGCGGCCCGAGCAGGCCCCTGGCCCGCGAGCTTGACGAGGAGATCGGCCTGAGCGCCCGCCTGGGCCCCTGAGCTCATCGCTCCCTCGGCATCTGGCGGTTCCGGCGCCGTCGGACAGTGGTCCCGGTGACGACGCCCCGGCGTGGCCGGCCATGCACGGCTTCAGGATGCGGGTGTGGCTGGCTGAGCCCGCCCGCCCCGGAGACCGGGGCAGGGCCGGAGCCGACCACCAGCGGCTGGAGTGGGTGCCCCTGGACCCGCCGGATCGGCTGCGCCGGCTGCCGTGGCTCGAGGCGGACCTGCCGATCATCGACGCGCTCGTGACGCCCTGGACGCTGATGGGCGCCGAGGGCGCTGATCGGCGGCGCAGGAGCTCGGGCGTTCCAGGGCCGCGCGTCCTAGAGGGTCAGCCAGGGTCCCAGCGCGCTGACGCCGACCCGTCTCAGTTTCCTGACACTTCTATCGTCGACGTCATCTCCTGGGTTAGGGTGGCCTCATGCCGAAGATCCTGGGTTCCTCACTGGCCGAGCATCGAGAGCGCACGCGCACCGCCCTGTTCCATGCTCTCTCCGAGCTCATGAGCCGGCGCAGCTTCGACAAGATCACTCTGTCCGACGTCGCCAACCACGCGGGTGTGGGACGCACAGCCGTCTACAACCACTTCGCGGACAAGGAGGACCTCCTCCTGGCCTTCATGGAGCACGAGGCCGGCCGGTACGCCGAGGAGCTCTCCCGGGCGCTGGCCGGCACCCAGGACCCGATCGACCGTCTGCGCATCTACGTGCGCCAGCAGGCCCTCATCGCACGGCACTTCCACTTCCCGACGTCGGGGCCGCTGGCCGGCTCCGTCTCGCGCGGGACGGCCGGCCGCCTGCGGGCCCACGGGGCGCTGCTGGCTCAGATGCTCTCCTCGATCCTCACCGACGCCATGGATCAGGGGCTCATCCCCTCCCAGGATCCCGAGCAGGTCATCCCCCTCATCCACGCCACCGTCATGGGCGGGCGCCCGACCCCCACGGATCCGGAGCAGCGCCGGGCCTACCTGGAGAGCCTGGACGCCTTCGTGCTGCGGGCGGTGGGGGCGCGTCAGCCCGCCCACGCCGTCCCGGCCATTCCACAGCCCCACGCCACCGAGCCCCTGGAGGGCGCCGAGGCCCCCGGTTCGCTTCATCACAGCGCGGTTGGCTGACAGCGTGAGCCACGGGCTGCCGCGCTTGCAGGTGGGCCTGGCAGACTTCCGCCCGTGAACCTGAGCTGGACTGACACCTGGAACGACCTGCTGGCCCGGGCCTCGAGCGTCGTGGGCCTGGATCCCGGCGTGCTGTGGCCGGCGCTGGCGATCCTCCTCATCGTCCTGGCCTGGGCGCCTGCCCGCCGTTGGGGACGCACCCTGGTGACGATCGTCCACGAGGCCGGGCACGCCGCCGTCGGCCTCATGGTGGGGCGACGCTTCCTCGGATTCGTGGTGAGCCGTGACCTGTCCGGGCACGCCGTCACCGCCGGCAAACCCACCGGCCCCGGCCGGGTGGCCACCTCGTGGGCCGGCTATCCGGCCCCGGCCGTCCTGGGGGCCGTCGTCGTGCTCCTGGCCCTCAAGGGGTGGGCGAGTGCGGTCCTGCTGCTGGGACTGGTCCTCCTGGCGGTCCTGCTGGTCATGTCCCGTTCGGTGCGCACGGTCCTGCTCGTCCTCCTCGTGGCCGCCTTGACCGGGGCCCTGTGGTGGTGGGGCGGGCAGTGGCGTGACGGCGTCGTCGCCGGGGTCGGGCTGGCCCTCCTCGTCGGGGCCTGGGACTCCCTGCGCGACGTCGCCGCCTCACGTGACCCGCAGCAGGACCACCGCACCCTGGCCCACCTGACCCGGGTTCCCGCCGGACTGTGGCTGGCCAGCTGGTTCCTCGTGGACGCCCTGGCCACCGGCGTCGTCGTGCTGGCCCTGCGCGACCTCCTGTGAGATGAGGGGTCGGGGACGAGTCCGAGCCCGCGGCTCGAATGGCCTACGCTTCCTCCTGGCGACGTGGGGCCCGCAGTGCCCTCCCGCCGTCCCCGCCGACGTCGCTCACCGCGAGCCCACAGGCGCCGTTGCGGCCCCGGGCTCACCCCGCTCCCGGGCACTCCGGGATTCCCTCAAGGAGAACACATGATGCTGTCCCGCAGGACGTTCGGCCTGACCTCTCTGGGACTGGCCGTCTCGGCCACCCTCGCCGCCTGCTCGTCGAAGTCGAAGGACGAGGCCACCGAGGAGGGCAAGATGGCGCTCATCGTCTCCGATGCGGGCGAGGCCGCCGCGGAGGCGCTGTCCAAGGCGGTGGAGGCATTCACCAAGGAGACCAAGGTGGAGGTGGACGTCAAGCCCGTCTCCGACGTCTCCCAGGAGCTGGCCCGCGGGATCACGGCCGAGCCGACCATCGACGTCGTCGTCCTCAACCCGGCCCAGCTGTCCAGCTACGCCGGTTCCCTGCACTCCTGGGACAAGGGCTCGGCCGCCGTCAAGGATGCTCACCCCGCGCTGCTGACCAGCGCCACCCGGCAGGAGAGATCAGCGCCGCGCCCAGGGACGTCTCCACGCTCGCCCTCTACATCAACACCTCCCTGTGGTCGGCCGCGGGCCTGAGCGAGTCGGACTACCCGACCACCTGGGAACAGCTCGACCAGGTGGCCGCCAAGCTCACCTCCGGTGGCGTCGTCGGCCTGACCCTCGACGCCTCCTACACGCGTGTGGGAGCCTTCCTCGTCCAGGGCGGTGGGGGACTGACCAGTGCCGACGGCACGAAGGCCACGGCCTCCTCCGAGGGCTCGGTGGCGGGACTGACCCAGGTCAAGCAGCTCCTGTCCTCCGGCTCGGCCGGCTGGGGCGCCGACCTGTCCGCCGGGTCCGCCGCCGACGCCTTCGGTCAGGGGCAGGCCGCCATGGTGATCGAGACGGAGTCCCTGGTGAAGACCCTGGCGGACGCCTACTCGGGCGTCTCCTACAAGGTGGTCGAGCTGCCGGCCGGCAGTGGTGGCAAGGGGACCCTGCAGTTCCCCACCTTCTACGGCGTCGTCGAGGCCTCCAAGCACAAGGCCGACGCCATCAGGCTCGTGGAGTACCTCACCGCCGCCGAGCGGCAGGTGGCCCTGGCCAGTGCGGCGGGCACGGTCCCCGCGGGCAAGGCCGCCGGCGAGACCTGGAAGGGCAAGCACGCCGACCAGGCGGCCTTCCAGGCCGGCGTCGAGTACTCCCAGCCCGTGCCCTCCGCCTCCGGCACCTCGGACATCATCGCCAACTTCGACAACGAGCTGCCCGGGCTGGCCGGGGGCGACCCGGCCGGCATCCTGAACAGCGCCCAGGTGAACCTGCAGGCCGTCCTGTCCTGACTCAGACGGGCGGCACCGGCCGACGACGTCGGGGCCGCCCCGAAGGGGGCGGGTGAGTGACCCAGGAACGGAAGAACAACGAACGAGGGTCCGGACCGTGATGGTCCGGACCCTCCGCCTGGAGCGGGTGACGGGAATCGAACCCGCGCTGTCAGCTTGGGAAGCTGAAGTTCTACCATTGAACTACACCCGCGTGGCACCGGTGGACGTGCGTCCCAGGTGCGTGCGGAAGTCTAACCCAGACCCCGGCCGTCTGCGCAAATCGGCCTCCGGAAGGGCCTGCGCACTGTGCAGGCGATCTCGCGCCCGCTACACTCGCTGATGATTCCCCTGACGTCTCGATGCATGTGGTGAGCGCATGACTGATCCCATCAACCCTGACGAGCCCACTGTGCCCGCTGAGCCCGCTAGGGCCCTCGCCCGGACGTTCCGGCGCTGCCCGCTGGGTCCGCCTCCACGCAGTACCCGTCAGGCGGGTACCCGCCCCAACGGCGTGCCCTACGGTCCCGGCGCCCAGCCGGGGTACGACCCTCAGGGGGCCTACGGGCCCCAGCCCGGCTACAGCGCACCTCCCGGCTACGGGGTGCTGCCTCCCGGTTACGGTCCTGTCCCCGGTTACGGTCCCCCCGCCTATTCGGGCAAGTCCAAGGTGGCCGCCGGCATCCTGGCGCTGTTCCTCGGATCCTTCGGGATCCACAACTTCTACCTGGGCTACACGGGCAAGGCGCTCTTCCAGCTCCTGGGCACGCTCTTGAGCTGCGGGATCCTGGCTCTTCCGATCGCCATCTGGGCCTTCGTCGAGGGCATCCTCATCCTGCGTGGCCCCGCCCCGGCGAGCCGCCGTGGGCGTTGACGCCTCCGGCGTGCCGCTGAGCAGCTGAGGGTCGGTCTGGCCCTGCCGGGTCCCCCCGGGGCCGGAATCCGTATGACGCCTCTCGACGGACCTGGCACAATCGGGCCCGTGCTGCTCTCAGACCGCGATATCCGCACCGAGCTCGACGCCGGGCGGGTCGTCCTCGACCCCTACGATCCCCGAGATGATTCAGCCGGCCTCCATCGATGTGCGCCTGGACCGCTGGTTCCGTCTCTTCGACAACCACCGCTACCCGGTCATCGACCCGGCCGCCGATCAGGAGGGGCTGACCCATCTGGTCGACGTCGGGGCCGACGAGCCCTTCGTCCTGCACCCCGGGAGTTCGTCCTGGGGGCCACCCTACGAGCGCATCACCCTGCCCGACGACGTCGCCGCCCGTCTGGAGGGCAAGTCGAGCCTGGGGCGCCTGGGGCTGCTGACCCACTCCACCGCCGGATTCATCGACCCCGGGATTCACCGGGGCACGTCACCCTGGAGCTGTCCAACACGGCTACCATGCCCATCAAGCTCTGGCCGGGGAATGAAGGTGGGGCAGCTGTGCTTCTTCCGCCTGTCCAGCCCCGCCCAGGCCCCCTACGGCTCGGGCGCCACCGGCTCGCGCTATCAGGGACCAGCGCGGACCGACGGCCTCCCGCTCCCCACCAGTCCTTCCACCGCACCCGTATCCCTCGACATCCCGGCGGCCCCCGCCGACGACTCCCGCTCCCATGTCCCAGGAGAAGCACCTATGAGCGACTCAACCGACTTCGCCGTCTCCCTGCCCACCGACACCGGCACCTTCACCGCCACCTCCATGCTGCCTGTCGGGCTGCTGGACACCAACCACGTCCTGCTCCTGGCCGACGACGTCGCCCCCGATGAGGTCGAGGCTCTGGCCCTGTCCCAGGACATCCAGTCCGGTTGGGTGGGGGTCTCCAGCCTCCAGCTCTTCCCCGGGGGTCTCCCTGCTGGGGCCCTGGAAGGTCGACGCCGAGATGCGCCGCCTCCTGGGTGCTCCGGAGTGGACCACGCAGCTGATGATCCTGGACTGCCCCCGCATCCGTGCCGGAGCCCTGCCGGCCGAGCTCGCCGGCCTGGATCCGCTCTCCGACGCCTTCCCCCACGCCCAGCCCACGGGGCCGAGCTGGTGGCCCTCACCCGCCTGCGCGCGATCGCCCGGCGCCTGGCCGGCGCTCTGCGCCTCATTCCCGGTGGGGACAAGGAGGACCCGGTCCTGGTCGAGCCCAGCCCGGAGGTCTCGGCCTCCCTGACGGTCTACGCCCCGGTGTGGCTCGGCCCGGAGGACCTGGTGGCCGTCCTGCAGCCCATCGCCCCCGAGGTGAGTACCGCGCTGGAGGCCGTTCAGCCCCGCGGGCGCCGTCGGACTGGACGCCATCGACCCCGAGGAGCTGGAGAGCCTCGTCGAGCGCATCGGCCCGGACGTCTTCGAGAAGGCCTGGCGCGGCTCGGAGAAGGTCCGCCAGGACACGATGCGTCAGGAGATCGTCGCCGCCGCCACCGGCAACGTCATCGAGGAGCTGCGCGACGGCTACGCGGTCGTCACCCCGGTCGACCCCGAGCACGAGGGCTGGGGGCGCATCGAGGTACGTGCCGGCGCCACCGACGGGCTGCCGCTGGCAGTGCGCGGTGAGCCGTGGGCGCGCGGGGCGGTCCTGTCCTACGACCTGCGCTGGATCCCCCAGGACCAGGCCGACGCCTACGCCGAGGTGGTCTCCCGCTCCCGGCGCCGCGAGCGTCAGACGGCCCGGGACCTGGTCGAGGAGCTCGCCACCGTCCTGGTCACCGCCGTCTCCGGGGTGGCCGTGGACGACGACGGATTCCTCGTCTCCCTGGGCGAGGACGCCGCAGAGGTCTAAGACCCGGGCCGGGGTCGCTCGGCACCGGGCGTGGTGCGCGCCGTGAGACGCTCTGAGCCGGCCCGCGCCCTGCTGGGCGTCCCAGTGCCAGCCTGCGAAGCGGCGAGCCTCAACGAGCGTCCGGGCCCAGGCCACCGGCTCCTCGCCGCGCTCGGCCCCCACCGCCAGATAGTGGCGCAGCAGGCCGGCAGCGGCCAGGGCGTCGTCGAGCGCGTTGTGGTGGCGGCCGATCTCCACCCCGGCCACCTCGCAGCAGGTGGTCAGCCGGCGCGACGGCGTCGTCATGAAATGGCGCGCCCACTCCATCGTGCACACCCGCGGCACTCGTGCGCCCGCGGTCGAGCAGCCCCCGCGTCCCCAGCGCCTGGGTGAGGAAGCCGACGTCGAAGCGCGCATTGTGGGCCACCACAGCCCTTCCCGGCCAGGTCGGCCACGAGCAGGTCGGCGACGTCGTCGAGGCCGGGTGCCCCTGATGAGCTCCTCGGCGACGAGACCGTGGATATGGGTGGGGCCCACGTCCACGCCCGGCGCCGGGGATCGACGAGCGTGGACCAGCTGCGCTCGACGCGCCCGGCGGCGTCGGTGACAACGAGCGCGACCTCCAGGATCGAGTCCGTCGTGGGGGACAGGCCGGTGGTCTCCAGGTCGACGACGGCGTAGCCGACACCCGGCGGCCCTCGGCCAGCTCAGCGGCCGTGGGGTGGCGGGCCGCCTGACCGGGGGCCATGGGGAGCGGGGCGCAACGGGCCGCGGTCGGCGGGTGGGCGGTGGTAGAAGGGCATCAGCCCCGATCCTCTCGCGAGCCGGGCAGGTTTCGCAGACTCACGGCGCGCCGGGTCGCCGGCTCCGGGACGGCTGGGACCAGCTCCGGGTGTGCTGTGCTCGCTGCCGTGCCATACGGTTCGCGGACGGAGGCGGGGTCAGCCCTCGAGGCGTAGGGTCACGGTCGCGAGTGCTCTCGGCCCGCCACGTCGGGAGCCGATCCAGGTGAGGAGGAGCGATGACCATCCCGGACACCCCTCAGGCGCCGGCCCCTGCCCTGCCGGTGCTGGCCGCCTTCCCCTTCCCGACCGCCCTCGTCGTGACCGGCAGCCCGGCCGCCGGGTGACGGGCGTGCTCCTCGAGGCCGGGGACGTCGATGAGGTCTTCCCTTCGCCTCGGTGACCAAGCCGATCGTCGCCTGGGCGGCCCTGGTCGCCGTCGACCGGGGACTGCTGGACCTGGAGAGCCCCGCCGGCGCGCCCGCGCCTGAGGGTGCGACCATCGAGAACCTGCTGTCCCACTCCTCGGGGATCGCGGCCGACTCCGACGAGCGCCTGGCGGCCCCGGGGACGCGCCGCATCTACTCCAACCGCGGCATCGAGATCCTGGGGGAGCGCCTCGAGGAGGCCACCGGCACGCCCCTGGAGACCTGGGTGGAGACCACCGTGCTCGAGCCCCTGGGGATGGCCAGCGTCCTCATCCCCGGCTCGCCCGCCCACTCCGGGGAGGGCAGCGCCCGCGACCCTGTCCCTGTTCGCCCGCGAGCTGGCCGCGCCCAGGCTCGTCTCGCCCGCGCTCGCGCAGCGCGCCCGCACGCCGGTCCTGCCCGGCCTCGACGGCGTCCTACCCGGGCTACGGGACGACAGACCCCCAACCCCTTCGGGCTGGGGGTGGAGGTGCGCGGAGCCAAGTCCCCGCACTGGACCGGGGCCGGCAACAGCGAGCAGACCTTCGGGCACTTCGGCCAGTCGGGCTCCTTCATCTGGGTGGATCCGGTCGCCGAGCGCCAGGCCGTCTTCCTGGGGGCCCGAGCCCTTCGGGGCGGTTCACCGGCGGACCTGGTCCGAGCTCGGCGACCAGATCCTAGCCTTGTAGGCCTTGTCGTCCTTGTCGGCAGGCGCGCGGTGACGGCGGCCTGCCCACCCGTCACTCGGCCTTGACGTTGAGGATGACGCCGATAGTGCTGTCATCGATCTGCGGCATCTCCTGCTTCTGGTCGAGAGCCTTGAAGGTGATCTTCAGGGGCGTTGACGTTCGCGGCCTTGACCTCGAAGGCGTGGGCGTCGTTGAAGGGGACGTCGACTGTCTCGATCTCCTTGCCGTCGGCGAAGATCGCGACCCTCACGATGAGGTCGGAGCTCTGGGAGTCATTGGCCTGGCCGGCGGTGAAGGTGACCTTCTGGAACTTGTTGGCCAGGCGCAGCTCGATCTCGTCGTCGTTCTGCCAGTCGAGCTTGGTGCCGATGCCCATGGTGTTGGTGATGGAGGCGACGTCGTAGCGCTTCTCCTGCCAGCCACTCGTCACCGGCGGCTTCGGAAGTCGGAGAGCCTGAGCTCGCGTCCTTGCTGTTCTCGGGGGTGAGCCCGTTGGTGGTGGCCTCAGCCGAGGCGGAGGGGTCCTCCGAGGCGGTGGCTGACGCCATATCGGTGGCACTGTCGGTGGCGGAGGCCGATGCGGACGGAGATGGAGTGGGAGAGGGGGGATGAAGGGCGGCGGCGCTCGTCTCTGTGGTGGGGGATGCGTCCTGGGAGGCGAAGGCAGGCTGCCGCAGGCGGCCAGACAGGGCGGTGATGGGAAGAAGGGCGGCGGCGATTCGACGCGCGGGGAGAGTTTCGAGTGGCTCATGGCGCGAGAATAGCGGCGCCGAGATATGGGCTTCGGTGTGATGTCAAAAACCGATATGGGAAGAGTGCGGGCACAGCATATTTCGGCCGCTCGAGCGAATACTATTGATGAGAGGCGGCCATACGGAGAGAATCTGAGAGAAACTGTATCTGCGGGCGAATACTTATGTTCTCTTGAGGTCGCTTCTCGGGGGTTCCTCTCCGGGGTGGGGAGGCGCCTCGTTGGGCCTTTGGTCTCAGGTGCCTGGATCGTCCGGCCGCGCTGTTCGGTTGGTGAACGTATGGTCAGTTCTGCTTGATGGGGAGAGTGGCGTTCTCAAGGTCACGGACTGAGGCGGTCAGCCTGTCGGTGCTCACCTGCACCTCCGCCCTGCAGACGATCCGGTGGTCTCTGGTCTGTCGGGTCACTCGAATGCTGTGGTCGACGGGGCGTCCGGAGAAGTCCTCGTACTTCTTGCCGCAGTCGACCTCCTCGGGTGCGTCGTAGAACTCCTCTGAGGCATGCTCGGCGTCGCAGGAGGTCGCCTGCCCTTGGCGTGTGAAGCACCGGCGCAGCTCGCCGCCGTCCTTGTATCCGTTGTGGTCGTTGTCGGAGGCCCAGATGTCCTTGAGCGGAGCGTTCGGCATTCCCGACGGCCTCTCGACGACACACCGGTCCTCCGCGTTCTCAAGAGGCTTGACGTCGAGGCCTGAGGCGAGGAGGTCGACGCCAGGGGTGCCTCCCATGTAGAGGATGAGCGCACTTGCGTCGCAGGAAGAGCCAGCCGGTTTTGCGAACACCTCCCGCGAGTGCCGTGAGTCGCAGGTGTCGGTGTGTTGCCGTCGTAGCAGCCTGACGATGGTGAGTTGCCTGCGAGGATTCCTCATCCGCTGAGGCGAGCGTGAGTCTCTAGATGTGGGTGAGAGGGCGGCTCGGAGGGTGAGTGATGGAAGGACGTAGGGAGGATTGCCCTCTGAGTTTGTCGATCAGAGCGTAGGTTTCATTGGTGGCTCCAGGAAGCGTTGCCACCAATGTCAGTGTCTCGATGACACAAGACTCAGCACTGCCGTAATGGTTGCAGTGGTTTGCGCACAATTTGCTAGCCAGCCGGTGGGTCTGTTCGTCTGTGCTTATCGACGGTGGTGTCTGGAGGGGCGTTGCGGAAGTACTTCATTCCGTCCGTATCCCTAGTTACTCGAGCCTCATATCGAACATGACGGCAGTGAGCGACTTGGAGCCGTTGTACTTGTGTCCTTCTCGATCTAACGGAATGAGGTCGATCTTGAGTGCGTTGGTGTTAGTGACGTCTATTTCGAAGGGCTTGATCTCATTGAAGGGGATATCGATGAACTGGTCACTCTTTCCGTCCCGGTACACCTCGACTCTGAGGGTGAGGTCGGAGGATTCTGAGTTATTGTCCTGTCCGGCGTTGAAGGTGAGCTTGCGGAACCGGTTCTCCAGTCGGAGTTCAGCCTCGACGCCGTCACTGTCCCTTAAACGTGCGCCAATTCCCTTCTTCTTACTAATGGTGGCCACGTTGTAGAGATCTTCTTTCAGGGAGAGCGGGGGGTTGAACAAGTCGCCTCGAGTGAGGTCGCGTCCCTGGGTGTTGGTGAGGGTTCCGTCCTCGGCCGGTGAGGTGGAGGGAGTGACTTCGTCGGCGCCGTGCGTGGGTGGTGTTGACGGATCGCTCGCTGTAGGAGTGGCCGTCGTGGAGGGGAGCTGCTCGGTGTCGGTGTCTCCGTGGGGGATGGGAGGAGGGGGCCTCCGGGTTGTGGGGCTGTTGGCGGCTGTGTGCTGGGTTCGGAGGTGGCCTGCTTCCCCGAGCATGCCGCCAACGTCAGAGCGGTCAGGGAGGAGAGGGTGAGAGCTGCGCGCCGACTGACCGGCCTGATCGTATATTTCATACGGACATAATATGTCCGACATGTCGAGGTTCAGAGGGTAGTGGAGTTTAATTTCTACACAAATATTTACGGAATAATCTGGCTGGATTCCTGATTGTCTTTCGCCGGCTGGAGTCGCAGGTCTCCGGCGGTGCGTTGCCGGCCTCGTGCCCGCCTCCCGGCCGGAGCTCCGGCTGCGGCTCGGCCTCAGCTGACCTCGACGATGACGGGGACGTGGTCGGAGGCGCCCTTGCCCTTGCGCTCGTCGCGGTCGATGGCGGCGCCGGTGACGCGGCCCGCCAGGGCCGGCGAGGCATAGACGAAGTCAATGCGCATCCCCTCGTTCCTCGGGAAGCGCAGCTTCTGGTAGTCCCAGTACGTGTGAGTTGGTGACCCGTTCGCGCGTGACCTCACTCATGCCCGCCTCGGCGAAGGCGGCGAAGGCCTCGCGCTCCGGCTCCGAGACGTGGGTGGCGCCCTCGAAGACGCTCATGTCCCACACGTCCTCGTCTCGGGGCGCCACGTTCCAGTCGCCCCACCAGCGCCAGCGGCAGGTCGGGGTCGGCCTCAAGCCAGGCGAGCGACGTCGTCGCGCAGCACCCGCAGCCAGTCGAGCTTGTACGTGTAGTGCGGGTGGGTGAGCTCGCGGCCGTTGGGCACGTACAGGCTCCACAGGCGCACCGGCGCCGCATCCGAGGCCGCACCCACTGTTGCCCCGAGCGCCCGGGCCTCGACGACCGGCTCGGCCTCAGGCTTGGCCGCCCAGGCAGGGCTGGCCCGGGAAGGAGGTGGCGACGTCGTCGAGGCCCACGCGTGAGACGATCGCCACCCCGTTCCACTGGTTGAGCCCGTGGATCGCCAGCTCGTAGCCCGGCGGCCTCGAAGGGCTCGACCGGGAACTGGTCGGGCGGCACTTGATCTCCTGCATCGCCAGGGGCGTCGATGTCCTCACGCTCCAGGAAGGCCAGGACGCGGTCGACGCGGGTGCGGATGGAGTTGACGTTCCAGGTGGCCAGGCGCATGGCAGCAGAGTAGCCGGTGTCCCGACTCCCATCGGCACTCACCAATCGCTCGTAGTCTGCGGCCATGGAACAGCACTTGTCACCGGGGGCCACGAGCGGTCTCGGCCTGAGATCGCCTGGCAGCTCGCCCAGGCCCGTCATGACCTCGTCCTCGTGGCGCGCACCCCTGAGCGGCTGCGGCAGGTGGCCGAGGAGATGCGCCAGTTCGCAGGCGTCCAGGTGGAGACCCTGCAGGCCGACCTGTCCAAGCGCGATGAGCTCGAGCGCGTCGCCGAGCGCCTGCAGGAGACGAGCAAGCCCGTGGGACTCCTGGTCAACAACGCCGGCTTCGGGCTGGGGCAGCGCTTCGTCGGGGGAGACCTGGCCCGCGAGGAGGATGCCCTCAACGTCATGGTCCGAGCGGTCATGGTGGCCTCCCACGCGGCGGCCGGCGCCATGGTGGAGCGCGGCCGCGGCGCCATTCTCAACGTCTCCTCCATGACCGCGCACACCGCCATGGGTACCTATGCGGCCCACAAGGCCTGGGTGCTGCGCTTCACCGAGGGGCTGGCCGCCGAGCTCGCCGGCACCGGCGTGAGCGCCACGGCGCTGTGCCCGGGGCTGGTGCACCGGTTTCCACGCCGCGGCCGGCATCGACGAGACCCAGTGGAAGGCGCCGCTGTGGCTGGACGCCGAGCGAGTGGCCATCGACGGCCTGGCGGCGGTGCGGCGCGGCCAGGTCATCTGCACCCCGAGCCTGCGCTACCGCAGCGCCAACGCCGTGCTGCGGCTGGCGCCCCGCTGGTTCGTGCGCCGGGTGGTCGGGCCGGAACGCTCCGGCCAGGGGCGCGACTGAGGCCGTCGGGGCTCGCCGGCGGCGCAAAGTGTCACAGATGGCGACTATTCGGGGCGATCGCCGTTGCTGCCGACCTTCCCAAGGCGCTGACCAGCGCAGATGCGGCGAGGTTGGCGGATGCTGGGGATACCGCCTCCTAAAAGTCGCCAATCGTGACAGAGTCGCGGAATCGCCCAGGGCTGAGCGCCCCTCGCTAGTCAGCGCCGTGACCTCGCAACGATCGCACCATGGCTTCCATTACCTTCCACGGAGACCCTGTCAGCACCGTCGGCGAGCTGCCCGCTGTGGGCTCGGCCGCGCCCGCCTTCGACCTCGTGGGCGCTGACCTCGCCCCGGTCACCAGCCAGTCCCTGGCCGGCCGCCGCGTGGTCCTCAACATCTTCCCCTCGGTGGACACGCGTGCGCCGCCTCCGTGCGCCAGTTCCAGCAAGCTGGCCTCCGAGCTGGACAACACGACCGTGGTCTGCGTCTCCCGCCGACCTGCCCGTTCGCCGGCGCCCGCTTCTGCGGCGCCGAGGGCCTCACCAACGTGGTCACCGGCTCGACCTTCCGCTCCACCTTCGGCGCCGACTACGGCGTCACCTCCCGACCGACGGCCCGCTGGCCGGCCTGCTGTCGCGCGCCGTCGTGGTCCTCGATGAGTCCGGCAAGGTCGTCTACACCGAGCAGGTCCCCGAGGTCGGCCAGGAGCCCGACTACGACGCCGCCGTGGCCGCCCTGTCCTGACTCCTCCTTCCGCTGAGCCGCCAGGAGCCCGCCCCGTCCGCACCGCGCGGGCGAGGCGGGTTCCCGTCCGCAGCGGGTGTCTACCCGGCGCGCAGCCCCCTGAGTCCCACTACCATCGGAGCCGTGAGCACCAACGACTCACATCACCCGCCCTGGCCGAGCTCGTCAACGAGCTGTCCGTCGTCCGCGGCAAGGTCACCCTCGCCTCCGGTCTCGAGTCCGACTTCTACGTGGACATGCGCCGCGCCACCCTCCATCACGAGGCCGCCCCCCTCATCGGCCACGTCATGCTCGACATGCTCGAGGAGGCGGGCCTGGGCACCGACGAGATCGACGCCGTCGGCGGCCTGACCATGGGGCCGACCCCGTGGCCGCCGCCATGCTGCACGCCGCGGCCTCGCGTGGCCTGGACCTGGACGCCTTCGTCGTGCGCAAGGCCGCCAATGACCACGGCATGCGCCGGCGCATCGAGGGACCCGACGTCGCCGGGCGCCGCGTGGTGGTCCTGGAGGACACCTCCACCACCGGCGGCTCACCCTGGAGGCCGTCGAGGCCCTGCGCGAGGCTGCGCCGACGTGCGGGCCGTAGCCGTCATCGTGGACCGGGCCACCGGCGCGCGCGAGCGCATTGAGGCCGCCGGCCTGCCCTACTACGCAGCGCTCGGTCTGGCCGACCTCGGCCTGAGTGAGCACCCGACGACGCCCGCAGACGGTTGGGGCGGCCCCCGAGGCTCCCGCCGACCTGCCTGAGGGGGAGTACCTGCCCGCGGCGACCTCAGCAGATTCTGTGTCGGGCCCGGAGGAGGACCGGCCGGCCGATGTCCGTCAGGTGGGCGTCGGCCCCTGGCCCGGCGGCCCCGAGGCCTGGCCCGCCGCCCCCGCTACGACCGCGAGCCGCTCGCCGACGGCGACCGGCGCAATGTCGTCGACCGGTACCGATACTGGACCATCGCGGCCATCCGCGCCGACCTGGCCGCCCGTGCCCACCGGCTGCACATCGCCATCGAGAACGTCAGCCAGGACCCTCAACATCGGCTCCATCGTGCGCAGTGCCAACGCCTTCAACGTGGCCGGCGTCCACATCATCGGCCGACGCCGCTGGAACAAGCGCGGCGCCATGGTCACCAATCGCTACCTGGACGTGCGCCACCACCCCGAGCCCGGCGAGCTGCCTCGCCCGGCGCGGGCCGAGGGCTGCGAGGTCATCGGCATCGACAACGGCCCCGGGGCCCAGCCCCTGAGGCCGCCGACCTGCCCGAGCGCCGCCTCATGGTCTTCGGCTCCGAGGGGAGGGCATCAGCCCCGAGCTGAGCGCCGGCTGCTCCCGGCTGCTGCGCATCGGTCAGTACGGCTCCACCCGCTCCATCAACGTGGCGGCCGCCGCGGCCGTGGCCATGCACACCTGGATCCTCCAGCACGCGGGGCCGGCGCCCGACTGACCCGGGGCCGTCGCGGCCCGCTGGGACGGCTCGCCCTGTGGGAGGCGAGGGGCAAACCGCCCCTGAACAGAGGTCATGCTGCCGGACTGCTGCCTGGCCGGGCGCCCGACCTGGGACCATGATCCGGTTCACGTGGCTCGAATTCGTGGAACAATCGGCCCCGCACCACTGACTCATACAGACATCAGGAGGCACCCAGTGGCCATTGCAACCCCGGAGTCCTACGCCGACATGCTTGACCGCGCGAAGGCCGGCAAGTACGCCATCCCCGCGATCAACGTCACCTCGTCCCAGACTCTGTCCGCGGCCCCTCAAAGGGTTTCGCCGACGCCGAGTCCGACGGCATCGTCCAGATCTCCAACGGTGGTGCCGCCTACTGGTCCGGTTCCTCGCGCCTCGACCGCGTCAAGGGCTCGATCGCCTTCACCGCCTACGCCCGCGCCGTGGGTGACCTCTACCCCGTCACCATTGGTCTGCACACCGACCACTGCCCCAAGAAGCTCCTGGCCGACTGGATCCACCCGCCCTGGAGATCGAGGCCGAGCAGGTCAAGAACGGTGAGCTGCCGATGTTCAACTCCCACATGTGGGACGGCTCCGCCGAGGCTCTCGACGACAACATCGAGATCGCCGTCGACATGCTCAAGCGCGCCAAGGCCGCCAACGTCGTCCTCGAGATCGAGATCGGTGCCGTGGGTGGCGAGGAAGACGGCATCAAGGGCGAGGAGAACGCCAACCTCTACACCACCGCCGACGACGCCTGGAAGGCCATCGAGGCCCTCGGCCTGGGTGAGAACGGCCGCTACATCACCGCTCTGACCTTCGGTAACGTGCACGGCTCCTACAAGCCCGGCCACGTCAAGCTCCGCCCGGAGATCCTCGGCGAGATCCAGGAGGACGTGGCCAAGCGCCTCGGTGACCGCCTGTCCTCCAAGGTCGGCGACAAGAGCTCGCCCTTCGACCTGGTCATGCACGGTGGCTCCGGCTCCACCGACGAGGAGATCGCCACCGCGGTGCGCAACGGCGTCATCAAGATGAACGTCGACACCGACACTCAGTACGCCTACACCCGCCCGGTCGCCGGCTGGATGTACACCAACTACGAGGGTGTCCTCAAGATCGACGGCGAGGTCGGCAACAAGAAGCAGTACGACCCGCGCGCCTGGGGCAAGGCCGCTGAGGAGGGCATGGCCGCCCGCGTCGTCGAGGCCTGCGAGCGTCTCGGCTCCGTCGGCTCCGCCCGCAAGTGAGTCCCCACCCCGCACAGGGGTGAACGGCGACTGATCGCTGAGTGGCCCCTGGCACCCTGTGGTGCTGAGGGCCCGTCTCCCTGCGCAGGGGTGGTGGGAAGGTTCTCGACGACGAACTGACCGATCGTTGCATAGTTGCAGAAGGTGTCGGTGAAGGAAGCGCCTATCGGAGTAAGGAGTGGAATCTTTTGGCCCTGCCAAGGAAAAACAGGGTGTCGCACGAAAGATCCCAACTGAGACCCAGGCCACTGATTGCAAAACCTTGCAGCAATGCGGGCCGAAATGTGCCATGATAGGTCGTCGCCGTTGAACCGACGGCTCCGCCGCCGGCGACACGGCAGTCGCGCCTGCGGACGCCCTCTGTCCGCGCCTGTCCCATGCGTCCAAAGGAGGACCCCAATGCGACTCATCTCCCGCCGCTCCATGCTCGGTGGAACTGCTGCGATCGCTGTCGCCGCGACCCTGGCGGCCTGCTCGAAGGGCTCGTCCGGATCCGATGGCGCCGGTGGCGTCTACTTCCTCAACTTCAAGCCCGAGGCGGAGCAGGGGTTCAAGGAGGTCGCGGCCGCCTACACCAAGAAGACCGGTGTGAACGTCAAGGTCGTCACCGCTGCTTCCGGCACCTACGAGCAGACCCTCAAGACGGAGATCGCGAAGTCCAACCCGCCCACGCTGTTCAACCTCAACGGCCCCGTGGGATACGGCAACTGGAAGGACTACGCCTCCGACCTGTCCGACGCCGAGTTCACCAAGCAGCTGACCGATGAGTCCCTGGCCCTCAAGGGCGACGAGGGCAAGGTCGTGGGTGTGCCGCTGGCCATCGAGGGCTACGGCATCGTCTACAACGCCGCCATCCCTCAAGAAGTACTTCGCCATGGAGGGCGCCAAGGCCACCGCCGGCGACCAGATCAAGGGCTTCGCCAAGCTCAAGGAGGTCGTCGAGGACATGCAGGCCAAGAAGGCCGAGCTCGGTATCGAAGGCGTCTTCGCGGCCACCTCCTTCGCCCCCGGAGAGGACTGGCGCTGGCAGACCCACCTGGCCAACTACCCGGTCTACTACGAGTACCGCGACGCCAAGGTCGACAACCTCGACGAGATCAAGCTGACCTACTCGGAGAACTACAAGCAGATCTTCGACCTCTACCTCAAGAACTCCACGGTGCCGGCCGAGCAGACCGGGGCCAAGAGCGTCAAGGACGCCATGTCGGAGTTCGCCGTCGGTAAGGCCGCCATGGTCCAGAACGGAAACTGGGCATGGTCGCAGGTCGAGAGCGAGTCGGGCAACGTCGTCAAGAAGGAGGACATCCACTTCCTGCCGATCTACATCGGCGTCTCCGGCGAGGACAAGTCCAACATCGCCGTCGGCACCGAGAACTACCTGACGGTCAACTCCGAGGCCGCCGAGGGCGACCAGAAGGCTACCAAGGACTTCCTCACCTGGCTGTTCACCGACGCCGAGGGCTCCAAGATGGCCGCCGAGAAGCTCAGCATCATCGCGCCCTACAAGGCATACGCCGAGCTGGCCCCTCCGGACCCGCTGGGCAAGGAGGTCTCGAGGCCATCAACAACAAGGACCTCACGCCCGTCAAGTGGGGTCTTCCCTGACCTTCCCGAGCCAGGACTTCAAGAACCAGCTCGGCCAGCACCTGGCTCAGTACGCCACCGGCAAGGAGGACTGCGAAGGTCAAGGACTTCTTCGTCTCCGACTGGGCGACGGAGAAGAAGGAGGCCAAGGAGGGCTGACGCCGTCGAGTCGCGTCAGCCGGTCCAGGCCCGCCTGAGCCTGTCGACGACGGCATGACGACGACTCATCTCCCCAACCCCTCTCCTGTCGGGGCGGCACGCCCGAGCAGCTCGTTTTGCGCGATGCCGCCCCTGGTGGGAACCCTCCGGTACCTGCGGCCCGGCGGGTGCCGGTCTCACTCGAGGTAGTTATGACCAAGGCACTGAAAAAGTTCTTCCCAGTTTTTGCAGGGCCGACCCTGTTGGCCTCATGATCGCGTTCATCGTCCCCTCTTCATGGGGCTCTATCTCTCCTTCACCAAGTTCAGCACCCTCACCAACGTTCGGTTCGTGGGCACTGACAACTACGTCAGGGCGTTCAGTGAGAGGAGCCACTTCCTTCCCGCGCTGGAGTTCACTGCGCTCGTGTCGATCATCTCGATCATCACGGTGAACCTGGGTGCCTTCGCCCTGGCATACATCCTGACCCGCAAGCTGCGCGGTACCAACTTCTTCCGCGCGGTCTTCTTCATGCCCAACCTCATCGGCGGCATCGTCCTGGGCTTCACCTGGCAGGTGATGCTCAATGCGATTCTCCAGCGCTGGGGTCAGACGATCGTCAATGACTGGCGACTGGGACTGGCTGGCCTGGTCATGCTCGTCAACTGGCAGCTCATGGGCTACATGATGGTCATCTACATCGCCGGCCTTCAGAACGTGCCGCCCGAGCTCATCGAGGCCTCGCAGATCGACGGCGCCAGCAAGTGGCAGACGCTGCGCAACGTGACGCTGCCGATGATCATGCCCTCGATCACCATCTGTCTGTTCCTCACTCTGGCCAACACCTTCAAGATGTACGACCAGAACCTCGCCCTGACCAACGGTAATCCTGCCAAGCAGACCGAAATGGCGGCTCAACATCGTCAACACGATGTACGTGAAGAATCATCAGGAGGGTGTGGCCCAGGCCGAGGCCGTCATTTTCTTCCTCATTGTTGCCGCCATCGCGCTCATCCAGCTGCGCGCCACTCGTTCCAAGGAGGTCGACGCATGAGCGCTGCCGTCCAGACAAAGACATCTGAAGCCGCTCTCGAGAAGGCTGCTCGGCGCAGTACCGGCCAGAACGTCCTGTTCGGTCTGCTGATCGTCCTCGTCCTCGTGTGGGTGATCCCCCTTGTCTTTGTTCTTGTCAACTCTTTCAAGGGGAACATCTTCATCTCCAACGAGCCCTTTAGCCTGCCGACGTCGAAGAGTTCGGTCGGCCTGGGCAACTACGCCACCGGCCTGGTCCCCTGTCGGGCTTCGCCAGCGCCATGGGCTGGTCGCTGTTCATCACCGTGGGTTCCGTCGTGGTCATCGTGTTCCTCACGGCGATGACCGCCTACTACATCACCCGCATCAAGACGTGGTGGACCTCCATGATCTACTACGCCTTCGCCTTCTCCATGATCGCCCCTTCCAGATGGTCATGTTCTCACCGTCAAGGTGGCCGACATGCTCGGCCTGGCCACTCCCTGGGGCATGATCGTCCCTCACCTCGGTTTCGGTGGGGGCTGTCGGTGTCCTGTTCGCTCGGTTTCATCAAGTCGATCCCCTGGAGATCGAGGAGGCCGCCTACATGGACGGCTGCTCGCCGCTGCAGACCCTACTTCACAGGTGGTCATGCCGCTGCTCGCCGACGGCGGTCACGGTGGCGATCCTCAACGCCATGTGGGTGTGGAACGACTTCCTCCCGCCCAACCTCGTCATCGGCCAGGACGAGCGCTACAAGACGATTCCGATCGTCATCCAGGCCCTGACGGGATCCAACGGAAACAAGGACCCTGGTGCCCAGATGGCCATGCTCGTCTTCGCCATCGTCCCGATCGTCGCCTTCTACCTCTTCGGCCAGAAGCACATCATCGAGGGTGTGGCCGCAGGAGCGGTCAAGGGCTGATACCCCCTCACGAGTCCTGATACGGGCGGTTCTCAAGGCCCCACTGCCGGCCTTGAGAACCGCCCGTATCATGTCCACCTGTTACTGCTCGAGTCCCCACGAAGGAGCCCCTGTGGCGCTGTTCCCTCGGCTCCCTGACAGCCCGGCCTCACGGGCCTGGTCCGCAGCGGCGGATGTCGTCATCCTCAACGTCCCTCACCCTGGCGGGCTGCCTGCCGGTGGTGACGGCGGGAGCCTCCCTGACGGCCTGCGCCCGGGTGGCCGGTGAGATGGTGGCCGACGACGATCCGGCGGTCATGAGCACCCTGGTGGCGCTCCTTCCGTCTCAACCTGCGCCAGTCCCTGGCCTGGTGGCTGCCAGTACTCGTCCTGGTGGCCCTGAGTACCTGGGAGTACTTGCTCCTGTCCGACTCCTCCCTGGGGGAGCACAACGGCGGAGTGAGCGGTTCACTGTCCGGGCTGGTGCTGGCCGGGGAAGTGCTCCTGGCCGCGATCCTCGTCTGGCTGCTGCCGCTGGCCGCCTTCTTCGACGCCCCGGTCCACCGCCACCTGTCCAATGCGCTTCGTCTCGCGGTGGGGCGTCTTGGAGTCACCGTGCTCGCTCTGGTGATCGTGGCGGCGCCTGCGATCGTCTTCTGGGGGCTGGCGACCTCGCGGGCCGCGGTCACCTGGTTCATGGTTCTTCTCGGGCCGGCTTTCCAGACCTACCTCATCGCTCTTCTGCAGCGCTCCACCATGGTGGCGCTCCGCGGTGCTTCGACGTCGGGAGCCCTGAAGGATGCGAACACGTTGTCGGTGAGTGCAACGTCCCCATCAGGTGTCATGGCCCCCGGAATCGACTGATTCCGGGGCCACGCGCCTGAGGAGCCTGTTAGTACCACGCGCCGGGCTGGTTGTTGAACGGCTGCTGGTAGGGCTGGGCCTGCTGGTAGGGCTGGGTGGCGGGTTCCCCGTAGCCCGGCTGGTAGGGCTGCTGAACCGGCTGGTAGGGCTGCGGTGCCGGCTGACCCTGCTGGTAGGGCTGAGCAGCGTCGGTGTAACCGGGCTGGTAGGGCTGCGGCGTCGGCTGTCCCTGCTGGTAGGGCTGAGCAGCGGGGTCGGTGTAACCGGGCTGGTAGGGCTGCGGCGTCGGCTGTCCCTGCTGATAGGGCTGCGCGGCTGGGTCGGTGTAGCCCGGCTGGTAGACCTGTTGCATCGGCTGGGCCGAGGGGTGCTTGGTGGGGTCGTAGCCCTGTGCAGGAGCCGCGTAAGGATTGAACTGGGGCTGGTTCTTCTTCCGCTGGTTCATGACGACCGCAGCCGCGACGCCGCTCACGATGGCCACCGCGATCACGCCGACAACCACCCACACCCAGACCGGAGTGGAGCGCTGTCCTCCTCCTCTTCCGTGGAGGCCTGCTTTGCTGCTGGCCGCTGCCTTCTTGGGGGCCTTGTCCTTCCCCTTGACCTTGTGCGAATCCAGGTTGTCGAAGGTGACCTTGTTGCCCTCGACCTTGCCCCCGTCGGCCTCTGTGACCTTACCGGGGAAAGTAACGCTCTGGGAGTACTTCACCCCATCGGACGGGGGTGAGCTGGATGTATCAGACGAGCCTCCGGTCGTGACGATGTACTCGTCGCCCTTGTGCTTGATCTGGCCATCGCTGTTATCGATGCTGTCGTTGCCCCTCGATGGTGCAGGTCCGGGTGTCCCTGTTCTCCTTGAACGTGGCTTTCGCATTGCCGCCGTTGAATAAGTTTCCTTTGGTAGTCACTCTCAGTCAGAGCGCCCAAACCGGTGTGGTCGGTCATGACTGCCTTCAACGTGTAGGTGTCATCCTCGTCGAGGACGATGTCAATGGTGGCTTCGAACAGGAGTGACGAGTCTGGGGCTGTTGGGAGACCATGCGCAGGCGCACCGGCCAAGGTCAAGGCGGCGGATACGGTCAGAACGAAGAGGCTCGCCAGCACGGAGCGCGGCGCGGAGATAGGGCGGGCGAAGATATGAGGCATGTCCACACCGTATCGCCTCCTGTATCTGTTGGTGGGGACACCGGTGGGGATCTCTCCACCCGGCTCCGGTAGGCTAGAGGACGGTGTGTCCACCGGCACGCCGTCACTGAAGTCAGGGAGCAGCCATGCCAGCCGTTGTCGTCGTCGGGACCCAGTGGGGAGACGAGGAAAGGGCAGGCGACTGACCAGCTCGGTCAGGACGTCGACTACGTCGTGAAGTTCAACGGCGGCAACAACGCCGGACACACCGTCGTCATCGACGGCGAGAAGTTCGCCTTCCACCTCCTGCCGGCCGGTGTGCTCACTCCCGGGGTCACCCCCATCATCGGTAACGGCGTCGTCGTCGACCTGGAGGTCCTCTTCAACGAGATCGCTGAGATCACCTCCCGTGGCAAGGACGCTCCAGCCTCCCCTCATCAGCGCCAACGCCCACATCATCCCCTCCTCACAACCGGGTTCTGGACCGCACCACCGAGCGTTTCCTGGGCGCGCGTCAGCTGGGCACCACCGGCCGTGGGATCGGACCGACGTACGCGGACAAGATGAACCGCGTGGGCATCCGCGTCCAGGACCTCTTCGACGAGTCGATCCTGCGTCAGAAGGTGCACTCCGCCCTGGACCAGAAGAACAGCCTTCCTCAAGGTCTTCAACCGGGCCGCCATCGATGCCGACGCCGTTGCCGACGAGCTGCTGTCCCTACGCGGATCGGGTCCGGCCCATGGTCGTCGACTGCTCCCTGGTGCTCAACCACGCCCTCGATCAGGGCAAGACCGTCCCTGTTCGAGGCCGCCAGGCCACGATGCTCGACATCGACCACGGCACCTACCCCTTCGTCACCTCCTCCAACCCCACTGCCGGCGGCGCCTGCACGGGTACCGGTGTGGGACCCACCCGGATCGACTCGGTCGTCGGTGTCGTCAAGGCCCTACACGACCCGCGTGGGGAGGGCCCTTCCCCACCGAGCCGCTTGACGACATGGGGAGCGTCTCGCACCGAGGGCGGTGAGTACGAGGGTCACCACCGGCAGGCCGCGGCGCTGCGGCTGGCACGACGCCGTCGTCACCGCTACGCGGCACGCGTCAACGGGCTGACCGACCTGGTGATGACCAAGCTCGACGTCCCTCACCGGGCACGAGACTCATCCCCGTGTGCGTCGCCTACGACATCGACGGCACCGTCACCCAGGAGATGCCGCTGACCCAGTCCGGCTTCCACCACGCCGTCCCTCGTCTACGAGGAGCTGCCCGGCTGGAGCGAGGACATCAGCGAGGTCCGCAACTTCGACGACCCTGCCTCAGGCGGCCCAGGACTACGTGCTGCGCATTGAGGAGCTGGCCCGTTGCCGCATCTCCGCCATCGGCGTCGGGCCGGGTCGCGAGGCCACGATCTCTCGTCACTCCCTCATCGGGTGACGTGAGGCCGCAGCGTCAGCGATAGCGGCTGCTCGACGGCGCCGCGCTCAGGAAGCGGAATAGAGAGCTTCCGGGAGCGTGCCCACCGTGGGCCGGCCGTGGTGCTGCCCGCATGATGACCATTGTGATGCGTGCTGGGGCAGCCTGGGGGCGATGTCCCTTTCCAGGTCCGATCGATCGTTCTCCGATGTCCTCGTCGTGGCCTGCGTCGATCCGGACCTGCTGTCAGGAGTCATCATGCGAGCGGATTGACGCCCACCCGAGTGTGAGCCTCAGTAGCCTCCGTAGCCGTTGTGGTTCGGTGGAAAGTGCGGAGCGGGGGCCGGTCCCCGGAGACTGCGGCGGCTGATACTGCTGAGGGGCCGGTGAGTAGCCGGGTTGGGCGGGAGGTGGGCCTGCCTGTGCTGGAGAGGGAAGGCGACGGATGGGAAGTGGGCATAAGAGTGCTTGCCTGAAGCGACTGCTGCCCCAGCGCATCCAGGTACTTCTTCTCCCGGTTCTTCTTGAGCGTGTTGCTGACGATAGCGACAACCCTCCGACCACAGCAATCACGATGAGTGTGACGACGATAGCTCCCTTTCCGCCCGATGACTGCGAGGAGGACGTAGAACCGGGGGTGGCCGTTGAACTGGATGAGGGTGCGGAGCTGGATGCGGGCGTCGAACTGGGCGAGGGTGTCGAGCTGGGCTGAGACGCCGCCTGGCGGTGCCCCTTGCTGCGGGCCTTCTGATTGTAGAAGCTGCTGAAGGAGACCTTGTTCTGTTGATCTCCCTCGACCTTGCCCCCTCCGGATTCCGTCACCTCACCGGGGAAGACGACTGTGAGGGAGAATGTGTCGGCGCTGCCGTCCTTGGGTGCGGAGTCATCATGGGTGTCGACGACGTACTCGTCTCCGTCATGAGTCACGTAGTTGTTCCTGGATACGGGGGTGGTGTACGTGGCCTTGCAGGTCGGAGTCCCGTTGTCGTTGGTGAACGTAATGTCGGGTGGGGTGGCGGCCTGTGAGAACGTCTCTTGGACGCAGTCCTCCTTCAGGCTCTTTTCTCTGGAAGCCGGTGACGTGATCGTGATGGTGGTCGTCAGCTCTTCATCGGACCTGATGGCAAGTTCGAAGTTGATTTTCTCCCTGGCGCGTGAGCTGTGCAGGTAGCGCGGCGCTGGTGGGGCTTGCCGCCACCGCCAGGAAGAGCGAGGCGGCCAGACAGAGTATCCCGACGAGACTCGTCGCGGGGTTGTGTCTCAGGGCGAGATAACGCATGTACAGCCTTCGAATGGTGCGGGTCGGGTTGACTGCATGGCGGTGCGGGAGGGCGTCGCCACTGGTGCGACGAGCTCCGCACCGCTGTCGGAGCTCAGCCCCAGCTGGAGGGCGGGGGTGCTGACGGGTAGCCCGGGGAGGCGGTACGGCCCCGGAGGCATCAGTGCCGTCCGGTCCGGGCTGGTTGTCACCTTGGGCGACGAAGCCGGAGGGGGACGGAGGCATGGCGCCGGGAGCCCTGCATCTGGCCAGGAGTTTGCATCTGGCCAGGAGCGTAGGGCTGCTGCTGCGGTGCGTATCCCGGGGCGCTGACCGCGTAGGCCTGCTGCTGCGCCGTTTTCTTGCGCTTGAGGAACCAGAAGAGGCCGCCGCCGATCGCTCCGACCACCACAACCCCCACGATCACCCATACCCAGGGAAGGCGGGAGTGTCCTTGCCGCTGACGCGGTACCTTCCTGGCTCGGTGAAGGTCACCGTGTTCCCGCTGACCTTGCCGCCGTCGGCATCCGTGACCTGGCCCGGGAATGTGACGGAGAGCGTGTACTCACTGTCGAGTCCGGAAGACGAGGAGGGAAGGTTGCCCTTCTTGGTATCGAGGACGTACTCGTCGTCCCTTGTGCTCGATGAAGCCATCGACCTCGGAGATGTCGATCGACTTGCCTGAGAGTGTGCAGGTGGGGAAGCCGTCGCGCTCGGAGTAGGAGGCCTCAGATCTTTGAACGGCCCCTCCGCCGTCAGAAGAGTTGCAGCCGTCCTTCCCGTTCCGCCCTGGCGGACGAGGACTTACTTTTGACTTGCCCGACGACGGTCATGTTGTAGGTGTCATCCTGCTGATGACGATCCGCACGGAAATCGAGGGGTCGGAATCGTCACTCGCGGCGGAGGTGACCGCGTGACTTGAGGGACTCAGGAGTGTCAGCGACAAGAGAAACGCCAGAAAGACGGGCGTTCCCACTGAGCTGGTGTTTGGGGACGGTCACGGCCATAGTTCTCACCCTAGTTGGTCGGTGTTGATGGGATCTCCGCATGGGGGAGTGAAGGTGAGAAGATGCTGTGGCCCCCGGGACCGCCAGATCTGAGGGCCAGCAACAACGGGAGGGTCACTGGGGCCGTAGGAGCCTTGTCCAGAGCGCGCAGCTGGTCTGCTGGCCGGGCTGGGCCTGGGGGCGCTGTAGCCCGCCTGCTGGTCGGGAGCGCCATAGCCGGGCTGGGCCTGGGAGCGCCGTAGCCCGCCTGCTGGCCGGGTTGAGCCGGGAAGGCCTGGTTCGGGTCATAGCCCTGGACGGGCGTTCCGTAAGGAGCCTGGGGCTTGTTCTTCTTGCTGCGGATGACGAGGAAGGCGACCAGGCCGCCGATCAGTGCCAGGGCGCCGACTCCGACGATGATCCAGACCCACATGGGGATGGAGCCGTCTCCGCCCTTCACGGTGTGGGACTTGATGTCGGTAAAGGTGACCTTGTTGCCATCGACCTTGCCGCCGTCGGCCTCTGTGACCTTTCCAGGGAAGGTGATGGACTGGGTGACGTCGAGCTGGTCCATGTCACCGATTGCCTCGTCGGTGCCGATCTTGACGACGTACTCGCTGCCCTGATGCTTAACTGTGCCGTCGCTGTCCTTGATGGAAGCGGAGCCTTCAATCGTGCAGATAGTCGAGTCGCCATCCTCCTTGAACGTGGCCTTGGCGTTCTTGGAGTTCTTGCCGAACTGCGTCTGCGAGAAATCGTCGACTTTACAGTTGTCTTCGCTGAAGATGCCGAAACCGCTGTTGTCGGTCATCACCGCTTTCACGGAGTAGGTGTCGTCGGACTTGATGACGATGTCTGAGGTGATCTTCAGACCGGGGTTTGAGGAGTCGTCGTCCATGGGGGCGGCGTGTCCCGGGGTGCCGAGCAGCGCGAGGGGTGCGGACAGAGCGAGCACCGCAAGAGCCGTCAAGACGGACAGGGGCCTAGGGATGCGATGGGCGATGGCAGGTGTCATGCCCACACAGTAGCGGGTCGGATGCCAGGTTGTAACCGGATCGTCATGGGTATCGTTCCCCGCTCCGGGTAGACCGTCACTGGGGCTGCTGAGACGGGGGCTGGAAGTCGGTGTGACCGTGCCCCTCCTGGTAGGGCATCTGCGTGTATCCCGGTCCGGGCGCCTGGGGTCCCCACTGCTGGGCGCCATAGGTGCTGAAGACGCCGGCGCCTCCAGGGGACTGAGGTGAGGGAGAACGCTGGTGTCCTGGCCCGAGTCGACGTAGGGGCGTAGCCGTCGCGAAGGTTGGTGACGGGATAGGGGTGGTCGAACCCGGCATCGGCGGCAGGGGGCTAGGGGGAGACTGGTACGGGCCGCCGGTATAGACCTCCGGAGGCATGGTGCTGGTCGCCTCGGCCCCCTGAAAGGCTTGACCATAGACCTGGCCGTAGGGCGGTGCTGGAGCCAGCTGATTGGCCCGACGAGTCTTGAGGAGATACACCACGACGCCGACAACGATGAGGAGGACGACGGCGACGGCCGTCGCGATCATCCACCACTGCAGATGGAACGTGCCGTCCCGCCTCGGCGTGGAGAGCCTCAGAGCTTCCATCACGTTGTCCCAGGTGACCTTGTTGTCGTCATTCCTCCCGTTGGACTTCGTCACCTCTTCGGGAAAGGTCACGGATACTGAGATCTTCATTCCTCCCGAGGTGCCCGGGGAGGTGGGCAGGGAGTCGTCCTTGCCGAGCTTGCTCAGTGCCTCGGGGGACAGGTCGAAGACGTACTTCCCGCCCTGGTGCTTGATCGTCCAGATGTCGGTCTGCAGGTTGTTGAGGGGAACCGACTTGGCTGTGACCTGGCACGCCGGCTGGCCGTTGTGGGATGTGAAGGTGTAGTTCGCCTTGACTCCCTTTGGGCAGGGGGGTGGACTTCTCGAGCTTCGCCTGGGTGCAGCTCTCCCTGCTGATGAGCGACAGCCCCGACGAGTCCCACATGACGTAGGACAGGTCGGCGGTCTCGTTGTCATGGATGACGAAGTCGTAGTGAGCCCCGCATCCGGCCAGCAGCAGTGCGAGGCCCGTCAGTACCGCCACGGCCACTCGTCGCCTGACAGTGCGGGAGTCATGATTCATGTGTCGAGTCTAATTCGGTGCTGTGACAACGTGGAATAGTCGGAGTGCTCAGTGTCGCCCCGGCGCCGCCTTGCGGGGTGCGCGTCCGCTGCTGCGCCGTCGTAGGACGGCCACTGTCAGGACGCCGCCGAGCAGGGCCAGCCCCGCGGTCAGCCAGATGCGGGAACGAGTCCACCATGACACCCCCCGCGAGTCCTGGGCGTAGCCCGAGGCACTCACGCCCTTGGCCACCGTGTCCGGGTCGTCCCAGGTGACCGTGGTGCCCGAGACCTTCCCCTCGCCGACTGCGTCACCGCGCCGGGAAAGGTGACGGAAACCTGGTGTCGACCAGGCCCCTTGAAGGACGTGCTGCTCGGCTGGCTCCGCCTGGGCCACCTGAGTCGCCCGACGGCGCGGCGGGGGCCTGAGATGCGCTGCCCTGCGCACCTGCGGCCCCGTTGGCGTCCTGGGAGGGTCGGAGGGAAGCGGCTGATCGTCACCTGTAGACCTCGCCGTCGCGCACGACGATCGTGTTCGGCTCGGCCTGTGAGGCCTGGGGACCTGACCCCGCTGATGCTGACCTGGCAGCCGATTCCGTCGTCGCCGGTGATCGGGGTGGCTTTTGACCGTGGTGCCCTCGGGCACGCCCAGGGCGGTGGGGTCGGAGTAGGTCGAGCAGTCGAGGGCTCTTCCTTCGGGAAGACGGTTCCGCTGGTATCGCGCATCTCCAGGGTGACGTCGTAGCTGCCCTGGGAGCGGATGGTCATGTCCATGTGGGCGGTGCAGGCCGACAGCGCCAGGCAGGCGGTGGTCGCCACGACGGCCGGTCGAAGCGCCCGAGTGCCGGCGGGCGGACAGGGACGCGAGACGGGCTCGTGGGACTGGACGCGGAGGACGGCGCGACGGACATGCGGGCACGCTCACACGCTCGCACTGGACCTTCACCGAGGGCGGAACGATGCTGTTTCAAAGGCGGCAAAAAGCCGCCATCCTCCCGAATGTGGCCGATCACATGCCGGTCCGGCGGGCAGAGAGGCCCAGTTGGGACCTCGGCGATGTGACCTGGGGCGCCAGGTGGGGGAGGATTGCTCTCGACCGAGCGAGTCGGCAACGGCGCGCTCACCGGATCAACATACCCAAGGAAGGGACTCGCATGACTGTGTCTGAGAAGGACGTCTGCGCTGCCGCGCCGGCTAACGCCCCTGAGGATGTCATCGAATTCGTCACGCGCATCGCCGAGCTGGCTAAGCCCGAGAACGTCTACTTGCGGACGGTTCACAGGAGGAGTGGGACCGCCTCACCACCGAGATGGTGGAGTCCGGCGTGTTCACGCGCCTCAACCCCGACAAGCGCCCCAACTCCTTTCCTCGCGCGCCCCTGCCCAGCGACGTCGCCCGTGTGAGTCCAGGACCTTCATCTGCCCGAGAAGGAGGAGGACGCCGCCCGACCAACAACTGGTACGACCCGGCCGAGATGAAGAAGATCCTCAACGAGAAGTTCGATGGCGCCATGCGCGGCCGGACCCCTACGTGATCCCCTTTTCTCCATGGGTCCGCTGGGCGGCTCCCATCTCCCAGCCTCGGCATCGAGCTGACCGACTTCTACGTGGTGGTCAACATGCGGATCATGACCCGCATGGGTGCGGCCATGGACCTCATCGCTGAGGGCCGCCCCCGGTCCCGGCCGTCCACTCCGTCGGCGCCCCCGCTGGCCGAGCACGAGAAGGACACCACCTGGCCCTGCAACGACGAGAAGTACATCACCCACTTCCCGGAGACCAACGGATCTGGTCCTTCGGCTCCGGCTACGGCGGCAACGCCCTGCTGGGCGATAGTCGCTACGCGCTGCGCATCGCCTCGACCATGGCCCGCCGCGACGGCTGGATGGCCGAGCACTGCTCATCCTGCGTCTGACCGACGAGAAGAGCGGCAAGCAGTACCACGTCACCGCCGCCTTCCCTGAGCGCCTGCGGCAAGACCAACCTCGCCATGCTCCAGCCCACCATCCCGGGCTACAAGGTCGAGACCGTCGGTGACGACATCGCCCGGATGCGCCCCGGCCCCGACGGCCGCCTGCGCCATCAACCCCTGAGGCCGGCTTCTTCGGCGTCGCCCCCGGCACCTCCTACGACACCAACCCCATGGCCATGGACACCATGAAGGCCAACACCATCTTTCACCAACGTCGCCCTGACCGACGACGGTGACGTGTGGTGGAGGGCATCGACGCCCCTGATGCCGGAGCACCATCGACTGGCAGGGCAACGACTTCACCCCGGCCGACGCCGCCGAGGGCAAGAAGGCCGCTCACCCCAACAGCCGCTTCACCACCCCCGGCCTCGCAGTGCCCGATCATCTGCCCCGACTGGAGGCCCCCGAGGGCGTGGCCATCGACGCCATCCTCTCGGCGGTCGCCGCGCCACCAACGTGCCGCTGGTCGCCGAGCAGTACGAGAACGCCCACGGCGTGTTCATCGGCTCCGCCGTGGCCTCTGAGGTCACCGCCGCCGCCCTGACGCCAAGGTCGGCTCCCTGCGCCACGACCCCATGGCCATGCTGCCCTTCTGCGGCTACCACATGGCCGACTACTGGTCGCACTGGCTGGAGATGCAGGAGAAGCTGGGCGACAAGTTCCCCAAGGTCTACCAGGTCAACTGGTTCCGCAAGGACGAGAACGGCAAGTTCATCTGGCCCGGCTACGGCGACAACTCCCGCGTGCTCGACTGGATCAGTGCAAACACGCCTCCGGCGAGGTCGAGGCTATCGACGGCGTCACCGGTCACTACCCCAAGTTCGAGGACTTCAACCTCGAGGGCCTCGACCTGGGCGAGGAGGAGTGGGCCAAGATGTACGACATCGACCCCGAGGCCTGGGCCGCCGAGATGGACGACACCGAGGAGTACTACAAGCAGTTCGGTGACAAGCTGCCCGAGGCCATCAAGGAGCAGCTCGCCAAGTTCCGTGCGCGCATCGATGAGGCCAAGAAGGCCTGATCTCAGCTGAGGTCCTTCCCTGAGGAGGACTGAGACGGGGGCTCCGACCGGTTCGCCGGTCGGAGCCCCCGCTCGCTGTCGCTATTGCGGACCCCATTGCCGGCTCGGAGGCTGCCACGCGCTGTGTCGGCGGCGAGGACGCACCCTCAGGCTCGAGAGCTGAGCGCTGGGGACAGGCCTCGAACCGTGTGGCGCGTCCACGCGGGACGACGTCGTAGACGGGATGGTGAACGGTGCCCATCGGAGAACGCGAATCGGCGCCGCGGCCGCTACTACAGTGACGAAGGGCCGATGGTGGGGGCGTGGATTGCTCTCCCATCGTGCCGGCGACCTGCAGCGGCGTGGAAGGTGCGGAGCATGAAATGGCAGGACAACGACCGCGGTGGCGGTCGGGGGGACCTGTTCGACGAGACGCTCGGGAAGTCGATGCGGTGGTGGGCGACGGAGACGTCTGATGGGCGCCTGCTCCTACGACGCTCGGTGATGATCCGCTGCTGTGCGCTGCTGGCGCTCGCGGTGGGGGTGCCCGGCGTGGTCTACAACGCGCTGCCGCTGATGAGCCCCTACATCACCGAGTATGAAGCCAATGACGCCATGATCTGGGTGATTATGTTCGGCATTCCGGTGGTCTGGGCGATCAATACCCTGCGACGTCGGACGGTGCTGAGCCAGGACGGCATCGCCATGCGCCGCCTGCTGTTCACCGAGCGCCGTCCTTGAGCGTCGGTGGGCTCGAGGCTCACGCTGTCGACGCTCAACCTGACTGACGGGCCGTCGTCGTACGGCGGATTCATTGAGCGGACTCGGATCGCCATCGACAACGGCGATGGCGATGATGCCATTCGGCTTCCCGGATGCGTCATCGGGATGACATGGGGGAGCTCTGAGGACCGCGCCGCTGCGGCTGTGGGGGACTTGCAGTACTACATCTATGCGCGGGGATGGGGTGTCTCGGAGGAGGCCGCTGTCAGCGAGGACCCTCATCTTGTGGCGGCCCGGGTCCGGCACGGGGCGGAGAAGATGCTGCAGCGCAGTCGTCTGGTGTTCTGCACTCCGCTCTGGCGCAGAGTCAAGGAGCACCTGTGCAACGGCGGGCTTTTCCTCATCGGCATGGGGGTGCTGTTCCTGGTGATCGGTGGTCAGCAGCTGTTCTTCGAGACGAAGCCGCTCAGCGGTTCGGATATCGCTTTCGCGGTGTTCTGTCTTCTGCTCGGACCGGTGACCATGGCGTATCCGCTCTCCAAGATCTACGAGTGCTTCCAGCGGGTCGTCGGACGAGCAGGGATTCGCGTGGAAGACGCTCAGCGTCTGGCCGGAGTCCCGCCCGGATTGTTCGTTGCGGGGACCGGATCTTCGTCGTCTATGGCAACGGGCGGCACCTGGCCCTGGATGGCGCCGGTGTCACGTGGGGGAGCTTTCAGCGCCGGCAGGAGCAGCTGGTCGCCAGGTGTGAGGCGATCTGGCTCTGGGGGGTCGCCCATGGCGCGACCCGGGAGACCGGCCGTTATGTTCCCCTCGCGGATGAAGGCATGCAGGAGGAGCGCGAGACCCTCGAACGCGGGATCGGTTTAGCGGTTCCTCACCGGGGTCAGCCCGCCTGACTCTGTGCGGCCAGGGCCCGGTGGCGCCAGATCAGCAGGATGGTGGCAAAGATCCAGCAGACTCGCCCTCGGCGGCCAGGCCGGCGACGAGGGGCACCGCGAACTTGCCGAACGTGACGGTGGGGCCTACGAGGATCGCGTCGGTGTCATCCAAGCCCTCACATGAGACCCGGTAGTCTCCCGACTTGTCGGCTTTGAACGTGAGAACCGAGCTGAAATCGCCGTCGTTGTTGGAGATGTTCATCCCACCGCCGGGGAGTGCGTGACCTCCTTGCCGTCAGGGTCCACAACGGTCAGTTGTTGTGGCGGCGGTTCTCGATACGTACAGAGCACGTTCGTCATTGCTGCTTAGGCTGACCTGCTGTCCATTGGTGACGACATCACCACTGGTGGCGATGCTGGCGACGGCGATGACCGACCCTGATGCCCCAGATGGCGCAGTCCCATCAATGGGCTGATGACGAACAGAATGATCGCCACGACCAGCTTTTCCGACGTGGTTCCGGCGGGGGCGCTGCTGCCCGTAGGAGGCGCGGCCTGATACTGGGGCGCTGGCATGGGGCTGATTCTGGGGAGCTGACATCGGTCCGTTTTCTGAGCGTACTCGACCGCCGTCTGTAGCGTAGCAAGTCAGGTATCTCGGGTGATCCGGCCCTGTTTCAGGGCCTCAGCAGGCGGTTCCTTCAGGAAGGGAGACCGCGCTCTTCGGCAGCGCGGAGCAATCGCTTGTCGCGTGTCCACAGGCGGGCCGGGGACCAGCATGACGGAGCCGAGCAGGTGCGCATCGACTGGGCTGAGTCCCCGGCCCCACAGTGCATGAGCCCTGCGACCAGAGCCAGTAGCTCGTCGCGTGAGAGGACCGGGAACTGGCGGAGGTGCGCAGTGCTTGAGAACGTCATCTCTGGACCTGAGTGATCCCATCGCCAGCTCCTCCGCAACGAGTGGATGGGCTCCAATCTCGTCCTCGTGCAGCAGGCTGACGAGTACTGGGTCCGAGTGGTGAAAGTGATCGATCCATACCGAGGTGTCGACAAGGATCACTGGCTGGCGCTCCGACGTCGTGGAGCGGCGCTTGCTGTCCGATCAGAGCCGCCGAGGGCTGCAAGGCGACGCGCGCTCTCCACTCTGACCAGGGTCTCCAGGCCGGCCCGCAGCAGCTCGGTGCGCTCAGTGATGCCTGTGAGCTCCTGAGCGTTGGCAATGAGGTCGTCACTGAGTGTCACGGTGGTTCGCACGGTACCTCCTACACCAGGATCTTCATCAGATGATGCTGATTCTCAGTGCGGTTCGGAAGGGTGACCAGCCTCGGCGTCGCGACCAGGACGACCGACCCTGCACGGCGTGCGCTTTCGCTCACGACCTTCTGATCCTCACAGGCACAGCCGGCGGGCCCATCAGGGCCCCTGCCCGGCTGCGTCCGGGAAGCGAAGGCGCTGGGAGAAATGTGAAGGCAGAAGGAAGCACCCTCATGGTCGGACGCGGCCCAGGTTACCCGCCTGCCGGCCCGCCACGCCTCCATCCACGTCGGGGTTCTCCGCCGCGGCCTCCGCGCCCAGCAGCGCCAGGATCCGCTCGGTCTGCCACGGTGATCCCGCCTCACCGAAGACCATCTCGGCCTCATCGGGGTCCCTCGACGACGTCGTCGGCCAGGAGCCCCCAGCAGGTGCGCCACGGCATGCGCCGCCCCTCCAGCAGGTCGAGCAGGTGGGCCAGGACCCGGTTGCTGCTGCGATCCAGGTTCGCCACCTGCGCTCGCCCACCCCACGGGCAGGTCCCACCAGATGAGGCGGCGCTCGGCGAGGTCGATGACGAAGGGGTCGCGTTGAACGTGGGCGAGACCAGGTCGAGGCGTTGCATGACGGTGGAGGCCTGAAGACCCTCGCCGCCTGCGGGCTAGGCGCCGCGCACTATCGCCCCGCCCAGCACTCGGGCACCCTCACTGAGCCGGTGGTGGGAGACGAGGACCGTCACGACGACGTAGCGCCACCCCCTGCCGCAGCGCTCGGCCAGGGTGACATCGATGAACCCGGCCGCCCTGTCGGGCGCCGAGGTGAGGTCGCCGAGCGCACGGCCGCCGTCGAGCGCAGGTTGTGAGTAGGCGATCTGCTCGGTGCGCGTGAAGTCCTCGGAGACGAAGAAGGCCGACAGGTCCAGGTCCACGCGGGTGTCCCTGTCCTCGGCTGCAGCAGGTCCCGGCAGGCCCTGGGCCTTGGGAGGGACTTTCCGCAGGTCGCGCCAGTGCAAGAAGAAGCGGATCGTCTCGCCCTCGGGCAGGGGCAGACGGGTGCCGCGCCCTGCCGCGCGCATACCCGGTGAGGCCGAGCGCAGTCCCACCGGAGCCGTGAGCCTCGTACATCCCCTGGTCGACGGCGATCCACCCCAGGCGCTTCCGCTGCTGTAGGGCTCTCGACGGCGCGAACCACCGCCGCATCGGTGGGACCGGGTCGGCGGGTGGAGGGATGAGCGTCGCCCTGTAGCCCGTGGCCGCCTTGATGGCAACGACCCGCCACGGCAGCGTCTCCGGCCTGGGGGAGGAGAAGGACTCCCACAGGCGCACCCAGGACGGGCAGGGAGACCTCGGCGCGACCTCGGCGAACTCGGCGACCACGCGCTCGCGGGGCGGCCCTCATCGACGCACAGCCGCAGCAGGTGGTTGAGTCGGCGGGCGAAGACCCCGGGCGGTGGACAACAGGCGAAGAGCCCCTTCGACGTCGCGGCGCGCCAGCGCCACCTCCAGGCGGGAGGTGAAACCCTCGGCACCCCCGGAGGCGACCTGGTGCAGCAGCGCGGCGGCGCGCGGGAAAGCGACGCGTAGTCGCCGCGCAGGTGGCGGGCCAGCCGCTCCACCGCTCGCAGCGCGCGAGCCATCTCTCGGCGCTGTCACGGTTGTCCTGGACCTGCCTGACGGCGTCCAGCAGACCCAGCAGACGGCGCCGCTGTGCACGGGAGAAGGAGGGAACCGGCACGGTTCGGCCAGGGAGACATCGCCGCCCGCCACGGCGACCGCCAGGCGCAGCACGTCGGTGACGGTGCGGTCGGAGGCGGAGAAGTCCAGGCCCGGGAAGACGACGGTGAGGACCGCGAGGTTCTCCTGACCGTCACGTGCGGCGCCCGCTCGGCCGAACCGCGCAGGGCCATCAGGTCCGCGCGGTCCTGGGCGCTGAAGGGAGTCGCCTGGGCGATGAGGTCGGCCACGATCCGCTCCAGGTCCCGCGCCGTGGCCAGGCCCAGCTCGGTGAGGGCGCCGTCGTCTCCCGGCAGCTCGCGGGGCTGGGGCGGTAGTCCGGCAGGATTCGGACCCTGACGACGTCGCCCAGGTAGTGCGAGAGCGGCATTGACCAGCAGCGTGGCCTCGGAGGCAGTGCGCACCTGGACGGGAAAGTCGGGGTAGAAGGGGCGGTACCGGCGTCGGTGAGCCGGAGGTGAGGCGGGCAGCGGCATTGACCAGCGCCCAAGCCTGCTCGGGGCAGGTGGGGCCTCCCGGGCCGCGGAGAACCGGTAGCCCAGGGCCCGCAGCGTGGTCAGGGCGCGTCGACACCCGCGTCGGCAGCCCCGCTGCGGCGTGGGCCGCGCCTCCTGCGGTGAGGCGGAGCGCGACGGCGCTGGCCCACCGGTGGTCGACGGACGTAAACGGCTCCGAGCCGCGGAGCGTCACCGCGCTGAGCTCCGCGATCGCCTCCAGCACCAGGGGAAGGGCTGCTGCCGTACCGGCTCCTGCATCGAGTGACCTCCCTGACAGAGGACCGATCGACTTCCACCCGGCCTCCTGATGCCTTGTTGTCCGAGACCCCTGACGCCCTGGAGACGACGTGAGCCCTAGCCGTCCTTCCCGGGTGGTGGGGAGAGAGGCGGCTGAGCTGCCCCAGAAACGTCCGGTAGGAGTTCTCCAGGAGCGTCTTCAGGAGTCGATCTCCACCTCCACCGAGCTGAAGCCGCCCGACACCATGATGCCCTGGTCCCCGACCTGGAACAGACGCATGAAGAACCCGTCGTTCGTGGTGCGCAACCCGTGGAAGCCGTAACGTTGCTCCAGTGCCTGGGCGATCCGCCAGGCGTAGTCGGCGACGTGGCGCCGGTCGAAGCACAGCCGCCCTCCGTCTCCGGTTCGGAGCGAGTGACCACCCTCGATGCACCAGGTGCCGGAGAACGCGACCGCTCCGCGACCCAGTCGTCTCCGCGCAGGACGGGCCTCGTCCCACCGGATATCGGGGCGTCCGCCGAGCCCCCTGAGCACGCCTCGACGGCTGCCCCACTGAGGACCTGCTCGACGACTGGAGAGGACCTGGGGATGGACAGTCCGATCCGCATCGGGATGACCCGCCGTTCACCGGAGGCCGGTCGGGACCGGTGGGAGCGGGTGTGGAGGCGGCCAACCTACGAAGCTCGTCCATCGTCACTGCGGGCCCGGGCGAGTCCGTTCCCGGTCCTCCAGAAGGAACCTCGATAGCGTCCTTATCGATCTCATTCTCGTCCCCGCTGGGGCTGGCGGCGAAGACGCCGTAGTCGCCGAAGCCCTCGGAGCCGGCGAAGCGAATGTCGATGAGAGGGCGCCCTCCGGCCAGGCCGGCGACGACGTCGCGCATATTGATCTGGCCCCTCGCCCTGAGGAGGTCGCGCGGATGAGGACCTGGTCCCCGGTGGTCTCGGCGGTGACCATGAGAGCGTCGACCGTGCCGGTGAAGAGACCCGCCCAGTCCGGATTCCCCCATGTCCCACCGGAAGGTGAAGGGCGGCGCCACTGCGAGGCATGAGGGCCAGCGTCGTTGGGCAGGCCACCGAGGGTCTTCGCCGTGGTCTCCTCGAACAGCTCCCAGTTGACGATGTAGGCCTCGCCGGGCCCCCACCAGTCGGTCACCTCGTCGCCCAGGTCCACCCTCCACAGGTAGGTACAGGTCGGCGTCGCCGTACTTGTAGATCAGGCGCCCTGCGTCGATGGGGAACCCGCGGTTGTAGGAGTCCACGGTCACGGGAGTACCTCGCCCCACGGGCGATAGCCCGGCTCGATCTCGATGACTCGTTCCCCGAGCTGCCAGCGGAAGAAGACATTGGGGCCGTACATGGACAAGGAGCCCTCACCCAGGAACTCCGCCGCCTCGAGCAGGAACCGGTGGACGTCCGCCCTCGGTCAGGGTGGTGCCCATGAGCGCGGCTACGCGGTTGAACATCTCCACCTCGGGGTTCACGTCGCTGTTCACCAGGTTCTCCGTCCGCCTCGCCTCCAGTCGTCGTCCCCAGAGTAATTCGCCGTTGTGCGGATTTCGCCTACTCGGCCTGCTCACCTGGGGCGGACGCCCCGGGATCGGTGAACCGAGGCCTCCCGGTACGTAGGGCGTGTGCCCGCCCCGGGCGCGGGGCCCGTGATCCGGGGCCTCATGCGCGGCTCCATCATC
>BNJU01002401.1_pt1 | contig 156541 bp, 236 predicted proteins | sample 8539281 | NCBI WGS metagenome assembly BNJU01 (sample SAMD00202456, study PRJDB9452) | human saliva metagenome | isolation source: human saliva | place: Japan
ACAAATTCATAACATAACTGTCGTTACATTGATGAAGGAACTTTGCTGTCATGGTATCAATTCCAAAACAAATATAATCTACACCGGATACTGTTTTATTATTGAAATCTCGTAAATCTTGGCAATTGCTGCATCGTGGTGTCGCTTTTGATAACTGTATTTCACTCAACTGTGCTGATTGCTTCAAAAAACTAAATACAAGGTCATCAATTTGCTCATACTGGCAGGATCACGAACTTCATCAATATTGTCTTACGCCAAAGGATAACTTACGTATTAGCATCTACAATCAAGGATGATTTCGGACGATTGATTGGTTAGCCTTCTCGTTTGGATACTTATTTTTTGTGCCCATATCAGCAATTCTGCTGAGCAAAGACACTCCCTTACAACACAAAAGACAAACCAACCTTCAACAGCTTTTCACTAGAATCCTCTAAGTTCTCACTTATCTTCTAGTAGCACACTTTATCCATAAGATAACGAACTTTTTCCAAAATATCAAAAAAACCTACCTAAAAAATTAGATAGAAATAGGTTATATTTTTCAAAATGCTTAAAACTTCTTTATCTGCGATAATGACAACATCTTCCATGTTTTTGAAGGACCTTCCTGGTAGTTCTTCTGTAATCAGTCCTTCCTGTTCACGCTTGATCCTTTGGCTTTTGAAGCACTGCAACAAATAAAATAATAGATTTGCATCGAGAATACTTCGAATCCCCATTGAGTAAGCTTGCGTCGGTATCTTCTGATACATCAAAAGAAACGAGCATTCAGCACAATAGTTGGTGCTCAAATCCACTACATAGACCGTGCTATCAAGCTCGTCCCTGGTTCGCTAACCCAATATGACCATTTTGTGCAATTTAAAATTTACCTGAAATCAACAGGACTACCAAAATTTGGTTGGCAGCGTTTCCGCTTCTTCACCTTCAGCAACACCATTTGATAAAAAAGCTTTTTCTTAAAAGGCTTTTGATTAAATAAATGTTCTTGCATAAAATAACACGATAAGACGAGTTTTCCCACTTAATCCTATGTACTCGTCTGGGTCCACACTTTCTGGATTTAAGTCCCTGACAAATCAGGTCCTTTCAACAGTTTGCTCGTAAAACTCAAGGACGCTCCCTGTCCTTCAAGCCTAACGTTTATCCTTCAGCTAATTTTCTTTAATAATTCCAAAAGCCTACTCCTACCGTCTATGATTTTCCATGATGGTCTCATCATAAACTCCTTTTCCTGTTTAATTACATTATATGGTATGAATAATTTTTTGTCAAGAAATTTATTTCTACTTTTTAAAAAATCGACTTGTTTACGAAAAATCGTGCTATAATAGAAAGAATATTAGTCATATTATTCTGTTTATTTTCATAGGTTGCTATTGTGCTGCCAATCTTTCCCAACACCAAGCAGATAGTTATCTCTTACTGATTTTAGAATTTTACTCATGTGTCTGCCACTGTTTGCTTGTTGTTATTAGATGGATTTTAATTACAGCCTAAGAATGTATGAATACTGCTGATTTTGACTTTCATTTACCAGAAGAATTAGTACTGAAACCCCTTTGAAAAAGCGAGATAACCCCACCTTTTTAATCGTCAATCACAAGAAACTGGTCAAATGGAAATACGCACTTTGATGCATTGTTGATCAGTACATCACAGAACGCTTTTGGTTATATGAATGATACGCGCGTCTTGCCAACGCCTTCATGGTGAAAAGCCTGAAACAGGCGGACATATTCAGATTACTACTGTTGAAAAAACATCGCAGGAGATATTGGGAAATTGCTAGCGAAGCCAATAAGCACTTAAAATTGGAGCAGCTATATCTTTTGGTGACGGGCGCTTAACGGCAACTGTCTTAAGAAAGGGTGTTAGAACACGGCGGACGAATTGTGCGTTTCCATTACCAAAGTTTCTTGGAAATTAGCGAGAGGTCTGGGCGAAAATACGCTTTGCCTACTTATATTCATGAAATTAAAAGAAGACCGTGAACGCTATCGAACTGTTTATGCTAAAAGTAAACCAGCTGCTCCTACTGCCGGGCTTCATTTTTGCAAAGGCTTTGCTTGAAAACCAGTTGAGCTAAAGGCGTAAAAAGTGGTCTATCTGACGCTTCATGTTGGTCCTAGAATTCTTCCGTCCTGTTTCTGTAGACAATGTAGACGAACACGAGGGTCATTAAATTCTATACATTTGATGACGAAGAAGCAACTAACACCTTCGACAAGTCAAAACTAGTGGACATCATGTCGTTGCAATTGGAACAACTACTGTCCGTACACTGAAACAATTGGTTCAAGACTGCCAGAAATAAAGCCTGACTCTGGATTTGGACCAACATCTTTATTAACCTGGCTACGATTGGAAAATCATGGTCTTTTCTACCAATTCCACCTTCAGAGTCCTCTCGTCCGTAACAATTTCCTTTGCAGGTCAAAGGGGTGATACTTCTCTGCTTATCAGCATGTGTTGATGAAAAATACCTTTTCAGCTTTGGAGATGCTATGTTTATAAAATAATAGGCGACAGATAAAATTGAAAGCGTCATCCGTTAATTCGTTCGCTTGTCCTAGAGAAAAAATTCATACACAACAAATTACAAATTTTGCTTTCTGCAAACGATTATTACTGTCACACAATCTACTCTTTCTCCGCGACATCAAGCTTTGGGGTGAGCAAAAGTGCACGAAGCCGGATGTGGCTGCTGTCCGTATCAGCGCGCCTTTCACTGAGAAAAAGCGCTTGCACCTCTACATAAGTGCTTTGATTATGCTGCGACCCGTTCAAAATCAAGTTGGTATGACAGCACTCTGGTTTGGCACAATCATTCGGCTCTATCTTGGAGCAACTTTGGAGTTTTCTGAAGTTGTTGCAACCGTCTGTTAGTGATGATGTCTGTGATTATCTGTAGGGACAATCAAAAAGCGCAGAACTGTTTTAACAAATTGAAGCAATTGCACCTCATTCTTTTCAGTAGTTGAATTAATAATAGCACTTGCAACTATCGACTGCACCCCCAAAAGTTTAGATTTCTGACTAACTTTTGGGGTGCTTTCGATAATTAACACAAAGAGAACAGGCTGATTTACTATTATCATCTAAAGATGTCAGTACCTGTTTTTACCTTTATCAATTATATTTTTACTACTAAAAATATACATTCCAAAAACAAAAGGTTTTCATTTCGAAAACGACTTCTCCTGCTCAGATGTCGTCCTATCTCAGATTATCTTCGGACATTCTTAGAAAACTACAAGAACAAGATCTGGGCACCTTGAGCTTTCTTATTTTCAATGTAATTTGAGTCAATCAGTAAACTATCAAGGACCTCAAATACAACTTCGGATTTTAGCTTTTCAAACTTTAAAACACATTTCATTGCCTTAAACATCAAAGAAGACAACATCCTCTCTCGTGTTAGATGCAGTCAACTCACTACAGTTAACAAAAAGAAGCCTATGTAGTACGTTGCAGACTTACTACTCTGTCTCTTCACTTTTCTTGTTACGTGCAACCATATAATGCACCTGTGCCTGATGACAGCCATTGCAGCACCGCAAGGAAGTAGACTGTCGTTCACCAGTATTTGGTAAAAAGCTTTTGTACCTGAATTGGTAAGTAGATTGGTTTTCCGTTTGGTCGCCAAGTGTTGGTGTGTTCTTATCCGCATCGGTACGTGGATCTTTAACATTGCTTTAACTGGAACTTCATCTTTAGATTTATCTGGGTAAGTCACTGTTTACGGCCACCTATGTACTTCTATAGTTTTGCATCAGCTGGGGATGTAACGATTTACTTCCCCAGTGTTTTTGAATTAACTGTAATAGGCGGGTGGTTCCCGGTCTTATAAGTTGTTCTACTGGAATTTGCTTATTATTTTTCTTTGATTTAGATTTACTGTATCACCTGGATATCTAAGCCCACATCATATTGTGGTATATGGTCGTCTTTCTTACGTGTAATGCTGACCATCTCCAATGTAATTTTACTGAAGTTGTATCCAGTGCCAAACAGAACTGACAACTCCTGAGCCACTTTCCCGTGAGAAGTAAGACCAGCAGTCACCCACACTGTTACTGATAAAGTATCTTCCCGGAAATAATCTCCCCAACCCATCAACATTTCCAAATTGACTTTTTACTTTTGGAAGCATTCTAAATTTTTAATTCATCTCTATTAATACGGGTATCAAATTATAGAATCCTAAGTACAAGACTGATTCTGGTACCCCAGTAGCCAATCGCCCAAGCCATATTTCAGATAATAGATATGTTTCTCAATGACCTTTTCTCCATTTTCTTTATCAATGCCAGTACTGACTAATGATAGCTCCGCCATTCTGTCATCATTTTACTAGATGGTCTATTATCTCGCTTCTTTTTCATTAACATTAACCTTACTAGGAGTATTAAAAAGAGTTCTAGGAATTTGTAGGCATTTATCTGTCACCGGATATCCTTCATCTTCATAACGTTCCCCAGCTCGTCATGAACAGTCCTTATCCTCAGGCTTATACAGACCCTGAGAGGTTGTAAAAAAGGCTATAAGGTCCTAAGCAATCATAGCAACCCCTGCAAAAGTTCCGGTAACGTTCCTTTTACAACAATCTGCCAGTAAGACTAACATCCTGTTCTCTATCATGCTGAGCTCTGACACGAACGCTTTCATCTGGCGGTTTACTTTATTTCCTGGGTTTCTTGACCAACCACATTAGAAAATTAGCATCACCTTCCTGGTGGTAACTTCAGAAACGCCCTTCCTCCAATTCAAAACCATAATCTGACTTTTACCGGTTCAAGCATTGTTTTAACCTTTTCTTATCTTCTAATTATCATCAGTTTCAATCAGCGTCTCTTGTTTGAACCAGTCTGGGAGGTGAGCACCTTTATTAAATCCGAAATTTCTGTTGTTTTAGGGCAGACTCGCTCATCCGTCGTCTACATTGTTGCTGAGCTCTGTTTCCTGCAGTCTTTTCTACTTTTTAGCGTGGTTCAGTAGTGGAGTTAGCGGTTGATTAAATCAGAAGATACACAAGGCTATTTGTTTTTATCTTTCTTTATTACATGCCGTTGTAATTTCCTCTGGATTCAACACCAGACCTTTATTAATATGATTTTTGGTTTTAATTCAAGTTGTAGACCACTGCTGCATTCAGTCCTAAAACGTGTCGCGATAGCAATACTCGCTGCCCCGAATTTAGAGATTTCGAATAGAAAACGTTTGTCTGGTTTGTGAAATATCATATATTTTACTGCATTGTAAACCAATAACACTTCCTTTTATGTAATCATATTGGAATAAAACCAATGGAATAGTACCATTAATAAATGTGTTCTAACCAGTAAGCATTTTGCCTTAAACTATTCATAAACTAGTGTTGTAAAAATTGTGCAAACCTTGTGGTATGATAGTTAAAAAAATCTAACGCTGATTAGAGATAATAGAGATACAAGATAAAACTAAAATTGATGCAAAAGTGGCAAACGCTTTTAATATTAATGTATTCAAGGAGCTTATCACAAATAAGTGTAAATGAAATTTGTAAAAAGCCAATTTGAGTGAAAGACATTCTATAACACTACAATTCAAAAGAAATTCATTGATGGTCTATTTTAATAATATGATGAAGAATCACTAAAATGTATACTTTGGATCTTTGCTTTTGAAACTGAAATTTTAGTAAAAATGTTGTCCTATCTTTATAACCAAACAAAATATCATTCTATTTTTATACTCTATTTTCCAGATATCATCTTAATTGTAAATGGATATGCAAAAGAAATCGTTTGTTCTAAAAATAAATAAATAAAAGCTTAGAGACTGGAATTCACAAATTTTGCTCTAAATTTATATACTACAATTATGATATGTACCCTCTTTACTGGACACCCAATGGAGGTATTTTCATGCGATTACAGTCATAAAGTATAAGTTAGAGTGTATTGAGCTGTATAGAAAGGAATATGGCTGAAACACGGAAGAATAAAACATCAAACTTTCATCTAATGGTTTCGATACTGGGTTCGTATCGAACAAAATGGACAGATGCATTAAGCACTTGGGTAATAATAAGTGTGTGGACCCTGAGCGAAAATATAATTAGTTGCTAAAGTATTGGCAGGACAATCCAAGTCAGTTGCTGTTTCTGCAGAGTTATAAATAATGAGATACTATATACCTGGGTTCATAAATAATACAAAGAAATTAGGACACAATGGTCTTGTGAATAAAAGAAAGGTCTGAAGTAAGAACCCTGTTATGAAAAAACAATTAAGCCCAAAGCCTTTAACAGGATCAGACGATGAAGTTAATCCCAGACTGGAAGAAATTATGACGATAAGCGGAGATTGAAGTAGTAAAAAAGGATCGCCTTGGGGCAAGAAAGATGGGCTGCCGCAACTCAGGCGAAAAAGCAGCAATCATCAAAGCGCTCAGAGAAGAAGGGATACCAATTAAAGCGCCTACTAAAGGTTTAAATATGCCTAAATCAACACTACTACGGTCGAGCTAAAGTTGATGCTGTAGACTTAAATATTAAGCTCACTGAAGAAATCAAGAAAATGTTGGCCAACATAAAAATTGAGATATGAATTATTGAGGAAAAGGTGTATAGAGCTCTTAAGACGTGGAAATTCTAATAATCATAAAGGTACAACATCATTACATTCACTTGGATTGCACGGGCAAAAGACCTAAAGAAAGTATCACTCATTCAAGGTGAAAGTAGGTGAAGTAACACCAAAACACTGTAGATAGAGACTTTACAGCAACAGCACCGCCGGAGATGGTTAACTGATGTATCTCAGTTTAACTTTTCATGGAAAGTGTTTTTCTCCGATGGTGAAGTATGTACACAAATGAAATTATTTCATATGATTTTATCGATGGAATTCCAAACCTAAATCAATCAAAGAATGCTAGAGATGGTTAAGGTTCAAATCCTTACAGGATTAATATTTCATTCAGATCAAGGATATAATATCAACATAACTACTATCGTCGAACTAAAAAACGATTATCAGTCAATGTCTCTGAACGTGGCAATTGCATAGATAAGGTACGTTATGGAAACATTCTTTGAACGTCTAAAGAATGAAATGTACTAGCTACAAAGAAAAATATGAATCATTTGAGAGAGCTTTTAAAGCACTAGATGAATACATAGTTATTACAACAATGAAAGATACAAAAGGAAAAACAAATGGATGCCTACCAATGTACAAGGATAGCGCATCATATTATTCACCAGTTCCTCAACATGTGTCCAAGTTTGGTGCATCAGAATTTGACAGAGGAGATGTAATGCTTAAAGCTTTAAACTAATTTTGATTGCTTTTCATCGCCTTTCGATATTCATCAAAAAAGGAGCAAAAGCAGGGATAGAACCAGTAGAGACATGTGCAGCGTCACCAGATCGGTCTCCTTTTATAAGCAAGGATGAGTCATCAATCCTGAAATTTTAGATTTACAGCATTATGACACCAACTAAAAGCAAATCCAAAGCAAATGTGTGGTCACAATCTCATGGCCAACGGCTGCTTGTCATGATGGTTGATAAGATAAACCAACGAATTAACCAGCAGCAGTAATGCTTGAAGAAATGAAAAACTGGTGAGATGCGGAAAATCATAGGTTCAAAAACTGGGTGACAATTGCAAGGAAATCCTTACGCTGACACCTAAAAGAGCAAAATACTGCTTGATTCGACATTTATCTGGCAGCAGCAACGCAACAAACATGGCTGGCGGCAATGATAAAAATTGAGTTGTTACCGTGAAATATGGAAGCAAAATACCAAGAATAAAGTATAACTAATTGAAAAAGCATAATATTTAAAAGTTTTTCTGATACAATGGGGTTTGCGCATGAACTGAAATATAAATGAGAACAAAGAGGAGATTCTCATCGTCACCACATACCGCGAGAATGGGAGGTGGTGCTGTCTTAGTCGTTAAATCATTCAGCATAGTTTAATTTTCTGTCTTACTGCTTCTTCTTGTTCTTGCCTAATTTGTTTAAAAATCAGAAAAATTCGCAAATCGGGTCGTGAAACAAAAACATAGTTAGCAATCAATTCATGACTTCCAAAACTAAAAGGTGGTGCACCAAAAAAAAAAAATCCATAATTTCACACTCTGAGATTTACAAATAGTAATAAGATTCATATAAAAGCTAATCTCACAATTCTTATGACTCAATAACTCGCTATCATAATGATTCAGCAAATAGGTGAAGAATTTCTAAAAACATAGTGACCAATCAAATAGGAGACTAAAGTGATGTGAGGAAAAGCAAATGGGTCAAATAAAGGATAGACCAATGCAAATAGTCCAAACACTCTAAAAGCGCAAAATACTGTTTATGGGTTGAAGAATCAGGCGGTAGCAAAACAGCAAACATCGCCAATCTACGTGATAAAAAGGTAATTCAGAAATTGATGACGAGGTCACAATATACCAGCCATAAAGCATTAAAATTTACATAAACCTTATGCAACACCAAAAAGGTTCTGATAGCGCCTATTTTCCCATGATGTTACCACAACCTATACATGACACATAAATGATTCTAAAACATCATTCCATACCAAAATGAGTTAATTGAGGCCTCAGGCATGACTTGTAAAAAATTCTTGTAGATTCATCTCTACTCATCCATCCTATTGCACTTAATTCTTTATTAACACTTAGCTTTCTTGTTGTAGCGATAATACCTAACTGCAAAGAGAGTATTATTTAACTTCTTTTTTCTATGGCATCTCTTGGTAAATACATATAAGGTAAAGCAGTTCAACTGCAAATATTTCGTCCATAAGTTCATTACTTGCAGTTCTTAATTGCTCCGTTGAAATGTGATTGTTTGTAAAAGCAAGATGAATCATGACGAATCAACTCCTCAGAAAAGTTTCCTAAAATAGCCCTTTCTAAATCGGACTGTTTTACGATAATGGATAAATTGGCAATGCTTTCCAATATCCTTACAGTGCATGTGTTGTTACTAATTCTTCGGCTGGTAGGCTTGCTGCAAATCCGTACCTGATTGAATATAACCCCGAAATATCATCTAAACCAATTGGTTAACATTTTAGACAAAATCACTCATCTTGGGGATCCGATTTGGTCATTGGCATCACGCCACGAAGGAGGGGCAAGATACTGTACTTTATTGTTATCCGTCATTCTCCAATTCTCACTAAAACTAGCTTCAGTTCATAAGTACTTCCCTTTATCGTAATTGGTCCGTTGGTTTGAGTGCTTCTTTAACACAGCTTTTTACTAAGTCAGAAAATTAGTCTTTTCAGCATTTTTACAAATATTAGGCTTTCAGGCGGGAAAATTTCCTTAGCATAGGCAAAATAGGCAACCATGCACTCTCCATAAGGAAAATTCTGAGAAATTTCTGGTTTGAGCTGGTTATCATGGCACGCTGTGCATTTGTTTAGATCCTTTAATTCTTTCATATCAGCAAAACTGCCAGTTTCCGACCTTTTTCATTAAACGGAGATCGTTGAAAATGTCTAAAATCAATCACTTGCTGTGGTTGGATTGGCGTGTAAACATCTGTGAAAGGATATCACTTTCATTTCCTTTCTTCACTCAGTGCCGATTTACGTGTTAATTCAAGCGTTGCAAATACTTTTGGATCTTATCTTGTATTTACTCCTTCTTTCCAATGCCACACCAGCTGCAATCATGGCATTTTATTTGCATTGTATTCCAGTTACGGAGGTCAATGGCGTTATCCTAAAAATTGGGTTCCAAAGTCAAACTATCTTTTCGTTCTTCTAATTTCGTTAGGAAAATGTCTTCGTCTGGACAAAACGGACTACATTAGCTGGCTCGGTGAAAATCGTAATAATCTTGTCCATGGAACAACCAAAAGGCCCCGTCTTTCCTTCACCGTCGACAATTTGCATTTTCCTTTGCAATTCTGGCAAGAATTCTAAATGCCTTCGCTAATCAGCGTCACAATACCTACTTTTAGCTGCGCAATTGTGGACAGAAGTGAATATCCCCATGTGATCTTGTCCCATTTCAAACGGTTTTCGTATCATGAAAAAATATATGGGGTGTGGTGGTTTCCTTGCTATAAGTCTTGTAAGTTGTTAACAGGTGAGCCAAGCATATCTTTGGTCGTCATCTTACCATTAGAACCCGTAACTACCAAAAGACATCTACCTTCATTTTCAGATAATACTGTGCCAAACCTTTGCAACACTGTAATACATCATCAACTAAAATATAGAGATAGTCGTCCAGATTCTTTTCTGACAAAGTTGCCACGCTGTTTTCCGTCTGTCATAATAAAGTCATGCCGTCGTGCTCGCCTTTAAAGAAGCCAAAATAAGTCTCCTTGCTAATCAAATCTGGCTGTCAAATTCTACATTTCTAAATGCAGAATCACAGGAAATTGATGAACATCATGCAACTTTCAATACAGAAACTTCCTTCATGACGTTAATTGCATTTTCTCACTATGTGTCTTAAATTTCTCTAACTCTCTCATTATGCCACAAGAATATCTTTTACACACTGCAAGAACATACTAAAACTAATAGAAAAAAAAAGACATTCAGCTCTTTCAATCTTGTCTTAACAAATGCTCTTCATGTTTGTAAATGTTTAACGCTTCAAGAGAACTAATTTCTCATCAAATCTGTAAAGAAATGCCATATTTTCCCAAAGCAGCGGATGTCGACCATTGAGTAAACCTGGCATCATGTTTAACTCATTAGAAGATCTCGCTTGTATCAGTATAAAATCATGACGGCTGACCAACGCCGCCAATCGCTCGAAGGCTTTTCGGCATGTTGACGCATGATGAAAATCATCATCAAACAATTTTGCAGGAATAGACATGATTTTTGTTGTCAATGTATTTAACTTCGCGTAATCATAGAAAGCAACATCTTTCACTACCTCACCCTGAAGTAGCTGCTGGGCTAGCGATTTAAATAATAACTTCAATTTCGCGCAGTGACTGCCGCCAATCAAGACACGGCTATCATATTTGAAAGCAATTCAAAAACAGAGACATAATTCATCTTGATTTTCCAGACTTAAATGCCGACACTAGAGCATATTTGGTTTTACAGCAAAACACAGATCAATTGGTGCCTCTATTTCTTGCAATCTTTCGTCTATATTTTCCTTCAATCACTGCTACATAGGAACTTGCGGAATGCTTGGCAAGAAGCTATACCTCGTTTTGTCATTGATTTTGTCCATAGCCACACTAGAAAGAAAGGATATTTACCCAGCCCCACATGAGCATTTCCAACACTTAAGAAATCATGGATGATTCCATCTTCTCCGTGGACCATGAAGAACAGGAACTTGCTGCCCCTTCTTCGTAAATATCACTTGGTTTAATTTTTGACTCAACAATACTATGTTTGTATTAATTTTTCTATTGTCAGCAGGTTTTGCGTGAAAATTCTGCGTCTTGATAAAGTCACCCGCTTGTGTGATAAAATAAGTCTTCACAAAGAATTTATCATAGTCAATCGCACGCATGACACTCTCCGCTGATAAGACAGAGACCTTTCGTTCAACTTTACGACCACCGTAAAGGAGAAATAATTTGTTCTTTGCCGTTTTCCTGCCTAATCTTATCTTAAAAAGAAATCTACAAATTTAATCCTTTGGTATATCGCCTTTTTAGTTGTTTTTGAATGAAAAACTTCATTTTCTTTTGAGGAAAAGCTCTATTTTCTTTACCATAATGCTGATTCCTCAATAGCCGAGAAGAAGCGTCACTTCGTCTGCGTATTTCAATATCGGGCCAACTGCTAATCACGGAAGCCGAGCGCATAACCTTGATATAATGGCACAACACCCGCGAGATAATACATGGAAGTCGCTTCACCATCTGCTGTGCGTTGGTTGCCACAGTACCTCTGTTACCTCACTGTCCATCAACCGCGTAATGAGACTTTCTTTTCAGATTTGATGTCAGTCTGGTCCAATACCATCTCATAGGTAGGAAATCAGTCCTGCAAAACATGGTGCAGGCTGCTCATGATATTCTTTGAAATATTTTCCATAGCTTGAAACATCTCGGCTGTCTTCTACAACCAAAAATAGTGAGATTGATCGTGTCCTCATCGGTGCCGGAATAGTCGCGGATCATCATCCGTTAGATTACCACAAATAGAACAATAGGTCGGCTCACGTTTTGCTGCAAAGCAAATTTTTAGCAAATTCATTGACATCATCATCACTCATACCAATCGGTATCAAAACGCCAAACGCGTTGCTGTTTTATGCTTTCTCAATTCCTGTAGCATTTGAAAGCTATCAATCAATTTTGCAGTCGTGTGGATAAAGCATAGTATCCTTTTCTAATTCATTGGATATGTTGTTGATACAAGTTAATAATATCACGAGTTATACTTATGGCTAACGCTGACGATAAAGTTTGTATTGTGTGGGAACACAACTGCCACTGCGCAAATCTGCAGCTGTTACATTGGCGCACAGGCAACCAGCATTTCGTATTAATGGCTTTCTTTCCACCTGCAAAGGTTTCTTGCTGCCCTGTTTTGCGCTAATCGGCACTGCTTCACCTTGTGACAAAAGTGCACGCCCTGTGGTAAAATCCGCTTGTACCATAGAACTACCTGATAAAAACCTTGTCCGAATCAAATCCATATTCTCTCTTTGAAAGATCAACTTTATTCAGCTCTTTGGTTGACTTGGATTCAATCAATCAGCTTTCCAAGACCGCCCGTCTCATTATTGTCTACAAATTCCTTTCTACTAAGTGCGTGCAATACGAGTACCGCCATTGGCTACCGTTGCAGCATATTGCGCCAACTGCATTGGAGAGAAGTTATGGAAACTGCCCAAAAGAAAGCATTGGTTATGGATCAAACGCATATTTCTTGTGGTATGTAGCCTTCTGATTCACTTGGCAAATCAATTTCCTGTAGATGCTCCCAGCCATATTGAGCAAAAGCTTTACGCAATTTTGTCCTGAGAGAGTCCAAATTCGTCAAATCAGTCGCCATATTGGGCGTATAAGGCGTTCCCATCATATTTAAAAAGCCAGCTGAACCATATAGTCTGAATGAATATTCTGAGTGCCTCTAGCCGGTAATTAAGGTTCATATTGCTGTGAGCGCGATATTGTGTGTTCAAGTGATGGCGACCTCCAGTGGTTGATCCGTCATGACTTGATTTCCTGTGATGGCTCCCAGATCTCGCGTTCAACTGTTAGCAGCTATCCCTTTCACTACAGAACCTGCACAAAGTTGTTCATAATCGTTCCAAGAGAGTCTGTTGTTAGTTCTCCTGTATTGGTATCGTGCTTCGATTCCATGCCATGGCTAAAATAGCACCCGTTTTAGGATTCATACTGCAAACAGCAGCAGTCGCCTTCAGAAACATACGTATTTCACTCGCTCAAGCATCCGCACTAAAATACTTTCTCAAAATGTCTTCTGCACCGTTCTGAAAAGCTAAATCTGTTGTTAATTTTAGATTATTCCTTACTACCATTGGAAAATAGTTTCACGCTTTCACATATTTCCATTTTTATCAAGATTGACTTTCTTTGACTGCGTTTTCCTTGATGTGTAGACTCATGTGCTTTCCAAATAATCCCGTCCCACACGACCATTACACGTAGCCTCAAATAAAGCATTCACTTCTTCTGCGGGTAGCCCTGCCTTTTCACTGAGCGCTTCGCTGATAGAAACCAAAGAAGTAATATCGCTTTCCTGTCAGCGTGGTAATACTGATGCCAGACAGTTCTTTTCGGAGGCTAGAGCGATTTGTCGCAATCTGATCAGCTGATCAAATTATCGGCCACGAGATATTTCCCGTTTCAAAACTAAATAACATCCATCTGACCAAACAAAATAAATAGCTTTTTATCTTCATCTGAGTAGTTTTAACACCGCTACAGTCAACATTAACTTAACGGCATTATTATAAATCTGAGACTCTGCCAAACGATTTTCCATCGCACCATATTTTTACTAGTGCAGCTGATTAACGAGCCTTCTTATAAACCCTCGCAAGGTCTCGCCAAATAATAATCTCACTTTGTTGACGCTCGAAGTAACATACTGCGCTGGAAGACCAATGGAAAAGCACTGAGCACCTTTCTGCATCTCTGCAGCGTCGTTTTGCTGCGCGTGATGAACTGTCAACTTGCTGTCTCTCTCAACCGAGGTTTCCCACTGCATCATAAATCTGACCCCGAACCGAACTGGTTGTCACTTTTATGCCTACGGCTGTCGCTAATGTATAAAATCTCTATGGACAACCCGGCATATAGCTCCAAACGCACAATTAAACCTCATAAACAGTAAATCACAATTCCAAATAATAAATTCAAGCGTCCGTGGGATTGAATGGCTATTAAATGTTCTCAGAACAGGTACTCTCATTCTAGTCAAAATGTTATCTTTTTATTGTACCATAACCAAATCCTAAATGAAGTCGTGGAAAAATGGAAAACATTGATAAAACACAGCTAGATGAAAAGCTCGCATATATTAAAAAAGCTTTGCTTGCGCAGAGCTCTAATATTATATTGGGACTTATTTCTCCAAGATAGTATTCTTTTCACTAGATTCAATTTTTCATCAAATTCAAATACATGGTGGGAAGTTAGAATTTGCACATTCATGATTTCGTCATCTGACAATTTTTGATGTGTTTTCATAAGGGCACGGATGAGAGTACCATGTGCACCTACGAATACATTTTTTACCGTCTTTCAAAGCTGGAGTGATTTATCTTCCCAGAATGGAAGAGCGCGTTCCAAGGTTACTGCAAGTTTTCTGCATCTGGAATAGCAGAGTCATCAAGATTTGCATAACGATTATCAGTGTGGCAATATTGATCATCTTTGCCATAGCTGGTGGTACATCATCATAAGAACGGCGCCAAATATGAACTTGTTCTCACCCCATTTTTCAGCTGCTTCAGCTTTGTTTTGACCTGTCAAACCTCCATAGTGACGTTCATTCAAAGCGCTATGACTTTTCAACTGGTACCCAAAGTTGATCCCTGCGCTCAAGAGGCAGATTTGTTGTTTTGATAGCGTGTCAAAAGATGTGGCTTTTGGTCAAACTCAATACCAGCTGCTTTAATCAATTTACCAGCATCAGCAGCTTTTTGCGTTCCCTTTTTCAGACAAATCAACATCAGCCCAACCTGTGCAAAGAGGCTTTGCTTTGTTCCATTCAGACTCACCGTGTCGAGCAAAACTAATTTGCCCATTAGAAATTCTCCTTTGATTTTTGAAAACTGTCTCACAGTCACTACTATATTTTACTAAAAATTTTCTCATCCAGTATCAATGGGAGAATATTTGATTTTTCGATAATTTACTTATTCTGCGCAATGTACATCAATTCCTTAACTATTTTTCGAGCACTCAGGGACAAATTCGTGCACATCAAAACTTTCGTGTCTTGTAATTTTATAACCTGTTTGTTCTTCAGCTTCACGCTTCAAATCAGGAATATCTACATCTTCAAAGTCTGCAATTCGACCACATTTTTCACAGACAACATTCAGATGTTCATGCCCCATAAAAATCAAAATAGGTTGTCTTTATCATGGCTAATCTTTGATTTCTTCTAAGCCCTCTTCCACCAAAACTTTGAGATTGTTATAAACCGTTGCTAGACCATCTGTGGAAAATTAGGCAGCAATCAGAATAAAATTTTCTAGCACTTTGGGTGCTCAGTGTGTCCGAATCATATAGCAATGACTGCCTTTCGAGTTTCTGACGTACCACCTTTGGCTTTAATCGTTGAATAATATTTTCACAATCACTTTGGTCTGTGATTTCTAAATAAGGATGTAAAATTCATTTTCCACTACTCACTCATGCATTTTTTCCTTTTATTATATCACGAAAATATGAAATGCGTATTTAGAAATGATTGTGACATAAACAATGATAAACTTCTACATCATTTTTACCCCTTTTATTTCCCTGAACACGAAAAAGCCTGTTGTACAACGAATAAATGTTGATATGTACCTCTTTACTGGACACCCAGTAAGGAAGGTATTTGTCATGCGTTACAGTCATGAGTATAAGTTAGAGTGTATTGAGCTATAGAAAAGGAATATGGCCTGAAACACCAGAAGGAATAAAACATCAAACTTTCATCTAATGGTCTCGATACGGTTCGTATCGAAGAACAAATGGACCAGATGCATTCAAAGCACTTAGGTAATAACAAAGTGTGGACCCTGAAGGAAATATGAATTAGTTGCTAAAGTATTAGCAGGACAATCCAACAAGTCAGTTGCTGTTTCTGCAGGTATAAATAGAATGCCATATACCTGGGTTCGCAAATACAAAAGAATTAGGTTAATGGTCTTGTGAATAAAAAGAAAGTCGCAAGAGTAAGAACCCCTGTTATGAAAAAGAAAACTGATAGTCAAGCCTTTAACCGAATCAGAACGTGAAGAGTTAATCAGACTAAGAGAAGAAATTGCGGATGAAAGCGAATTGAGAGTAATAGGATCGCCTTGAGGCAGAAAGATGGGCTGCCAACTCAGCAGAAAAAGCAGCAATCATCAAAGCGCCTAGAGGAAAGAAGGATACCAATTAAAGCACTCTACTAAAAGGTTTAATATGCCTAAATCAACTTACTACTACGAAATCAGTAAAGTTGATACTGTAGACTCTAGAAATATTAAGCTCACTGAAGAAATCAAGAAAATATTTAGCCAGCATAAAAGGTAGATATGGTGTGAGAAGAGTGTAGAGAGACTCTTTAAGACGTGGAAATTCTGTCAATCATAAAAGAGTACAACGTATCATGCATTCACTTGGATTGTAAGGCAAAAGACCTAAAGAAAAGCATCACTCATTCAAGGGTGAAAGTGGAAAAAGTAGCACCAAACATAATAGATAGAGACTTTACAGCACCAGCACTATCTGAAGTGGACAACTGATGTATCTCAGTTTAACTTTCATGGGGGAAAAGGGCTACCTTTCTCCGATAATTGATATGTACACAAATGAAGTTATTTCACTATGATTTGTCGATGAGTCCAAACCTAAATCAAACCCGAAAGAAATGCTGAGATGGCGTTTAAAAGTTCAAAATCACTTACAGGATTAATATTTCATCTCAGATCAGGGATGGCAATATCAACATAACTACTATCGTCAGGAACTACAGGGAATTATCCAATCAATGTCTAGACGTGGCAATTGCTAGATATGCAGCATTATGGACATTCTTTGGACGTCTAAAGAATAAATGTATACAGCTATCGAGAAAGAATATGAATCATTTGAGAGCTTTTTCAAAAGCACTAGATGACATACAGTTATTACAACAATGAAAGAATACAAGGAAAACAAAATGGATGCCACCTGCAGTATCAGGATAGCATCCATAGATTCCACTTAGTTATAACATGTGTCCAGGATTCTGGGTACATATCAGGTTGATACAACAGGCTAACTCTCAATTATTTTACAGCGTCTTTAAGAGCTTTACCTGCTTTAAAATGCTGGCACTTTGTAGCTGCCATTGCGACTTTCTGCACCAGTTGTGGGTCGGTGGCCTTAGCGAGCTGCACGTTCACGAACTTCAAAGTCACACAAACCAATCAATTCGAATCCTTTTCACCAGCTGCAAGGTATTCAGTCATCTGGCTGCAAATACCGCATCAACCGCTGCCGCGAATCTTTCTTAGTCAATCTGCAGCTTCTGCCACTTTTATGCAATCAAACGTTTGTTGACTATCTACAAATCCTCCAAAATATTATGTAGACTAGTAGCTCACTAACTCTAACAAGTATTATCATATCTAAAAATGCTATTAGGTCGCCGCCAAAACGAACTTTTTCAATTTTTCCATATCAAACTTATTCATAGGAACGAGGACGCTTCGCGCTTACTTTCACCGTGAGGGTGTTTGAATATTGTGAACTCGTCTCCAAAAGAGAAACGTTTTCCACACACGCTGCAAAATCTGTTTCATTTTCGTTTCGCTAACTTTGGCAGTTCCTGTATACGAAATTCCAATCTCTGCCACTTTTTATCTTTTAAGCTTTCAGCTAAATCATTAACCCATTTTGAAAGTTTTTACACCACGCTCCCTTTACAATTGGTCGTGCATCATGGTTTTCATCATTTGCATAACCACTGGATATTCAGAAGTTGAGTCATGGCGCTGTTACACGACCGATACGACCACCTTTTACAAAGATTTTCATGGGTGGAAACCTGATATACAATTCTTGGTTCTTTTCGCGTACTTCTTCAATTCTTACAAATAGCATCAAAGTCTGTGCACCTTCTTTGGTTAGTTTTGCAGCTTCAACCACCTGAAACTCTCAAAAGCTTGGTCCCTGTAAAAGAGCTATCAATCACTGTTACGATCTATACATTTCGCCAAGGTTGCTGCCTTTGTCGTGCAGTCGCTTCGACTCGCTCCAGAGATAGCGCATGGGACATATGAACTGGAAATGATTTATCAGCATGTTCAACGCTAATCGCAAAACCTCTGCAAAGACGCCGACGGGCGGTTGACTTGTTTTGGAAGAGCATTTACTGGACTGCATCAAGCGAAGAAATTCTCCTCTTTTCCAGATCAGCATCGGGACAAACAACACCATCCACCATTACAGACAAAGGGACGATTGTAATCTCTAAATCATCACTGCGGTTCAACTGTACTAGATGAACTCCGTTATAATTTTGATGTCATGTTTTTCCTACTTTATAAATTTTATCTATTTACTTTATTATATATCAGGAATCACTTTTGTGGAATACTTCTGAATAGCATATGTAAAACGATGTGTATAGCTCTTTTATTGTTCCTCAATAGACAGAATTCACATTTTCAGAAAATAATCGACACTCTAATCGTGTTAGCCTCAGTGGATGTATCTCCTATTGCCGCCGCTGCTTGAGAAGGATAAAATGAAACAGACGATGTGTACTTTGTGAAATTCGTGTCTTGCTCTTTGTTATGATTTCAATCTAGCTGGTCTCGTCACTTTTCGTGGTGGCAGCTGCTACATGGAGATAAGCAGACTGAGCTACTGTTTTAGGAGTCATTGCTTGCTAGCGACAGTCAAGTGTCTCCTTAGCAGGCTTCAGCATGAGCATGCTGGCGTCTATGCAGACTGTTACACAAAATCATTTTGCTGCTCCTAGTACAGTTGAACGGTTTGAGGCCAGAAATGGTATGTTGTTTAGTTTATTTTTCTTTCCGTCAGCCAGATTAGCGGCAAAAATGCTATTTGCTTGTATTCGCTACAGTTTTTACGATTATTTTGTCAGATTTGATCTGAAAATTCTCATTTAAAGAAACATGGTTGTTACCGCTTGTGTCGGAATTATTTATAGTGGGGTACTAGTGCAGCCGGAGAAATCATCAGTTTATCGCTTTTGATCTTGTCCAAAGCATGTACTTCATGGACACAAGGCTCTTTTTCCATGATTCAGAAACATCAATATGAATGGCGGCTGGGTTTGATTATCTTGATTGGCAGTATGGAAGCTTATCAGCCGACATAGCTTACTATTGTGGAATCTAGGGAAGACGCCATGTCATAATTCAGGCATTTCCTTTTACCTTAGGTGGAGGAACACGTTGTTTCTCATTGCATTGACGACAAGTGCGACGATGATTACGAACCTGTGCTCTTCCATTTATCGAGCCATTGTTCCAAACACTCATCTCGTACATTTTCATGCGACCATATGCTACGCATTAAGGGACTGACCGCATTAACTGGTTCCCGCCTCTATCTTTGATCTGTGATATTGTAGCTCGTTCTAGTCTATTCGCCCTTACGAAGTCTCCTGTCAGCTTCGATTTTAGGAATTTTGGGTAGTTTGTGTTCGTGTATCTTTTGTGGCGAGGTCTGCTCACGAGATAAACATGAAGAGTCAAAGAGACTATACATTTCATTGCTTTCTGTTGCTAGCTTGAGCGGCTTCTGTTATATCTCATGCCATACGGAATATCCTCTTTAACAGGTCTGACTATGAAATTGCAGCTCGCAAAAAGTTACTAGCTTCACCCCAGGTCGCCATAGCTGGAGGTCTTGCATACACCAGCTTTCAGCCAATCACAGAGAATCAGTTTTAAACACCAAGCATTCTTTTGGCTGGAATCTCTCATGTCTTTATGCAGACGATTTATCTTTTCAGCTAGCAAATTCACGGCAATACTGGCTCATCCTTTTTGCTTGGAGTTTTCTATCTTAGTTCCTACTCATACAGTGTGGCTTTTTCTGCCTGCAACCTGCATTAGCTACTCCAGCAAGGATTTGTATTTATTTTATTGATTTGCATGGCACTAGGACGCTCTTTAGAAGCGCCAGCACATTTCTTGCAGGCGCTCACGGATCCTAGTCGAATATGATAAACCGCAAACAAAACTATTTCTTCCCTTTCTTCAACGAATAAACTATGGATATTCTACTCTGTCGCTGCAATCATCATTGACCTAGCAGGCTGTCGCTAAAGAAGAACGCTATTTTGAATGTTTTTATTTGGCTAAAAAGACAGCGACTATTTTAGGTGTAGAAGTGAAAAGAGCAGACACCATGGGCAATTGTTTTGCTGACTTCAACGACAACTGCTCTCTCGTTGGACCTATGATGTTCTTTCGGCTTTATGATGTCTGACTGAGGCTTGATCTGTTAATCAAAGAATATCAACACAAAATGGTGTTCTCACAGCACTCACTCGGTTTTCTCTCTAACTACTGGACAAATGCTGGTAGAGCGCGTCTCTTCAGCTCCAAACTCAATATCAGCATGGTCATTGAGCTTAGTCGGAGTGGTTATTCTCTCTATCTTTTCAGCTAAGGAGGCGAAACACTAGTAATGCACCATTATGTTGGCAAATCATTTGGCGTGCAGCCAATGGAAAGATATTCAACTGCATATTTCACCGCACAAATTTCTACCGGCCTTTTTATCGGTCCAATGGTGTTGGAAAATCAACGCTGCTTTCCATTATGAGCTGTCTGCTCAAGATCGTGGTCTCGGCATCAGTGAAAAGAAATTGAAGCGGAACTCCAAAAGAGCTCTCGCCAAAGAATTCAACCATTTGTAAATCAAAACTCAATCACCAATCTAAATTAACGGTTGAAGAATTGGTTTTCTTTCGGTCGCTTTCCTTATAGCTCTGGATTTGCTTTTGACATAAAGTAGATTTCCAAAAAGTAGAGCAAGTATTGGAATATCTGGACATTCTTGATTTAAGAAACCGTTTTATTGATACCTCTCTCGAGGTCAATTGCAGCGCGTTTTTATCCCGCTAGTGGTGCTCACTCAAGACACTGATTTTATCCCTTTGACGAGCCACTCAAACAATCTAGATATTAAGCAAAGTATTTCTATGATGAAAATCTTGCGTTCTCTCGTTGATGACTTTAGGAAAAACGATTATCATTGTCATTTCATGATATCAATATTGCCAGTCAGTATGTTGATGAAATTGTCGCTTTTAAAGACGGAAAAAGTCTTTTATCAAGGCACAACAATCAGGTCATGAGAAAAGAATTTTAGATCCATTGTATGAAATGACATATACCCTTGGGGAAATCAATGGTAAAAGTTTGTATTTATCTATAATATTAATTTTGGAGGAATTCAATGAAAACAGAATACGAAAAACACTACTTATCTTCTCTCACAGCTATTGCGGTTGTCCTACTCACGCTTGCGGAGCCAATAAACAGTCCAATCCAAAACGACAAATTCTTCATCTTGCTTTCTAGTGAAGTCACTGTCAAAACAGCAAAATGGAAATGTGAAAGTTCCTACCAACCCTATTGTAACACTGGATTTAGGTGCAGCTGATACTATCGTGCTTTAGGTAAAGAAAGCGCATTGTCGGTATGCCAAAAGAAAAACTTACCTGCTTACTTATTTACCAGTAGTATTAAAAATGCAGGTAGCATGAAAGAACTGGATCTGGAAGCTATGCAGCTTTAAAAACCAGACTTGATTACTGCTTTCTGGTCGTACAGCTCAATATGTCAAGAAACTCAAAGGAAATTGCCCTACTGTGTTATTCCAAACAGACAACAAAGACTACTGAGTTCTAGCAAGAAAAACATCCTTTTCTTTAGCAAGTATCTTTGGGGAAGACGGAACAGCTAAAAGTGAATTAGCTAAATTAGATAAGGAAATTCAAACCGTTGTTGCTGCTAATGAAAATCAAATAAAAATGTTTTGACGATGATGTTAAATGAAGGCAATGTCTGCTTTCGAGCTAAACTCATGTCTGCTTTCCTTTTACACACTTTTGAAATTCAAACCAACAGATGCTAAAACTAAAGAATCAAGACATGGACAAGAAGTCAGCTTTTGAGTATCAAACAAATCAATCCAGACATTATCTTTTGTTCTGAACCGCACTCTTGCTATCAGTGGGGACAATTCGGGCCAATAAAGACTTACCGAATAAACTCACTGATCCAAGAAACAAATGGCTAAAACAAAACTATTGTAAACTTGACATCCGACCTCTGGTACCTCAAGCGAGCAGACTCGAATCCACAAAATTGATGATTGAAAAGATGTAAAAATGATAGATGAATATAAGAGCTGAGAAAACCTTTCAAATGAATTTTTCTCCAGCTCTTTTATCACTCCTCAACTTCTAATTATCCTCTCACCGCGAAACCATCATTTGTGATGAAATGATGTTCTAAAAATTCCTCATTTCCAAATAAAAACTCTGTGAGAACACCGCTCACTAGACAGCTCCGCCATCCATGCCAATTTTTGATCCTGCGTTTGCCAAAAGGCGACTTGTCCCCAGGCATCTCAGAAAAAGATAAAAAAGTCGAGTATGCCCAAATATAATTATTTTCCCTGTTTGATTGAGACCTTGATGAAAGGGCTCACGTATCCAAACCTTTTGATAATCGCTTGTTTCATGCCAATCTCTTTAAAGTTCAGTCAACTCCAGCGTGTACAAAAATATAGTTATCTGTTTCAACGAAAGGCATCTGACGAGATAAAATACACGAGGTCTGGCGCTTCTTCCGACACGCGCTTTGTGCTTCAACTCCATCAACAGGAGTATCTAGAGGTCGCCCCAAAATGGAATTGATTGTTGTGTCACCGCCATTGCGACGATAATGAGCATAGCCGCTCTCAGGATTGTCCAGCCGAAGTTAAAAACATGTATTCGTGATTCCGAAATACAAATCGCTCCTTGCTTGTCGACAAGACTTTTCACACACTCTAAAACCGCTCGGCTGTTCTCGCCGCGGTCAATCAAATCTCCCAAAAAGATGAGTTGACTTTCTCCATCCCATTTTTGAGTAATTCTTTTAGCATTTTGCTTTTTCCATGTACATCACCAATTACAAAATAATTTGTCATAATTACCTCCCTGATAACAACCCATTTAGCACAAGCCAAAGAGTATTTCATTTTTCAAGAGCTCTCTAGCCTGCGTGAGGGCTGCTAGAGTCACATTTTTCGCCCGCCAACATTTTTGGCAATTTCTTCGACACGCTCATCATTTGATAACAAGCGAACAGTTGAAACGGTCGAATGCTCATCAGATATTTTCTCAATGAAAAATTGATAATCTGCAATGGCAATCACTTGTGGTAGGTGCGAAATTGCGAGGACTTGTCCGTTCGAGGCAATTTTATGAATCTTTTTGACGTAAACTAGCTTTGATACGTCCCGATACACCTGTGTCTACTTCATCAAAGACAATGCTGGTTTTACCTTCCTTGCGAGAAAAAGCAGACTTGATTGCCTAGCATTAAACGAGGACAATTCACCACCTGAAGCAACCTTAACGAGCGGTTTGTAATCTTCACCGGATGGTCGAAATATAAAAATTCAACGTGTTCATTCCCATCGCGCTAAATTTTCCTTGATAAATTGAACTCGAAAATTCGCCTTTTTCCATATAGAGGTCTCTGCAGTTCTTGCTGAATCTCTGCTTCTAACTGCTGGGCTAATTCGTGCCGAGCCTGACTTTAAGACTGCTTGCTAGAGAAGCAAGTCTTTTTCCAGCTTTTTCAGCTCTTTGTTCAAATCATCTGATGAAAAGATTTTTCCCAGTAAGTGAGAGCATATTCTTTAGAAATCTGCTCAAAATAAGCTAAGACATCATCTACTTGACCGCCGTATTTGCGAGTAATACTATAGATTAAATCTAGGCGACTTTTCTACTTCTAAGAGACGGCCACCATCAAAAATCCAAGTCTTCTACAGAATATCCTCCAAACGCTTTTGTCACATCTTCCAACACATAGTAAGATTCAGAAAGGTTGGTCGCAATTTCTTTGTAAGTGGCGTCATAGTCTTCAATAGCTTCCATGTCATTCATGGCAGAACGAATATTCGCTAAACTAGAAAATTCTTCATCATCCAGCATGCGCATAGGCATTTGTCAAAGTGTCCGCAATCTGCTTTATGATTGAGTAACTTATCCGCTCTTGGTTTAAAGCTAAATCTTCGCTAGCTTTTTAAATTAGCTGCTTCAATCTCTGCAATTTGATATTCCAACATGTCAATCCGCGCTTTATTTTCTTCTTGATTCTTTTTGGATTGTTAAGACCTCGCTTACGCAACTGACGATACTGATCAAAAAGTCTGTTGATAATCAGCTTTGAGCTTGAAAAATGCGTCATCTCCAAACTCGTCCAACATGGCAATATGCAGCTGCGGTCGCATGAGTTCTTCTTGGTCGTGTTGACCGTGAATATCCACCAAATGCTGTCCAACGGCTCGCAAGACAGACAAATTAACCATTTGACCATTAATGCGACTGACACTACGCCCATTTTGAAAAATTTCGCTCGAATAATCAGCTCCTCTGTCATATCAAGCCCCTTGCTCAAAAAATTTCAACCAAAGCCTTACTCTGCTCAATTGCAAAAGCCCTTCAATCTCTGCTTTTGATGCACCGTGACGAATCACATCTGTTGTCGCGCGGCTTCCTAGCATCATGTTCTAGCATCAATAATAATAGACTTTCCAGCCCCTGTTTCACCTGTCAAAACGGTCATGCCTTTGCTCAAAATTGAGGGAAATCTCTTCAATAATTTGACAAAAATTTTTAATGGAAATTTCAAGTAACATAGGCTATCTACCAATTTCTGATTTGTTCCAATACCTGATGAGCCATTTCTTCACTACGGAAAATAAGGAGAATCGTGTCATCATCGGCTAAAATAATACTAAAATGTCATTAGAAATCTTCTACAATTTGTCGCTTCACAAAAAGCTGTGCTTCCAGGACAAGATTGAGATTGATCATATTTTCAAATAGCTCAAACTTTAAAATATTATTGTCCGCCAACTTCAAACTCGTGCTAGCTGATTTTCGGCAGTTCATAAATATAAGTGTTATTTTTCAGTGGGATTTTGACAATGCCCAATCTCTTTAATATCACGCGAGACAGTCGCTTGAGTAGCTGTAATTCCTGATTTCTTCCAGATATTCTACAATTGCTTCTTGTGTTCCAACTTTATAGTCCGACACAAAATGTCTAATTTTTCTAATCTTTCCTTTTTATTCATCTTTAAATTCCTCATGTGCTGTCTCTACGACCGTTGTAATCATTGCTTTTACTAGTTTTTCTAGGATGAGGATCCAAATAGGCTAAAATTCCACATTCCCATGCTCCACCTTGAATAGGGAGAAATCTAAACCTTGACGGAAAATCCTGCTTCAACCATAAAGTCCGTTACTTTTTCTAAAACTGCTTGATGCACTTTTTATCTTTCACAATCCCATTTTTGCCAATCTGCTTTCTTCCTGCTTCAAACTGAGGTTTGATAAGTGCAACGACTTTTCCATTTTCAGCCAAAATCTTATGCAGAGCTGGCAAAATGAGACCAAGCGAGATAAAACTGACATCAATGGAGGCAAAGCTAGGTGTCTCCTCAAAATCAGTTGCCTTGGCATAACGAAAATTAAACTGCTCCATGCTGATGACGCGTCTCATCTTGTCGGAGTTTCCATGCCAGTTGATTGGTGCCGACATCTACTGCGTAGACTTTCCCTTGCACCATTTTGCAGCACGACGTCCGTAAACCCACCCGTTGATGCCCCAATGTCCAACGTAATCTGATTTTCAACTGAAATCTCAAAAACCTGCAAAGCCTTTTTCTAATTTTTAAGCCACCAGCTACAACATATTTGAGCTTTTCGCCTTTGAGTTTCTAACTCAGTGGTCTCATCACTTTTCTCGCCAGGTTTATCAAACGCTCACCATCTCGCAACAGCAACGACTAAGCCCGCCATCACACCGCCTTGGCCTGTTCTCTTGTTTCAAAAAGCCCTGCTTATAAGCTAGAACATCTACTCTCTTTCGTCATTGAGTTTTTAAACTTTCTATTATCTTTCTGATAGCCGCGCCTGAAAAACAAGCTCTGCTTCTAATTCTGCAATAAATGTCTCTGTTTCCTCTATCTGTTTTTCAAAGAATCGCTTTGCTCCATCCAAACCCCAAAATGAGCTGGATAGGTGGCTTTCTCTGCTGCCACATCTTTCTGCGGTGTCTTCCCAAAGTCTTCAAAGTTCGCTGTGATATCTAAAAATATCATCTCGCACCTGAAAAGCTAAACCAAGTAATTGACCAATTTTTCTTAATTTTTCCTGCGTGGCGTGCCACTTCCGCAATCAAACCCACAGCAATAAAAGGATAGGTCAAGAGTTTACCAGTCTTATTGGCATGAATATTCTCGCAGCTCTGTAAACTGATGTCCTTTCCTTCGCCCCTGCATATCAGAGGACTTGACCTCCGACCATACCAAAAAAGTTCCAGCCGCTAACGACAATTCTGCAATCAATTTACCTTGATTTGACTAGGTAGTGCCGTTTCTGCTATCAAGGCATAAGAATCCAAAAGAGAGAATCTCCTGCCAAAATAGCCATTGCTTCGCCAAATTTCTTGTGGCTGGTCAAGCGACCACGACGATGACCATCATCGTCCATAGCTGGCAAATCATCATGAATCAAGCTGCTTGTATGAATCATTTCAGCGCTGCCTGCCTTGGAAATGTGCTTCTGTCAGTTCCAGTCCTAGACCTTCTAATAATTCTAAAAGTAAAAGAGGACGAATTCGCTTACCGCCTGCATTAACAGAATAGAGGATTGCTTCTATCAAATCAGCGGACACCACTTTTTGAGTATAAAATCCTTCGATAGTCTGTCCAATTCTAGCTAATTTTTCGTCTTGTTTCATTCCATTTCCGTTTCTGTGCCATCAGCCTGCATAACTTTTACCAGCGTTTTTCTGCCTGATCGTAGTGTTTTTGCAATTCTTTTTGAGAGCTGCATCCCCTTTGAAACTCAGAAATCGCTTCTTCCAAAGCCACATCTCCATTTTCTAACTTCTGTACGATAACTTCTAAGTCTGCTAAATTTTCTTCAAATTTCTTTTCTTTCGACATCTTTTACCTCAACTTCTATCTGACCATCTCGCATCAAAATGGTTAATTGATCTTTTTTATTGATTTTCTCAATAGATTCTAACACCTGTTCATCTTTTTTGACAATAGCATAACCCCGAGCCACAATTCGGCTAGTATCCAGCATGAGCAAAGCGTCAGACAGACGCTTGACTTCAGCCACTTTATGGTCATAAACAACTGCTATTGCTGCGCAGAAGCCGTTTCCAACTGAGCTACACGCTCTTGATAAATCTGAACCTGCCTTAAAGGAGCTAGAGCTTCCAAACGATGTTGTAAAAAGCCTTGCTCGCTGCACTTCCTCGTTATATATTCGCGAATTTTTGCTTGAGCCGTAAATTTAGTTGATCTAATTCTTTGCAGGTAGCTATCATACAGTCGTTCTGGTTGTCGAAAAATGACAGACTGACTCAGCTTAGCTAATCGCTCACGATTGTAAGTAAGACGATTCGATGTGCAGCTGCTAACCGATTTTGTTGCTGCTGCACAGTGTGCTAGGAGATCCAGCTTTGTTACAGGTGTTGCTAATTCAGCGAGCCGCAGTCGGCGTTGCAGCCCGTCTATCTGCAACAAAATCTGCCAAAGGTCGTATCTGTTTCATGCCCCACACTCGAAATGATCCGGAATGTGCGATTCAAAAATTGCACGGACAACCACTTCCTCATTAAACGCCCAGAGATCTTCAATTGAGCCACCACCTCGACCAATAATGAGCAAATCTAAATCATTTCGCTCATTAGCACGACGAATATTTTCTGCTACTTCAGTAGAAGCTCCTTCGCCTTGCACCTTCGTCGGATAAAGAATTATCTCAACTCCCGGAAAACGACGACTAACAGTTGTGATAATATCGCGAATCACTGCTCCACTAGGACTGGTCACTACTCCAATTTTCTTTGGAAATTGCGGTAAGCTTTGCTTAAAGCACTCCTCAAAAAGCCCTTCCTCGCCTAGCTTTTTCTTGAGCTGCTCAAACTGAATTGCCAAAACTCCGATACCGTCTGGCTCCGCTTTTTCAATGATAATAGAATAAGATCCACTTGGTTCATATAGTTGAACACGACCGATGACATTAATCTTCATACCCTCTTCCAAGTCAAAACCTAACTTCTTATAAACACCCACCCCAAATTGTTGCCTGAATGACTGCTTTTTCATCTTTGAGAGAAATATTGGTGATTAGGTCGCCTACGAAAATTAGAAACTTGCCCCGTCAGATAAACTCGTTCTAAATAGGATCTTTATCAAACTTTAATTTTAAAGTATTTGGTCCAAGGTTGACACGGATAAATACTCAGACATTCCTCTCCCTTTCATTTCCTGTGAATGCTTCTTTATTCATAATTTTTATTATACCAAACAATCTATAAAAATCATTTCCAGCCCTCAACGAAAAAGGAAAGACTAGTTTCCCATATCTTAAGCAGAGCCTCAGCCCAACAAACTCGCACAAAAATATACAAAAAGATAGATATGCACAGGATAGAAAAATAACTTCATACCTCGACTTTTTCACCGTTGTAAAAATACATTGGAATAACCATCAAAAACCATCATCCATTGCACAGACGTTGGATCTGTTAGATACACAAATAAAGAGACTGGTGTTAATACTCACCATTTGTGCTATGCAGTGTCTGCGGAAGATATAAAAGAAAAGACCAAGTAAACCATGACATCCCCTCCTTCAACCACGAGAATGTTTTGGAATGACCATGATAGCAATAATTTGAACCATCAGAGGTGATATTTTCTCACTGGCTAGATAACCTCGATAGAAACAAAGCCGGCAGAGCCAGAAGAATCGGTAAAAAGTAAAAGTCTAATCCTTTCCAGAATGAATAAAAGTTTCTTTCTTTCATACCTCAACCATCAAATCCCTAGCACAGATAGATATGCCCGCTAAGAAAAAGGCGCCAAAAGCATTATTCGCCAGCCCAACTTGACCATTAGTGAAAAATTGACTGACAATCATGTTTCCAATAATCATAAACCATGTCATAAAAGAGCAACCGTTTCAAATAAGCTTTTCGATTATGCGTATAATAAAAACTATCAGCTGCCAGAAACATAAAAGAGGAAAAACTACGCGTCCTAGCATTGTTAGCCACATCAGGGCAAAAAGCACAAACATTTCGTAGATATGATCTAAAAACACAAGTAAAAATAGCTAAAATTCTCAAGTTCGTTGCATTCGATATTTTCTTTAAAAGATTGTAACATCATAAATTCTCCATTTCTCAATAGCATAATCTTACTGAAAATTTCCCGTTCTTTTCCATTACATAAACTTACATTTTCAGAAAGAAAAGTGACATTTTTGTAAGGCAGAAAATAAGGTCAGATAAAACATCTCAACCTCATTAAATACAATGAATTTTCATAAGATAGTGAATATTGAAAAAGTTTATTCTCCCTTTTCAACTTGTACTAAACCTCATGAGCTAAATATTACTTTTTATAAATAGCTAATAAAAGTTAAACTTTCCAATTTTTTAAATGCTTTTTCAGGCTTTTTCATTATAACATATTTTTCTTTTTAGCTAGCTTCTTCATCCACTTAGGGATTTCTTTTGCTGATTTCCGTTGGCAAGACTACATAGTTTTCTTTGTTTTAACCTCTGCAATGGCTGAATGCAGATAGACTGCTGCTGCGCTACACGTTCCAGTAAAGAACTAGTCTTGAACTGCCTTGCAAAAACCCGCAATCATGCCTGCCAGAGTATCTCCCATGCCACCCGTTGCTTGATAAGGACCACCAATAGTCAGTTGAAAATGGTTTTCCATTTCCACTTTGAAAAATAGTCGTTCCGTAGCTTCTTTTGAACAACGATGGTTCCAGCAGGAAGGAATTAACAGCTTCTGGCTTTTTCAACCGTTTGCTCAGCTATCTTTAGTCCGCTCAACCGCTCCCATTCTTTTTGATGCGGGGTAAAAATTGTCTGTGCTTTTGGAAATGGCAGAGCTTCTTTGATAAAGAGGGAAATAGCTCCACCGTCCATGATGAAGACTTGATGTTCACTGACAAGTTTCACTACCAGCCGCAAAACGGCTTTTTCAAGTTTACTTTCAGCTAAACCTGATCCAATCAATACTACATCTGCTTTTTGGACTTGCTCGATCAATAGCTTTTTATCTTGTACATCAAAAGCCATTGCTTCTGGTAAATGAGCGTGGAGAGCTGCGATATTTTCCCTATCCGTCGCCACCGTCACTAGACCAGCTCCGCTATGAACTGCAGCTAAGGCTGCCATGATAATCGCTCCACCAAAAAGGATATGTCCGCCAATTAACAACAAGCGACCGTAATCCCCCTTGTGACTATGGAGTGCACGTGGCTGAACGACCTTTTTCAATAGTGTACAATTGACCACTTCCATTATTTTTCTCCTTTTGCATACTGCGATTCCCCTTGTCTACCTCTATTTTATATAAAGGAAAAAGACCTGTCTAGGACATTCTTGTCTCAGACCTCGTTTACTTTCTAGAATAAAAACTCAATACGCAATTGAGTGGCCTTTTATTACGCTGATGATATCAGCTTTTGCAAACCTACTCAACCTTGCAGGGTGGGGACATAAATTTGATTTCTTATGAAATACCATTTTTATACGTAATTTTCACGATTACACCTCTTTTCTGTGGGGGAGTTTATAGTATAATCATGGCTGTTGTCTGTCCCACTCCCGTGACATTCTTATTTTTCAAACTCGTTTACATCGCTCGATAGGTTTGCTCCATAGACATGGTAATGGTCATCGGACCAACCCCTCTTGGTACAGGAGTAATCGAGACTTGCGGTTTCAGATACTTCATCAAATTTTACATCACCAATCAATTTACCATTTTCATCACGATTCATACCGACATCAATCACGACCGCGCCTTCTTTGACAAAAATCTTTAGTCACAAAAATGTCCGCGACCAATAGCTACAACTAAAATATCAGCTTCTTTTGTAATCTCTGACAAGTGATGTGTCCGTGAATGCGTCAGAGTTACTGTTGCATTTTTAGCAAGTAAAAGCTGTGCCATGGGCTTTCCGACAATGTTACTCCGTCCAATGACAACAGCACGTTTACCTTCTAATTCTACACCGTACTCATGAAACATTTCCATAATTCCAGCAGGTGTGGAGGGAATCATGACAGGATGACCACTCCAAAGGCGTCCCATATTCATTGGGTGAAAGCCGTCCACATCTTTATCAGGGTCAATTGCTAACAACACTGCCTCTTCATCAATATGCTTTGGCAGTGGCAACTGAACTAAAATCCCGTGCCAAGCTGAATCTTGATTGTATTGGTCTATCAAAGCAAGCAATTCTTCTTGACTAGTTGTTTCTGGCAGACGCACCACTTCGCTTCGAAGTCCTGCAGCCAAAGCTGACCGTTCTTTATTTCTCACATAGATTTGACTAGCTGGGTTATTGCCGACCAAGATGACTACAAGTCCAGGAACTAAGCCTGTTTGATCTTTTAGTTTACGAACTTTCTCTGCTAATTGTGCTTGTAATTTTTCTGCCAAAGCTTTTCCGTCGATTATATTTGCCATATAACTCTCATTTCTATTTTCTTCATTCTATTATAGCAGAAATTCATTCATTTGCCCTATAGACTTTTTATAGAAAGTTATAGAGCGAAACCAACCTTGTCTTTCCACCTTTTTCTACTATTTTATGAAAATTTACACAAAAACAGAGGAACCAAAAACTTAAAATTATCTTAAACCTTAAAACTATTTTTAAGGTAACTGCTTTAACATAGAACACGGTACCAATTTAGTTTAAAAATTTAAAGAAGGGAAGAAGACAATGCAAGTAGTGAAACAATCTTTGCATTACATCAGTCGAAAAAGTTAAAAACAGTTCTGATTTTTGATATTGACATTTATTTCTACTCTATCCAGTAGTTTTTGCAATTATGAAAACAACGGACAATATCGAAAAAGGATTTATGATGCTTCAAATACTGGCTTTGCTATCACCAGTAAGAATATTGAAAATCCAATTTCATTAAAAACAGCAGAGAAATTGTTAGAGAATAAAGAAATCTCAAAACATAACTTAAAAATACGATGCACTGGCAACCTTGACAAATAAAACAATTGTCAAGAAGAGACAAAGGAGTGACGCGGGACAATCAAAATCCTATTCTCAACAATCTCGTTGCAGCATTGGGCACAAATAATTCTCAGTTGGAAACGACCTTTGTCAGTGGTGTTTTTTTAAGTTAGAAAAAGGAAACATCTTCAAAAAGTGACCGCTCCAAGGTGTTGATTCATGAAAAATTAGCTGCGCAAAATCATCTCAAAGTAGGTGATAAATTCAAACTGCAAGGCGTATCATTGCGAGACGGTGATGCAAAAAGGCAACGAAATAAAAGTTGAAGTTGCAGGATTTTTCTCTGGTAAAAAGAAGAAAAAAACAAACTGGATTGAGTTCTGATGCAACGGAAAATACTCTTTATTTGGATTATGAAACCAGTCAACGCTTAGCCGGCTACAAAGCAACTGACTATCAGGTCACATCAGCAGTTTACTATGTTGCCAATCCAAAGAACTTTGACCAAGTGGTGACCGCCGTTAAGAAAGCACCTATTGATTGGAGCAAGTTAGATCTTGTTAAAAATACGAAAGCATTTGAGACTATCTCTTCTTCTATCACGAGTTTTTAAACAGATTGTTCGTGTCCTAACATTCAGTATCATCATCGGCAGTATCATCATTCTGGCCCTGATTCTTATGTTTTGGTTGCGAGAGAGAGTTTATGAAATCAGGGGTGCTCCTATCGCTTGGTATTTCAAAAGACAATGATTATGTCCCAATTTGTGCTAGAGCTTGTCATCATCTCTGTGTTTAGCATGGTGCTATCCACAATTAGCGGTTCTTATCTGGCTACCATGGTCTTTAAAGGTTTTATCAAGAAAGGACAAAGATGGAGCTGATTCAACGGCACTCTTTGAAAATGTGGTACCACATCTAGATTTTTGCAACAATTGGTGTGACCTATGGCATTTTGCTCATCATCATCTTATTTGCCGTAGTGGGCTCGTCCTCTATCATTTTACATAAAAAGCCGAAGGAAATTTTAACCGATATTAGTTAAGGAGACAAAACATGACGATTTTAAAAATAGATACTGTTAGTTATCAATACAACACTCTACAAGAAAATGTATTGCAACAAATCACTACTTCATTTGAAAAAGGGAAATTTTACGCCATCATCGGGAAATCTGGTGCTGGAAAATCCACCTTACTTTCCCTTTTAGCAGGGCTTGACACTCCCACAAAAGGGAAAATCCTCTTTGAAAATCAAGACATTGCTGAGAAAGGCTACAATCATCACAGAAGCAAACAAATCTCTTTGGTTTTTCAAAATTATAATCTAATTGACTATCTCACCCTCTTGAAAAATGTCCGCTTGGTCAACCCACATGCAGATAAAGAAATCTTGTTACGGTTGAGGCTGAGCGAGAAAGAGATTCACCGCAATGTCATGCGCCTCTCTGGCGGTCAGCAGCAACAGTGGCTATTGCACGTGCTTTGGCATCAAAGCCCTATTATCTTAGCCGATGAACCAACAGGGAATCTAGACGCTGCTACTGCCATGGACATTATTGACATTCTTATCACCTCTGCCAAAGAGAGAATAAATGTGTCATTGTGGTGACACACAGCAAAGAGCTGGCTGATCAAGCAGATGTTGTCCTCGAATTAAAAAATAAAAACTTAGTGGAAGTCACTAAGAAAGCGAAATGATACCCCAAGGAGAAGAAATGATATGTTACCAATAAAAACGCTTTTGGCTTTATGTCTGGCGCAAGAAAATCAAAAGCTTGATTATCTTTTTCATCCTGCTAGCCATCTCTACCTTAACCTTGAGGCAGCATTGCTGTTAAAAATGCGACTGACGCTGCTTCAAAAGAAACATTTAAAAATATTACCAGCAGCTTTTTCCATGCAGATCAACCGTGAGGTCAATCCAGGAACACCACGCGGTGCTGGAAAATCTCAAAGGCGAAGACATTGATACGATTAGCAAAGTTGCCGGTATTTCCGGCTATGTCAAACGCATGAACATTGTAGCGGATCTGATAGATCATCAACTGGTTGAAATGCCTGACGGCGACCAGCAATTGAGTGAAGATCGCAAGCAAAAATTCGGCCCGTGCCATTATGGCAACAGGTATCAATGACTCATCGAAGGATGATAAATTTACTGCGGGAACCTTCAAACTAGTTGAAGGTAGACATATCAACAAAAATGACAAAAATGTTGCTTTAATTCATAAAGATTTTGCAGAAAAGAACAAACTTAAAAGTCGGCGATACGATTAATATAAAATCGAATACTTATGACTATGATAACGTTCGCAAAGCTAATAAAACTACTAAAGTGACAGTTATCGGAATTTTTGACGGGAAAAATAAAGGAGGCGTTTCTAGTCCTCAAGAATTGTATGAAAATACCTTTATCACAGATTTAGAAACGACTAAAACTTTACAAGGTTCAACAGATAAAAACGCTATTTATCAAGATGCTACTTTCTTTGTAAACGGTAGCCAAGATATTGATAAAGTGATGGCGAAAGTAAAAGAAATATCATCTATTGATTGGGAGGCCTACACCCTTGTTAAGAGTACAAGCAACTTCCCAGCACTTCAATCTTCTATTAACGGTATCTATAGCGTTACTGAAACTCTTAATCGGAACTCTAATCTTTGGAGCGATTGTTCTTACCCTAGTCTTGTTCTTATGGATCAATGGTCGTAGAAAAGAAATGGGAATCATGCTTTCAATGGGAATTAGCAAAACAAAGATTTTCTTCCAATTCATCACAGAAGTTCTCTTTGTAAGTATATTTAGCTTCATTGGTGCTTACTTTTGCAGGTAGTGCTGTCAGCAAGGTGATGGGAAATAGCATTTTTAAAACAAGTTACCAGTGGTATTGCTGAAAAACTAGCTCGAGAAGGTAAGAGCGCCAATCTTGGAGGCGGGGCTGAAGTGGATGGCTTTTAACAAGACCCTCACTAGCCTCAATGTACATGTATCTCCTGATGATATGACCAAGGTGGTCATCTTTGGACTTGCCATTGTCATCGTTTCCGTCCTCATTGCTTCAGTCACACTCCTTAGTAAGCAACCAAAAGACTTACTAATGGGTGATAATAGCAAAGTAGAAACCATTCATATAAAGAGGCTGAGAAAAAGATCTCAGCCTCATTTTATTATGGTCAAAAACCTTTGACGCGGTAGCTAATGCTCAAAAGCACTGCTTTTTAGGTTGCAAATAGAGCTTGCGGAGCAAGTCATAATTTTGTTCGTCTTTTTAGGCTCCAACAAATTTCTTTGATAAACACTTCGTTTTCTTTTATCCACCACTCAACAGTCTCCTGGGCTGTTGAGCAAACCTGAGCCTAAAAACAAGAGGCGAAACTAAAAATATTCAATTTTTCGTTCTGCCCCACCATCTTACTTGATAAGTTACTTTTGCCAACCTTCGAACGGAATAACCTTAGATTCACTCTGACATATCAAAGAATGATGTGAAGTTCTTTTGGATTTGCTCTCTTAGCCATTGTATGTTGTTTATCTTTTTGCTACCAACCCTACTGATTGTTTCACTGACTTTTACAGTTCTTTTGATGTGCTTTCAGCTTCTTCATAGCCCAGTCGTAGTGACTGGATGTGCAGCTGACAAAGTAGGAGCCAAGAGTACTCCCACCAACCCATTTATAAACGCTCTTTTGAAAACAGCTCTTCATTTGTAAAGGTTTCAGCCAGGGTTAGCACTTTTTCCTGTGATTGATGAAGCAACTTGATTGCTTTTTCTAGCGGTGTCTGTTGATGTTTTTGCCAAAATGCCACATTCATCTCACCATAGCTTCTCCAATTATAAGGTGCTGGCAAAAACGATTTTTCGACACCATTTTGATTGGAATACACCCAATTGAGAAGTAATTGTTGCCACTCATAAAGATGAATGAGAACATCTCTAAGATTTTTATCTCTCTTCCAATGAGCTTCTTTCCGTTTCTCATCTTTTTGAAAAATCAAATGTAGTATTCAACTCTTCTTCTGTTAATCGGGAAATCAATGACTGTAGCTTTTGCATATTGCTGTGTTGCTGCACTAATCAACTCAGTCTTGCTAGTAGGTCATACCATGTTGTGTTCTCCTTTTTAATAAATCATATAACAAATGACCTGACAACCTCTGTCATATTTTTTTAGTTTTTCTCTTTATTTTTTTGTCTCATTTTTTTCTTTGATTTCACATTGACAGTCACAATCGCCACAGTTGCCCTTCCCTTAATGATGTGGTGCAGCGCTGCACTCAGCTAAAAACTAAAATAATGATAAATACAATAATCGTGGACATGATTTCTCCTATACTGTTTGATGTGTCAGATTATCTAAAGTGATAACTTCTATTTTTCTTTACGTGGTTTTCTAAAGATGAAATAGAGACCAACTACTACAACGAATAGAGCAAAAATAGTTCCAGAAGATATTCCTTTTCCATATAGCAACGCTTGACCAAACTGATAAATCACAAGACTGACATTATAAGTCAGTAATGTTTGGAAAGATAGAGCAATCCACGTCCACTTCGCATTGCCCTATTTCGCGATGAATCGCACCAATCGCTGCAAAACAAGGGCACAAAGCAAGTTAAAGACAAGAAATGAATAGGCGGAAAGTGCCGTATAATGCTGTTGGAGATTGTTCCATAGTTCTTTCGTAGTCTCTGTCGCATCAGTCACTTTATACAAAAATTCCAAAAGTCGAAAATCACCGTCTCTTTAGCTAATAAGCCGGTAATAGCTGCTACAGTTGCTCGCCAATTACCAAATCCAAGAGGAGTAAAGATCCAAGCTAATCCTTTTCCTAAGGTAGCTAGAATACTATTTTTCTGTTTCGACCGCCTGTAAGCTAAAGTTATAGGAACTAGCAAACCAGATGAATATATTAGTCACAAAGATAATCGTTCCAGCCCGTTTGATGAAACTCAAAGCCTTCTGTTCCGCATAGCGCAAAACAGTTTTTGACTTGTGGCAAGTGATAACTCGGTAGCTCCATGATAAAAGGTGCCATAGCGCCACCGAGAATTGCCGTCTTTTTTTCAAAGCAATTCCCGATAAGACAATGGCTCCCATTCCGACGAAATAAGCGCTTGGTGCAATCCAAGGATTGCTAGGGAAAAATGCCCCTGCAATCAAGGAAATAATTGGCAACTTGGCAGAACAAAGGCATAAAGGTCGTTGTCATAATAGTGATTCTACGATCACGTTCATTTTCAATAGTCCTACTCGCCATGACACCAGGAACACACATCCTGTAGAAATCAACATAGGGATAAAAGATTTCCCAGATAAACCAAACCGCCGAAAGATTCGATCCATTACAAAGGCAATCCGGCTCATATAGCCGATGTCTTCCAAGATACCCAAACAGATAAATAAGACGAAAATCTGAGGAACAAAACCTAAGACAGCTCCACAGCCAGCGATAATTCCGTCAGTGATTAAAGATTGAAGCCAATCGGCTACTGCTAACTGCTCAATAAAGACTTAATTCCATTTGGAATCCACTCCCCAAACAGAACATCATTTGCCCAATCCGTTCCCATTTTTCCCCAATCGTCTGAATGGAAAAAGAAATAGACCAGCCATATAACAACTGCAAAAATTGGCAAGGCTAAATAACGATTGGTCACAATACGGTCAATCTTATCCGACAAACTCAATTGATTGACATCAGCTTGCAGCGCCATTTTGACTGCTGACTCAATAAACTCATAGCGCGCATTAACAACAATGGTCTCTGCGTCTTCAGTGTAGATTTCCTCCGTAATCCTAATCGCATCTTCAATCTCCGCTTTTTGGAAATCAGACAACACCAGCTGTTCGGATAATTCTTTATCGCGTTCAAAAAGCTTAATGGCATAAAAACGAGCCTGTTTTTGAGGCACTGCATTCCCCAAAATGCGGATAATTTCTGACAAAGCCGCTTCAAAATGATTGTCGTAAGCTGGATAGAAAGCCTCTTCTACCTGATTCATCACTCGCATGACCTGCTGCATGACTTGGTCAATCCCTGTCTTTTTCAAAGCACTGGTCGCTACGACCGGCACTCCTAGCTGGTAGCTTAATTTTTCTGTATCAATCCATTTTCCTTGTTTTTCAACGACATCGCTCATATTTAAAGCCAGCACAACCGGAATCCCCGTCTCAATCAATTGCAAACTCAAGTACAGATTCCGCTCTAAATTGGTCGCGTCAACCACATCCAAAAATAGCATCCGCATTGCCACTCAAAAGATAATTTCTACTGACCATTTCCTCAGAAGTATAAGGAGACAAGGAGTAAATTCCGGTAGGTCTTGGATAATGATTTCTTTATTTTTACGAAACAGACCACTTTTTCTTTTTCAACCGTTACTCCAGGCCAATTTCCTACATGCTGGCTACTACCAGTTAATAGGTTAAACAAACTAGTCTTTCCACTATTCGGTTTCCGCAAGCGCTAATTCTTTCATTGTTTTGCTTCCTTTTCACCTTTTCACCACACTAATCAAGCTAGCCTCCGACTTTCTTAAGGTCAAGTCATAGCCCCTAAGCTTAATCTCAAGTGGATCACCCAACGGTGCAACTTTTTGCAATTGAACGTTTGTGTTTTTGGTCAACCCCATGTCCATCAACCGTCGTTTTTAAAGCACCATCTGCATGAATTGCTTCGATGTATGCCGAATCTCCAATAGCCAACTCAGATAAGGGAAGAGAAAATTTGCTACTGCCCTTTGGCACAACATCCAGTTTTTTCAAAATAGAATTATCCAAGGCAATCCTCACAGCTCGAACTAAGAGAATAGCTGTGTCGTTTGTTTTTGAAATGACTTGAATAAAACTGCCTATCTTAATCCCTGAGATCAGCTAAATGACGGACACTCGCTTCCTCTGAGATCGATTCCGACAATTTCATATTCTGTTATTAATTTTATTTGAGATAAATCCATACTCTCTCCTTTTCATTTTTGTCAAGAAATATGCACTACCATCATTAGTATACCACTTTTTCTAAGAATTTCTGACAATTATAAGATAGATAAGCAAAAATTATTGCAAAATAAATATCCCCTAAGCAGGTTGATATGTACCCTCTTTTACTGGACACCCAGTAAGGAAGGTATTTTCATGCGTTACAGTCATGAGTATAAGTTAGAGTGTATTGAGCTATAGAAAAGAATATGGCCTGAAACACCAGAAGGAATAAAAACATCAAACTTTCATCTAATGGTTCGATACTGGGTTCGTATCGAAGAACAAAATGGACCAGATGCATTAAAAGCACTTAGGTAATAACAAAGTGTGGACCCCTGAAGCGAAATATGAATTAGTTGCTAAAGTATTAGCAGGACAATCCAACAAGTCAGTTGCTGTTTCTGCAGGTATAAATAATGGAATGCTATACCTGGGTTCGCAAATAAAAGAATTAGAGTTACAATGGTCTTGTGAATAAAAGAAAGGTCGCAAGAGTAAGAACCCTGTTATGAAAAAGAAAACGATTAAGCCCAAGCCTTTAACTGAATCAGAACGTGAAGAGTTAATCAGACTAAGAGAAGAAATTGCGGCAATGAAAGCGGAGATTGAAGTAGTAAAAAAAAGGATCGCCTTGAGGCAAGAAAGATGGGCTGCAACTCAAGGCGAAAAAGCAGCAATCATCAAAGCGCTCAGAGAAGAAGGATACCAATTAAAGCACCTACTAAAAGGTTTAAATATGCCTAAATCAACTTACTACTACGAAATCAGTAAAGTTGATACTGTAGACTTTAGAAATATTAAGCTCACTGAAGAAATCAAGAAAATATTTAGCCAGCATAAAAGGTAGATATGGTGAGAAGAGTGTATAGAGAGCTCTTAAGACGTGGAAATTCTGTCAATCATAAAAGAGTACAACGTATCATGCATTCACTTGGATTGCAAGGCAAAAGACCTAAAGAAAAGTATCACTCATTCAAGGGTGAAGTAGGTAAAGTAGCACCAAACATAATAGATAGAGACTTTACAGCAACAGCACCACTTCAGAAGTGGACAACTGATGTATCTCAGTTTAACTTTTCATGGGGAAAGTGTTACCTTTCTCCGATAATTGATATGTACACAAATGAAGTTATTTCATATGACTTGTCGATGAGTCCAAACCTAAATCAAGAGAATGCTAGAGATGGCGTTTAAAAAGTTCAAATCACTTACAGGATTAATATTTCATTCAGATCAAGGATGGCAATATCAACATAACTACTATCGTCAGGAACTAAAAAAACAGAGGAATTATCCAATCAATGTCTAGACGTGGCAATTGCATAGATAATTGCATTATGGAAACATTCTTTGGACGTCTAAAGAATGAAATGTACTACAGCTACGAGAAAAAGAATATGAATCATTTGAGAGCTTTTTCAAAAGCACTAGATGAATACATAAGTTATTACAACAATGAAAGAATACAAGGAAAAACAAAATGGATGCCACCTGTAATGTACAGGATAGCATCCATGTTCCACTAGTTCATAACATGTGTCCAGGATTCTGGGTACATATCAGGTGCCTAGAGGACATATTTATTAGAGACCAACAAATTTAATATAACAATTCATAGATTTCCATTGCAATCAAATCAATGCTGTCAAATGTAAGTTTTACGCGCTGCTACATCACTGAAGAGTGAATACTGAGCCATTTTTCTTCGTCATAGCTATAAGCTACTTCTGCTACAACAACTCCGTCACGCTCAAAATTGCGTTTCAAATTGCCACCATCTTTTTGTCATAGCATCTAAACGATTGATAATTCTTACTAAATGTGATTCCATTTTTCCTTCTCCTATTCATTTATACGTTACTATTTTTACCACAAATGAAAGATGAAATACCAGTAAAAAGACCCATTTTTGATAAAATTAACACAAAATGAAATGCTCAAATATAAAATTCTATCTTTTAACACTTTATTCTTGCAATGTTTTTAGAATACTGCTATAATGAAAATAAGAAATTTGACTATTATTGACCAATTAGCGTCAGTCAAAACAAATTTTAAAAAGAAAGAGGTAGCACATGCTTTGTCAAAACTGTAAAATAAATGAATCAACCATCCACCTTTACACAAATGTGAATGGAAAGCAACACCAAGTTGACCTCTGTCAAAATTGTTATCAAATCATGAAAACAGATCCAAATAATGCCTTATTTCGTGGCATGACCAATATGAACAATCAAAATAACTTAGACCCTTTTGATGATTTCTTTAGCAATCTAGGGAATTTTCAAAATCATCAAGAACCGCAGACCCCTCCGACTCAATCTGGAGGTGGTTACGACAATGGAGGTTACGGTTCCAATCAAGGTGGGGTGCACGCCAGCAAGCTCCGCAACAACCCAAAGGCCTCCTAGAAGAATTTGGTATCAATGTAACTGAATTTGCTCGGCGGGGCGAGATTGACCCTGTAATTGGTCGTGACGAAGAAATTGTGCGCGTCATTGAAATCTCAATCGTAGAACGAAGAACAATCCTGTCCTCATCGGAGAGCCCGGTGTCGGTAAAACAGCAGTTGTCGAAGGCTTTGGCTCAGAAAATTGTAGACGGTGATGTGCCACATAAACTCCAAGGCAAAAGAAGTCATTCGTTTAGATGTCGTTAGTTTGGTTCAAGGAACTGGTATCCGTGGTCAATTTGAAGAACGAATGCAAAAAACTCATGAACGAAATTCGCTCTCGACAAGATGTTATATTATTCATTGATGAAATTCACGAAATTGTTGGAGCTGGTTCTGCTGGCGATGGAAATATGGATGCTGAAACATCCTAAAACCAGCACTTGCTCGCGGTGAACTCCAATTAGTCGGTGCCACAACTCTCAATGAATACCGGATTATCGAAAAAGATGCTGCACTGGAACGCCGTATGCAGCCTGTAAAAAGTTGATGAACCAACAGTTGAAGAAACGATCACTATCCTCAAAGGTATTCAAAAGAAATACGAAGACTATCACCACGTCAAACTACACAGACGATGCCATTGAAGCAGCAGCTGTCTTGTCCAATCGTTATATCCAAGATCGCTTCTTGCCTGATAAGGCCATTGACTTGCTAGACGAAGCAGGCTCTAAGATGAATCTGACACTTAACTTTGTCGATCCAAAAGTCATTGATCAACGATTGGTAGAAGCTGAAAACCTCAAGGCACAAGCTACTCGTGATGAAGATTTTGAAAAAGCTGCTTATTTCCGTGACCAAATTGCCAAATACAAAGAAATGCAGCAAAAATAAAATGGCTGATCAAGATACGCCTCTTATCAGTGAAAAACCATTGAACATATCATTGAGCAAAAGACAAATATTCCAGTTGGCGACTTGAAAGAAAAGGAACAATCACAATTGATTAGTCTGGCTGATGATTTGAAAACTCATGTCATTGGTCAAGATGATGCTGTTGATAAAATTGCGAAGGCTATTCGCCGTAATCGAGTTGGACTAGGTACACCAAACCGACCAATTGGTTCTTTCCTTTTTGTTGGGCCAACCGGTGTCGGCAAAACAGAACTTTCTAAGCAATTAGCGATTGAACTCTTTGGCTCAGCTGACAGCATGATTCGCTTTGATATGAGTGAATATATGGAAAAACACAGCGTAGCCAAACTCGTTGGAGCACCTCCAGGCTATGTTGGCTACGAAGAAGCCGGACAATTGACAGAACGCGTACGCCGCAATCCTTATTCTCTCATTCTGCTTGACGAAGTAGAAAAAGCGCACCAGATGTCATGCACATGTTCCTGCAAGTTCTTGATGACGGACGTCTGACAGACGGACAAGGGCGCACAGTTAGCTTTAAAGATACAATTATCATCATGACTTCAAACGCCGGTACTGGCAAAGTTGAAGCAAATGTTGGCTTTGGAGCAACACGCGAAGGACGGACTAACTCTGTTCTCGGTGAATTGGGCAACTTCTTCAGCCCAGAATTTATGAACCGTTTCGATGGCATCATTGAATTCCAATCTCTAAGCAAAGAAAATCTCCTAAAAATCGTAGATTTGATGCTCGAAGATGTAAATAATCGCTTAGCTGTAAATGATATTCACCTAGATGTGACAGATAAAGTCAAGGAAAAATTAGTTGACTTGGGTTACGATCCGAAAATGGGAGCTCGTCCTCTGCGTCGGACAATCCAAGATCACATCGAAGACGCCATTACAGACTACTACCTTGAACACCCAAGTGAAAAAGAACTCAAGGCTATCACGACAAGCAACGGCAAGATTGTCATCAAATCAGCTAAAAACGAAGCCGACAAAGAAATCCAAACACCAGCAGATGACAATTAATTAGACCTGAAAGTCGCTCCTTAGAAGTCTAGGGAGTGACTTTTTTAGTTACTGAACACTGTATCTTAAAATTGTCTTTAGTTTCTCTGGAGCGGTGCGATTTTTATTGTTCAAATAAATTTCACGATGATATGCTGTGCAGCGTTTTAACCCATTTTCTTGACAGAAAGCATCCATTTTCGCGAAGGTTTGTGGTTCATCGTCAAATGGTCCCTACATGAAGCATGGAAACGCTGCTTCCTTCGCTTATTCGTTCAAAGCGAATCTCATTATAAAACGGATTTGGTTTTTCACTTTTACTTTTTCAAGAGCTGTTTCAACCATTTTCATTTGTACTAAACTCTGGCTGAGCAATCATAATCGTATAAACCAAGTCGTCTTTTACCAAAGTCTCTGCTTCTGTTTGCTGCCAAATCCCTTCCAAAGGGTAAACGGTAAAATCAGTAAATTCTGATGATGAGCAGTTTTTATACTCCATTTTAATCGCATAAGCGAGGGAATAAAGAGCAGAAACCCTTTCTGAAAAAGTCAGCTTTATTTGGATTTCCTTGACCATTTAACATGATAAATGACTGCACAGGGTGTTCAATGACCACAGGAGTTTTTGGACCTTGATAAAGTTTTTTTATCTAATTTTCTACATTCATATTTCATTTGTTTGCTCCTTTCATTTTTTTCTATCATGAGTATAACAGAAGAAACTTGTCGTCTGGTGTCAACTTTTATATAAAAGCAAAATTTGTTTGAAGATTTTTTTCTTCTGTTTTCCCATATTTTTATAATAGATATTCTGTTTTTTTCAAAATAATCAGAAAAATTTCAATTTTTCTATTGTTTTTTTGGAATAAGATGTTATAATAGACAACAAGAAAAATAAAAAAAGGAGTTACGTTATGTTGATTATAGCTATGATTATCATTATTTATAGTATCTTGCCAAGGCGTAGCTACCGTTTTAAAATGGGATAATCATCTCCATTTTTACATGACTCCGCCTTATTCTCATTTGGGATAGGGCGGATTTTTATTTTTCAAAAAAATAAAGGAGTTTTTATGACAAAAGAAAACACAACCGCATCACTTACCCCTAAATCATTTTTTTGCATAAAGTTCTAAACGGAACCGCAATTGGTGTTATCGTAGCCTTGCTGCCTAACTGTATCTTTGCCATTATTTTTCTCTTTAGACTTTCTCAAAAATAATACTTTCTTTGCAACTTGGAATGTGGCTAACGTTCTTTTCCAAGCCACTTTATCTGCCGTAATTGGAACGCTGGTTGCCTTGGAATTTAATTTCAAAGGAATGAAAGCTGCGCTTCTGACAGCCATTGCTTTTGTTAGTTCTGGTGCTTCTAGCAAACTAGCTGGAGCAACGGAGTTATTAGGATATGTTCAAAAGCAAAAAGCCCCTGCTGAAATTACCGCAACTGCAAACAAAATGGTTACTGGATTCTACACGACCGGTACAGGGGACATTATCAATGTCATGCTAATTTGTGCCCTTAGCGTTCTCGTATTGCTCTGGCTAGAAGGAAAATTTGAATCCTTTAATTTCGTTCTTCTGCCAATCGTTGGATCGCTTCTTGCGACTGTGGGGCTATTTACACTTCCTTATGTCAAAATGATTTCTAGCTTAATTGGGCAAGGAATCATCTACTTTACGGATCTTCAGCCTTACTTAATGAGTGTTCTCATCTGTGTTACTTTTGCTATCTTAATCGTGGCTCCAATCTCAACTGTTGCAATCGGTCTTGCCATTGGACTAAATGGACTCGCTGCCGGTGCTTCTGCTATGGGGGTCGGAACAACTTGTATCGTCCTTGTTGTTCATTCATTCTTCGTCAATAAACCTGGTGTAACTGCTGCTGTCGCCCCTTGGTTCAATGAAAATGATGATGACCAATGTCTTTGAACATCCAATCTCTTATGTTCCTATCATTGCAACTTCTGTTGTAACTGGACTATTGATTCCCCTCTTCACCATTACCGGGACGCCTGCATCAGCAGGTTTTGGATTCGTTGGTCTGACAGGACTCTTCGCTTCTGTTACAGGCGGACTTTCCATGGGAATGGCAATCTTAGCTTGGCTTGTCATCCCAACAGTCGTTGCCATTCTTTTCCGTCTTGTCTTTGAAAAAGTGCTCAATTTATACACAGCAGATATTTTCAAATTTGAACCTTAAAATGCTTGAAAGCCTTGACAGCACTTGATTTCTGCATTATGATATTAGTAGCATATAAGAAAGAGTGGAAACGATATGACAGTCGCAACTTTTGGAGAAAAGCAAGAAGACGTTCAATATGTGAATCGCTATGGCGTTTATGCAGTTATTCCAGATGAAAAGCAAGAAAAGATAATTTTAGTGCAAGCCCCCAACGGTGCTTGGTTCTTGCCCGGAGGCGAGATTGAGCAAGACGAAGATCGCTTGACTGCTTTAAAACGTGAACTGATTGAAGAGCTTGGTTTTACTGCTCAAATCGGTCAATATTACGGACAAGCAGATGAATATTTTTATTCTCGCCACCGCGATACCTATTTTTATAACCCCGCTTACATTTATGAAGTAAGCCAGTACGAGCAATCGCAAGCACCTTTAGAAGATTTTAATCAGCTCGCCTGGTTTCCAATCGAAGAAGCTATTTCCAAATTAAAACGCGGCAGTCATAAATGGGGAATTGAAATGTGGAAAAAGAATCATAAAGTATGAGAAATTGTTCACATTTCTTATGAAAAAAAGTGCTATAATAGGAATAGAATATAGGAGGAAGTCAGATGAAGCTTATTAATACGACAAACAGCCATGCACGCCTTGTACAAAGTCAATTAGAAAGTACAGATGCTACACTAGTTGAGACTTTTTCCGCTGGAAATACAGACGTCATCTTTACGCAAGCACCTTTTCATTATGAAATTCTGATTTCAAATAAACACCGCGCCATTCGTGAACAAGAAGTTGAAAAATTCGAGAATTTTTTCTGAAAACGAAAAATTGATACAAAATCGATTGATGCCTCTCGAATTAAGACACTCTATTCAACAAACCTCATTGAAATATCCATCCCAACTAAATAAGCCCATCAAGGCTTATTTTTTTGTTTAAAAAAGAGTGAATTTGCAACTAAGTGCTCAATCCACTCCCGTTTTATTTCTGTCTGACATAGTTCATCATGTCATATGGTAATGTATTGACGGTTTCTTTGAGAGAATAATTTTCTAAATTATTGACATTTTGACGGAGAAATTTTGCATAACTAGCTGAAATCAGCTTTTCGTGTTCATATTCAAAAATAATCTTCCGCTCCAAATAATAGCCTCGTAGCATTTCCTTAATATTATTCGGTTTGATACGCGTGATAACCCGTTCAATAAAAGCACTGCTTTCAATAATTGCCGTCTCACGAATACGCGAATCTTGCAAGAAATTGATGAGCGCAGTATTATAAACGCCCTTCAGATTTTCTAAACTGCCGATAATCACTTCTGTATTGGCTAGATACAGTTCGGCAATCTCTTCTCTTTCAGCCTTACTAGGCTTTGCTCTATCTTGATTGAGCCAATTACGAAAAGTAGAGCCAAATGTAACAATCTCATGCAGCAATAAGCGAGTCATTCTGAAAAAGCTAATCAAAAAATAAGTGAAGCGCGAAGCAAGATTGCGGTTGATTCTTTGCTCCATATTCCATAAATAACGTTGGTAAATGGAATAGGCACGGTTACTCATTTTTCTTTCTTCATAGGCTTGTTCCAAACCGTCACTTTCAATACTCAGCATCAGCAATTGCAAATCTGTCAAATCTTTTTGAACAGATTTTCCTTCTTGCTCAAGGATAAGATGCTCGATTCGTCCATGATAATTATCAATAGCCGCATAAAGCGGAGCTTTGACTTTGGTATGCTTCAAATCTTCTTCTAATTCTTGGACAACGTCATTTAAAATAGCAATATGCATGAGGTAGTCGGATGATTCTTCCTTATTTTCTGATAAACGAGGCAACACTACCAGTCCTGTCAAAAAAACTAAGCAATGTAACTCCAGCCACCAAGAAAAGCAAGAGAGGATATTCCTGCTCTAAAGCTGTTGGAATCAAGAGAATAGTTGCAATGGATACTGTTCCTTTTACGCCTGAAAAAGTTAACAGAGCAATGTCTCTCCAATATTTCGACATTTTCTTTTTCAAACGTAGGCTTCTCCAGAAATAAAAGCCATAAATCATGACAAAACGAATGGCAAATAGCACAATCGTCAGCACAAGAATCGTTAGAAGGAGCCAGAGATTATCATAAACCGGACTTTTTCAAAATGGGTTCAGCTATCGTTTCTAACTCAATTCCTAAAATGACAAAAGACCGATCCATTCAGCATAAAATGTGACAGTTTGCCAAATCGTATCTGTCACGGTATCAACTGAGCTTCTAATAAAGTAATCCTTTTTAAAACGACTAGCCTTAAAAATCCCTGCCACGACCACTGCAATAATTCCTGATACATGGAGTTCTTCGGCCAAAAAGAATGTCAGCAACGGTAAACTTAATTCTAACAACAGTTCTCCTGCTGTGTTTGAGGCTCGCACCGTATACAGCAGCTTTTTGCAACTGACGATTTAAAAAAAGCAGTCAAACCACCCACGATAAAACCGCCAATGATTGAAAGGATAAGTGAGATGCTGGCTTCTTGAGCTGAAAATTTCCCTGTTGTCCAAGTCGTCAGGGCAAATTGAAAGGCAACTAAAACCACTCGCATCATTTAGCAAGCCCTCCCTTTCAAAAATATTTTCTACACGTTTTGGAAAGGTAAAGCGCTCAGATAAGGACGCAAAAAGCCACCAAATCAGTCGGACCCAAGGCGGCTCCAACCGCGATACAAGCTGCAAGAGGAAGGTACACCCATAGCCAATGCGATAAAAAACCAAGACTCAAAGTTGATAGAAAAATAACTGGAAAAATCAGATAAACAACAATCTTCCAGTGCTTAAGAATACTGGTAATATCGCTTTCTTCTGCTTCTCGAAACAGTAGCGGTCCAATGATTAAAGCTAGAAACAGCTCTGTCTCTAAATGAAACGTTCCAACTGGAATGAAAAATCCCAAGCCAATCCCTAATAAAAATTTGTATAAGTGGTGTCGGCAAACTCGGAAATAGCTTGTTGGTGGCATTTGAAACAATCAGAACAGATAAAAAGATAATAATATAAAGGAGTAAGTCCACATTTTCCTCCTTTATTTTTTTGTTTACAGCATTTTTTTCAAAAAGCATCTTCTGCTCGGAGATTTTTTTGCTCTATTTTTCGATAAATCGCGATGCTCAATCATTTTTTTGACAGCGCTCCATTTCAAGATTGACTAATTTTTTTCTTAATCCGAAGCATGCTCATCTGCGCATCATTTACTTGCTTTGCTAAGATTTCTCCATTGGTTGAATCTAGATATTGACTGCGCAAGCAGTTCAATTTTTCATGTAGATATTGCTTATCCATTTTTCTCTCCACTTAGGTCATTTTCAATTTCTCAATCATCACTAAAAAGGGGGCTGGTTGATTTGGTTGATTGTTTTATAAAGGGCAACAGTAAATTCCTGCTGCGGCAATTGACTAACAAAGTCTAAAACTGTATCTCGCTCCACATCACCGCCTGCATGCCCATAATAAATCATGACTGCAATCCGACCGCCAATTACTAAACGCTGACATAATTTTTCCAAAGCCTGAATAGTTGTATGTGGCTGCGTAATCACTGTTTTATCTGCCGACGGAAGATAGCCTAGATTAAAAATAGCTGCCTTCGCGCTCTTAATGTACTGCCCCACATTTTCGTGACCTGTCAAAAGCAGTTCAACATTGTCCAATTTAGCTTCTGCCAAGCGCTTGGTGGTTTGTTCAATAGCTTGCTCTTGAATATCAAAAGCATAGACTTTTTTAGCTAATTGTGCCAAGAAAAGAGTATCATATCCATTTCCCATAGTAGCATCTACGACTATATCTTCTTTGGTTATGACTTCTGATAAAAAGGCATGTGCCATTTGCAATGGTCTTAACATATAAATTGTTGCTCCTTTGCCTTACATCCTTGAACACTGCCACGACGGTTCATTTCTTGCTCAATCGCATTTAGCACTTCCCATTTATTGAGACTCCACATAGGACCAATTAACATGTCCCGTGGTGCATCACCTGTAATCCGATGAATGACGATATGCTTAGGGATTATTTCTAATTGATCACAGACAATAGAAACATACTCATCTTGGCTAAGTAGCTGCAAGCGTCCTTCATGATAATCTCGTTGCATCCGTGTGTTGGTCATTAAATGCAAAAGATGTAATTTAATTCCTTGAATATCATTGTCTGTCACACAGCGGCGAACATTTTCTATCATCATTTCATGAGTTTCACCAGGCAAGCCATTGATTAAGTGGGAGACAATCTCGATTTTTGGAAATTTCCGCAAGCGTTGAACCGTTTCAACATATAATTCATAGGAATGTGCGCGGTTAATCAATTGCGAAGTAGCTTCATAAGTCGTCTGCAAGCCTAGTTCCACCGTCACATGCATGCGTTCAGACAATTCTGCTAAATAGTCAATCGTTTCATCAGGTAGACAGTCTGGCCTAGTTCCGATATTGATACCGACAACTCCTGGCTCATTGACGGCCTGTTCATAACGCTCACGAATAACTTCTACCTTATCGTGGGTATTGGTGAAATTTTGAAAATAAACTAGATATTTTTTGACTTCAGGCCACTTTCGATGCATGAAGGCAATTTCTTTATAAAATTGCTCACGGATAGGAGCCTCTGGCGCTACAATAGCATCACCAGATCCTGACACCGTACAAAAAGTACAGCCACCATGAGCTACCGTTCCGTCTCGATTAGGGCAATCAAAGCCCGCATCAATCGGAACTTTAAAGGTCTTCTCTCCAAATAGTTTTCGATAATAAGCATTTAACGAATTATATGGTTTCATAATTTCCATTGTACCACAAAATAAAACAGAACTCGCGTTCGGAGTTCCATTACACTTTACTAACATTAGTTGGCTTCCATTGGTGCTTTTTCAAATCCACACAGCCATTCGTTTTTAAAAGTCACTCCTTCAGCCCAGAGGAGATGTCGCTGATCTTCCCATGCTGGTGCTAAGCGTCCTGCTGCATTGACCACACGGTGGCAAGGAAATTTTCCATAAAGTTCTGCTTGAGACAGCACGCGCCCCACTAAACGAGCATTTCTTTCTCGCCCTATCAAATGCGTAATTTGTCCATAAGTAGCCACTTTTTCCTACAGGAATGCAGGCTACAACTGATAAAATTTGATTTATTAATTTTTTTCATTCAATACTTTATTCATCAGCATTTCCCTTGTGACAACCTAATTTTTGTTTTCTTCTAAAACGCCATTGGAAGCGCATCTTATCATAGTATGGAAATTCAATATGCAACATCCCTAAACCTAAGAAAAGACTTCCTAAAAACATCTGTTGGATAATGAACTCCTAGATAAACGCGAGATGTCATGATTGTAAGAATGAATACCATGAGTAACACTTGCAGCAAATGTCTGAGATGACGATTTTTCACGCGCTGGCTCACAATAATCACTAACGTCCCCAACAACTAACGTCGAAGCCAAGGCATGTCCACTCGGAAAAGAAAATCCACCTTCTTCTACTAAATGTTGGATCGTAGGACGAGGACGTTGATAGACATTTTTCAAAAAGAGCCACTAAAAATTCCCTGTCAAAGCAAGATTTTCCAGCCAAAAGAATCGCCTCACTCCACCATTTTTTTATAAAGGAAAAAGACCAACTAAAACTACAACCCAGTTATAATAACGGGTATGTTGATTAGACTTGTCACGTTAGAAAAGAAAAATGTCAAAGAATCTGGTAAATCCCCACGCAAAAATTGTCTGAATTGGCCAATCAAAAGCCTTTTTAAATAATTAGGACGAAACTTGACAACATATCCTAAAAATCACAAAAAGTAAAAAGGGCAAAAGAGCCCTTGGTTAAAAACATTTGTTTATTTTTTTCATACTTGATTAAAATTGGTTTCAAAAAGCAGATAAATCAGCCAGAAGGCAACTGTAAAAACCACACCTTCTAATAGATTAAATGGAATGACCATTGCAAATAGATAGTTTGCCACGCCCAGAATCTTTGAAATATCAAAATTAGCAAATGTTGCATAGAGTGGAATAGCATAGGCATAGTTGAGAATCAGCATTGCCAAGGTCAATCCGAGCGTCCCCACCACAGAAGCGATTAGAAAACGAACGGTTGTCTGCTCTTTTTTTCCAAATCAAAGCAAAAGCAATTACGAAAACAGCAACCGCAATGATATTCATCGGCAAGCCAATATAAGTATTGACGCCTTGATTGTTCAGCAGCAGTTTGAGCACCGAACGAACCAATAAAATGCTCAAAGCACCACCTAAATCCAGCACCACTAATCCCAGTAAGATTGGTAAAATACTGAAATCTAGCTTTAAAAAGCTAGCCCCCGGTAAAATCGGAAATCAAAAGAACATCAGCAAAAATGAAATTGCTGAAAGAATGGCAACAACAGCCATTTTTGCGTGTATGTGTCATAACGGGTTCCTCCAATTTATAAAAATTAGAGAAGCTGGAAGGCTTGCTGAAGAACGATTTCTCTAAATCAACGGAACCTTTGAAATAGTATAAGAAAATCTCCTTAAATAAAATTTAAAAGCTGTACTTTTTAGACCTTCTTCATTGCCTTTCGTCTTCTCCCATCCAGACTATACTGTCGGTTGTGGAATTGCACCACATCAGCTTACGCTCGCGGACTTAAAAACAGCTATCCAGTTGGCAAAGATTTTGTTTTTTAAATGAAGTGGCATTTCAAAGGTACACAAAGAAACTACAACGCTATAAAAAAACAAAAGATTGTCAACGGCTGCAAATTACCGCCGGTCGAGAATTTCACCTGCCCTGAAGACCCTTTTAATCATAACAAAAAAAGCCTGCTAGAGCAAGCATTTTATCCGATGTCGTCCATTCTTTTTGAGAAATCCTATTTTAATTTGTCATGTGCATAGTGATGTACTAGCTCCAAACCTGCAAAATTCTGTTGCCGCAGGGCTTCATACACCAGCATACAGACTGTATTTGACAAATTCAGACTTCTGACATGTTCATCATTCATCGGAATCCGCAAGGCTTTTTCAGAATGAGCACGCATAAAATCTTCTGGCAAGCCCTTATCCTCACGCCCAAACATGAAATAGTGATTTCCAGCAGTTGCAAAATTTTCTTCCGCATAAACCTTCTCCGCAAACTTAGAAATCAAATACAATTGTCCGTCCATTTTACTCATGAACTCTTCTAAATTGTCATAATAAGTAATGTCCAGCTTATCCCAATAATCCAAGCCAGCTCGTTTCATCTTACGGTCATCAATCGGAAATCCCATTGGTAAAATGATATGAAGAGGCGAATTAGTCGCCGCACAAGTCCGTGCGATATTTCCTGTATTTTGAGGAATTTGTGGTTCAAAAAGAACAATGTGGTTTTGAAATGTTGTCATATGTTATAGCCTTCTCATCTATCTTAGTGAACTGTAATTGCTATCAAGCAAAAAAATAGCCACACTGCCCGGAGTCAAGCTCAGCAGACAGCGTGGGAGTTTAAGGCTCATTAACTTACATCACAACAGGTTTGAGGTAAATCAATGAGGGTACTTTTATTAGTATATCACTTTCTTAGCACATGTCAACAAAAAGCTTTATTTTTCATATTTTCTAGATTTTTATGACGACTTTTCAAGTTTTATCTTTTTATTTTCAATTACTGGACTCTTTTGAATAAAATATCTCTTTTTCTTTCTTCAAAACGATGAAATTTTTGTAAAAAGTATGATAGAGGGTATACTTGGGAGGTATAACATGAAAATTATTGTCGTTGGTGGCGGTAAAGTAGGCTCTGCACTTTGTCGTTCACTTGTGGCTGAAAAACACGATGTGATTCTCATTGAGCAAAAACGAAGCCGTACTGAATCGCATCACCAAGCGTTATGATATTATGGGCATTGTTGGTAACGGTGCCAATTTTAAAATTTTAGAACAAGCTGATGTAGAGCATTGCGATATTTTCATTGCCATGACAGAGCATGACGAAGTCAATATGGTATCAGCTGTGTTGGCAAAAAGAATGAGAGCAAAAGAAACAATTGTCCGAGTGCGCAACCCAGAGTATTCAAATTCTTATTTTAAAGAAAAATATCCTTGGTTTCTCTCTCATAGTCAATCCTGAATTGCTAGCAGCACGCTATATTGCAAATATCATTGAATTTCCAAATGCGCTCTCTGTTGAGCGATTTGCCAATGGACGCGTCAGCTTAATGGAATTTAAAGTTAAGCAAAATAGTGACCTCTGTCAGATGACCATGTCTCAATTTCGCAAAAAATTTGGCAATGTCTTGATTTGTGCCATTAACCGCAATGGACAATTGCTCATTCCAGACGGTGAAATTACCATTTTGCAGAATGATATTATCTATGTCACCGGAAATCGGGTAGATGTCATTCTTTTCCATAATTTCGTGCGACCCAAAGTCATTAAAAGTTTGATGCTCATTGGTGCAGGAAAAATCGCTCTACTATCTACTTAATATTTTAAAAAAATAGCAAAATCAAACTAAAAAGTGATTGAAATCAATCCAAAGCATGCTGAATGGTTTAGCCAAGAATTTCCATTTGCATATTGTTCAAGGTGACGGTACTGCAAAAAGACATTCTGTCTAGAAGAAAGTGCTCAACACTATGATGCTGTTGCCACTTTGACTGGTGTCGATGAGGAAAATATCATTTCATCTATGTTCCTTGAAAGCATAGGCGTGCAAAAATATCACGAAAGTCAATCGAACTAGCTTGCTTGAAATCATTGACAGTCAGGAATTTTTCAAGCATTGTAACACCAAAGAGAATCGCTGTTGACACGATTATGCACTTTGTCCGCGGACGTGTGAATGCTCAATATTCTGATTTACAAGCCATGCACCACCTTGCCAATGGACAACTTGAAACTCTGCAATTTCAAATAAAGGAAGAAAATAAAATGACTGGAAGACCACTTTCCAGCCTCAAACTGAAAAAAGGTGTCTTGATTGCTGCCATTATCCGAAATGGAAAACCTATTTTTCCCAACGGGGAAGACCACATTCAAATAGGCGACCAAATCATCGTCACGACACCAATCCAAAAATATCACGCAAATATATGATTTGTTAGAGAGGTAGCCATGAATAGAAGTATGATTCGTTTCCTCCTCTCAAAATTGTTAATCATTGAAGCAGGGCTGCTACTGATTCCCCTCATTGTAGCATTTATCTATCATGAACCCTATCAAAACCTGCTTTCAATTAGCGCTACAATCGGCATTCTCTTGGCAGTCGGACTTTTAGGTAGTTCTTTTAAACCTCAAAAATCATCACATTTGATGCTAAGGAAGGGGTTCTGATTGTCGCTTTATGCTGGATACTTTGGTCCTTCTTCGGGGCTCTTCCTTTTGTTTTTTCGGGACAAATTCCCCATCTCATCGATGCTTTCTTTGAGATCAGTTCAGGCTTTACAACAACTGGAGCTTCTATCTTACCAGACGTCTCTGTTTTGTCACATTCCCTACTCTTTTGGCGTAGTTTTACCCACTTAATCGGAGGTATGGGAGTACTAGTCTTTGCTCTTGCTATTATGGAAAATAATAAAAATAGCCATTTGGAAGTAATGCGAGCTGAAGTCCCTGGTCCTGTTTTTGGTGAAAGTTGTCTCTAAATTAAAGGATACTGCACAAATTCTCTATTTGCTGTACTTAGCACTTTTCGCTATTTTTGTAGTGATTTATTATCTAGCAGGAATGCCTCTATTTGATAGTTTTATCATTGCCATGGGAACAGCGGGAACAGGAGGCTTTAGTGTCTACAATGACGGAATTGCCCATTATCACAGCTCATTGATTACTTATTTAGTGAGCTTTGGTGTGCTCATCTTTGGTGTGAATTTTAATCTGTATTATTTCCTATTGCTAAGAAAATTCAAAACCTTTTTTGGTGATGAAGAATTGCGAACTTATCTCATTATTGTAGCATCTACAACGATTTTTCATCTGCCTTAATGTCTTCATATCTATCAAGACCTCTCTCAAACTTTGGAGATTTCATTTTTCAAGTCTCTAATATTATTACACAACCGGCTTTGGTTTTGGAGACATCACGGCTTGGCCACTCTTTTCTCAGTTCATCCTCCTCATTCTCATGTGCATAGGAGGTTCTGCTGGTTCAACCGCCGGCGGTTTAAAGGTAGTTCGTTGCTTAATGCTAGTTCGCATTGCTAAAAATCAAGTATTGTCCACCCTCTCACCAAAGCGGGTATTGACTCTGCACGTCAATCATAGTGTCATTGACAAAGACACTCAGCATAAAATTTTAAAATATCTCGTTTTGTATACGATGATTATCATCTTTCTCATTTTCATCGTTAGTTTGGACAATAATAACTTGATGACAGTAGTCAGTGCTGTTCTTAGCTGTTTCAACAACATTGGGCCAATTTTAGGAACAACTGATAACTTTGCCATCTTTGGTCCTATTTCCAAACTCTTACTCTCTCTTGCTATGATCGCAGGGCGTTTAGAGATTTACCCAATGATCCTGCTCTTTTATGCCACAGACGATGGTCCAAAACGATAGCATATCGCCTGAAAATCGCTGGTCATAAAACTAATATCTCAGACTGTAGACAAACCACCATTTTGGTAGGTTTGTCTTTTGTTTTCTAGAGGAAATGCTCCTTTGGATTGTTTTTTATTTTCTTTTATCAACTAAGTCATAAATAAAAGCCGTAAGAAACCTGAATTTCCTATGGCTTCGTTTGTTTATTCTTTTGTAAATACAAGATTTTTGTAAGTCAACAGTCTCACAATATTTAAAATTTCAAGAGCAAATATTTTTGACAGGGTTAAATTCTAGGGTGATAAAATGGTTTAAAAATAAAAACGTTTTCAAATAAGAAATAATTTTATTCTGTAGCTTCACCAGATCTGTTTATTAACCTACAAAATGATTAAGGAGTACACAGCAATGCCTTTTTAGAAGTAATTACTAAAGAAGTATTTAAACAACATTATCAAAAAGCGAAACGAAAATCCTTTTATCCAATCAGTAGAAATGTCTGATTCTATTGAAAAAGAGGGTATAATGTTGAGTTTATTGGCTTTCTTTACTAACAATCAATTGCAAGTATCAGCCTTATTATTTAGTACAAAGATGGCGGGTGGTTTATACCTAGAAATCAATTCAGGACCTGTTGTTACTAATTATGAGTTCTTACCTAAATTTTATGAAGAATTAAAAAATCTATGCAAGAAAGTTAAAGGCTATGGAGCTTGTTGTGAAAAACCATATGATATTTACCAAGTGTTCAATAGTAAAGGTGAGCCTATTAGTACAGAAAATGAACTTATATCTATGCTACCAACTTGAATTATCAATTTGATGGATTACAAAAAGACTATCCTGGAGGTGAGGGTGATTGGCATTTTATAAAAAGATTTAAATGATTTAACAGAAGAAACATTACTAAAATCTTTTACCAAACAAGGAAAATCATTAGTGAAAAAAAGCTAAAACATTTGGTATAGAATTGGCCAAACTTAACCGTAATGAGCTTTATAAATTTAAACAGATTACTTCATCAACTTCTGAGCGTCGCAACTATGATGATAAGACTTTAGATTATTATGAAAAATTTTATGATAGCTTTTGGAAACAATGCAGAATTTATTATAGCTAGCATAAATTTCAAAAATTATTTGGAGCATTTACAAAATAATCAGAATGAATTATCTAAAAAGATTAAATTACTACAAGATTATCTTGAAGAAAACAACCATTCCTCTGAAAAAATGAATCAATTTCGAGAACTATCTAGTCAATTCGAAACGTTTGAAATACGAAAAACGAAGCATATCAGCTATTAGAAAAAAATATGGAGACAAAAGCATAATATTAGCTGGTAGTCTTTTTGTATATACTCCCAAGAAACCGTCTATCTTTTTTCTGGATCCTACCCTGAGTTTAATAAATTTTATGCACCCGCTCTTTTGCAAGATTATGTAATGCGAGAATCAATCAAGCTGAGGTATTCCCTGTTACAACCTTTTTGGGTATTACTGGTCATTTTGATGGTTCTGACAGTGTACTTTGTTTTAAACAAAATTTCAATGGTTATATTCTTAGAAAAATGGGAACTTTTAGATATTATCCTTCACCGTTTAAAACATAAAAGCTATCCAAATGATTAAAATTTTAAATAGATAAATCCTAAAATACCTTCCATAGTTTTGCCACACTTGCTTAAAAACCATGCAAAACCAATATAAAATCTTCATTAGGTGTGTAATCCTAGTGAGTTCTTTTGTGATTAGTAATTTATTGTGTTCATCTCAAAAAGCAACAATAATTCTTACTCATTCTACGCTGAGATTGATTTACTATCTACTTCTTATCAGATAAGCTATGATGATTCTATTTAAACACAAAAAGAATGTTAGAGACAAATTAACATTCCATAATTTTTCACTCTGATTATATTATAGAGAAAGCATTTTTGCACTATTTTAAAGTTTACCGTATAGGAACTAAATGAAACAACAATTTAGTGCGTAGTCTCATCTTCGAAACATACTACATGTTATCTTTCACTGCGACTGCTACCATTCTAGCTTTGGCACGCACCTGACCCGCTACTGTCATCTCCATTGCCACAATAGCTTTTTCTTTTGGCCTAGTTCTTCAAGTCGAGAGATGACCGTAATTTCTCATCAATGGGCGTTGGACTTTTATAATCTATTTCCAAGCGAGCTGTGATAAATCGTCCAATGACCGTTTCTTCTGTGAAATCTAAGCCCTTATTTTGATGAGCAAACCAGGCTGCTGAAGCGGTACCATGACAGTCAAAAATCATGGCAATCATACCGCCAAATAGATTAGCTGGAACACCACCGGTATACTGTTGAGCTGGTGTTATCTTGCTAATACAGCTAGTTCCGTTTAGACTAGGATAAGTTTTTAAATGCAAGCCTGACTCATTCTCTAGGACCGCATCCCCAACAATGCTGGAATCGCTCACCATAAGTATCTTGAATAGCAATATTTCTTGTTTCCAAAACCATTTGTTCTCCTTTTTAAGATTAAATTTACAAAGCGTTTTCATGATTATTATATCAGTCTTTAAATGAAGAGTAAATACGAAGTAGATTCAAGATATTTTAATCGTTCGTCTAAGCTGAATTTATAGAAAAGATAGTTAGATTTCACACAGCGAATGCCTTTAAAACTTTTCAATTTTTCATTGAGTATGAGATGAACCGGCAACAAAAAGCCAGCAAGAATATAAAAACGAGCAATTTTGATTTTTCTGTTAGTTAGAATGTCAAAAATTGTTCGTTTTTCTATTTGTACTATTAGTTATAGTATTTTATAAAGAATCTCTGGTTGACCTCTTTATAGAGGATGCGTCTCAACCTCTTTCTTTGTCTTCTGCATAATTACGCTTCAAGCTAAAAACATCCGGCACAGGATCATCTCCTCCTTCTGCCCAAGGATGACAACGCAAAATACGTGCTATTCCCATTAATACACCTTTAGCACCGTGCTTTTCAATCGCTTGAATCATGTAATTTGAGCAAGTCGGCTGATAGCGACAAGAAGGTGGAAAGGCTGGCGAGATAAACTTTTGATAAAAACGTACTGGTGCGATAAAGATTTTTCATCATTTTTTTCTTCGTCACAGCTAAGTTATGTAACTGACTGACCTCTTTTTTATTGAGACGGCGAGCTTCACCCGGACGAAGACCAGTTAAATTCAAATGACCAAATTGCGTACGAGAAAGTTTATCTACTTGCAAACCAACAGCTTCAAACATCTTTTTCACTTGGTGATTTCGTCCTTCATGAATGGTCAACTGAACAACCGAACGATTCTTAACCGGGTCTACTTTCAGAATTTCGTAAACCGCTGGTTTGGTTTTTTTGCCATCAACTTCCACACCTTTGGTCAAGGGACGGAGAACTTCTTTATCAGCCACCCCCTTGACACGAGCTACATAGACCTTATCAATTTCATTTCGCGGATGAATCATCTCATCTGTAAAATCGCCATCATTTGTCAAAATCAAAGCACCTGACGTATCCCAATCAAGTCGACCAACTGGATAGATTCTCTCTGTGACATTTGGCAACAAATCAACTACCGTTGGACGACCTTTGTCATCTGTCACGCTAGAAATGACACCGCGAGGCTTGTTTAAGAGATAGTACACTTTTTCTTCATTGTAAATTGGCTGACCACTGACCTCAACACGATCACCTGACTTAATCGTCGTCGCCAACTCACGAACAACTTGTCCATTCACAGTGACAAGCCCTTGTTTTATCAACTCTTCTGCCTTTCTACGGCTCGCAATCCCAGCATGGGCAATATATTTATTGATTCTCATCCTCTATCCTTTCAGTAAATAGCTGACTTTCTTCTGCTATTAACTCTGTCTCTTCTACTATTGGCAATTCTTCTAAGCTATTGATTCCCATATAATCCAAAAAAATAATCCGTTGTCACATAAAGATTTGGGCGCCCTAGCACTTCTTTTTTTCCATTTTCACGAATCAAGTCAAATATCTGCAACTTTGAAATCGCACCACTAGAATTGACCCCACGAATCTCATCCACTTCCATTCTCGTAATGGGCTGCTTATAAGCAATAATGGACAAAGTTTCCAAGGCAGCTCTTGATAAACTTTGATTGATAGGAGCTTTTTGAATATTCCGCAACAATTTAGCAAAATCTTGCTTGGTAACAATTTTATAAGTATTCGACGTCTCTAACAAGGCAAGACTTGAATCTTCATCTTTTGATACTTTTTCTACCAATTTCTCCAAACTCTGTGTCACTCCCTGTAGGAGGCATAGAGAGGAGCTCTGCCAGTTGACGGACACGCAAGCCGTCCTCGCCCGCCACAAAGAGCAGGGCTTCAATCTCTGCTAACTTACTCATTTCTTTTTTTCCTATTAGATAAATATCCCCAAAATTTTTCTTCTTGCATTACTTGAATTTCTTGGACTTTTACTAGTTCCAATGTCGCTAAAAATAAAGTAATCACTTCATTCATATCTTTTTGTTTCTGAAAAATGGCTTTGCAGAGTAATTTTTCTTGAGAATAACAGCGCTCACGTATCACATCCATCATGTCTTCGATTTTATATTCATCTTTGACAATCGTTGTATGACTTTGAGTAAATTCTTCTCTTTTTTGCGTCATCAATTTAGAAAAAGCCAAAAACAAATCAATCGTTGTCTTATCATGGAGCAATGTTGCATCTTCATACACCAATTCAATTTTAGGTTTGGAATAATAAAGAGCTCGTTCTTCATAGTTGCTCCGCCATTTTCTCACCTAATAATTTGAACTTCCGATATTCTTCAATTTGAGAGAGCAAATCTTGCTCCAAATCTTCTTCAGTTTCTAAGCTATCAGCTACTTTTGGCAAGAGTTTACGGCTTTTAATCAACATGAGCTGACTTGCCATTACCATGTATTCTCCCGTCACTTCTAACTTCATAGCTTGAAGCGTCGCTACGTAAGCCAGATATTGCTCAATGACCTCTGTAATCGGCACATCATAGATATCCATTTGGTATCTTGACACCAAATGAAGCAATAAGTCCAATGGGCCTTCAAAAATCTTTTAATTTTTATGTCCATTATCTGTATTTTTTCCAACGTCATCATTGTTTTTCAAGCCTAAATTGCGCGCAATTTCATATATTTCTACGCCTTTTTTTCTCGCTGGCGTAAAAATATTGCTCCCGCAAACTCTGAGCTGATAAAGTAGCTTGATTTTTCAATCAAAAAGCTTCTAATTGACGAAAGCCCCATTGCCGCGAATAGCTTTTTCCATTCTTTTTCTAACAAGTAAGTTCCTTCCAGAGTTGTTTCCAATTCTCCAATCAATTGGTCTGGAATGGGCACAATGCGCTTTTTGACCTGCTTTCTCAATACGAATAATCTGAAAATCCAGATTGACATCTGCTACTTTCAACTGCAAAATTTCGCTTGGTAAAAGCCCCATTTCTAAAATGAGAAGCGCAATCAAGCGACCGTTGTGATTGATTTGTATCTGCATAAAAATCAGACAAATCCAAAATTTCCGCATCGTGTTCTTTTTCGGAATACCAACTTTTGGCAACTCCAAACGATAAAAATCTGAAATCAATCGTTGCTTATATAAATAATGCAAAAAAATTGATTGACAGCAGATAATTTTCGTTTCTGAACAGAAGGTTTAAAGTCAGCGATAGAAGCTTGGTAAATCCGCAGATTGGTCTCTGTAATTTTTGCATGGGTCACATCTACGAATTGCTCCAAATCATAAAAAAATAAGCTGTTTTTTTGAATTCTCAGATAAATTTTTTTCTTTCTAAAAAGGTGGTTATTTCTTCTTTCATTTTGATGAATCTCGTATTCATTCGCAAAACTATGCAAAAGAGCATTAACTGCTTTTAGGATAGATTTACGTGTAATAATTCCTTGAAATGTATTGTCCTGATCAACAACTGGCAAGAAGGACTCATCTACTAACTTATGCAGCACTTCTGTCAATGTAAAATCTGGACCAACTGTCAAATCATCTTTTTTTGCCATGTGCACAATATCGGTTGTCATAAACTCCTCATCAGAATTTCGTGCTGCATCTGATAAGACAAGATATCTGTCAGCGAAATGGTGCCAACAAACTTTTTTCTGATCTGTCACCACGGGTACTCGTGAGTAGGTCATCTGACTTAACAACAAAATAGCATGATCAGCATTGTGAGTATCAATTAAAACAGCCAAGTTTTCTGCCGGTGTTAAAAAAGTATCTTCTTGCTGTAAGAGAAAATTTTCAAATTCTTTGGCAATCATCGAGTAAACTCCTTTGATAGGCGAGAATACAGTTCGTGCTGACGCGTATAGTAGTTCACTTGAAATGCATCATCACTAATCTCTACCTTAGCATAAAGTCGCTCATTAATAACACCTCGTGGTTGACTGATCGACCCCGGATTTAAAAAAGAGCGTTTTTTCCTTCCATCCACGCATCTGGAATATGTAAATGCCCATATAAACAAATATCCGCATCTACCTCTTGTGCCCATAAATCCAATTTTTGAAAACCAAAGTTGATATGCTGAAGGTGACCATGAGTTTGTGCAATAACGGTACCATTTAAATCCGTCACCAAACGATCTGGATAGCCACCATAGAAATCCATGTTCCCTGCTACAACGTAAATTCCTTGCCACACTTCGTCATCACTTGGCAGCTCAGAATCACCATTATGAAAAAAATAGCATCTACTTTTCCGAGATAATAGGTCTTTATCTCTTCTACAATAGCACGATCTCCATGAGAATCACTCATTACGATGATGGTTTGTTTTGCCATCGTTGGAAAGACCTCCACTAATTTTTGAACTGCTTGAGCTCGATGTGATTGATCGTTTTTTTCTTCCATTGTTAATTCTGCAGATGTTTTGCCTGTTTCACCTACTAAAAATAAAGGATCATAGCCAAATCCATTTTCACCTTTCGACTCAAAATTGATATAGCCTGGCCAGTCAGCCTCTATGACCAGACTTTCTTTGTCAGGACTTGCCACTACCAGAGTGGTATGAAACTGTGCAGAGCGATCTTTCAAGTCGAAAACCATTGCTAATTCATGTAGCAATTTTGCATTGTTTTCTAAGTCTGTTGCATCATTTCCAGCAAAACGAGCAGACCAAACTCCAGGAAGACCACCTAGTGCATCCACTTTTAAGCCTGAGTCATCCGCCAATACCATTTTGCCAGTCAGCTTAGAAATGGTCTCTGCTTTCAAACGAGCATTTTCTTCAAAAGTCATCCCAGTTTCTGCGACTTCTGGTAAATCAGGATAATCATTCAGATTTTTCAATCTGATAGCCCTAATTTTTCAAAGATTCTGCGGAATTCAGCGGTCTTTTCCCTCATTACGAGTAGCAATTAAAATCGTATCTCCTACTGTCAAACCTGACAATTCTTGTTGAGAAAAGAAAACATTTAATTTGACACCTTTTTCAGGTAAGTGCACTAAAACTAATTGTCCCTTTTTCCGTAATCAGAATAGCACCTTTATGAAATTGCGCCTGAAACTGTGAATTTTTGATTCTCATTGATCATTTGCAAGACGAATTGGACAAACGACATCATTGAGCTATATTGCATAACCGTAACAGAAAATGCTTGACCTTCAACTACTAATTGACAGAGTTCTTCTTCCATACGACTGAGTTCTTCCGAATCAACATCCTTAAAATGGAAAGTTCCGCCACGAGAAGACCATTCTCCAACATACCAATCTTGGGTATCTTTATACTCATAAATTTTTGCTACTCATAAGGTCACATGCTCCACATTTATTTCTTTATTTAGCCACGTTTCTGCAATTTCAGCAAAACTTTTCGCATTTGCTGTTGTAAAAAAAGCGGTGTTGAGGAAGTTCTCCTTCTCTGCTGTGATTGATTTCAAAATAATTGAGCAAAACAGAAATGTCCCGCACGCATTCTGCTCCACTATCAATCAGTTTCACTGTTGGTCCCATTACATTTTGAATGATTGGTTTTAGCAAAGGATAATGCGTACAGCCTAACACTAAAGTATCTACCCTGCCTTTTAGCGGCATCAAGCTCTCATAGACCACTTTTTTTCGTAATGCTAGACGACAGCTCGTTAGACTCTACCAGTGGGACAAACTTGGGACAAGAAAGACTTGTCACCTCCACTTCTGGTAAAAGACGTTCGATTTTTTTGCCGATAAATATCTGATTGAATCGTCATTGGCGTTCCAATAATGCCAATCGTCCCATGTTGAGAGGCTTTTAATTGCTGCGCTAGCTCCCGGTAAAATCACTCCCAAAACTGGAATATCCAATTTTTTTCTTTGATTTCTTCCCCAAACCACAGCAGTAGCTGTATTGCAGGCGAGAACAATCATTTTGACATTTTTAGTTAAGAGAAATTGCACTAATTGCCATGTATACTCGCGAATCTGATCTGCTGGTCTTGGACCATAAGGCGCACGTGCAGAATCACCGATATAAATCACTTCCTCATGTGGAAGCTGCCGCATCAATTCACGAACAACTGTCAAACCGCCCACTCCTGAGTCTAAAAAAACCAATTGGTCGATTATCCATAAGTTCTTCTTTCTAAAGAAGGGACTGGGTGCAAGTCCCAAATCCCCATTCATTTATCTCTTTAAAAATCAAATTTTATACTGTTTTTAACAGCTTATTTTTCTTTTTAGCATTTTCAAGTGCTGCTTTTTGTTGATTTTTTTAATTTGACGATACACTTGTTGTACCTTTGCTTCATTTGGCTTTTTGTCCATTTGCAGATAGCATCGTACGAACCGCATCAATATTCAAACGTGGATTGTCTGCAAATTCTTTTTCAATTTGTTTGCGAACTAGATACATTCCAGCGAGCATGCCACCAAAAAAAGCCACAATAATCAACAAAATAGCTAATAGTAAATTCATAAATATGTAATCCTCTTTTCCCTTTTTACATCTTCTTATTATATCAAAAAAATTGTCTATTTTTTTCAAAATCAAAAGCCATACAAAGTTGCGAAGTAATCCTCTGGTATTTCAGCACGCCGAATCATTCGTACACCGCCGTCTTCTTCCAGTAAAATTTCAGCTGAACGAAGTTTAGCATTGTACTGATGGCCCATTGAAAAACCATGTGCTCCTGTATCGTGAATCACTAAGGTATCCCCAATATTGGTAATCGGCAGTTCGCGCTGAATGGCAAATTTATCATTGTTTTCACAAAGACTGCCGACCACATCCACTATTTCTGTCGGTCCATCTGGGTGATCCATATTTGTAATATGATGATAAGCGCCATACATAGCCGGACGCAGCAGGTTCACTGCTGAAGCATCTACACCAATGTAAGTGCGATAAGTCTTCTTTTTATGCAATACTTTCGTCACCAATAATCCATGAGGGGCCAGCATAAAACGTCCCAGTTCCGTAAAAATTTTAACCTTTCCTAAACCTGCAGGTGTTAAAATTTCCTCATAAACTCGGCGAACTCCTTGCCCAATCGCTAAAATGTCATTTGCTTTTTCTTCTGGACGATAAGGAACGCCTACTCCGCCTGAAAGATTGATAAAATCCAGGTCCACATTGGTCTCAGCTACGACCTCAACGGCTAATTCAAATAGCTGACGGGCTAATTCAGGATAATAATGATTCGTAACAGTATTAGAAGCTAATAAGGCATGAATCCCAAATTTTTTAACGCCCAAATTTTTTAAATCTTTAAATGCTTGGATGAGTTGTTCTTTGGTCATCCCGAATTTGGCTTCTTCTGGAGAATCCATAATATCTGTTCCCAACTCAAATACACCGCCTGGGTTATAGCGGCAAGAAATAATTTCTGGAATGCTCGCCACTTCCTGTAAAAATGCAACATCTTCATAAGCATCAAGATTGATAGTAGCTCCCAATTCACGCGCAAATTGCATTTCTTTTGCAGGCGTGTCATTGGACGAAAACATCATGTCATTTCCTGAAAAACCTACTTTTTGGCTCATCAAAAGTTCTACATAGCTGGCACAATCTACTCCACAGCCTTCTTCTTTCAAGATTTTTCAAAATAGTCGGATTCGGAGTTGCTTTCACTGCAAAATACTCTTTAAATCCTTGATTCCAAGAAAAGGCTTTCTGAAGCGCACTGAGCTGTTGCACGAATACCTTTTCTCATCATACAAATGAAATGGTGTTGGAAATTGAGCTGTGATTTCAGCTAATTTTTCACGACTGATATAAGGTTCATTCATAACTAGTTTCATACTTTCTTTTCATTTGCTTTTATTATATCATAAAAAGAAGCTGAAACCAGTCCAACTTCTAATTCTTGCTTTTTAATTATCTCTTCCAAAAAAATACGAAGAATGCTGAGGAACAGATTGATAAAATCAAGGTAAAGGCTTAAGGCGAGTGAAACTGCCCAACCAGCTGCTACATTTCCGCCTGATTGCTCATAGACATAGCGAATTCTTTGATTATCCCAAGCAATCAATCCAGAGAAGATAATCACACTAATAATGCTAATGATGAAATCTAGTCCAGAACTTCTAAGGAAAATATTCACCAAACTAGCGATGATAACTCCAATCAGACCTGCAATAAAGGATCTGCCCAGACCAGAAAAGATCTTTTTGGTAAATTTCCCAATCAATGCCATAGCAAAAACATCGCTGAAGAGGTAATGAAGGCTGCTAAAACCGTTGCTTGTGTGTAAAGAGCCAACACTAAACTAATCGTAAAGCCATTTAAAGCCGAATAAACTAGAAAAGTTGGCAATGCAGCTGGATTGTTTTTTTGGCAGACATTCCTGAAGCTACCCAGACAAGAACCAACTCAGCAAAAATAGCTAAGTAAAAAATCCAACTATTCGCCATTATTACTGAATAAATCACATCTTGAAATATTGTTAACATCAAAGCCGAGACAAGGGCAGAAATGCCAATCCCCATACCGACTAATGAATAAACTTTAGCGTAAAAACTATTGATACCATTATTTTTCTTGAATAATTGTATTGTTCATAAGCTCTCTCCTTTATTATGATATGTTACGATTTTAACATTTTTGTGGAAAAAGTCTTCTTTTAGCCATTCTTTTCCGAACTGGCGCCATTGCTTCCTTAATTGCCCAGTATTTATCCACCATGGTGACAATATAAGCCTCTTTTATACCGCGGTGGTGCCAATGTTGCTCCCCACATATGCTTAACAATAATATCTTCTTCAACCTTATTCAGCCTGGTCACTTTGCGTGCATTTCGTACTGCTAAACGAGGGTGTACCCAAGCATGGCTTTTTATTAAATTTCGTTTCCCGCCAATCATAGTAAAACATATCGTGCAGAAGACCACCACGCGCGGTACTTTTTTGCATCCCAACCTAACTTTTTTAGCAATTTTATAACTCGTATAACTAACATGAATCGAGATGCTCCAAACGGTTGGAATAAATATGGTGTGTTATGTTTTTTTAATTTCTGGACGCGTGGTTGAGCAATCAATTGTCCAACATGCTCCATATACTCTTTGTCTTCTTTATAAAGCATAGAATCACCTCCATGTGCTTCTAATTATAAATATATTTCTAAATTTTTAGCTTAAAGCAAAGATGAGAATACCTGCTGCCACGGCGACATTTAAACTCTCAGCTCGTCCTTTCATCGAAATATGAATGAGGTAATCAGCTGCTTCTGCCATTTCAGAACTAATCCCTGACCTTCATTTCCCAACACAAGAGCAAAATCCGACAGTGGTGCTAACTCCCGATAATCCATCGAATCTTTTGAAAGTGTCGTTGCCAATATCGGAAATTGTACTTGTTTAGCAAGGTCAAGAAAATCTGCTGTTTTTACTCGATAAACAGGCAAATGAAAATGACTGCCTTGCATGGAACGCAGAGTTTTCAGATTGTAAATATCTGCTGAATGCTGCGAAATAAACACCCCGTCATAACCAGCCGCATCAGCTGTTCGGATAATCGTGCCCACATTCCCCGGATCCTGCACATCTTCTAAAAAGAGATATTTCCCTTTGAGAACTGAAGGAATCGTCGCTTCCTCAAAAAGCAAGCTCTGCTACAATGCCCTGCGGTGTTTTGGAATCAGCTAAATCCGCCAAAATTTCTGCCGTCACTACATAAACTTGAGGAAAATCCTGCACTCTGTCAACAAATTCTTCTAAAAACAAAGATATGCCTAATTTTTAGCTTGTGCATTGACTGCTTCTTCAAATAAATGCCAGCCCTCAATTAAGTATGAGTCTTTCCGATATTTTTGAAATAATTTTTTAGTATTTTTTTACCACATTATTCGCTTTTTGAGGTTATAATATTCATAGAACTATTATATCACAAAAAAAGGAGGTTCACATGCAAAAAGTAAGAATGATTGCACAAGGTCGCGTGCAAGGAGTTGGCTTTCGTTGGGGTGTTTACACACTTGCTACAGAAATTGGTGGCATTACAGGGCGTGTCTGGAATAATGAAGATGGTACCGTAGAGATTTTTGGCGCAAGCAGAAAACTCTGCCCTTATGGCAAAATTTATCCAAGAAATCCGCAAAGGACCAACGCCATTTTCAAAAAGTCAGCTATTTAGATGTTACAATGACGAATTTTTGAATCCTATTCAGATTTTAAAATTGCAAAATTAAGTCCTAAGAACTATTGTATATTTGGGGAAAAACAGTAGAATAGAAAGGTATTATTTTTTTAGAAAAAGGAAACAAACACGTGAAAAATTAAATCGTATTTTTATTCTCAGGATTAGGGTTATCTATGCTTCTGCTGCTCTCAGGATGTGTGCAAGTAAAAGATGGTAAGCCTGCTGGGTTTGTCTGGGATATCATTGGAAGACCAATGAGCCTTGCCATTCAGTATTTTTGCTAATAACATGGGGCTAGGTTTTGGTGTTGCTATTATCATTGTTACCCTGATTGTGCGGCTGATCATTTTGCCACTGGGACTTTATCAATCATGGAAAGCAACTTATCAATCTGAAAAGATGAATTATTTGAAGCCTATTTTTGAGCCTATCCAAGAACGTATGAAGAATGCTGAAACACAAGAAGAAAAACTGGCTGCTCAGCAAGCACTCATGGCTGCTCAAAAAGAAAATGGTGTCAATATGTTTGGTGGGATTGGATGTCTTCCCCTCCTGATTCAATTGCCATTTTTCTCTGCTCTTTACTTCTCTGCTCAATATACTGAAGGAGTAGCTAAGAGTGTCTTCCTAGGAATTCCACTCGGAAAAGCCAGCATTCTTCTCACTATTATCGTCGGAGTTTTGTATTTTATTCAATCTGCTTTAACTCTTGTCGGTGTTGACGAAGTTCAAAAAGAGCAAATGAAGAAAATGATGTACATGAGCCCGCTCATGATTGTCATCTTCTCGTTCACAGCTCCAGCAGGTGTTACACTTTACTGGGTAGTCGGTGGTTTCATCATGATTATTCAACAATTGATTATCAATCATTACATCCGTCCTCAGCTCAGAAAAACGCGTAGCTGAAGAATACAAGAATAATCCACCTAAAGCCATTAAAAATTCTGGTCGTAAAAAGATGTGACACCTCAAGCACAGGCCGTTATTGAAAATAGAAAAACAAAAATAAAAAGAAAAAAATCGTAACGCTGGAAAAACAACGTTCAAGATAAGCAAAAAAAGAAGTTGGAATGATTGTTCCAGCTTCTTTTTGTTTATCATTCAATCAGAAATAATCATCAATTATGTTGAGTTTAAAATGTAAGTCTGAGTTTATCAATATCTCTTTGGAATGTTTTTAGAATCAATTCCAAACTCTACTAATATCTTCTATCTTCACTTTATTTAATAATCCGCCTTTGCTAAGTCGGTCATGAAGTTCTATTAATCTGAATGAGAATAACACTATAACTAATCCTTAATCTATAAATTTCAATAGTAGTGATTTTTTTGGTATGCTTTTTATTATATCAGAAACATAGGGACATAATTTGGGATTCTTCTCAATTTTGTAAGGTTATTTTGTCAGAAATATTTTTATTTAGTTGAGCAATAAAACATTTTTTTGCAAATATAAAAAGAACACCCTATCTTTTTCAAACATCAACTTGAATAAATAGAATGCCCCTCATTTAAACATAAAAATTACCAAAATTCACGGACAAAATCATTTTCTAAGCGTTCACTATAAAACAATTCTGACAATGATTTGTCATCAAAAATACGTAGCAAATTTTTTAAATCATAAGCCAATTCGAGAGTATCTAACTCTTCACGCGCCACCCACCTAACTTCACCTTCTTCTGATGAGCGGAGATGTCCTGAAAATTCATTTGTGCGATAAAGAAAAGACCAGATAACGAATGCCTTCTGCCGTATACCAATGTTTCATACCAACCAGTCTAGGATGATGGATTGTTAGTCCCGTTTCTTCATAAATTTCACGGACAACTGCTTGGTGGAGGCTCTCCTTTTCTTCTATATGTCCGCCAGGTAGAGCTGCTCCTGACCAAGAATACATCTTGGGGTCACGAATCTGCATGACAATGCGATTCTGATCGTCTTCAATCAGACACATATTAGTTAAAATTACTTGAGATTTACGGGACATATTTTTCTCCTCTAAACTTTGTATCAAATCAAATAAAATTTGGGACAGGTTTCATAGTTGCTATCGCAGCCATCAACCTATTCCAATCCTTTATTTTTTTAAGCTGTTTTTTTCGACTTTTTAGGATTTTTACATCATAACTGCCCACAGGTGTTTCAACTGTAGCAGTATCGCCTGTTTTTCTTGCCAATTAGAGCTTGTCCAATAGGACTTTCATTAGAAACCTTTCCAGCAAAAAGCATCTGCTCCTGCTGCACCCACAATCATATAGACTTCTTCATCCGTTTCACCAACTTCTTGAATCGTAACGGTCTTACCGATAGCAACTTCATCTTGTGCTACTGCATCACTATCTACAATTTCAGCATAGCGAATCTTGGTTTCCAGACTTGAGATTTGTCCTTCAACAAAAAGCCTGTTCATCTTTGGCTGCTTCATATTCACTATTTTTCTGATAAGTCACCATAAGAACGAGCAATTTTAATACGTTCTACCACTTCTGGACGGCGAACTAATTTAAGTTCTTCTAATTCTTTTTCAAGTTTTTCCTTTTCTTCAAGGGTCATGGGATAAGTTTTTTCTGCCATTGTTTTTCTTCTTTCTATTTTTAAAATAAAGAGGGAGTGGGACAGAACTCATCTTGAAAAATTTTTAGTTCCTAGTCTCACCCCCGCAGGGTTGCTCAACAGTCTGGGAGACTGTTGAGGTGGTGAATAAAGAAAACAAAGTTTTTGTCAAAGTGTTCTTCCGAGCTTGAAAAGCAAACAACTTTGAGATTTGCTTTTACAAGTTCTATCCGCCACCTCAAAAGCAATGCTTTGAGCAATCAATAACTGCACCGTTGGTTTATTATAACTATATACTTTATACTTTGAAGCTGGAAACTTTCGTCCCAGCTTCTTTTTAATATTCGCTTGCTTTGCAAGGTGCATTCTTCATCTAGTCTAAAATACACTTGTAGCAATCTTTTTAGACTTATACATCATTGCTCAGAAGTAGAACAAAATCAAGCTTTAAAAGTTACGATTTTTGTCCCGCTTTTTTAATTTGAACTACTTGATTGTGTCAATTTACTATTAACATGTTCTTGAACATTTTTTTCATGTTCTTCATAGGTATTTGCGAAATAAACATTTCCTGTTTCTGTATTGGCTACGAAGTAACGATAATCCGTTTTGGCTGGATTAACAGTCGCTTCAATAGCAGAAAGACTAGGATTGTCTACAGGACCAGGCATTAAACCGGTATTTTTATAAACATTGTAAGGCGAGTCAATATTAGTATCAATCGCAGCGTCTTCTGCTAAGGTTATCTTTTGACCAAGCTTCCCTTGAGCATACAAAATTGCAATATTACTTTGCAAAGGCATGTTTTGATTTAAACGATTGTAAAAGACACTTGCGATGTTTTTTCGGTCTTGATCTGTTGAACCTTCTTTTTCAACCAAGGACGCAATTGTCAAAACATCGTGCACAGTCAAGTTCTTTGAGGCTAAAACATCATAATATTGCGACATGGTTTTATCCATTGCTGCTAACATTTGGTCAATGAGCGCTTTCAGCAGTTATGCTGTCGGTCACATTGTAAGTAGCAGGGAAAAGATAGCCTTCTAAGCGATACTTAACACCGCTCTCTTTTTTAGCTAAATTGGCTAATAAATTTGGATATTTTGTAGCTTCCTGAGTGATAAAATTATCATCTTGCACTTTCTTTAAGAACGTATCCGAAGACAATTTACTTTTCTTCAACTTCGCAATCGTTTTTGCAATTTGGTCAATCGTATATCCTTCTGGAATGGTTAATTTTTTTCCATTGAAGGATCCTGCGGAGTATCCGTTCCACCTTGCTGTAGCTTTTTAGCAATCGTATCCAAACTCATGCTCTTTTGAAGATTGTAATAACCCGATTGAAAATCTGCATAGTTATTAAACTTAGCATAATAGCTAAAAATCTGAGAATTTTTGATTAAACCAGCTTTTTCCAAGACCGTTCCAATTGCTTTGGTGCTCGATCCAGTCGGAATCTTAACCGTCACATACTTTGTATTTTTCGCATCAACTGGTTGTAAAGCTGATGTAACATAGCGATAAGCAAAGAAACCAGTTAAACCAATCCCTAAAAGCAACAAAATTAAGACCGTTTTGACGATTTTTCTGGCGATTTTGTTTTGACGATTTTTCGTGTTAATCGTTTGAGCAGTCCGATTTGAACGGGAAAGTTTCTTTGTGTCTTGCTCCGTTCCGTAAACTGCAGGTCGAACCAATTCTTCCGGAGCTTTACTTTCTTCAACCGCTTGATTGGTTGGGTAAGAAACAGGCACTTTCGTTGTATGAGTATTAAACTCTTTCTCTTCCCTAGCTGCCGCTTCGGCTTCTATTTGTTCAATGGTTGGAAGGGGACTTTCTAAAGGAGCAGGCTCTGGCTCGCCACTCTCTTCTTTTTGAACTTTTGGTATATCCGTTTCAGAAGCAGTTGCTTTCTCTTCTTCCTGTGCAGAAGGAAGCGCAGATTGACCCAAACCTAACTTTTTCCTGCAAGTCATTAGATTCTTCTACAGGTTTTGGTTGTTCAGTTCCCTTTGCTTTTGCCAAGTCGCACAGAATCTGCTCTTTAAAACTCAGCCCTTCTTTTTCTTGTGAATCTTCAGCCAAATAGTTGACCTCCTTGTTCAATATCCCTACCATTATATCTTAAAAAGTAAAGAAAAGCAATAAGAATGCCTTTCTTTCAAGCATTCTACAGAATAATCAATTCTTTTTCTCCACTATTTAGGAGTTTTCCAAAGCATATCATACCAAACTTCACCTGCATAGGTAGATTGGGATACGCCCTCGTTGATAAAACCATAGTTTTTCATAGTAAGCGACCAAATAATCATGACAAGTTAAATTGATTCCCAAACGCTGGTCGCGAATAGCAATATCCTTCATTGCATTCAACAAACTGCGACCTAATCCCATATTCTGAGCATTTTTATCAATAGATAAACTGGTCAACGAAATATAATGGTCTGTCAAATGACTATAATCTTCTACCTCAGAAGTAAAGGATTGATCTCACTAAATGGCGTTCTGGACGAACAGGTCCCTTCAAGGTAGCCTAAAATCTGACCGTCTCGTTCAGCTACTAAGAAACTGGTTGTTAGTTTTTGGATATGGGCTTCCAAAATCTCTCGACTCAGAGCTTCTTCTGGTCCAAAGTTTTCCCATTCAATAGTCGTAATAGCATCCAAATCTGCTAAATTTGCCTGTCTAATCTTCATTTTCCCTCCTTAAAATATGGATTTTCCCAAACGAATTCATATAAAATAGCATAGCTATCTCCCTTTCAGAAATTCCTTCATTTATGAAAGCATTCATTTCGTAGTAAGAAAATCAACTCATCTGAACAAACCAACTGAAGACCTTTTTGATTTTTGTGCAACAGCTATTTCTTTGCAAGCAGCTAAAAGCAAAGTTCCCAGTCCCTGCTCTTTAAAATCTGGATGAATGGATAAGCGCTGAATCGTCATAAAATCAGAATCTTGCTGCTGTTTTGACGAATTATCTATCATTTCATTTGTCAAATGACGTGAAAAAACGGCTGCCCCTACAAGGTAGCCAGCTATTTTCTCATTTAATTCCGCTATTAAAAAGTTCGTTTGCCCCTGTTCAATCCATTTTTGGATTGTTTCTGCATCAGCTGCTTCTGTGGAAAAATTCGCCTCCTCAATCGCAACGATTGCCTTCCAATCTTCCAAAGAAGCTTCTCGAAGGGTGACTTGTGGTATTAGATTACTGGACATTGCTTGTCAAATTGGATAGCAAACGTTCAAAAGAATATTCATAGGTTTGAATATCCCCAGCTCCCATGAAAACATAAACAGCATTTGGGTGTTCTAACAATGGCGAAACATTGTCAACAGTAATAATTTCTGCCTTTTTGATAATTTTTCAGCCAAATCTTCTACTTTGACATCTCCATGATCCACCTCACGTGCAGAACCATAAATCTGTGCTAAATACACTGCATCTGCTTGATTCAAAGCTTCTGCAAATTCGTCCAAAAGTGCAATAGTCCTAGTAAAGGTATGGGGTTGGAAAATTGCAACGATTTCTTTGTTTGGATATTTCTGGCGAGCTGCATCTAAAGTTGCAATGATTTCAGTAGGGTGATGAGCAAAGTCATCAATAATTGTCGTTCCATTCACCATTTTTTCAGTGAAGCGACGTTTCACACCACCAAAAGTAGCCAAATGCTCTCGAACCAAAGTCAAATCAAATCCAGCTGTATACAATAAACCAATAACAGCTGTTGCATTCATAATATTGTGGCGACCAAAGCTAGGAATCTTGAATTCTCCTAATTCTTTCCCGCAGAAAGAAACTTTAAAGCTGGAACCCGTCGTAGAACGAAGCAAATCATGAGCGACAAAGTCATTTTCCTTCCTTAAAACCATAATAATAAATAGGAGCATTGGCTGTAATCCGACGCAACTCCTTTGTCTTCACCGTAAACAAACACCCTTTGCTAACTTGTTTAGCATAATCATTAAAATGCATTGAAAACATCTTCTAAGCTAGTAAAATAATCTGGGTGGTCAAAGTCAATATTCGTAATAATCGAATATTCAGGATGATAAGGCATAAAGTGACGCTCATATTCATCTGCTTCAAACGCAAAAATATTTCGCATTTGCAGAGCCACGTCCCGTACCGTCACCAATGAGATAACTGGTATCTGTAATATTTGACAAAACGTGTGCTAACATACCCGTCGTTGATGTCTTTCCATGTGCCCCTGCCACTCCCATGCTGACAAAATCACGCATAAAGGTTCCCAAGAAATTCATGGTAGCGCTTATAAGAAATTCCATTTGCATCAGCATAAGCAATTTCAAGTATTATTATCCGGACGGAAAAGCATTTCCTGCAATGACTTCTACATCTGCTTGAAGATTTTTTTCGTCAAAAGGCAAGATTTTAATTCCTGCTTGTTCTAAGCCACGTTGAGTGAAATAGTATTTTTCAACATCGCTTCCTTGAACTTGATGTCCCATTTGATGCAGCATCAATGCTAAGGCACTCATTCCAGAGCCTTTAATCCCGATAAAATGATAGGTTTTTGTCATAATTTCTCCTTAAATACTAAGAGCGTTAAATTTAGTGAAACCAAGTTCACACAAAAATAATTGCTCTTGTCAACGTTCGATTATTTTTCTTCCAGCCGTGTTAAATTTAGCTCTTGCGCTATCCGACGCTCTCTTTGATTTTTGCAATTCTTTTTGTTATAAATTTGACTTGTTTTTTAAAAAGTCATAATTATTTTTTTAGATTTTTTGGGTGATTCATTTCGGCAGAAGAGGTATTTACTTTGATATCTGCTAAAAATATAATGGTCCTGCTTTAAATTTCGACTATATTTTTGATAATTTCACTACCATTTTCCTTTTTGGAAAAATGCTGTTGGTTGATGTGAAATAGCTGTGTTACCATTCGTAACGGCAGGATAAGAGCGCTTTTTAGCAGTAAAATCCGATGTCAAATAAGCTGCCGAACGTTTCTTTTTCAAATCCGCTCTGGCTTCTTCTCTAGCCAATTCTGCATAACTTTTTGGGGCAGATTTTTGCGACTTTCGACAGATTGAATAGCTGAAGTCGCTTGGTAAAACTTTGCCTGTCCTTCTTTTACTTGACTGTCTGTAATTTTCTTTACATTGGTTCCCATTCTAAATAATTTTTATCAACATAGTCACCATTAATATTACTGATAAGATCGCTTTCATCGTAAAGGTTCATACGCGGCATTTCTGATAACAAGATTTCATCATCAGAAATCAATGGAAAAGATTTTTCTTTCATTAGCACATTTCCTTTCAACACTTCATTATAACCTATTGGTGCTATTTTTCAAGTGTTTCTGTAGAAATTCCTAAATTTCTCGTATTTCAACAACGGTTAGGCTGCTACGGGGTTCTGTTCCATCTAGGATAGTTGATACGAGATGGCGCTTGCTTTCCTGCAACTCTTGAATTTTTTTCTTCAATCGTTCCTCGCGTAATCAATCGATATACTTCTACATTTCTTTTCTTGACCCATACGGTGAGCTCGACCAATTGCCTGAGACTCTACTGCTGGGTTCCACCAAAGGTCTACTAAGATAACAGTATCCGCACCAGTTAGATTCAAAGCCAACACCACCAGCTTTTTAAAAGAGATTAAAAAGCGTCTCCTTCCCCATTATTAAAAGCATTTGTCATCTCTTGACGATCTTTTGCTGGGTAGAACCTGTAATTTTTAAATGTCTCCATTTTCATCTTTTTCAATTCTTTTTCGATAATGTCTAGCATTCCTCGGAATTGAGAAAAAGATTAACACACAGTGGCTTCCTGTCTGAATCTGCTCTAATAGTTCTAACAGGCTTTCTAGTTTGCCACTCTCTCCATGATAGTCCTCCATAAAGAGCGCTAGGAGTATCGCAGATTTGACGTAATCGCATCAAGCCAGATAAGATTTCCATTTTGCTGCGATTAAGTTCTTCATCTGTAGAAGTAAGCACGCGCTCCTGCATTTGTTTTAGTTGCGCTAGGTAGATAGCCTTTTGACTATCTGCAAGCTCATTGCGATAAGAAACTTCGATGAGTTCTGGCAATTCTTGCAAGACATCTTCTTTCTTCCGCCGCATGACAAATGGTTTGATAAAACGAGCAACAGTTTCTGCAGGCAGTTTCAAAAAGTTCTTTTTGCTAGGTAATAATCCTGGCAAAACAATTTGAAAAATAGACCATAATTCGCCGAGATTATTTTCAATCGGTGTTCCAGAAAGAGCAAAGGTATTTTTGACCTCAAAATTTCGTAGATGATGAGCAATCTTGGTCTGTGCATTTTTCATGACCTGCGCTTCATCTAAAAAGAGATAATCGAAGTTCAATTGACTATATTCTTCAACATCTTGACGGAAAGAAGCATAGCTTGTAATCATCACCTGATGACCTTCTGCAATCAAGTTATCTCTGACTGGCTTTAATCCATAAATGACCGCTACATCCATTTCTGGCGCAAATTTTGCAAACTCATCCAGCCAATTGTAAATTAAACTAGACGGAGCCAAAAATCAAAACGTTGGTCTCTTTTTTTAGCTGACTACTTAAAAAGGCAATGGTTTGAAGGGTTTTTTCCCAACCCCATATCATCTGCCAAAATACCGCCAAATCCATAATGGTGAAGCATAGACATCCATTTGACACCCGTTTCTTGGTAATCACGCAAAGTTGCTTCCACTTTTAACGTCGGTAGCGCAAATTCCTCTGGATGCGTCAAATCAAAGGCTAAATGGCGAAATTCCTCCGAAAAGCTAACTTTTTCTTGATCTTTAAACAATTCAGATAGCTGATAAGCAGCAATCCGCTGCGTTTGGAAAATGCCGTCTTTTTCCTTTTTAGCTCGTAAATCCTGTAAGGTTTTGCTGACTCTTTTTGTTTCTTCATCAAAAACGAGCACCTTGCCAGAGCGACTGATGAAAATAATCATTAGCCGAAAAAAAGAGCTTCTAACGCATCGTCTACTTCTGTCTGGTCAATACTTGTAAAGTCAAACCCGATATCCAACAAGCCACCATTTGTCTGAACAGAAACTGCTGGTCTTTCCACTTGGTACAAGGCTGTCAGGCTTTTCTGCTACAAATACCTTTCCCAAGCGCCTCAAAACGAGGGAGAATGCGACGTGAAAAATGAATAAATCTCTTGTGGTTGCAATGGAGGACGAGTGCTTGTGAAATCTGCTTCAAAACCAGCAGACAGAGCTTGTTGAAAAACCTTTTGTTCTAACTGGAAAATCGCTGGCAAATGGCAGTTCTTCCAACTCAAAACGAGTATCCACAACATGATTTCCATAGTCAAACTGGATTTTTGAGACGAATTTCCTGAGTATCCAATAACTCGAAAATCAAACAGCGGAGTAAACGTATGAATCACCAAACTTTCTGGTGCGTGAATAGAGCCAACTTTTACCAAATTCTAATAGTCCTGAAGCTAGTTTTGCTTGGTCGCTTGTATCAAATTGAAGGCGTTTTTTTGCGATCGGTATCCACAGGCAATTCTCGAATCACCTGAATCATCCGCTTTTTGCTGCTCTGTCAGTTGATAGAAAATGATCTCCCATAAAAATAAAAAGTCACCACCGTATAGAATTTTTATAATTTTTGTTCTGTAATGGTGAGCTCAAAATAATCCGAATTTTTCCTCTACTGTAAAATCATAGATGCCTACTTCAGCATGCAAATCTTGAAAAAGACTTTTGTCATAGTCATAAAGACTGTATTCCAAGCGAAAATGCGGCAAATTCATGAGTCGATTTACGCCTTCTTCAAACAGACTAGACGGAAAATAAAGATGTCTAGCTGCATTTGGAAAGATAAAAAGAAGCATCTTGATCCTGCTGATAAGAAACAAGTCCTCGTAAAAACTGGATCACCTCTTGACTAGCTTCATCGAAAAGCAGCCAATTGCATTTTTCATAATAGTGCTTGCCGATTTGATAATAATCGCCTTTTTCAATAATCTTTAAAAAGCACGAATATCCCGGATAACATAGGAGCGCTCATCTGGTAAACGACTGATGCGCAAGGTCCACAAAAATTGTCCTGTATAATCATCTTCTTGCCCGACCGCAGCCAGTTCATAGCGAACGGCTACATCTTCTGTCTAAAAGGATTTTATCCAAGAAGAGACTGCCAAAAGAGACCTTTCGTTTGAGTTTCTCTCTGAAGTTGTTTGCTCCTCTTCAAGATTGGTCAAAACGACTTTTTCCTTCAGGGTCATTTTTAAGAAAATATTCTAAAGCCTGCTAGATGAGCACAGTATTTCTTTTTGAAAAATCACAGGCACAAAAAATGGCTTCGTCGTCCAAACTATATCGCAGATTGTGATTTTCAACTCGGCTGTAAATCATCTGATCTTTCACTTTGAGAATTTCAATTTTTCCTGCTTCGTAAAGAGCAATTCCTTCCGTCCGAATCTTCCCAGGAATCAATTTTGCCATAAGTACCACCTTTATTTTATCTATTCATTATACCATATTTTTCAGCATAAAGAAAAAGCAAGGTTCTCCTCGCTTTCTTTTAGAAAATGTCCTCGTTGAGCTTTTTATAGCATTTAGTGCGTGCAATCAACACTTTCATAAAACCGACTAGCAATATTGTATTTCCTATTACTAAGAATACTAAAAAGAGCCAAATTCCCAGTAAAAGTAGAGAGAATTTTGTTATCATCAACCAAATGGCTCCCAATGTTATAGCAGCCAAGAAAAGATGTGCAATTCCTACAACGATCAGACTAAAAAGTGATAACCAATAGCGAAAAACCAAACGGTTTGTACTTTCTGTCATCATAATGAATATTCACATAAGCTGCACTTGCAATTCCAATGAGCACCACTTTAGCAATATTTATCCAATTCATATTTCTTTTCTCACATAGGTACGTTAGACTAGTTATCTTGTACTGTACCACTTCTACTATTTTTATGTTCAGCCTTGTTTAGTTAGTTCCGCCCTACTTCCGCTTTCTGGCAATGAGATGAATTGGTGTCCCTTCAAATACGAAAGCTTTGCGGATTTGATTTTCTAGGAAGCGCATATAAGAAAAGTGCATGAGCTCTTCTTCATTGACGAAAATAACAAAGGTTGGCGGTTTTAGTCGCGACTTGTGTCGCATAGAAGATTTTCAGCCGTTTCCCTTTGTCGGTCGGTGTCGGATTAATCGCAATGGCATCCATGATGACGTCGTTGAGAACAGCTGACGGAATGCGAGTATTTTGACTTTGACTAATTCTCTTAATCATGCCTGGCAATTGATGCAAACGTTGCTTAGTCAGAGCTGATACAAAGACAATCGGTGCATAAGAGAGATACTGAAATTGGTCGCGAATATCGGCTTCCCAATTTTGCATGGTCTTGTTATCTTTTTTTCCAGCGTGTCCCACTTGTTAACAACGATAATAATTCCTTTACCTGCTTCATGAGCAAAACCAGCAATCCGCTTATCATACTCGCGAATCCCCTCTTCAGCATTGAGCACCATGAGCACAACATCGGAACGGTCAATGGCTCGCATAGCTCGCATAACAGAATACTTCTCTGTATTTTCATAGACCTTACCTGACTTACGCATACCCGCTGTATCAATCATAGTAAATTCTTGTCCCTCATCGTCCGTAAAGACCGTATCAATCGCATCACGAGTAGTACCAGCCACAGGACTAGCAATCACACGATCTTCTCCTAAAATCGCATTGATTAGGCTAGACTTGCCGACATTGGGACGACCGATGAGGCTAAATTTAATCATGTCTGGATTTTCAGCTGCTTCTTCATTGGGGAGATTTTCAACAATGGCATCCAGGACATCTCCTGTCCCAATCCCATGAACGGAAGAAACGGGATAAGGGTCACCCAAACCAAGCGCATAAAAATCAAAAATTTCACTACGCATCTCTGGGTTATCTACTTTATTGACCGCTAGAAATAATCGGCTTGTGGGTCTTGTAGAGCATGCGAGCCACGTATTCATCCGCATCTGTAATACCTTCTTTTCCAGACACCACAAAAACGATGACATCCGCTTCCTCCATAGCAATCTCTGCTTGGTGCTTGATTTGCTCCATAAAAGGCGCATCTACGTCATCAATCCCGCCTGTATCAATCATGCTAAACTTGCGATTCAGCCACTCAGCCGTTGCATAAATACGGTCTCTGGTCACTCCTTCAACATCCTCAACAATCGAAATCCGCTCCCCAGCAATCCGGTTAAAAAGTGTTGATTTGCCGACATTAGGACGGCCGACAATGGCAATGGTTGGTAAAGCCATAGTGTTCCTCTTTCTGTTCTAAGAAGCTGGGACAAAATGCTCAGCTTCGCTTGTTTATGTAGTTATAATTACAGGGCGCAGCAGTTTGGAGAAACTCTATTGACTTTAGGCAATTTAGAATTTCCCATGTACAATTGACTAGGCAATTAGTGCCAATCAAACACTGCTAAGTGTGGTCTAATGCGCTGATAAATCAGCTTTTATATCCCTTTTGACGTCAAGTTTTACTTGAGTTTATTTCCAACCTCGGAAGGTTTTCCAAACCTTTCGAGCTGTGTGGGGTGAGCCAACAAAATCGAATTGTTTCGAAATGACCGATTTTGTCTCACTCCCTTTATTTTACAATAATTTCTTGTCTTGCAATAGATCCTGACTAGCAAGATTAGGCTTTTGACCAAATTGCTTCGCTAGTCGCTCGCTCCATGTATCTGTTGCACGCTTCCCAGCATAGTCTGCCTGAATCTGATCATAAGCCTGAATAACAGACGCATCCTGTTCTTGATAGTTTTCTTCAAAAACGACTGTTTCATACGGCAGACGTGGTTTAACAGCATGGTGCTGATCCGGCTTTCCCAAAGCCATTCCAAAAATAGGATATGTATAATCTGGTAAATTAAACAGCTCTGCTATTTCCCTAGAAGCATAGCGAATCAAGCCAATGATGACCCCGCCATATCCCAGACTTTCAGCCGCCAAAAGAGTATTCTGCGCGACCAGACTAGCGTCAACAGAACTAATCAGAAGATTCTCCATTCCTTGTGGGTAAAAGGCATTTGTGTGAAGTCGCACACCTTTCTCAGCTCGATTGAGGTCTCCGATAAAAAGAAGAAAAACAGACGACTGACGAATAGCCTCCTGAGGCACCAAATCAAACAAGGCTGCTTTCTTTTCTTGACTGCGAACAACAATAATCGAATAAGATTGGAAATTCTTCCAGCTAGAGGCTGCTCGACCAGCATCAATAATCGCCTTCAAATCTTCATCTGAAATCTGCTCCTCTGTAAAACGACGAACAGAAGTATGCTTTTTCATCAAATCAATCGTTTCATTCATCGGCGATTTTTCTCCTTCCAGACGAACTTCCTCTGCTAAAGAATTTTATTCTTTCCATGACCCGACGAGCCTGCCAAGTTTCATCTCCATTTTTGGATGTCGAAAAATGCCGTTTCCAAATCCGCAAAATTAAAATTCGATGTAAAGAAAGTTGGCAAATTTTTCCTGCATCCGGTGCTGCAAAATAACCTGCAAAATCTCATCTCGCATCCACGGACTTGATTGCTCCGCACCAATATCATCCAAAAATCAATACTTGCGCTACTTTTTACTTCATCAATCTTTTTCCTTAACCAGACCAGAAGAAATAGCATTCTTTACATCCAAAAACAAAACTAGGATAATGAAGCAAGGTCGTGGAAACACTGCGTTTTTCCGATAAATCATGTGCTAAGGCTGCCATCATGTAACTTTTTTCCCCACGCCAAAAATCACCATAAAGGTAAATCGCTTTTTTGTAGTTTGGATAATCTGCCACAAAATTTGTCAGTAACTCAAAAGCCTTGTAACGACCAACATCGTCTAAATCCACTTTTGCCAAACTAGCTTCCTTGAGACTAGCCGGAAGACTAATTAAATTTAACCGTGCATTGATAGTTGCTTGTTTCTGCGCTTCGACTAGTTCTGGAGTTTCTTCATAAGAAACGTCTGCATACCCCTCATTCTTCACCAATATCGACTTATAGCCTTTAGCAATATACGCTTTATCACCTAGCAAGAAACGGTTTCGCTCAGAAATATACTGATTAAACTTAGAAATGCTTCGTTTGATTTCAGCAGGTGTCAACCGCTCAGACTGGATAAAAGCCGCCACATCTGGATCGGCAACGATTTGTTTCACCAACTCTTCATAGTCAAATTGACGCGCTTGTTTCCTATGCGCCATCGTTTGTCCGACACTCTCCATCTAGTCACCTCCTTGGTCTAATTTTCGCTAAAAGTTTTTCTCTTTTTGCTCCTCTAGCTCAGCCTGCTTTTCAGCACTTGTTTCATTCTTATAGTCAGGATTGCTCCAGTCAGGGAACATTGTTCTTTGAAGTAGCCGTTTGATTTGCTTTTTGCTTGGTTGTTGATTTCGCTCACGAATCCGCAAAACTGCTTCTTCTGCCGATGCCACTTCCTGATATGAAAAAGTCATTTGCCACTTTCAAAGCGTATTTTTCATTGAGATTAGCTGAATCTACTTTTGTTAAAAGTCAACAGCAAAATCACATTGATAACTTCATCTAACAGTCCCAAATTTGCCAATTCTTGCAAACACTGACGTTCTCCTCGTGTGATTGTCGCATGCTTTGTTTTTTGATTTCTGCCAAAAACTGCATGGCTGACTTACTCTTAGCCTCTCGAATAATCGTTTGTTCAGTATTAGAAAAATCCACTTGCAGCAGGCTTTTTGATTTAATTTTTGCTTCATTCGCTTGGTTGAAATCACATGACCGACAGCCGTTTCCTTAGCCAACAAATAGGTCTCATACCAAGTCCAATTTTGTTGCTCTGAAAATAGCAAAAAGAGTACCAGCAAATCTTCTTTTTCGTTTTCAAAACGCAAGTTTTCTCGCACCATCAATTGTTTAAAGTAATCCAAGTCAAAATGATTCTGTTTTGATTGCGGCTCTACCTTTGCAGCTTCCACTTGAAAAAAATCTCTGACAGCTTCACATCTTGCTTCTCACCACTTTGGGTGACTAGGCAACAAAGCTTCTACTGCAGCTTCACCAATCTTCTTTTCTAGCAGGCGTCTATAAACAGGATTGCTTAAAAATTCACCAGACGCTAATGTGGGCTGCAAATAGACCTGAAAATGATTCTCCGTATGATAAAGCTCTACTAACTGCATAGCAGACAACATTTCTAAACTTTTTTGCAAGGCATTCATCCCCAGATTGAGATGATTCAAAATGTGCCCAAAAGTATAAGATGATTTTCCATCGTCCCAAAAAGCAAGAAAAATATTGATAGATAGAAGTCGCATCAAGCCCTAGAAATTGGCAAATACAGACGAATCAAATTGGTGCTGTCCTGACTAATCAGATTATTCTTCACAAAAGAAAAATTGATCATTCGGTTTCATCTATTGTTCCTTTTTTTCTTTTTTAGCTGTTTTTTGTAATCTGTTTCAAGAGGTTTTCCAGCTCGCTCACATCTTTAAAAGCTACGATAAACACTAGCAAAAACGAACATAAGTAATTTCATCTAAATCCGCCAACTCTTCCATAACCAAGCCCTCGATATACTCACTTGCGATCTCGTTTTCATTACTGCTGCGCACTTTTTGCTCAATTCGGCTAACAATTGCTTCAATCTCATCACTAGAAACAGGACGTTTTTTGCGCCGAGCGAATGATTCCATTAAAGATCTTATCTCTTGAAAATTGTTCCCGCGTGCCATCCTTTTTTTAACGACAACGAGCGTCCGTTCTTCTACACGTTCATAAGTCGTAAAAGCGATACTGACATTCATCACACTCACGCCGACGACGGATTGTGTTGCCATCTTCTGCTTGCCGACTGTCAATAACACTTGATTTATTACCACCACACTTAGGACAACGCATCTGCTTCCCTCCTGAATTCTTAATACTTCATTATACCATGTTTTAAGAAATAACAAAAAGATAGGAACTTCCTCACGAAAACATATAATAATCTGTTATCCTATTTACTTCTCTCAAGAAATTTTTATATAATAATTGTAAACGTTATCATTTTCAAGGAGAATTATGATGAAAAGATTTTTTCTGTTGCCTTTTTTTAAAGACAAAAAGAATATTGCTATTCTAGCTCTAATTATTCTTTTTATTAGGTTCCTTTTTCTGCCATGGGAAATCAGCGCGAAAATGGGGAAGAATATAAAGCACAGATTCAAAAATTAACAAAAAGCAATGAAGAAGCTGCTAAAGACTACAAAAGCATTAAAAATGAGTTTGACTCCTACAAAAGAGAAAACTAGCAATATATTGCTATAGGTAAAAAGAGAAACAGGCAAAGAAGGAGAAAGCCGCTGAGGAAGAGAAGAAAAAGGAAGCGGAACAAGCTAAGCAAGAAAAAGCAGCAAAAGAACAAGAAATAGCTAAACAAGCGGAAGAAAAACGAAAACAAGAAGAAGCGCTGCCGCTCAAGCGCAGCAACAACAAGAGGCTGCTGCAGCACAAGAAGCTCAACAGCAGGAACGAACCGTTTATGTAGCTCGTAACGGAACTGCTGAGGTTTATTGGTATAGTATAGATAATATGCCACGCAATACACGTTTTGACAGAGTAGTCTCCATGACTGAGGCCGATGCTATAAACGCTGGGAAACGCCACACCTCTAAAGAATAACAATCAAAAACGGGAAGTTTCATCTACAACTTCCCGTTTTTGATTGTTAAATGCAACTTCTGCTTCTAACCCAAAATGGTCACTAACGACAGGTGTTGCTTTGCCGTCAAAAACAACAGCAGATTTTTAACGTTAAAATCTTTACTCGTAAAGATATAATCAATTTTTAGAGCATCCTTGTTTCCAGCCCAGCCGGCAATATCGCCTTCAACTGTTGCTGTACCAATGACTGTAGCCGCAACAACATGACTGTCTTGCAGAGCAAGCGGACTTTTTAGAATGTGCCGATAGACCCTCATAACCGACGGGATTGTTAAAATCTCCCATCAATACTAGAGGCATATCGCGCTGCAACAATTCTTTTTCTACTTGTACCCATTCTTCTTGGAAGCCTTTGTCCCACCAAGAAAGATGACAGGAAGCCACCGTTACAAGCCGTCCATCAACTTCTGTTTCTGCTAAGAGGACTTTTCTAGTGTGATAATCCGTTGGATCGTTGGCATCTGAAACCAATAACTCCCTTGGTTTCAATGGATTTAAGGATAAAATAGCAACTCCCTCATGAAACCGATCAAAACCAATATGATTATAAGCCCAAGACCAATGATAAATAAGACCTTTCTCTATCAATCTCTCCACGAGACAATGCGCAAAGTGATCTTTATGAATCGCAATGGCGCCATCTACCGCATGATAAAAATGGAGCCTGAACAACCTGTTCAGACTCCATTTCTTGATTGACTTCCTGCAGGCAAATGACATCATATTTTTTTCTTGAAGAATCCGCTCTGCTAGTTGATCTAGCTTTTTCTTGCTCATCTTCCATCCAACTATGAGTATTTAAAGTCAGGAATTTTGCCATGATTTCTCTTTTCTATTTACAATTCTACTTTTAGCAACAACTGTTTTCACTGCTACTTTTGCCGAATGTTTCAACGGTTACAGATTTAATAGCTTGTGCATTTGTGAAGACAACAACTGTTGAAGTTTCACGACCTGCTGCTTTGATAGCTTCTAAATCAGCTGTCACAAGAAGATCACCTGCTGCAACTTTTTGTCCTTCTGCAACATGCACTTCAAATGGTTTACCTTCAAGACCGACTGTATCAAGTCCGATATGAACAAGCACTTCAAGACCATTATCAGTCAAGAGACCAAGAGCGTGTTTTGGTAGGGAAAATGCTGCTAACCGTACCTGCTACTGGTGAGTAAATCTTGCCATTTTCAGGTTCAACAGCAAATCCGTCACCCATCATTTTTTGAGAGAAGACTGGATCTTTGACATCTGTAATCGCAATCACTTCACCGTCTGCGACTGTCTCAACTTCTTCTGTCACGCCTTTGTAGCTCGCTTCGGCAGCTTGTGAAGCTGTCATTTGGCTCGGAAGAGTTTCAGGAATCACTTCACCTGAGTCAAGTAAGTCTTGAATGTCAGATTTCAAAACATCCGCTTTTTGGTCCATAAATTGCTTGAACACCATGACCTTTCATCACCAAGCCCATAGCTCCTTCGGCTTTCCATTGCTCTTCTGTACCAACTTTTTCTGCATCTTTAACAGTTACACGAAGACGTGTCATACATGCGTCAACATCAACAATGTTTGCACGTCCACCAAGAAGATTGATAATATTCACAGCTTGAGATGCTTCTGCTACTTTGCCACCAGCTGCGGCAGACGAAGGACTATCTTCTCCATCAGCAGTTTCGTAGTTTCCATTACGTCCTGGAGTAGCATAGTTGAATTTTTGAATCATGAAGTTGGCGATGAAGTACATGATAACCGCAAATAGTGCTGTTACCCAGATAAAGTTAATGATATCCATTCCAAGACCCGCATTGATCGCCATTGGTGTACGAGTCAAGAATTCGATAGAACCGAATGAGTGCATACGTAGGTTAACCACGTCAGCCATAGCAAAAGGCAGCACCTTGAACTACTGAATAAACAAGATACATAGGTGTTGCAACGAACATGAACATATATTCAATTGGCTCAGTAACACCAGTCAAGAAAGTTGCAAGAGCTGTCGCAATCATCATTCCTTTGTATTGGTGTTTCTTGTCTGCGTCAACATTACGGTAAATAGCAACAGCCACACCCATCAAAATACCGAATGAACCAATCATTTGTCCAACTTTGAAAACGAGCTGGATGTACTGTATCTAACAAGTGTTGGTATTGGCTAGCATCAGTACCTTTAAGGTTAACTAGGTCTGTTACCCATGCAAGCCAAAGTGGGTCTTGACCAAATACTTGAGTACCTTTTGCTGCACCTGTTAAGACATCATAAGTACCACCAAGCGCTGTATAGTTCATTGGGATAGTCAACATGTGGTGAAGACCAAATGGTAAAAAGAAGACGTTCTAAAGTACCAAACAAGAATGGTGCGAGAATTGGAGCTGTCTTTTGAGAGTTAGCAATCCAAATACCAAAAATTGTTGATTCCAGTTTGAACAACTGGCCAAAATACTGCAAGAATCAAAGCCACAATTGTAGAACGCAAAAATAACAACGAATGGCACAAACCGTTTACCATTAAAGAATGAAAGCGCATCTGGTAATTTACGGTAATTATAATATTTGTTGTAAGCAGTTGCTCCAACAAAACCGGCAATGATACCAACAAACACCCCCATATTAAGGGCAGGAGCTTCAAGTACACTTACAAAATAATCAGCCACCTTAATGGTTCCACCAAGGACAGTTTTTACAGTAGCTCCTTGTTTTTGTAAGAAGGTCTGAAGTTACTCCAAAAAAAGACCCTGTAATACGGTTAATTAAAATAAATGAAAGTCCGGCTGCAAATGCACCACCAGCACGTTCCTTTGCCCAGCTACCTCCAATAGCTAATGCAAACAAAATGTGAAGGTTTCCGATAACTCCCCAACCAATTTGCTCAAGAATACCGCCTGTTGTAACAAGAGCAGCTACGTTTGGATTGATCATTGGAATTGACTTACCAATACTGATCATCAAACCAGCCGCGGGCATTACTGCGATAACGACCATCAGAGCTTTTTCCGAATTTTTTTGCCAAAATTCGAAACTGAATATGTTTTTGAATGTCTCTTTCATCATTCATATCTCCTTATAAAATTTTCCGCAAACGCTTTTCCGCAAACGTTTGCATTTATTTTGACTTTTTAATTATATCATATATTTTCTATTTTTGTAAAGCGTTTTTATATAATATTTTTAAAAATTTTTCCTATTTCTTGCTTGCAAATTGTAATAGACTAGGGAAATACGCCCATTAGAAAAGTGCAGAAAAACGATATTTCCTGCACCTCAGAGTTATTCTTGCATAGCATAACCAACACCACGCACGGTTTTTATATAACTTTTTTGCCCCGCTATATCAATTTTACTACGAAGATAGCGAATATAAACATCGACAACATTTGTTTCAACAGCTCCTTCGTATTTCCACACGCGTTCTAACAACTGTTCACGGCTTAAAGCCTGATGACTTCCCATCAATGTTGCTAATAAATCATACTCTCTTCGAGTCAAAGCAATCACTTCTTCACCTCGATAAACTGTATGATTTTGCACATCAATCCGAAGATTCCGATAAGATGTTGGAACTTTCATCTGACTACAATGCTGGTCAATAAAATCACGCCCACGAAAAATGGCAGAAATTTTTTCAACTAAGTCCGTCACAATGAATGGTTCTACCATGTAAGCAACAGCAAAGCGTTGGATTTCCTCAGTATATTGAAGAATATTATCACGATTATCCAATACAATGATGACCGAAGCAGGCTTTATCACACTTAATTGTGTGGCAAATTCTGTTCCTGTCATATCGTCAAGCATAAAATTCAACAGGAATAAATCGTATTGATTAGCTCGCAGACGCCAAAGCATCTTTTCCTGTTTCAAAAAGATCAACTCGATAACCTTCTTTTTGTAGCTCTAAGCCAATAAATTGCGCTAATCTTTCTCAACTAATAAAAATCCGCTTCCCCATAGCCTATCCTATTTTTCATCATACCAAGAATAGTGGTAAATGCCTTCTTTATCCTTGCGTTCATACGTATGCGCGCCAAAAGTAATCGCGCTGCGCTTGAATCAAATTAGCTGGCAAGTTTTCTGCACGATAGCTATCAAAATAAGCAATCGCACTAGAGAAAGTTGGCACTGGCACACCCGCCTGAACAGCTAAAAGCAACTACATCACGAACAGCTTGTTGATATTTTTGCAGTAACATCCATAAAGTATTCATCAAGAAGTAGGTTTGCAAGATCTGCATTACGACCATATGCATCTGTAATTTTTTGCAAGAAACGAGCACGGATGATACATCCAGCACGCCAAATAGAAGCAATTTCACCAAATGGAAGATTCCAAGCCTGCTCTTTAGATGCGACACGCAATTGTGAGAAACCTTGTGCATAAGACATGATTTTCGAGAAGTATAGAGCTTGGCGAATTTTTTTCAATTAATTCAGCCTTATCCCCATCAAATTTAATAGCAGTAGGTTTTGGAAGAACTTTGCTAGCTTGAACACGTTCTTCTTTATAAGCAGAAATATAACGCGCAAAAACAGACTCCGTAATAAGTGGAAGTGGAACACCAAAATCAAGAGCTGATTGGCTCGTCCATTTACCCGTTCCTTTATTTCCAGCTGCATCCAAAATGTAATCAACGATTGGTCCATCTTGTCCTTCATCATCTTTACGTGTCAAAATATCAGCAGTGATTTCAATCAGATAGCTATCCAACTCACCCTTATTCCATTCAGTAAAGATTTCAGCCATTTCTGCTGCTGAAAAATCCAAGCAAGTGCTGCATTAAATCATAACTTTCTGCAATCAATTGCATATCGCCATACTCAATCCCATTGTGTACCATTTTTACATAATGACCTGCACCATTTGGTCCGATATAAGTTACACATGGCGCACCGTCTTCTAGTGCTTTCGCTGAAATTTCTTCCAACACGTCTGCTACTAATTCATAAGCTTCTTTTTGCCCACCAGGCATGATAGACGGTCCTTCAAGCGCACCTTTTTCGCCACCAGATACACCTGTTCCGATGAAATTGATTCCTGAATTTGCCAATTCTTCTGAACGACGAATGGTGTCTTTATAGAAAGTATTTCCACCGTCAATCAAGATATCTCCCTTATCAAGGAAAGGTAAAAGTGCCTGAATCGTTGCATCAGTTCCTGCCCCAGCTTTGACCATGAGCATGATACGACGTGGTTTTTCAATAGAATTTACAAAACTTTCCACATCATAACTTGGAACAAAGTTTTTTTCAGGGTGAGATGCAATCACATCTTCTGTTTTATTCGCTGAACGGTTGTAAATTGCTACTGTATAACCACGAGATTCAATATTAAGGGCAAGGTTACGACCCATGACGGCCATACCAACAACACCAAAATTCGCTTTTGTCATTTTGCACTCCTCTTTTTTGTTTGTCTTATTTTATCATTTTTAAGCAGGAAAAGAAAGGATTTGTTGTTAAAAACCAATTTTAAAAAGAGGGTTCACTCCTCATCAAACAGACCTTGCAGGCTTAGCAAAAGGACTGTTCTTCTCTTTTGCTCTTGTTTACTTTTGCTGATACTCTTCTTCGGTCATGACCTGCCAATCATTTCCTGAAGGCATGCTATCACTTGCTTCCTCCTCGGCTGTCAGCACTTTAAGAGGGATATGCAATAAAATATTATCTGCCACACTTTCAGCTAGATTGATTTCTTCATTTTCAATCGGTAACATCAAGTCATCTGCTATCAAATCCTGATCCACTTTTTCCACTATGCGCATCGGCAAAGACTTCATTCACCAAGTAGCTCTCTTTTTGCTCTACCGGCTCCATGCTGCGACTTGATGCCAGTGTAATGGTATAAGACAAATCATAATCTAAAAAAAGTAAAGATCGTCCTCATATTGCACCTTTCCACTTGCAAAAATGTCTTGGACATTTAAAATTTCAGGATTGCGCGCTTGCAATTCTTGTGTCAAATCAAATCCTTGCTCAAAAGCAAGACCATCTGGATTTTTTTACGTATTTCTTGAATATGTAACATCATTTCCTCATTTGTATTTAAATTTCTAATTTTATTATACCATTTTTGAGATGAGAAATAGGAGAGAAACCATTATTTTGTTATAATAATAACATCAAAAGGAGGATTGTGATGGATAATTTAGGTCGTATATTTAAATATTTCCGAGATGCTAGACATATTTCTTTGACAGAAGCAACCGGAGGAGAATTTTCAAAAGTCTATGCTGTCACGTTTTGAAAATGGTCGGAGCGAACTTTCTGCTCAAAAATTATTTACAGCTCTTGAAAACATCCACACAGATGTTAAAGAATTTACTCTAGCAGCTCATGGACATCAAAAAAATTCCGAACAACAACTAATTGACACCCTTCAAGAACAGTCTGATAATCCAGATTTTATCGAAGCTTTTTACTTAGAAAAACAAGCTCTATATCAAAAATCCAGAAAAAAGAAGATATGATTGAAGCTATTATTGTCAAAGGTTTTCTTTGTGCCCTAAAAGATGGAGTTACAGCTTCCACAGAGGAAAGTAACTTTCTTCATAATTATCTCTTTTCTGTGGATATTTGGGGTTTGTATGAACTTAAACTTTTCGCCTTTTGTACGACTATTCTCTCCTCAAAACTTTATACACAATATACAAAAGAAATGGTCAACAGAAAAGATTTTTTAGACTTATTTGAGAACAATCGTTATACTATTCATACCATTTTTATAAATGGCTTCTTTCTAGCTATTGAATCAAGACACTTTGCAGAAGCTACTTTCTTCAAAAACTGGATTAAAGCTCATTTTTATAAGGAAAATGAAGCCTATCTACGAATCGTTTTTAAATTCGCTCAAGGAGAACTCCTATTCCTTCAGGAAATAAAGAAAAACGGATTGAAACAAATGAAGCAAGCTGTCCATATCTTGCAACTATTAGATTGCCAAACTAGTGCCGAATATTATCAAAATGGAATTGAAAAACTCCTCAAAGAAAAATTAACTTTTTGTTGAATATGTGCAACGTTTTTGCTAACGTTGCATTTTTCATTATACTAAAAATACATAAAGTTTATTTGCAAGTCACTTTTACCATATCGTTCCTTACTTAGGATTTATTCCCACTCACAAAAAGGCTATTGAATTTACTTTTTGCTTGTTATAATCATTAGCAACACATATAGGAGGTTATCATGAAACTTATTTTGAGAAATAAAGTATTTTGCTTTTTATTAGTCTGTCACGCATATTCAATATCTTGGGCTCTTCCATTTATAATATTGTTTTTGTAGTCTTTGCATCCAGTTACCAAATCCTAAATTTGCTGTTGGAATTGCTAATTTTATCGTTCTCGTTCCAGTATTTTTCACTATTTTTGTGGGAATGAAAGCTGATCAAACAGCCCATAAAGCTCGTTGGCTCATTCACATGGGCTATCTCCAAGCCCTGCTTTTTGTCTTTGTAGCATGTCTAACTCGCTCAACTTCTTATCTAGCTTTTTCTGTCGTTTGTTTTGCTAAATATCGTATCAGATATGATGAGTGATTATCGTAGTGGTCTGCAAATGCCTATTTTGAAAAAGAATCTAGCAGAGGAAGAGATGATGCCAGCTTTCTCCTTTATGCAACTAATTACTTATCTCTGCAATCTTGCCGGACAAGCATTAGGAGTTTGGCTTCTTGCTGTCAGCAACCAACAATTTGCGTTGGTCGCCTTCATCAATGCCTTAGCCTTTCCTACTTTCTTCCACTACTCTTTATTTTGTTCGTCATAAACTCACCCATGACCCAGTCAAAGAAAATGAAAATCCTCTTCCTCTCAAACAACAATTCCTAGAAATGTATCACAGCTCCAAACTAATTTTTGAACAAAACGGAGACAGCCATTTTTTGACTTTACTCTTTCAGATACTAATACTCAATGCACTCGGCGGCTCTATTATGGCCATTTACAATCTTTTATTTATTGGATCATCCTTTATTTGGACTTCCTTTCAGTCAATCTCTTCTCATTTTTGAAACAACGATTATTTTAGGAGTTATCTCTGCCAGCTTGACTCCCAATGATTATTTTAGCAAACTTTCCGTCAATAAAATTGCTTTTTGGGCTACTTTAACCATTGCTCTAATTGGCTTCATAAATCTTCTCCAGCTACCTGTTTTTCCTTACTATTTTTGCTGTTTTCTTTATCATGTATCTTTCCGGAAAAGTCAATCCAAAAATCAACAGCATGCTCCTCAGCAAACTTCCATCAGATATCTTAGCACAGACTTCTAACTTTCTGAGTTTGCTGTTTAGTTTTTCTGTCCCATTTGGAACCATGATCTTTACCAGTCTCGCTATTTGGAATATGAAAGTCACTTGGATTGTGTTTACAATCTGTAGCGTGCTGTCTCTCTTACTCTCATTCCAAAAACAACATAGATAAAGCTATCGTAACTAAAAATTTATATGGTGAAATACAAAAGATTGGGACAGACAGTCATGATTGCGGCACAATCATAGTAGCCTATCTCAACCTTTTTACATTTTTCTTAAGCGCTCCACTCGCTCTGAAATCGGCGGATGAGTGTAAAATAGCTTTTTGAAGTCCACCTTCTTTTTTCGGATCATTGATATAGAGAGCTGCACTAGCGTCATCAACTTTGTGGTGCATCGGCTCGCTATTTTCTAATTTCAAGAGGCGTTAATCATCCCTTGCGGATTGCGCGTTAATTCTACACTTGAAGCGTCTGCCAGAAATTCACGTTGACGAGAAATCGCCAACTGAACCAAAGTGGCTGCTAAAGGAGCCAAGATAATCGCAACGAGCGATAAAATCAACATTAGAACGCCCAAACCATTATCATTATCTCGGCTATCACGTCTGCGACCACTCCCACCAAACCACATCATACGCCCTGCCAAGCTCGATAACATCGTTACCGCACTAGCAAGCGCTACTACAATCGTTGAAATTCGAATATCATAATTCCGAATGTGACTCACTTCGTGTCCAATAACAGCTTCCAATTCTTCACGATTCATTAGATTTAACAGACCCGTTGTCGCAGCAACTGCTGCATTTTCAGGCTTTGAGCCCGTCGCAAAGGCATTAGGCGATGAATCCTCTCACAATATATACCCGTGGCATCGGAACTTGCGCTACCATCGCCATATCTTCTACCACATGGTACAAATCAGGAGCTTCAGCCTCAGTGACTTGGCGAGCACCGTTCATAGACATGACAACCTCAGTAGACTGAAAAATCATGCTAAAAGCATAAATGCCGCCAATGATAAAGGCAATTATCACACCACCGAGGTTGAATCTAACCGCATAAATACCCTACCGCAGCACCAATAATCGCTAACAAAGCAAAAAGCAATTAAGAGAACCCACGTTCGTCTTTTTATTACTAACAATTTGATCAAAAAGAGCATATTAGTCACCTAGACCGCTAAAATCAACTTTTGGTACAGATTTTTCTTCCTCTGGGACAGCTAAGAAATTGCCGGCTTAAAGCTAGACATTCCGGCAATAATATTACTTGAAATGTTTCCAGCTTCACATTGTAATTGCTTGTTACACTATTATAAAAGTTGACGAGAATACGAAATTTTATTTTCAGTATTAGTCAATTCTTCTTGCAATTTTACAAAGTTCGTACTTGCTTTCAATTCTGGGTAATTTTCTGCAACTGCAAAAATGCCAGAAATTTGACGCGTCAAGGCATCACTTGCTTTCATGGCTTCTGCTGGCGTTGTAGCAGCTGCCACTTGACGACGAAGCTCTGTTACCTTTTCAGCGTTGATGCTTCATGTTTAGCATACCGCTTGACTGTTTCAATCAGGTTTGGCAGCAAATCATTTCGACGTTTTAACTGAACATCAATTTGACTCCACGCTTCCTTGGTTTGCATACGACTTTTGACAAGACCATTGTAACTAGCAATCACAAACAATATCAGTACTACAACAATGGCTAAAATAATCATCCACATAATCATTCTCCTTTAAATTTATTATAGACATTATACCAGAAAAATGAAAAAGAATAAAAATTTAGACTTCTGTAGCAAGAGAAATTTTGAAGATTCTCTTCTGATTATCTGGTATAATAGAAATAAGAAATACAAATAAGGACAAATGATGACACCGAAAGAATTTTATGAACTCTTAAAAGCAGCAGCAAATTGAACTCACGGACCGACAAAAGAAGCAATTTTGAACACTATTTTGAACTGCTCGTTGAATGGAATGAAAACATCAATCTGACAGCTATTACTGACAAAAAGGAAGTCTATCTCAAGCATTTCTATGATTCCATTGCGCCAATTTTACAGGGACGGATTGACAACAAAAAGCATCAAACTATTGGATATTGGAGCAGGGGCAGGTTTTCTGAGTCTTCCGATGAAAATCCTCTATCCAGCATTAGATGTGACGATTATTGACTCTCTAAACAAGCGTATTCTGTTTTTAAATCACTTGGCTGACGAGTTAGGTTTGGAAAAAGTTCATTTTTATCATGGTCGGGCAGAAGATTTTGCTCAAGATAAAGACTTTCGCGCCCAGTTTGATATTGTCACTGCACGCGCTGTTGCTCGTATGCGAGATCTTAGCCGAGCTGACCATTCCCTTTCTTAAAGGTTGGCGGGCGTCTTTTAGCGTTCAAAGCTAGCAATGCTCCTGAGGAATTAACAGAAGCAAAAACCGCGCTTAGCCTTCTTTTCAGCAAAGTCGAAAAAAACATTCATTACCAACTCCCCAATGGCGACCCGCGGTATATCACGGTTGTTGGCAGAAAAAGAAACCCCAATAAATACCCGCGCAAAGCAGGAATTCCTAATAAACGAGCCGTTATAAAAAGAAAAATCCAACCATTTTAATTGGTTGGTTTTCGTTTTTATCTGCCAACTTTCGGCTGCGATGTTGGTAATGCTTGTAAAGCGCGGCATAGCGTCCGTGGTATTCTTTCAGCCAAGGCTTATCTCGACCGCAAAAGTGAAGAAAAAACGGTGTTCTCAATCACCCAATCAAGTCCCACTCTCCTTTACTCCGAGCATAATATAGCACATTGTAGCGTGCATCATGATTATACAATTCATCTGGAATCTGAATTGTCAAATGCCCATACAAAAGCATTCAGCACATCTTGATCCGGTAAAAGAGTTTAAAACTATTTTGAGCAATGTATTCTAAATCTTTTCTCGTTTTCACTTCTTTTTCGAATGGCGGTCAAATTCATAAGTAAAACGCCGGAATTGTAATAACTTTCCGCTTCAAAATTCTGCAAGCGCAACTTATTGACTAAATCTGTCATATTGGCATCTGATCCATGACTAGCCGCAGCATATAAAGAAGCTCCTAACTCCATTTCATAAAGAGGACAAATATCATTCAGACATAAAATATCTGCGTCTAGGTAAAGAATTCTGTCTAAGTCTTTAGGAAGGTATTCATGTGCCAGCAAGCGATAGTGAGATTGTTTCTGGATACCGATCAGTGCTGGGGCGTCCTCAAATGCTTTTTCCCCAATCACGACTGGTTCATAGATGATTCCTAGTGCCTCACAAAATTCCTCAATCTCCACATTCCTTTTTAACAATTTTTTTTGCAAAACAAACACATGCAGCAAAGCTGACGGTGAATTTAGGTAAACGGAATACAAGGTTGTTTTAAATTGCTCGACATAGCGATCATCGATTGAAAACAAAAGGTTTATTTCTGTCATATTCTCCCCATTCTATCTCATCTATTCTTCTCGAAAAACAGGCTGCGCTCCAAATGTTTGTGAAACAGGCATGATTTCAATCCGGTTAATATTGACATGAGGAGGCTGTCCAACAATCCAAGCAACAGTATTGGCAATATCTATTGGCTGAATAGCATGAGCTCCTTCATACAATTTTTCAGCTCGTTGATCGTCCCCTTTAAATCGGACATTTGAAAATTCTGTTCCCTCACAAAGACCAGGTTCAATGTTAGTAACACGAATATGATGTCCTGCCAAATCAGCACGTAAATTCAAAGAAAATTGCTTCACGAATGCTTTACTAGCTCCATAGACGTTGGCACCTGGATAAGGAACCGTTCCAGCAGTCGAACCTAGATTGATAATCAATCCGCTATCTCGCTCTACCATTTGCGGTAGGATCTGACGTGTTAGATAAACCAAACCAATAATATTGGTCTGAATCATCGTCAGCCAATCTTGCATATCTGCCTCATAAGCCTTGTCTGAGCCCAATGCCAGGCCTGCATTGTTGACCGAAAATATCAATCGTTCGCCAATCCTCTGGCAAACTTTCTAAGGCCTGATCCACGCTGTATCCGACACATCCACTTTGAAGCGGATAAAAGTTTTCAAGACCTAATTCCTGATGAAGTTGTGTCAGACTTTCCAATCTTCTCGCTGAACCCAATCACTCGGTGACCTTCTGCCACCAATCGACGACAAATAAAGCGGCCAAAACCAGCTGAAGCTCCTGTTACCAATGCAATCATTTCCTTCCTCCTATGTGCATTTCAATTCTCATTTATAGCCAAGGATTGTAAAATCGACCGTGATTCACGACAAAAGTAATAGACTGAATAATAAAAATAAACCAGCCAGCACAAATTACTTCAATATCCAACCTCTGAAAAGCCCGATAAGTGTACCATGTCAGCTTCTTTATTTTTGCCCAAAACGCCGTAATTCCATAGCTGTCGCAATCGTATCAATCCGTTCCAGCGAACTAAAAATCAAGGGAACAATAATTTGCAAATTGCCTTTGATTCGCTGACTGAACTTTGCTTTTTTTGACAATTCTAATCACGCGCTTCTTGGGACATTCTAATCAAATAAAACTCCTCTTGCAAATCCGGAATATATCGCAGCGTTAAGCTGACTGAATAAAGCTATTTTATAGGGTATTCCGATTTGATTCATGCTAGACGCAAACTGACCTGGGTGAGTTGTCATCAGAAAAATAACCGCCAAAGGAATAGTGCAGAGATATTTCAAGAACAGATTAAACAGATAAAAGATTTCCTGCGCAGTTATAGTATAACTGCCCAATCCACTGAACCACACCGTTTGTTGGCCGTAAATCTCCCACTCCGTACTGAGGAGCAAACAGATAAACCATGATAAGATTCAAAGCGGCAAAAATGCCTGCAAAAGCCAAAACAAACGATACATCTTTAAAAATGAATGTTCGAAACTCTAAAAAGAAAGAGTGAGCCAATCGCGATGACCAGCAGCAAGCGAGTATCGTAACTAATCATCGCTGCAGTTGATACCAAAATGAAAAACAGTAACTTACTCGCTCCGGATAGGCGATGCAAAAGGTCGTTCCCGCATGGTAACCAATAAGTTTTTGTTGATTAAGCCATGGTTTTCCTCCCTTTCTTGCATATAGAATTCTGTTAAAGCGAGCGGATCAACTTCAATTTCTCAGCAAGGGAAAAGATAGACGTTTCCTTTGAGGTTCGCTGCCTGAATCAAAGTCTTATCTGTCAAAACTTCGGCCGGTGTTTTGTCTGCCAAGATCTTTCCGTCTAACATCACAACCGCACGGTCAGAATAATCCAGCATCAGCTGCATATCATGTGTAATCATGATAATCGTATGCCCTTTTTGGTTCAATTCATCTAAGAAATTCATGATTTCTGTGTAATTGCGCTGATCTTGGCCAGCCGTTGGCTCATCTAAAAGGATAATCTCTGGATTTAACACTAAAAATCGAAGCAATGGTCACCCGCTTCTTTTGCCCAAAAGACAGAGCAGAAATGAGCCACTGCCGAAATTCACTAAACCGCAGGGTTTTAGCGCAGCTAATACACGCTCTTTTATCTCATTTCTGCAATCCCACGCAACTTCAAGCCCAAGCAACCTCATCAAAATCATGGTCGTAGAAATCATCTGATTTGGGTTTTGCAAAACATACTATCCGTTCTGCCCGCTCTTTAATGGAGTCGTCTTTGATGTCTCTTCCCTGCCAAGTATAGCTTCCTTCTGTTGCGATAAACTGGCAGAGCGCTTTAGCTAACGTGGATTTTCCAGCACCGTTTTTCCCGACAATAGCAATTTTTCGCCTTTAGAGATTGTAAAAATCAATATCTTGTAAAACCTTTTTCTCACCGTAGGCAAACTGGACATTTTTTCAACTCCAGCAAATCATCCTGTGCCTGTGATTTTGAATAGAAACTTTTTCACCCAAAAACTGAACAGCGGAGACATCTATCTGAGCTAAATTTGCCAACTGTGCAGAATTTTCCAGCTGAAAACCAAGCTGACGCAAGGTGGTCAGATAAAGTGGCTCTCGAATCCCATTTTCGGCTAATAAAATGCGTATGCAACAGATTATCAGGACTGCCGTTAAAGAGAATTTGTCCGTCATTGATGAGGACAATCCGATCAATAGACCGATACAGCACATCTTCCAGACGATGCTCGATAACAATCGTTGTTGTTCCTGCTTCGCATGAATTTGGTCAATCAGCTCAATCGTATCCTGTCCCGACTTCGGATCTAAATTTGCCAAAGGTTCATCAAAGAGCAAAATCGGACTTTTCGTCAATCAGCACCCCGGCCAAACTGACCCGCTGCTTCTGCCCACCAGATAAGTCTTGGGGGCGCTGGTGCAACAATGATGACAAATCCAATTTCTCCGCCCACAAATGAACCTTTTCTCTCATCGTCGGCAAATCCACCATGTCATTTTCCAAAGCAAAGGCCAAATCTTCTGCAACACTCAGCCCGATAAACTGACCGTCTGTGTCTTGCAAGACGGTACTGACAAGGTTGGACAGATCATAAATACTGCTGCCAAATGCCGACTTCGCTTGAATCCACAGATTCCCAGTCATTTCTCCATGATAAATAGTTGGAATAATTCCGTTTAAGCATTGCCCAGGTGGACTTTCCCGAGCCAGACGGCCCCACGATTAAGACCTTTTCTCCCTCATAAATCGTCAAATCAACATTTTTCAAGAGTTGGTTCTGTCTGTGCTGATACTGAAAACTAAAATTTTCAAATTGAATAATTGGTTTTTTTCATAGCATGTTCCTCTATAAAGCAAGGGCGAGCTGAATCGCCAAGTTAGCCACTTTGTCTTTTTCGTCTAAGTCTGCATGATTGGCTAAATGTGCATATCCCAGGCTTCTTCTGATAAGTGGTCCGCCGCATAAAAAGAAATGGCAAACGGAAATCTCATGAAAAGCTGCCAAAGCTGCAACTGCTGAACATTCCATATCTACATAAATAGCACCATTTCTTTTTCGCTTACGGAGTTTCGCAGCTGTTTCACGATAAATACCGTCTGTCGTCCAAACTTTTCCAACTGTATGAGAAATTCCTTTATCAGCTAAAATTGACTGTAAAAAATCCCGCAAACCGACATTTACTTCTATCTCATCAGAAGCCGGCAGGTAATGATAACTGGTCGCTTCATCACGAATCGCAGTATGGGGCACGATAATAGACGTTTCCCCTAATAGTTTCATCTAAAAACACCACATGTTCCCAAAAAGAACCAACTTCTTCATTCCAAAGGCAATCAGATCTTCCAAAATGGCGATACAGGCAGCTGCCCCTACTGGTGAATTGAACACGGCGATTGCCTTACCTTTTATAACAATCTTGTAAATGGGAATTTCAATATTTGCCATGGAAGTGGAGGTCAATAGCTCATGCTGAAAATCAGCCAGCATGCGCTTAAAAGGTCTCACGGGCAAAGCAAGACACCACTGTTTCTGGAAAATCGGCAGCGCCTCCACCAAATCTTCTGGATTGATAATCGCACTGACGATTTTCATCAAATTCCTCTAAAATCATCCACTTCTCCTCTTGTGCCTCACTCTATTGTAGCACAAAAAGAAAATAAGATGAAAATCAATTTTTGAAGTCACTACACCTGCCGCAAAAATTAAATCTTGAACGTGAAAAAAAGAATCTGACCAAACAAAAGAGTTCAGCTTCTTGCCGCCCTCACACGGTTAATGAGAAAGTGCGACAATGGTTAAAATGCTCAGACTCGGTCGACGAGCTAAACCAAGCTCGTTTCTTCTGTCCGAGCCTCGGATAACATGAACTAAAAACTAGTTTTGCTTCGTCTGAACTTGGACAGCATGCCTAGACAATATTTTTCTCATTAGGTGCTTTTTAAGTCTCAAAAAGCAAATAAAAAGCTCCATCATAGGGTATTTTGCCATTATAAAAGCAAGAAACTGAGGCAAAAATGCTCAGTTCCTTTGTTTATATAGTCAGAATTATAAGACGCAGTGGTGAGAGTAGGAAGAAACATTTTCAAACCTTCGCTCCGTCTCACTCCCGCTTCCTGTCACTAATCTTTTTCAAACTTCCTGATTTGGTTTGCGTGCGGGCATAAGCCAGCAAAAGCACTGTTCCTGCAATGGCAACGGTCAAACCATTAGAAATCGTTGCAACAACGCCTTGGACAAACACCTTGTTTGCAGGCTCATTGTAAATAAAAATATCACCAAGCGGGGCAATGACAATCCACACCACAGCATTGGCCAACAGTTGAATTACATTGAACGATACAATATCTTTTGCTTCAAAAATACCTTGCGTAACATCGGATTCTTTTCCGAAACAGCCCAACAATCAAACCAAACAAACCGCTGGCAATGACCCATGACCACCAAGGATTTCCATATTGCAAAGAATCCTTTAAGGCATGACCGATGAAGCCCGTTAAAAATCCAACAACCGGACCAAAAATCACGCTAAATAAGGCCTGCAAAGCATACCGCAATTGAATGCTCGTATTTGGCACAGGAGTTGGAATACTAATCATTCAATAACGACGAAAAGAGCTGCTCCAATCCCCGTTGCGACAACACTTCATTGAATTATTTTTCATAATAATCTCCTTTATTATTTATTTTTCAATCCGCTTGATTTCAATACTCCATTGCGCTCCGACTCCCTACATTATAGGCCTTCGCAAAAAGACCCTGATTGATAGCAAGACCAACACGATAAAGAGAATTGATATACAAAAATCGGCTGACCAATCCAGTACATCCGCAAAAGATTTCCCATAAGTCACCTGATTCTGATAGACCAGCATATCGTTATTATAAATCGTGACCTCAAACCGATTACCAAATTCAGGACTAAGAGTATAAAAATTCCTCACGTGTAATAGACGTCCATAGCGAACCAAAACGAACATCTAAAATATCAATAGCCCCACTAACAAAATCATTCCCAATTATCGTTTCCGCAACAGGAATTTCTACAATTTCATCTATACTTAATTCTGGGCCCACTTCTTCAAAATGTAATGTGTCCGCTTGCTAACTTCGCACCAGTATAAGCATAAACATCCTGACCATGAAACGTATAAGAATGCTCCGTATTCTTTCGTCGATTTTCCACCTCCGAAATCTCACGAATTGCTAGAATTCCCACATGTTTCTTGATAAAAGAAAGTGTCCCATTATTTGGCGTGACAATATACTGATTTTTGTACAGTTTTGGCAACTCACGCTTTTACGCTTAGAACCAACGCCTGGATCACAACGGAGACAAACGTTGTCCCTTTCGGCCAATAATTCACCGTTTGAAACAAACGATAGCTTCCCTCAAAAAAATATTATAAGGCGTAATATCATGAGTCAAATAATGTATTTTTAACGTTGAGGGATTCCTCTAAGGCCACACCGACCATTGCAGATACAGTCCCCATCTACCAAACCAAAAATCTGACTGTAATACAAGTAAATTATTCTGCATCTTTTCTCCTTTTATTACACTTATATCATAACATAAATTAAGTTTCTTATCCATATCTATATTTTTATCACGTTGATAAATACTCTCTATAGCTATTTGCCCATATACCACAATAACTAAATAAAGAATAGCTACTTTAACAAAAATGTCATTCTAATTCAAAGTTGGAACAAATATTTAACATCAGAAGATAATATTCTTATCAAAACGTAATAACTTCTAATTTTAAGATTCATAAAAATTTCATTGACTCCAGTCATTGATAACAAATAACTAGTAGCATTTTAATACAAAAAATTCCTCTCCTCGATGTTCGCTGATAATCTTTCCACTACAATTGATATTGAATTTATATTGAACAGAAAAAGAGAGAATGAACATATTCTCTCCGAATGCTAAAAAACTAACACCTATTTCATCTAATATCAAATAAAAATATCGGGAAGACAGGATTCGAACCTGCGACACCTTGGTCCCAAAACCAAGTACTCTACCAAGCTGAGCTACTTCCCGTATGGATAGAAAAATGAAGTCCTAGGAGACTTCTTTTCTATGCACCCTAGAGGAGTCGAACCTCTAACCGCCTGATTCGTAGTCAGGGTACTCTATCCAGTTGAGCTAGGGTGCTCTTTCTCATGCCGAGGACCGGAATCGAACCGGTACGATTGTTTTCCAATCGCAGGATTTTTAAGTCCCTGTGCGTCTGCCAGTTCCGCCACCCCGGCTTCCTCAAGCGAACGACGGGGTTCGAACCCGCGACCCCACCTTGGCAGGTGATGTTCTACCACTGAACTACGTTCGCATTCGCTTCTTTCGCTTTAATGCCGGCTACGACTTGAACACGCGACCCTCTGATTACCGATCAGATGCTCTACCAACTGAGCTAAAGCCGGCTTATCTCCTATGCGGGTGAAGGGACTTGAACCCCCACGCCGTCAGCGCCAGATCCTAAATCTGGTGCGTCTGCCAATTCCGCCACACCCGCCTGTGACTATGACCCGTACTGGGCTCGAACCAGTGACCCTTTGATTAAAAGTCAAATGCTCTACCAACTGAGCTAACGAGTCTCTGATGTATCTCTATACACTAAAACGGTCCCGACGGGAATCGAACCCGCGATCTTCGCCGTGACAGGGCGACGTGATAACCGCTACACTACGGGACCTATTCTTTCTAGAATTATGGGAGTTAACGGGATCGAACCGCTGACCCTCTGCTTGTAAGGCAGATGCTCTCCCAGCTGAGCTAAACTCCCCAAAAAGGAAGTATCTCTACTTCTATCCTGCTAAGCGACTACCATATCTCACGAGGGAGCAACCCCAACTACTTCCGGCGTTCTGGGGCTTAACTTCTGTGTTCGGCATGGGAACAGGTGTATCTCCCTAGGCTATCGTCACTTAACTGCTGAGTATCTAACACACTCAAAATTGAATAACGCCTCAAATTGTAAAAGATTCACTTCTACGCTATCTTTCTCAATGAAATTGTACTCCGGCTAAATCCTTACTAGATCTGCCTTCATTACTTAAGTAATTGTATTCGAACTAAAAAGCTAGTGATTTAGATAAATCCGCTTGAAGTCCCTATGACTTCTGCGCTGATTCCCTAAAATCATGCCTTTTCTTACGTTCTCATTACTTACTTCTCGGATAAGTCCTCGAGCTATTAGTATTAGTCCGCTCCATTGCTCACACAACTTCCACTCCTAACCTATCTACCTGATCTTCTCTCAGGGCTCTTACTAACATAAAGTCATGGGAAATCTCATCTTGAGGTGGGTTTCACACTTAGATGCTTTCAGCGTTTATCCCTTCCCTACATAGCTACCCAGCGATGCTCTTGGCAGACAACTGGTACACCAGCGGTAAGTCCACTCTGGTCCTCTCGTACTAGGAGCAGATCCTCTCAAATTTCCTACGCCCGCGACGGATAGGGACCGAACTGTCTCACGACGTTCTGAACCCAGCTCGCGTGCCGCTTTAATGGGCGAACAGCCCAACCCTAGGGACCGACTACAGCCCCAGGATGCGACGAGCCGACATCGAGGTGCCAAACCTCCCCGTCGATGTGAACTCTTGGGGGAGATAAGCCTGTTATCCCCAGGGTAGCTTTTATCCGTTGAGCGATGGCCCTTCCATACGGAACCACCGGATCACTAAGCCCGACTTTCGTCCCTGCTCGAGTTGTAGCTCTCGCAGTCAAGCTCCCTTATACCTTTACACTCTGCGAATGATTTCCAACCATTCTGAGGGAACCTTTGGGCGCCTCCGTTACCTTTTAGGAGGCGACCGCCCCAGTCAAACTGCCCGTCAGACACTGTCTCCGATAGGGATCACCTATCCGGGTTAGAGTGGCCATAACACAAGGGTAGTATCCCAACAACGCCTCCATCGAAACTGGCGTCCCGATCTCATTGGCTCCTACCTATCCTGTACATGTGGCACAGACACTCAATATCAAACTGCAGTAAAAGCTCCATGGGGTCTTTCCGTCCTGTCGCGGGTAACCTGCATCTTCACAGGTACTAAAAATTTCACCGAGTCTCTCGTTGAGACAGTGCCCAAATCATTACGCCTTTCGTGCGGGTCGGAACTTACCCGACAAGAATTTCGCTACCTTAGGACCGTTATAGTTACGGCCGCCGTTTACTGGGGCTTCAATTCATACCCTTCGCGTTACCGCTAAGCACTCCTCTTAACCTTCCAGCACCGGGCAGGGCGTCACCCCCTATACATCATCTTACGATTTAGCAGAGAGCTGTGTTTTTGATAAACAGTTGCTTGGGCCTATTCACTGCGGCTGACCATAAGTCAGCACCCCTTCTCCGAAGTTACGGGGTCATTTTGCCGAGTTCCTTAACGAGAGTTCTCTCGATCACCTGGGGCTACTCGCCTCGACTACCTGTGTCGGTTTGCGGTACGGGTAGAGTATAAATTAACGCTAGAAGCTTTTTCTTGGCAGTGTGACGTCACTCACTCGCTACTAAACTTCGCTCCCCATCACAGCTCAATGTTACAGAATAGAAACATTTGACTCCCTATCACACCTCACTGCTTAGACGTGCTCTTCCATTCGCACGCTTGAGTTAGCCTACTGCGTCCCTCCATCACTCTATACTCTAGTACAGGAATATCAACCTGTTGGCCATCGGATACACCCTTCGGTCTCTCCTTAGGTCCCGACTAACCCAGGGCGGACGAGCCTTCCCCTGGAAACCTTAGTCTTACGGTGGACAGGATTCTCACCTGTCTTTCGCTACTCATACCGGCATTCTCACTTCTATGCGTTCCAGCGCTCCTCACGGTACACCTTCACCACACATAGAACGCTCTCCTACCATCCCCTAAAAGGATCCACAGCTTCGGTAAATTGTTTTAGCCCCGGTACATTTTCGGCGCAGGGTCACTCGACTAGTGAGCTATTACGCACTCTTTGAATGAATAGCTGCTTCTAAGCTAACATCCTAGTTGTCTGTGCAACCCCACATCCTTTTCCACTTAACAATTATTTTGGGACCTTAGCTGGTGGTCTGGGCTGTTTCCCTTTCGACTACGGATCTTAGCACTCGCAGTCTGACTGCCGACCATAATTCATTGGCATTCGGAGTTTATCTGAGATTGGTAATCCGGGATGGACCCCTCACCCAAACAGTGCTCTACCTCCAAGAATCTTAATGTCGACGCTAGCCCTAAAGCTATTTCGGAGAGAACCAGCTATCTCCAAGTTCGTTTGGAATTTCTCCGCTACCCACAAGTCATCCAAGCACTTTTCAACGTGCCCTGGTTCGGTCCTCCAGTGAGTTTTACCTCACCCTTCAACCTGCTCATGGGTAGGTCACATGGTTTCAGGTCTACATCATGATACTATGGCGCCCTCTTCAGAACTCGGTTTCCCTACGGCTCCGTCTCTTCAACTTAACCTCACATCATAACATAACTCGCCGGTTCATTCTACTAAAAAGCACGCTCTCACCCATTAACGGGCTCGAGACTTGTTGTAGGCACACGGTTTCAGGTTCTCTTTCCTCCCCTCCCGGGATGCTTTTCACCTTTCCTCACGGTACTGGTTCACTATCGGTCACTAGGGAGTATTTAGGGTTTGGGAGATGGTCCTCCCAGATTCCGACAGGATTCCTCGTGTCCCGCCGTACTCAGGATCCTGCTAGGTATGAAAGACTCATTTTAAAATACAGAGGCTCTTACTCTCTCTGGCAACCCTTCCCAAGGTCTTCTTCTATAATCTTTAAGTCCACATCGCAGTCCTACAACCCCGAAAGTAAACTTCTCGGTTTGCCCCTTCTTGCCCTTTTCGCTCGCCGCTACTCAGGCAATCGCTTTTGCTTTCTCTTCCTGCAGCTACTTAGATGTTTCAGTTCACTGCGTCTTCCTCCTCATATCCTTAATAGATACAGGGTAACAGGCATCTACCTGTTGGGTTCCCCATTCGGACATCCCTGGATCTACGCTTGCTACAGCTCCCCAAGGCATTTCGTCGTTTGTCACGTCCTTCTTCGGCTCCTAGTGCCAAGGCATCCACCGTGCGCCCTTACTAACTTAACCTGATCTTTGACCTCTCGTCATATACTCATTAATATTCACAGCGTTTTCGGTTTATTTTCTTGTTACTATTTGATATCGTTATTCAATTTTCAATGTGCTAATTTTAGGATATTAAGAGACGGTTCGCTTGCGAAAAACTTCTGTAGAAAAATAGAAAACTGACGTTGTGTTCCGCGAGCACAAGGAAGTTTATCTTTTTCCTAAGAACTTAGTCTCGTATTCAACTTCACTTCTTTATTAAGTTCAGTAGATTCTATCCTAGTGGAGCCTAGCGGGATCGAACCGCTGACCTCCTGCGTGCAAAGCAGGCGCTCTCCCAGCTGAGCTAAGGCCCCACAAGACCTCTCAAAACTAAACATGACGACCAATGGCTTCCGTTTTTTCCTTAGAAAGGAGGTGATCCAGCCGCACCTTCCGATACGGCTACCTTGTTACGACTTCACCCCAATCATCTATCCCACCCTAGGCGGCTGGCTCATCACGGTTACCTCACCGACTTCGGGTGTTACAAACTCTCGTGGTGTGACGGGCGGTGTGTACAAGGCCCGGGAACGTATTCACCGCGGCGTGCTGATCCGCGATTACTAGCGATTCCGACTTCATGTAGGCGAGTTGCAGCCTACAATCCGAACTGAGACTGGCTTTCAAGATTAACTGCCGTCACCGGCTTGCGACTCGTTGTACCAGCCATTGTAGCACGTGTGTAGCCCCAGGTCATAAGGGGCATGATGATTTGACGTCATCCCCACCTTCCTCCGGTTTATTACCAGCAGTCTGCTAGAGTGCCCAACTCAATGATGGCAACTAACAATAAGGGTTGCGCTCGTTGCGGGACTTAACCCAACATCTCAGACACGAGCTGACGACAACCATGCACCACCTGTCACCGATGTTCCGAAGAAACTTCTATCTCTAGAAATAGCATCAGGATGTCAAGACCTGGTAAGTTCTTCGCGTTGCTTCGAATTAAACCACATGCTCCACCGCTTGTGCGGGCCCCGTCAATTCGCTTTGAGTTTCAACCTTGCGGTCGTGCTCCCCAGGCGGAGTGCTTAATGCGTTAGCTGCGGCACTACGGTCCCGGAAGGACCTAACACCTAGCACTCATCGTTTACGGCGTGGACTACCAGGGTATCTAATCCTGTTCGCTCCCCCACGCTTTCGAGCCTCAGCGTCAGTTACAGACCAGAGGCCGCTGTTTCGCCACCGGTGTTCCTCCATATATCTGCGCATTTCACCGCTACACATGGAATTCCACTCTCCCCTTCTGCACTCAAGTTAAACAGTTTCCAAAGCCTACAATGGTTGAGCCACCGCCTTTCACTTCAGACTTTTCTAACCGCCTGCGCTCGCTTTACGCCCAATAAATCCGGACAACGCTCGGGACCTACGTATTACCGCGGCTGCTGGCACGTAGTTAGCCGTCCCTTTCTGGTTAAAGTACCGTCACAGTATGAACTTTCCATTCTCACACTCATTCTTCCTAACAACAGAGCTTTACGATCGAAAACCTTCTTCACTCACGCGGCGTTGCTCGGTCAGGGTTCCCCCATTGCCGAAGATTCCCTACTGCTGCCTCCCGTAGGGAGTCTGGGCCGTGTCTCAGTCCCAGTGTGGCCGATCACCCTCTCGGGTCGGCTATGTATCGTTGCCCTAGGTGGCCTTTACCCCTACCTACCAGCTAATACAACGCAGGTCCATCTACTAGCGATGCAATTGCATCTTTCAAGCATCTAACATGTATTTCACATACTATTATGCGGTGATTAGCTATCGTTTCCAATAGTTATCCCCTCTAATGAGGCAGGTTACCTAGCGTTACTCACCCGTTCGCAACTCACAGCCTATGGTGTAGCAAGCTGGCATGAGCTGTGCGCGTCTGCATGTATTAGGCACGCCGCCAGCGTTCGTCCTGAGCCAGGATCAAACTCTCATATAAAGTTTGAGTTCTCACTCATTTCTGTCACTGACAGATTTATTGTTTCTTCTTAATGTTTGACGGACTGTCTTCTTAAACAGTCGCCTGCACATTGGTTCGTCTTGTTCAGTTTTCAAGGTCTTTGTCGCCACTCAAGCGACAACTATCTAAATATATCATCTCCTCCTCTTCTTGTCAATACCTTTTTCATCTTTTACTTTTTCTTAAACTTTTCTTCAATTTTTTTCTTCCTCCTCTTATCTCCTGTAAAGCTGCTAAATACTTGTACTGGTCATGCACAAAGAAAATATGTATAAACTAAAAATTCTATGATCTATTATCATGGAACTTTTTATATCACTCTTTCTATATATTTATTGTTTATCTCAACAATCATCTCAACTATCCTACTTATGGCTTAATTTTCAGTCAAAAATCACCAGCAAACTGAATAGCAAAGATAAGTACAATGATAATAACTGTTGCTAAAATCGTTACATCGTTATTATAACGATTAAAAGCCATAAGCAATCGCAACATTCCCGATTCCTCCAGCACCGACTGCACCAGCCATTGCAGTCTCGCCAACGAAGAAATAAGAGTGACTGATTTGTCACACGAATCAAATCTGGCAAGCCTTCACGCAGATAAACACCAACTGGGTCACCAAAAAGTCGCTCCGCTAGCCTGCGCTGCTTCGATAACACCGCCGTCCAATTCAGCAAGAACAACTTGAACTTGGCGAGCAAAAAGAAAAGCAAATACGGCAAAAAGAAAGTGGTACACAATAGCTGCGTTGGCTACTAGTTCTACAATTAAGTGTGAAAAAGGTGAAAGAACAGCTAACAAAATAATAAATGGGATAGCACGGAAGATAGACGTGATTTTGTCTAAAATCCAAAAAGCTACTTTATTTTCCAAGACACCTCCTGGAGCAGTCAAAACAAGAAAAAGCCCTGCAATTAAACCTAACAATCCGCCAATAATAAAAGAAATGACTGTCATATACAGTGTCAAGTAAATAGCATTCCCAGCCGGCTTGACCGCTCCAACCCATTCGATAAACATTTGGCAAGTAGGTTTGAATCAAAATTTTCCATCTATGCTTCTCCCTTCAATACTGTCAATTGAACACCAGCTTCACGAATGGCTGCTTTAGCAGCTGTTGAGATTTTCCTTTTCACCAGATAAAACAACGACCAATTCCCCGACAGGCGTTCCACCTAAAATTTCAATATTTCCATAAAGTATGTTGGCAGTAACTTGATGATGTTTGTAGAAATTTCATTCAGTAAGGGTTCATCTGTAGAGGTTCCTGCGTACTTCATTTTGCACCAAGAGGCTATTGGTGGCTAAATGTTTGACAATTTCTTGCTGCTCAATCTTGCCCATAGCACTTCCTCAATTCCTGTTACGGTTGAGATGAAGTCTTTCTGGTTAAAGTCTTGCTGAGGATTGAGAAAAATATCCAAGACAGATCCTTCTTCAATCAGTTGGCCGTCCTGCATCACAGCGACACGGTTGGCAATGTCTTTAACAATTTGCATTTCATGGGTGATTAAAACAATTGTTAATCCTAGCTTTTGATTTAAATCTTGTAAAAGAGCTAAAAATTTGTTTAGTTGTTTTTGGATCTAAGGCAGAGGTTGATTCATCAGAAATCAAGATTTTTGGGGTCATTTGCCAAGGCACGCCGATTGCAACCCGCTGTTTTTGCCCTCCAGAAAGCTGAAGGATAGTTTTTCAGCACGATCAGCTAAACCAACCACTCCAACAATGTACGCACTTTTGCTCTCTTTTCTTCTTTTTGATAAGCCAGAATGTTTGAGCGCAAAGCTACATTTCTCTGCTGTTAATTGACTCATCAGATTAAAAATGTTGAAAAATCATGCCGATGTCTTGACGTTTGCGGCGCAGCTGTTCGGCTGTCAAGGTTGCTTTATTGTCAAAAAGAACATCATCATCTGCAATAATTTTTCCCACTCGTTGGAACTTGCAGTAAAGTTAATGACACGAACCAAGGTTGATTTCCCAGCCCCCAGAATAACCGACAATTCCATAAATATCTCTTTCTTGAATATGAATCGTCACATCCTTAACTGCTTGAATCTGACGTTTCTTTTTGTTGAAAAGGTTACATCAATGTGATCTAACTGAATCATTTCTTTACTCATAACTGGTAATCAGCTCCTCTACTAATTCAATATGCGGTGTAATAATCTGCAATGCGGACATTTTTCGTCACCGCCATGGTCACGACTATTTGCATTACCAAGTCCAAAAGCGACCATCGGCACTTCAAGAGCTTCAAATACTGTATGCATCGGACCTGTACCGGCTGTGGTCAGCAGACAGAAAAGCTCCTTTTTGATAGAATTTCTTAGCCAGTTTAATGACATTTTAAAAATCGGCGATGCACTCATATCACTACGATAGCTCATTTCTCCCAAAGTATAAACTAATTCTACCTTATCGAAACCATTTTTGTCGAGTTGTTTGCGAATCAGTTCTAATACTCCATGTGGCTCCAGCCCTGGTACTAAGCGAACTTCTGCTTTTGCTGAAGCCTCTGACGGAAGAATCGTCTTCACTCCCTGACCTTGGTAACCAGAAGTAATTCCTTCAATATTCAAAGATGGTTCAAAGAAAATGCGATTTAAAAAAGCTTTTTCTCCTCTTGTAATAAAGGTAATTCCAAACCGTAAATATCTTGTACTTCTTCTGGACTGCTGCTGAGCGTGATTGCTCCACTAAAAGCTAACTCTCGTTGATTAGGTGCGATTACTTGATCATAAAGCCCTTCTACCTGAATACGTCCATCCTTACCTCTCAAGCTAGCAAGGGCATTCAACAAGTACCAAGAAGCTGAATCAATCACACCACCAAAGCTAGAATGAATATCCACTTCCGCACTTTGGACCTTCATATCAAAGGTCAGCAATTCCTTTGTTTCGCCAGAAATTTCAAGTTGACCTAAAGAATTTTTAATGCCTTGCTCCCAAAACCAACAGTCTGCTCCATGTAGAAGAGATTTTGTGTTTCTCTAGATATTTCTCAAATCAACCGAAGCTGATTCCTCCGCACCTTCCATGATAAAAAAATGACAGTAACAGGCAAGTCATCATGCGTTTGTAGGTGTTTTTGAACAGCCGTCAAACGTGCGATAATATGCGCTTTGTCATCATCGACTCCACGACCATACGTACTACCATCCCGAATAGATAGAGTGAACGGATCATCTGTCCAAATTTGATCACTATCTGCCGGAACTGTATCGTAATGGTTGTAAAAAATAATTGTCTTAGCTGTTGGATTCTGACTTTTAAATGTTGCTATCACAAATAGCGCTGTATAGCTGTCATCTAATTCCACCTCTGCACCAGCTTTTGTAAAAATTTCTTTCAGATAAGCAGCAACTTCTTGTAAACCGACTTGTTGAGCGAAGATTGATTTTTAGCAATCAAGGTTCGTAAAATAGCATGATATATTCTTGTGTCACTACATCTTGTTCAAATTTTTTAATTTGCTCTTTTTCACTTGAAAACGTCATCTTTTCTCCTTATAGAATGGCGACAAAACTCAGTTGGTAATTCCAACTGAGTTTTTAGACTGAACTACAGCTAATAGAATCAAGATTACCAAAAGCTGGTTGGTCTAAGCCATCTGATGTTTCTTCAACCACTTTTGCACTTCATTTGTATGGTAAGCTTTGATGATTTTTAATGGCATCGGCTTTTTGAAGATTTTTCCCAATCTTTTTAGCTGCAATGATATTAAACCATTGTTTTGAATTTTTATCTTTTGGTTCCAATGAACAAAGCGTTTTTATAGTCCAATTTTCGCTTCTGTTACAAATGTATTGTTGACAACGGCTGCATCTACAGATGTCAATAGAACGAGCTGTTTGGCTGGCATCTAATTCTGTAATTTTTCAATTTTTTTCGGATTTTTCTTTGATATTTTGCCACAGTTGCCAATTCATTTCCAGACTTGTCTAATTTAATCAAGCCTACAGATTGTAATAAATTAAGTGCTCGACTTTCATTTGTCGCGCATCATTTGGAACTGCAATTTCTGCACCATTTGGAATTTGGTCTACTTTCGTATATTTATTTTTCCCATCTTTTGTGCCAGAGTAGAGGCAGAATCGGTGCAATATAAGTTTCAGCAGCTGCTACTAAGTCTTGCTTGTTTTCCTTGTTCCAGTTATTCAGAAATAGTAATGTTGGAAAGCATTGATATCCACTGCACCATCAGCGACCGCTTTATTTGGTTGAGAGTAATCCGTAAATTCTGTAAATTCCAATTTAATATTGTCTTTTTCAATAATTCTTGGATCTTGTCCCAGCGTTTTTTTCTTCTGAGTCGCTCTTTGTCATCACACCAATTTTAACCGTTTTTGGCGTCATCACTTTTATTTCCTGAACCACAAGCTGCTAAACCAATCACTGCTGCAGCTGCTAGAGCTGTTATTCCAAACCATTTTTAATTTCATTTTCTGTCTCCTTTAAAAATCTTATGAAAATAGTATCGCACATATTTAGCTGATTGACAAATTGTTGTTTTCATAACAAAGGGTATAGTTATAAACTATAACTATTTTTGTGAAAGAAAAACCAGCTAGCTTTTACATTTTCTTATTTCACATCTGCTTCAGCTGGCAATAACTACCACCAAAGAATTTTTGGGATAATTTTCCCAGAGTTCCGTCTTTATACAACTCTTGAATGCGCTTATTAACAAATGTTTTCAACTCATCTTGTCCTTTTGCTAAAAGCGGATAAACATAAGGTTGTTGATCACTTGGTAAATCAATCACTTTCAAGTTGTCCAGTTTTGATTTTTAATGACTGTTTCAACACCGATTTTATCAAAAATCTTATAATCAAACTTTCCATCGTTTAAATAACTCATAATTTGTTGAAAATCCGCTTTTGTATAGCTAATTTTTGTTGGATTGTTAGCATGTGCTGATTGTATTTTTCTAATTGTACGGCAGTCGTTGTCCCTTGTACGACTTCTGTTGTTTTACCACCAATATCATCCAGCGATTGAATGCTTTTATCAGATTTTTTCACCACTAAAACGTTTGGATTTTTAGCAGTTGGAGCTGCATACAAATACTTTCCTGCACGTTCTTTTGTATAGCTGATATTGTTGACCGCCATTTTGTAGCGATCACTATCCAGACCTGCGAAAATACCCTGACCACTCTGTTATTTCAAATTTTACCTTGTATTTGTCAGAATCTTTGAAGATCGCACGAACTACTTCGATTTCATAACCTGTTAATTTACCATTTTTCTTCATAGTTAAATGGCTTTGGTGAAGCATTCGTTGCAACTTTGACTTCCGTTTTCCCAGATGAAGTAGCTGACTTTGAATTAGAGCACGCTGCTAACATTCCTGCTGTTAAAAATCCAAGAGCGACTAAAGAAGAGTATTTCAATACTTTTTTCATATTCCTACATAACCTCTTTCATTAAGATAAATCCTATCATATCAAATATTTTCCTTCTTGACTGTATTTGATTTTTATCAAAGTGATAGATTTTCTTTATCAAGTAGAAACTAAACGAAATCCGATTTTTACCAAACATTGATACATTTGACGAATAGTGGAAAACTCAATTACTTTTTCTAAAACCTAGCTGCGCGCGTTTAAGCGACATCAATATTAGCACAAAAGTTGTCTGCACCAACTCTATCAATAAAGCTTGCTTTTTCCATGATATGGTAAGGTTGTTCGTTGACATTTGCCAAGGATCTCTTCAAGAGCATCCAATCCCGAAATATCCATTGCAGACACACTGCGCATACGAAGAATTAAGACATTTTTACCTTGTTCAGACAAAATAAGTCCTTGATTTGTCCAACGATGATTCCAACGGCAATTCCAAGGGTAAATCCAACAGTGATGGTCTTTTGAAATAAATTTAATCAGATCATCAAATGCAACAAACCCATGCCGATGAGCATTAGACCAGCTAAGAAAGTAGCTACTGTCAGACCAGATAGACCGTACTGCGCAATAATTCCATAAATGATAACAACAAAATAGCTATTAGTTCACCAATCTGAACACGACTCCCACCTAAAAAAGGGAATGAAAAAACCAACTACAACAGCTGTATAAACATCTTGCTCTGGATTGACCCTCGAAACAATCGCTAAAGCAATTGACAATGGTAAGGCAATAATTACCACGATAATCTAGCTACAAGGTCTTTGACAAATTGTGCACTGAATAATTCTGTACCATACTAAAAACTTAGGATTGATATGCTTAAAAGCATCCATTTTCCCCTCCCTTTTTCCCTGTTCCCAGACGCTTTTGAGAATCTTAGTACCATTGTAATATAACCACATGTAAAATCTCTAGATGACCTGAATATGAAAAACTTCCCAGAAAAGGCGATAGTTATTTCACCAACGCCTTTAACAATTATTCTCATTCGTTTTTATCCTTTAGTGAGGAGATTGAAAGACTGGCTAAACCAAGTCCAAGCATTGTCAGTGCAGCCTTAGTGTCCACTTTTCCTAAAGCAGATAAAACCACTACAACAATCCCCATGGCTACTCCAAGCCCTCTCAACACAGTGTCAACAATATCAGATTTTTCTATTTTTCTTGTTTTCTTTTCATCACTGTCTGTCCTTGCATCAGCTCATCTACCGATGTATCAAACAGGTCTGCTAATTTAGGAATGGTATTAATATCTGGATAGGATAAATCTCTTTCCCATTTTGAAACAACCTTATCAGTGACCCCATCTTTTCAGCCAGTTCTAATGTGTCATCCCTTTTGCTTTTCCTTAATGATGAAATCATCATACCTGAGTGTTTGTTTTTTCATCAGATTTTTCCTCCCTCCATTTGCTAATTATATTGTAGCACCTTTTCTTACAAACTCAATCGACCAATAGTTTACTTCTCTCAACTTATAGTTTATCACTAGTTGTCTGCTTTTTACGCTCCTTATTTGAATTTTTAGAATAAACTAAGCTACAACAAGCAGTCTTGGAAACCAACCTCACTCTTCAACTACATATTATTAGCTAGTCACCTTTTCTACTAAACTTCATATCTACTCTATCAAAGTAAAGAAGATACTAGCTCAACATATTTTACGTTACGGTCTTATAACTAAATTTCTTAAAAACACTGAGAGATTAGTAAGTAACAGAGACTGGGACAAAATTATCTCAGTCTCAATCTGTATTAGTAAAAACTCTTGACGCAGTAGCTGTCGGACTCTTCATTTTGCTTTTTAAGCTCAGAAGAGTATCTAAGCAACCTGCGGTGAGTAGAGACGAAGTAAAAATTAAAAATATTTACTTCTGTCCCACCACCTCTTTCTTCACTATTAAAATCCTTCTACATTTGTATAAAATGGACATCTTCGTCATCTTCCAAAACAGCATACAACTTTTCAAATGTTTCTAAGTCTTCACCTGATAAGGTCACATCAGATTGGGAATCATTTCCAATTCGGTGACTTGGAATTCTTCTACACCAGATTCACGGGAGAGCAGTCAAGGCCTTGTAGCCAAATCTGTTGGTGCTGTATAAACTGTAATGCTTCCATCTTCTGCTTCTACATCATCTACGTCTACATCTGCTTCTAACAGTTGTTCAAAGACACTATCTGCATCGTCTCCTGCAAACACAATCACACCTTTATTATCAAACATATCAGAAACTGAGCCACTTGCTCCCATATTTCCACCGTTTTTACCAAAGGCAGAGCGAACATTGGCTGCCGTACGGTTGACATTTGAAGTTAGTGTATCAACGATGAGCATAGAACCATTTGGTCCAAACCCTTCATAACGCCCCTCTGTAAAGGTTTCGTCTGTGTTTCCTTTTGCCTTATCCAGTGCTTTTGTCAATGACATGCTTTGGCACTTGTGCTTGTTTCGCACGTTCAATAACAAATTTCAAAGCTGAGTTCGATTCTGGATCTGGCTCTCCTTTTTTAGCTGCTACATAGATTTCAACACCAAATTTAGCATAAACTTTTGAGTTTGCACCATCTTTGGCAGTCTTTTTTGCCACAATATTGGCCCATTTACGTCCCATTGGATATTCTCCTTTAGATTTTCACTTTTTCAATCTTTCTTATTATATCACAAGTCAGGTTGAATTTCACTAGCAAATTATTGACAATGTCTGAGCTCTATAAAAATAATTTTCGTATCAATCTACTATTATCAGGGATTTTCCCCAAAATTCTGCTCCTCTAGTTGAGACGTTCCCTAGCTGATAAATACAATCAGCTCGCTGGGTTAAGGAATCCCATGGTTCTGACCGATGCGACTGATGAAGTCTATTTTTCCTTTCATCTTTTTAAGATGTTCTCGACCTGCTTGAGTAAAGCCCAGATATGAATACCGCTAGGGCAACTGATCATTTCTTGCACCGACCAAAATATAAGTCAGAATTCGTCTGATTCGTGCTTTCGTATATCGCTTGGTTACGACTTGTTCGATCAACTCCTCTACGCTATAACTGCTTTTTTCACTGCTTTCTGCAAGCGCACCGCAAGTTCTTGATTAACCTGATAAAAACTCGTCAAATCAGGATGACTGATAATCTGGTAACGCAGCAAAGGATAGAAGTGCTGACCAGGTCGACTTGGGAGACTGAATCAGCAGTTCATGAGCTAGGGCAATTTCTCCAAAATCTGGACAATTCAGACGATCTCTAAGAGCCGTAGCAGAGGCGTATTTTAAATTTTCTTCTTGTGAATGATAACCAGCTCCTGACGTTTGATTGGGAGAAGCTCGATAGCCTTATTCGCGCAAGCTTTGGCATAGGACAGCCCTAAAAATGTGATTGGGTATTGCCTGTGAATTTCACACCAGCAAACTTTTTCCCACATTTTCTGCGTTTTTCTGTGGATAAGACAAATCATCTGGCAAGCTTTGCACATAGTCCACCATTTTTCTGTTGATTGTCCCCATAAATCTGTAGTGTTGATAATCTAAGACCTCTTCCGTGCCAAAGACCAACGTATCCACACTAAGGCATTCTAAAATATCTACTGCTCCTTGTGCGAAGTAATCCGCTGACTGAACAGCCACCAAAAACGGCAATTCAAGCACTAAATCCGCTCCATTCTCAGTGCCATTTCCAGCGCGTCCACTTTATCCACAATCGCAGGTTCACCACGTTGAACAAAAGTTTCCCGACATGGCAACAATCATGCCCCTCAGCCTGCGACAGCAAATACTTATGCCCATTATGAAAAGGATTAAATTCAGCAATAATACCAGTAACGAGTCATGGAGTGCTCCTTAAAAGACGGATTGATTCAATGGGTTTCACAATACCTTCAGACAAGATAATTGTGGTCGTTTGTTCGTAATCAGATAGTACCGATACTGGTTTCTCTTTTCGCAACTCACCATTTGTTGGTAGCCTTAAAAAGGAATACGATATTTTTGTAAAAATACTATTTTTAAAGTGTCACGTCTGATTTGATCTGGATGACGATGGTATCGATACCCATCTCACCTCAATAGCTAAAAACTGGAGTTCTAGTTAATTTATTAAAGATCAAAAACTCTAAACTAGTTCGACTTTGACTAGAAAAGTCCGTATCTGTTAATAGCGACGAATCCTTTATAAGATGTTGTAAACGATATTGCGTTACATGCATCTAAATCAGGATAAGAGAGCAAAATTTCTTAACGAGCTCCTTACATTAAATTTTTCGAGTCATATTTAGAATGTCTTTTGCCTATTCTTAAAATATACTTCTCGTCGTTTTTCATATTGTTTATAAAGATAATCAAACACTGAGGTGAATCTGACTCTGCTTAATATCACAGTTTTGATAGGAAATATAGCCCATCAAATCACTTATATTTTTATCAGGTCTCTGTTGATTTCCCGAAGTTACCAAAATAAGCTGCTCCTTCGCTCTGGACACAGCAACGTTTAATCAATGTGCATCATCCGTAAAAACGTGTATATAATTATCCACTGTCGAAACAATCATAGTATCGTATTCACGACCTTGAAATTTATGTACCGTATCGCTTATAAAGGTTCCTACTTGCTGTTGTAATAGATTCACTTGGGGACGATAAGGTGCAATAATGCCCGTTTTATCCTGATTTAAATGATAATGCCTTATAACCTCTTGTTAATGATATCAACTTCTCGCTGATTAGCATGGCTCCTCGCATGATTTCCTTCCACGGATTTATAAGCAATCAGAACATTTTCTTCACCTTTATCCTCTGTCATACATATGTAATTGACCTTTGTAGAATTTGTGATTACAGAACTGGATAATCTTAGGTGACAGCGATAATGTTCCTTCAATAAAGTCTGAGGCTCGTCAGGAAATAATTCGGTCGTACCTCTAAAAACTCTTTCTAAAACTATAACATCGGTTTATTTCATTTTCTGTCCTAAGACGTTCTGCTTTTCTCTCCAATTTCTCTTGTTAGCAATATTAGGTAGCTGCTGAAGATCCCTACAACCACTACGTTTTTCGCACAAGATAATGCTAAGGCACCAGTGGCTATATCTACTTGAGAAGCTTCATCTATAATCAAATAATCATATATAACAGATTTATTTAAACAATTTTTAGCTGAAAAGTCGTACTCAAAACAATGAGGATATTCTTTCAAAAATCATTCGACGATTTTAGAGTATCAAAATCTTCATTTTTAAATGACTTTCGTTTTACTCGCTCAGGACAAATCTTTGTGATAGTTTATATTTTAAAGCCGCTCTGAATACGACTCCATTTTTCATTATTTTTATCATCACCTGATAATCTTTGATATTGATGTTCTAGTTTGAGACAATGATTTCTTTTAATTCTAATATTTTGGAGTCATAAAAATGAATTGTTGTAGCTAACAACATTGGATCCCTGCTCATAAAAGTAAAATTTTTGATTCGATATTTAAATAAACTTTTGCAGTTTAAATAGAAAACTGACTTTTTATGTTGTTCAAAAAGATTCTCACAATCCAACAACAGTTCTAAAAATTTCTTTTGAAGATAAATTCGATAAGTCTGTCTCTAAATGTTTTGCTCTGATATGTAGTCTTGAAAATGTCTTATACTCTGTCTCAATAAGCGCTAGCTCTGACTTAATATCGGCTTCTTGCTCCTCAATAGCAAAAACTTGAACTAAATCATTCATATTTATGTCCTTATTGATATCATTAGAAAACTCTGGCAAGTAATCAGGTAAAATTGTAGATTGCTATTTAGAAATAACTCCTTATTTTCTCGACTTCCTAAAAGTAGCTGTTAGAAAAATCTAAAAGATATCTCTAGCTGGGCTAGTTTTTCCGAAATATTGGCAATAGCAGACTATTGTGTGGACACCACAAGAGCTGTCTGATCCTATAAAGAATATTCGACAAGATATTCAAAAATAGTTTTGAGTTTTTTCCAGTACCTGGTGGTCCCTGAATAAGACTGATTTGATTTTTCCATTGCAGACTTCGTTGCTACAAATGTGGCTATTATTATCAACCAAAGAGGGAAAAATTAACTCTGTAGCTACTGATTGAAGATTTTCTTTGTGAAGTGCTTGATGATAAAAAGCGAGTCAGTACTGTCTTTTGATATGAAATCTACTTTAGAATAATTATTGCTCAATAAAGAGCTACCATCCTCACTCCGAAGTTCATTTAAATCAGAGCTTCTAAAATAAGATATTACGAGATTGTTCATTAAGAAAGACTGACTCCTCAATTTCTAGATTTTCAAAATCTACAATACTCTCACCCCATTTTCAAAACAAATCCTAACTTTAACCTCAACTTCACGAAGAATATTTTTAACTCGTGCGACATTTTGTATGATGATCTTGTCCTAATCTACAGTATCGATAATTATTTACAGGAAGCTCTTCTAAGTACTGATAAACTTTTACGTTTTCTCTTTTATATAGATATTCTTTTGCCACTCTGAAAATTGAACTCTAACTTTTATCTATTGACTCCAAGATTGGTAGCTTAGAACCCTCAGTTGTCTTATGTTTTATAAAGATCAGTTCATCCATATTATATCTTTCTGTATTACTATCACTCTAAAAATTAAAAAGTCTATAAATCCCCTACTTCTCACACACAAAAACCAACGTTTGCTTTCCTTTTTCGGTGCTTGGTCTTCAAAATCTGCATAGATTTTGAAACATTTTAAATCCAGCTTGTTCCAGTAAAAATATCATAGGTCAGAATTTCGTAAGTGCGTTCTTCGTGGACTTCGTCGTAACGTGTGAAGCGTCCGTCTTCGTCTTGCAAGAAGAAGGTCAATTCATGCACGACTGAATGGGGTGCTTCATCTGCGCATGTATCCCAGACCATGGCAAATTCATCAGCGTTTTCATGGTAAGAATAGCCAGGAAAAACTGTATCAGTTTGGTAAGTTGAGTGCACATCAAAAATGAAAACGCCGCCTTCATTTAAGCAGTGGTAAACTTGCTGAAAGACATCACCGACTTCAACTTCATCGACCATGTAGCAAATTGAATCAGAGTAACAAGTCACCAAGTCGTATTTACCAACCTGCGACAAATCAAGCATGTTGCCCTGTCTGAATTCAATAGCTTCACCCGCTCCTGGCACGTTTACGAGCGATTTCAGTATCTCATCACTCCGTCCAATCCCGTCACATCAAAGCCAGCTTTGGCAAAGCGTACGGATTGAATTCCTGTTCCACAAGCTAAGTCTAAGAGCTTTTTCTTATTTTTTGGAAAATGGCGGAGCGAAAAATCGGTCCATTTATCATAAAGACTATCATCCATAATAGCATCATAGACTGATGCGAAGGTTTCATAAGTTGTCATACATTAAATCGCACCGAAACGGCACTTGTCCTTTCTAGTGAGTTTGAAAGGCCGAGAATTTTCCCCAGCCTTACCCTTTATTTGTTTCCAACAAAGCAGCAACATCAACACCTGTTGCTTCATGCCAGAGTTTTTCAAGGTTGTAGTGATTCCGCATTTCCTCAGAAAAATATGAACAACCACCCTGCCCGGATCCAAAGTACCCAGCCTCCTTAGAGTCTCCTTCACATGGCTAGCTGATTGCCACTGCTTCTGTAACTTTTTCACGAATGTTATCAGCAATCGCTTCTAGTTGACGGCTGTTCATAGAGCTGGCAATGACAAAATAGTCTGTCATCGTCGTCAATTCTCGCAAATCTAGCACAGTAATGTCTTCTGCTCGTTTTTCATCCGCTGCTTTTTACAACAATTTCTAATAGTTCTATCCATTTAATCCTCTTTTAAAATTTCTTCTAAATCAGCCACTTGGGCAAAATGTCCGTTCCAAGTATTTTCATAATGCTGTATTAATTGTTCTGCTGTACATTTCTCTTTCAGCAAAGGTAGTCGTGCCATTTTTAACAACTGCCAGAGTGTATAGCCAAAACTCAAACGCTACCTTAACAGTCGTATCAATGCAATAATTCGTTGCCATGCTAACTGATAATCAGCCGCTCAATAGCTTGGCTATCCAGATAAATCTGTAAATGAGGTTTCTTTAAAAGCACTATTATAATGCTTATCAAAGATTTTCTCGTCAACTTCTGGAGCAATAGCTTCGTAAATTTCCCAGCCATGACTTCCTGTCAGTAGTTCGTTGTCATTGTGGCGGACATAAATCACTTCAATGTTTTTCTCACGACAAGTGGCGATTGCTTTTTGCCAGACAGATAAGCAGTTATCAACAGCATACGGTTTAGCCTCTATCAAGGCTGTTTGAATATCAATCACTAACAGAGCCGTTCGTTTGTCATCTTTCATAAAGCCAACATACGCATTATAAGTCTCAATGGTTTGTGGGAAGATAGGAAAGGCTTGGTGCGCTAGGTGTTCTACGGTATGAACAGTTTCGTGAGGCAACCGCCTTGATTTAACGATTTTTAGCTAGTTTCACGTGCTTGCTCCACTCCTGGAAAGTTCGATTAGGCTCAATATAGTCTGCTACGTAGACCACCTTATCTAAATCGGACATTTTGGGCAGAACCTACGGTATGAATTTCAATAGCTCGTAAAATTTCTGGATCTGTCAACCTCTAAATCTTCCTGAATTTTATAAATGCCGACCATGCCATGCCAGACATTATTTCCCCAATCTTTCAATGCTGGATCCAGAGCATACTTATCAATCAGCGCCAGAAATTCTTCGTCAGAGAGCTTTTTCGCATAATCATGGAGCAGACCTGCCAAACCAGCTTTTTCTACGTCTACTCCGAAGCGCTCTGCCAAGTTAATCGCTGCTTGTTCCACTCCCAGACAATGTTTAAAACGTTTCTCTGGTAAAAGCTGCTGCATTTTGACTAAAAAGTTGCTCACGAGAATTCCACATAAGTTTCATATCCCATTGTAAAGCCCTTCTTTCTCAATATAGTCTAAAACTGGCTTGGGTAGGAGAAAATTCGGCGTCCGACCTTGAGCCAGAAAAGCTCGAACCATGCTCGAAGAAATATCCATCAACGGCACATCTATCCAGATAACCGGGTAGAAGTTCCTGCTTTATAGCGGGACGCTGAACCTCAAACAAATTGAACCAAATCGAGCTAATTCGTCAATCCGATGCCACTTGGGAAGGTAATCTACCATATCCGCTCCGATGATGAAATAATAATCTGTATCTGGATGTTTTTCCGTCAAAAATTTCATCAGTATCATAGGTGTAACTCAATCTTTTTCTCTCCAGCTCAATGGTTTTCAATTCCCTAGACCTTTCTGATGCCTTCAATTGCCAACTCCAGCATTTTCAGTCGGTGCTTCTCATCAATCGTTGATTTTTTATCAACATGTGGTGGCTCATACTCAGGCATCAGCAAGACCTGATCTAAACATAATTGTTGCCGAACTTGATCAGCTACGACCTAAAATGGGCATTGTGGACTGGGTTGAGTTTCCACCCTAAAAATCCCAACTGCTTTCTTTGCTTCTTGGTTCCAACTTCACCTGTGGTGAAAGGAGTCAGTAATTCAATTGCCATAGGCTGCTTCCTCTAAATTTCTTTTACCTTTACTGAAATTTTACGGTTTTCTTTTTTGCTAGACTGCTTGTACAGAATTAAAATACGACCAATTTTTTGAACAGTGTCCACACTGATTTCCTCTTCGAGAATTTCTGCTACTCATGGATGTTCTCATCTGTATTTTTGTAGAAGAGTTACTTTAATCAATTCTCTAGCATCAGAGCTTGACGAACACTCGTTTTAATCTGGTCGTTGAGACCGTTTTGCCAATTTGAATGATTGGTTTGAGACTGTGAGCTTGGCTATTTAAAAAGCTCGTTGTTTTGATGTTAATGACATGATAAGATACAAAGAGCGTCAAAACCCGACAGAAAACTAGGAAATTCAACGAAGAATGGATGATTCTAAGAGAATTTGCTTATTTTCCGAGTTTTTAGCTCGTGTTCAATTCCTTTCTAAAAATTGGTTTAACTGTGACGGTTTCCTACTAGAATTCCTTAGATAATGGCTTTGCGGGTCACTACTGCTACTCCCTCTGGCGCCCAAGCTGCAATCTTTGCTGGTCCTATCACACGAATCCAGCCCAAGCCTGAAAACTACATCTGTTTTGGTTTCAATTTTCAACTCATGCTTGACTAGCTGCGGAAAATCTGCCACTTCTTTTTTAGAGGGCGGTGTTACCAAAGAACCAACATGCTTTTCATAAAATTCTCCTGCTCCTGCAAGCTTTGGTGCGATGCAACTTTGAGTTCATTGTCAAAATAAGCAGTAAAACCTTGTTTGTTACCCGACACAAAAATCAAAACGTCCCCAAGCCTCCTAAAAGAGGGTTTGTTCAGGATTGAGTTGGTAAGTTTTGGCTTGATCTCCTTTTTCAGGCTGACATATTTGAGATTTTTAGCAGATAAATAATGAGCCATTTGGTAGCGGTGGATAATTCCAGGTGTGTCGTAGATATGACTACCATCAACCAGAGGAATCTCAATCTTATCCAAAGTAGTGCCAGGAAAACGGGAAGTGGTGATAATGTCCTTATCCCCAGTGATTTCTGAATAATAGCATTGATTAGCGTTGACTTACCAACATTAGTTACACCGACCACATAGACATCTCGGCCTTTCCGATATTGCTCAATCTTTTCAATTAGTTCTTTAATGGCTTGCTTGTTTTGAGCTGAAGTCAGAACCACATCAACAGGACGCAGACCTTCCTCGTGAGCCTCTCTGTCAACCATTGGGTCACTTTTGCTAGTCTTAACAGACTTGGGAAGAATATCTTTTTATTCCCAACTAACAGCACATCAGTACCAGCTACAAAGCGGTAAACCTGGAATGACCGAACCATTAAAATCAAAAATATCTACTACATTGACTACGAGAGCATTACTGTCACTGACTTCGTGGAGAAGCCCTAAGAAAATCATCGTCTGTCAGGCTGCACATCAGTAATTTCGTTGTAGTGACGGAGACGAAAACAGCGCTGGCAATACAGTTCGCCAATCTCCATTCCCTTGTCCAAAAGCAGACTGAGGAGTATAGCCTAACTTGTCCTTATATTTTTGTCTGAATCGGTGCTCCACACCCAATACAGAAAAATGTCTTCCATGTTTAAATTCCTTTTTGTATTCAATCATTCCATATAGTGATTTTTCAAAACTCTCCGCTCACGCGCCCGATCTAATCTGAGTTTTTGATTGAATCATGCTCAACCAGCGGCTTGATCAAAATCGAACGAATTCCAGCCCCATGAGCAGCTCGAATATCTGTCATAAGCTGATCGCCCACCATGACTACTTCGTTTTTCCTCAAAATGGAATTCCTTTTAACGCACGATTAATCCCCAAGTAAAAAGGCTTCATGAGATCAACAAACATAATCAATTCCAAAATTTTCTCAACTGCTCGCTTTCACTCTGTGGTATTATGATACCGACAATAATTCGAATCCTGCATCTCGCACATCGTGAAGCCACTGCTTCATTTCAGTGTTCCATCGGGATTGTTCCATGCGATAAGAGTATTATCTAAATCCACCAAAACAGCCTTTATACCGTGTAAACTTTCAACTGTCAAATCATAAACTGCCTCAATCGCAAAATCAGGCATGTAGTTTTCAATTGCACATTTCTCCAAACATTATACTTTCTACCTATTTTAACATAAAAAGAGTTTTCTGCACCCTAATCTTTTTCATCGATTTTATGTACAATTTGCCAAAAATGTTATAGTAAGAATAGAGAATTTAACACGGAGGAACTTATGGCAAAATACGAGTAAGAAAAATGACTGCCGTCTCCCTCTTTACAAAAATTTATCAACTGGTCTTCTATAGTCGGACACTTGGAACGGTGATTTTTCTGTATCTGGGCTTTATTATGCTGGTGTTTTTACAATCCAAAGAAACCCTGTCCGCCTTTATTAAACAGGCTGGATTTTGGGGACCGCCACTCTTTATTTTCTTACAAATCTTACAGACCGTAGTTCCTATTATTCCCGGAGCTTTAACTTCGAGTTGCTGGTGTCTTCGTTTATGGACATATCATTGGTACCATTTATAATTATATCGGTATCATCATTGGTTTAGTGCTATTATTTTTACCTAGCACGTATTTCACGGACCCTGCTTTTTGTCCAATCTATCGTTAGCAAGCGTACTTATAACAAATACATTGGTTGGCTGGACGAGGACAATCGTTTTTGAGCGTTTTTATCTTTTATGATGATTTGGCCTATCAGTCCAGCAGACTTCTCTGCATGCTAGCAGCCCTGACGAAGATGTCTTTTTAAGAAATATATGATGATTATCATTTTGTGCAAACCAATCACACTGGTCATTTATACTTATGGTTTGACGTACATTATTGATTTCTTTTGGCAATTATTTTTCAAAATAAAAGAGGTTGGGTAAAAAGTGTTCTCGTCTATCAGATTTAGTAATAGACGAATATCGCAGCTTCAACAATTCAGTGAATTGTTGAAGGCGGGAAATCAGCCTTGCACAGCAAGCCGTTATGATTGCTCAAAGCACTGCTTTGAGGTGGCAGATAAAACTTTGTGACAAGTATCAAAAGCTATTCGCTTTTTAAGCTCGGAAGAGCACTCTTTGATGAAAACTTCGTTTTCTTCATCTGCAATCTTAAAGAGCTTGATAGCTGTTTAGCACTCTTGCGAGGGCATACGAACCAAAAATTGTCGATTTTTAGTTCTGTCCTACTCCCTTTTTATAAGATTCCTTTCCTTTTTCTAATATCAAATCTTTGATAGAAATTAAGAAGACCGCCGATAAAATCATAAACATACCAGCAAAGTCTACAAGATAAAATTGCTCGTGCATAATGAGAAAGGCAAAAATACAGCTGATATAGGCTCAACAGCCGCCAGAAGGCTTGATTTTACAGGTCCGACTAAACTGGTTCCTTTGAGAAATAGTGTATAAGCCGAAAATTGTCCCCACTCAAAAATAATCCCAGCTAAAAGCTAGATACACTTCCATGGATAATCGCCAATGAAAACGCAAAATACCGCTGAATGGTGTCAGAACAAGGCCTGCGAACATCATCCCCACTCCAATCACCGGAATACTGCCCCATGTCTTTATCAGCTGAATCGGAATAAGAATATATAACGTAAGTGAAGGCTGCAAACAATCCCCAGAACAATCCTGCTGGCGTGACAGATAATTGATTAAGCTGTCCGTGGGTAGCAATCAAAAAGGTTCCACCAGCCGCTAATATCATAGATAACACCTCTGTCACAGTAGGGCAACACGGTCTTTGATACAAGTGTAAGCAAGGATTCCAACCGGACAGACATATTGTAAAACAGTAGCCGTTCCTGCATTGCTTTCGTAAATAGACTTTAAATAAGCAAATTGATTGAGCAACAATCCTAACAAAGCAAACAATGCTAAAGACATTATTACTTTTCGGTCTTTTATCATTTCAATCAATTTTCTACGATTAGCTAGCACCATATACAATACCAACAAAGCCCCTGCGATTAGAAGTCGGACATTTGTTAAAACTAAAACCGGAAATCCATGCGCCATCAAGTATTGTCCGCTCGTCCCAGATAATCCCCATGCAATTCCTGCGACTAAGGTTAAAATGGTACCCTTTGCTATTTTTGACATATCTTACCCCTAAACTTTTCCATTCTATGATTATAGCACAAAAAATCAGCCGAAATGACTGATTTTTTAGATTTTACAACTTCGCCAATTCCTCATTAAGCAGCTTTTGGGCTACTTGTGGATTGGCTTGACCTTTGGTAGCTTTCATGAGCTGACCAATCAGGGACTTGGCTGCATTTTTGTTGCCACTCTTGTAATCGTTGAGAGCTTTTTCATTGTTAGCAAAAACCTCTTGAATGATTGGCAGAAGTTGTGCTGGATCAGAAATTTGCACCAAGCCAGCTTTTTCAACGTATTCCTTGGCTGAACCACCATTTTTCGCCAAATGAACAAAAGACTTTTTGGCAATTTTAGAGGAAATCGTACCGTCTGCCACCAAACTCAACATTTCAGTCAAGTTGACTGGTGTCAAATCGATTTCTTCAATGGTTTTTACCTTCCGCATTGAGGCACTGAGCGACCTCACCTTGGAGCCAGTTTGACACAGATTTTGCGTCTCCGCCTGCTGTCACCGCAGCTTCAAAGAAATCTGAGATGTTCTTCGTTGCTGTTAGTTGCTTGACATCATAGTCTGACAATCCAAAAATCTGCCTTGTACTTAGCCCGACGTTCTTTTGGAAAGGCTGGTAAAATCTGAACGCACCGCCTCAATCCAGCTGTCATCAATCTCAAAGTTTGGTAAATCTGGCTCTGGGAAATAACGATAATCAGCTGAGCCTTCCCTTGACCCGCATCAAAAGAGTTTTCGCCTGTTGCTTCATCGTAACGGCGAGGTTTCTTGACGAATCTGACCACCGCTGCGCAAAATCTCAGCCTGACGTTTTTCCTCAAAAAGCCAAGCCCTTACGAACAAAAATTGAAGGAATTAAGATTTTTAGTTCTGTCTTGGTTCCAAACTCTTCTTGACCATAAGGACGAATAGAAATATTGGCATCCACGCGCATGGAGCCTTCTTCCATTTTGACGTCAGAAATACCCGTATACTGGATAATTTCTTTGAGCGCCGTTAAGTAAGCATAAGCTCTCTTCTGGACTGCGCATATCAGCTTCTGAAACAATCTCAATCAAAGGCACCCCTTGACGATTAAGGTCAACATAAGAATAACCATCGCTGCCATGAGTGTTCTTGCCAGCGTCCTCTTCCAAATGAGCCCGCTCAATGCGAATTTTCTTAGTCGTACTGTCTTCCAGCTCGATTTCAATCCAGCCATTATAACCAATCGGCTCGTCAAATTGAGAGATTTGATAGGCTTTCGGATTGTCTGGATAGAAATAATTCTTGCGATCAAAGTGCATCTTTTGGATGAATATCCATATTGAGTGCCAGAGCAGCCTTAATACCGTAATCAATAACTCCCTTGTTCATCACCGGCAGGACCCTGGAAAGACCAGTCAATGATATTGGTGTTGGTATTTGGATCTTCTCCGAAATGAGCCGGTGCTGGTGAGAAAATTTTTGAATTTGTTTTTGATTCAACGTGGACTTCCAGTCCAATAATCGTTTCAAAGTTCATTATTTTCACCTCCAAAAATGACTGGTTTTTTGCTTGTGGTAGTCTGTCGTTGCTTCAAAAGCTGCTGCTACTTGGTAAATCGTTTCTTCATCAAAATGATTTCCAATTAATTGCAGACCAACTGGCAGGCCATCCGCAAATCCTGCTAGAATAGAAATACCAGGCAGGCCCGCCAGATTGACAGGAATGGTCAAAAGGTCAGCCAAATACATAGCTACTGGATCGTGACTTTGAGTTCCTAAGTCGTAAGCAACCGTCGGCGCAGTTGGTCCTAAAATCAAGTCATACTTTTCAAATACTTTGGCAAAATCTTGCATAATGAGCGTCCGAACTTGACCCGCCTTTTTGAAATAAGCATCATAATAACCAGACGATAGACTAAACGTTCCTAGCATGATTCTGACGCTTCACTCTCACCAAAACCTTGACTGCGAGATTTGACATAGACGTCCTCTAAGTTTTCAATCTCTTCTGCCCGATAGCCGTAGCGAATCCCGTCAAAACGTTGCAAGTTGGAACTGGCTTCAGAAGAAGCGATGATATAGTAAACTGCAACACCGTACTTGCTGTGCGGCAGGCTGACTTCTTCAACAATCGCTCCCAGACTTTCCAAATGCTTAGCAGCCGCTAAAATGCGTTCTTTGACTTTTTCATCAATCCCCTCGCCCATGTATTCTTTTGGAAGAGCAATTTTTATCCCTTTAATATCTTGACCAATCTTGCTAGTGAAATCAGGAACAGTTCGTTGAGAAGAGGTTGAGTCTTTTTTATCATTTCCTGCAATTACGCCCAAAAGCTGAGCATTTTCTTTAACCGTCCGAGAAAAAGGTCCAATTTGATCCAACGAGCTCCCAAAAGCAATGAGTCCAAAACGAGAAACACGCCCATAAGTTGGCTTCAGTCCGACCACTCCATTAAAGGAAGCTGGCTGACGGATAGAACCACCGGTATCAGAACCTAGAGACAGGCGAACTTGACCAGAAGCAACTGCTGTCGCTGAACCACCAGATGAACCACTGGGAACTTTTGTAGCGTCCCAAGCATTTTTCGTAGTCTTAAAATAAGAATCTTTCACTGAGCCGCCCATGGCAAATTCGTCCATATTGGTCTTACCAATGACAATCATATCTTTCTCATGGAGCTTTTCTACACTGGTTGCATCAAAAATTGGTTTATAATTGTAAAGAATTTTTGACGCAGCTGTCGTTAAAATCCCCTTAGTAGAAATATTGTCCTTAACAGCCAGTGGAATCCCGCTCATAAAATTATCTGCATCAATTCCCTTCGCGTCTACTGCTGCTGCTTGCGCCAATGCTTCTTCTTCACTAATCGTAATAAAGCTATCAACGGAACTTTCTCGACTCTCAATATCTTCCAGAGTAGTTTTTCGTCAGCTCAACTGCGGAAAGTTCCTTTTTGACAAGGAGATTATGCAATTCTTCAATTGTTTTTGGTTCAAAGTCATTAGGCATCTCCTCCGTCATCTAGAATAGCAGGCACTTTGATATAGCCTCGCTCCTTTTCAGGAACATTTTGGAAAAGTTCTTCTCGATTCCAACCTGTAACTGCTACATCTTCACGCATATAGTTGACATTTTCTGCAACATTTGATGTAAAAGGCACACCAGTCGTATCAACTTCATTTAACAACTCCACCATGTCCACAATTTTTGACAAAGTTGTCGCAAAATTCTGCCGTTTCTTCAGGTGAAAAAGCTAGTTTTTGACAAGTGGGCAACATGCGTTACTTCCTCTTGAGTAATTTTTCATCTCTGTTTCCTTTCTTTTCTTTTATTTTTCAGCATAGCCGAAAAACAATCATCTTCTTATTTTATCACAAATAGGCTTAGTTCTTCAATTCCAAATGAAGTTCTTTTCACCCTGACCCGCATCCACTTGGCTGGGACTTTCTATAGCAGATCAAAAACCAGTTCCATTTTTTTAGGAAAGGCAATGACCTGACGGATATTTTCTTCACCAGCCAAAAATCATGACCAGTCGATCCAAGCCCAGCGCTAGACCCCCATGCGGCGGAAAACCATAATCAAGCGCTTCTAAGAAAAATCCAAAGTCACGCTCATAATCTTCTTTTTTCCATGCCCAAGAGTTCAAACATGGCTTCTGACTCTTTCGATCATGAATCCAGTAAACTACCGCCTCAATTTCCATAGCCATTAAGGACAATATCGTAGGCATGGCTTTTGATTGAAGCTAAATCTTCTTGCTCATTTTCAAAAATTCCTTGGGTGAACGGGTGGTGCATAGCTGATAGCGCCCCCTGCTCCTCATTCCACTCTGTAGCAAAGGCCAATCTAATACCCAGGAAATCCAGTCGACTCTGATTGATTAAATCTAATTGTTTGGCAATTCCAATCGCAAGTGCCCCAAGGCTTCTTGAGCTTGTCTTTTCTTGGCAATGACCAGTAAAGCAAATCACCGCCTTGCGCTTCAAATCGGTCTATGAAAGCAGCTGCTTCTGTCTCAAAAGTCGAAGCCAAATCCCCTTGAAGTTCACCTGCTTCCACCTTAAGACTAGTAAACCTACTAGCTCCAAAATTCTTTCATTTCTTGATAGAAATGACTGAGCTGCTTCTTCGTGAAAGAATCCGCAGCATTTGGAACACAAATGCCCCTATAATTCTTCATGACGAGCAAAAAGCCTGTTTGAGCAAAAAGAGAGGATTATCTCGACAGAGATTGGTCAGATTTTTAATTCCAAACCAAATCGCGCATCCAGCTTTATCTGTACCAAAGCGGTTCTATGGCTTCCCTCATAACTGATAGTCGGAAAAAGCTCTGTCAGCTCCAAACCATGAGTTTTTCTTAACAACCGCTTTGAGCATTTCTTCCACAAGCATGCGAATGTCTTTTTCACTAGCAAAGCTCATTTCCATATCGACCTGAGTAAATTCAGGCTGACGGTCTCCTGTAGATCCCTCATCTCGAAAGCAGCGAACAACTTGATAATAACGTTCCAGACCAGCTCCCATTAAAGTTGCTTCAACATTTGTGGACTTTGAGGTAAAGCATAAAATTGATTTTTAAAAACTCGACTAGGAACCAAAAATCTCTGGCTCCTTCTGGTGTGGATTTCGTCAAATAAGGTGTCTCCACTTCCAGAAAATCTCACTGTTCAAGTAGTCACTGAATTGTGCTGGTTACTTGGTGACGAAGTTTGAGGTTTTTCTGTCATCTTACTCCGACGCAAATCCAGATAGCGGTACTTCTGCCGCAACTCTTCTCCTGTATGAGCGTGCTGATCAAGTTCAAAGGAAGAGGCTACTGCTTGCAAGGATTTGAATTTTCTCGCTCGCAACTCGACTTGCCCTGACTTGATTGCTTTGTTGACAAAGCGGGCTTCTCGCTTGACAACTTCTCCTGTAACAGAAATCACATCTCTTTATGTAGATGTTCAATTTCAGTAAAAAGCCGGACTATCACCTGCGACAAAAACTTGAAGACAGTCCTTCTCGGTCTCGTAGCTCTATAAAAGCCAATTTCCCATGATTTCGGATATTTGCAACCCACCCAGTCGCTGTCATTTTCTCGACCAACTTGTTCCAAACCGTAGTTTCCAATAAAACTTCTTTCATATTCTCTACCTCTTTCTAAATTCATTTTCAAATTAACCATTTGCCGCAAATTACTTATAGAAATCTACGCCCGTAGCTCTAGATACTAAAAGTAGGAAGCATTTTTTTGTTTACAGCTTTTGTCCAACTGACAAATTGCATCCGCTTCTAAGTACTAAGAATTATAAGGAACATCGACCTTACTACCCTAATCTATATCCACGGCTATAAACGCTAAAGCATTAAGAACTATGGAGGGAAAACGGCTTCGTCTGTATAAACAGACGAAAGCCGTGGTACCACTGTTATTCGTTGCATTGCAACCTCTAGCTCGTAACGTGAGCAGACGTTTGTGCTTTGATTCACACAAATTTCTGCAATGATATAATAGTTTTAGACAATATCATCCTTTGCCATTAGTAGCATAGAAACCATTTTTATCATTGACAGTATGTTCTTCGGATTTTTGCTTTCTTGGCGCTGCTCTCAGCTTTTCAGCACTCTCTGTTCAAGTCAACAAGCCTACTCTACTGCTTTTTACTTTTAAATTGTTATCTATTATAGTCGAACCTAAAACATTTTGCAAGTGGTTTAGTGCAAATTTATGATTTTCCTCCGAAAGAGAAGCCACAGCAGACTCTACCACCTCAATTTGATACCCTAAATTATAGGCATCAATAGCTGTGTGGAGAACGCAAATATCCGTCAGAACACCAGTTAAAAATCACCGTGTCTCACTTTTTCTTTCTCGCAGTACGAATATCCAAATCTGTTCCTGAAAAAGCAGAATAATGTCGTTTGTCCATCCAAAAAGACGCGAGAATCTGCTTTATGCTCCTGATAGAAATCAAACTAATAGTCCATAGTTGTTACGTCCACTAGTGCCTTTGATGTTATGTGGTGGAAGAGTTTACTCTCTGGGTGAAAAATATCCCTTCATCATGGGCATCAATGGCAAAAAGATATAATCGCCCTCGATCAAAAGCAGTCTTTGTTACCTGTGCGATAGTTTTAGAAATCGCCCTGAGCCGGTGCTCCAGCTGTCAGTTTGCCATCATCTGCCACAAAGTCTACTGTATAATCAATCGAAATCAATGCTTTTGTCATCAGTAATCTCTTTTTAATCTCTTCAAAGACATCGGGAATAAGGACTTTAAGATGGGTTCTTCATTCCCAAAGAACGACTTTCAATAATGCCTGCACTCTCTAGTTTACGCAGAGCATTGACAATCACTGAGCGAGTAATTCCAATACGATCCGCAATGACCGACGCTGTCAATTGACCTTCATTGCCATTTAATTCACTCCAAATTGCTGAAACAGCTCGTAATTCTGAATAAGACAGAGCATTCACAGCCATGGTTACCGCTGTTCTGCGACGGATATTTTTCTCATCTTCTTCTCGTTGGAAATTGAGTAACTGAATACCAACTACTGTACTTGCAATTTCAACCAAAATCAAATCATCATCATCAAATTCTTTATCATTGCGCCAAACAATCAAAGTTCCTGAGGAATCCCTGAAACATGAATAGGCGAAATCGTCAAGCCGTCTGGAAATTCATCTTTGGTTTCTGACTGGAAAAATCGACAAATCATGATTGACAGGAAGATTGGCTTCTGTGTCATACATTAAATTCGCTGTGCGAACATACTTCTTCTGGGAAGATTTTTCGTTTGATAAAATGCTTCCACGGTCATTGTTCGTCTTGTAGCGCATAAAAATACCCCAAAAGACGCTCCCTTGCTGTTTACAATACAAGCATTACAATCCATGATTTTCAGCTAATTGCTGGGTAATCGTATTGTATGGTAATTCATCCCGCAATCGCTCATCTGAACGACGCAAAATAGATGTAATTTTTCGTGTTTTTGCTAATGTTTGCCATAATTTACTCTCGCATATAATCTTATTGATTATATCATAAAAGCGCTTTAATCTTCAACAATTATCTGAAAATTGTTTATTGAGATACAATTATGCGCAATTAGCTTGGCTAGCCTTCTCACTCCTCCATATTAGCACAAAAAGCTGGGACGAAAGTCTCCAGCTCATAGCACACTGGTGTAATAAATTGACGATGCAGTAGGTGAACGTCAGCAATCGTGCGAGTCTGTCTCGCTTTCTATTATCTCCGATATTGTCTTAAGAAACGAGGTCATTTTTCTTGAATTTGTGCCAATTCATCTACACGAGGCAGATAAACAATACGAAAATGATCTGGGTCTTTCCAGTTAAAACCTCGTCCATGCACCAGTAAAAATCTTTTTCTGCTTTTAAGAAATCCAGCACGAATTGCTCATCGTCATCTACTCGATACATTTCTCTATCAATTTTAGGAAAAATATAAAGCCCCGCTTTAGGTTTGTTGTCGACAAACCCGGAATTTCATTGATAGCCTTGTAAATAAAATTCCGTTGCTCATAAATGCGGACCACCAGGAAGCAACAATTCATCGACTGATTGGTAGCCTCCAAGCGATGTTTGTACCACATGCTGAGATAAGACATTTTGAGCACAAACGCATATTGATAGCATATTCAGGCCTTCAATATAATCTTTACGTGATATTTAGGACCAGACAGTACCATCCATCCGACACGAAAACCAGCAATACGATGTGATTTAGACAAGCCGTTCATGCTGACACAAAAAGGTCAGGAGCCAAACTTGCGATAGCCGTATGTTTCTCACCGTCCATCACTAAACGGTCATCAAATCTCATCTGCAAAAATAATCAAATTGTTTTGCCGCGCAACTTCAACAAGTTCTTCCAACACCTCTTTAGGATACAAAGCTCCTGTCGGATTGTTTGGGTTGATAACGACAATAGCCTTTGTATTAGAGGTAATTTTTGATTTGATGTCATTAATATCTGATACCAATCTGCCGCTTCATCACAAAGATAATGAACCGCATTTCCCCTAGCTAAACTGACTGCTGCGTCCAAAGCGGATAATCAGGCATCGGCACCAGCACCTCGTCACCATTATCCAGCAAACCCTTGCATAGACATAACAATCAGTTCTGCTAACCCCATTTCCAAGGTAAACATCTTCAATATCAACATTAGGAATATTTTTCAATTGACAATATTGCATAATAGCTCGAGCAGAAAAATCCCTTTCGAGTCCGAATATCCTCGCTATCACGCGCATTCATAATCAAGTCATGAATCACCCTCATCTGGTGCGGTAAAACCAAACTCAGCTGGGTTTCCCGTGTTTAAACGCAGAATTTTCTCACCGTTTGCATCTGCATCCGCATGGCTTCTTCTAAGACAGGACCACGAACATCATAAGCCACATGTTCTAATTTTGTTGATTTATTAAATTCTTTCATCGAATTTTTCCTCATTTCAAAAAGAGTCAATTTATTATAACGCAATTTTTTTCTAAAAATCTAAAAACTTCTTGTAAAGTCTGCTTGAAAATACTTTACTTTTTCATGTAAAGGGTTACAATATAACTAAAGAAAGAATGGAGGTATTCCTATGCTACAAAGATATCAAAAACATTATGGTCGCTGTTGACGGTTCTCACGAAGCTGAGCTTGCTTTTTGAAAAGGGCATAAAATGTGACGCTGAGAAAATACTCACGCCTAACGATTGCCCATGTAATTGATACACGTGCCTTGCAAAAAGCGTTTCTACATTTGATGCAGAAGTCTATGAAGAATTGCAGAAGATGCAAAGAAACTCATGGATCAATATGCTGAAAAAGCCAAAGAAGCCGGCGTGGCAAATGTTGTCACAATTGTTGAAATGGGAAATCCGAAAACCCTTCTTGCAACAGATATTCCAGAAGAACAAAAAGTTGACCCTCATCATGGTCGAGTGCTACTGGGCTCAATGCCTTTGAACGGTTACTAGTCGGCTTTTCATCTGAATACATCTTGCGCCATGCAAAAAGTTGATTTACTGGTCGTCCGCGATAAAGAAAAACATTATATCCAGTTAAAAGAGATTGGCACAAACCAAGCTCTCTTTTTTTTCATTCTACATTTTTCGTGCAATTTCGTTGATAGGCTTGAATTTGACGTTCAAGCTCTTTTTTAATAGCTGGCTCTGGGGCATAATTTTCTTCCCAATCATCTGGTTTTAAGATTTTATGAGTGATAGGATCAAAATGCGCTTTGCCATCTGGAAAGGAGTTTACCCATATTGGCTCGGTGGACAATCTCAAACAAGTATTCTCGGATCCACTCCCATTAACACAAAACTGCCATAGGTAAAATACAACATATCAATCAGTGCATCTACTTGCCCAACGAGAGACATCTCTGCTTTGCTCTTCTTTTTGACTTTTTCAGCAGCTTTGTTCACAGCTTCGTGCAAAGATTGAACAGACTGCTCAAAGACCTCTTCAGAAGGACTAGCTGCTCGTAAAAATTCCACTCAGTTCTTCTACCTTTGAAGCCTGCACGGTGACTGAGCACCTTCTGGTGTCCACAGAATGGGTTCTTCCTGTGCATTCGTCCATTGTCCCATGAAATTCTTTGACCTTATTAAAATGGTGGTCACTACTGATAAAGACTTTTTCACTCGCTAAAATGCCAAAGTGTTCCAAAGCTTTATGAATCCCGTCCTGACTATTACTGCTGGTTGTATGTTTTGCAACTTCTTTCACTCGACTGGTTCCATTTCCCATGGCAATAGACATACCAACGCCCGCCAACATCTCAACATCATTATCAGAATCACCAAAAGCCATGACTTGATTGATGTCAAAACCGTATTCTTTCCGACCAGCTTAATTCCTTCTAACTTTGACATTCCTTGATTGACGATATCAGCTGCGAAAAGGACTGCATACGAGTAAACTTTAAATCTGGAAAATCCGCTTCGATAGCTTGTGTTTCTTTTTGGTATTGCCAGCATCAGCACTTGATAAATCGGCTCTGAATGGATTTCAATAAATCATCCTGCTGTTGAGGAAGCGCCTTTGCTAACCACATTGTTGAAACTTTTATTTACCAAGTGTGCCATCTTTTTCGGAACAAAAACGACTGGTCCATTGAGAAAACTTGCTCATGCCAAAGCTCATGATTTTTGGAGCCAATCACTCCTGATTTTTGTTCCAAACGAGATTTCTATTTTTATGCTAGGGAGCATACTGAATCAGGTGACGCAAACTGGTTTTATCTAATTGGCTTCAGCAGAAATGACTTTTATCTTTTTGAAAAATATATTGTCCATTATAGGTTACTGCAAAATCTAAATCCAACTGCTCCATAAAAGATTGGACAAAAATGGACCCTCGACCTGTCGCTAAACCAACTAAAATACCTTGCTGTTTTAAACTATGAATCGCTTGTTTTTGTGGATTTCAAGACCGTCCGACTATCATTTACTAACGTCCCGTCAATATCAAAAAGACTGCTTTAATTTCCATTCATTTCTCATCTCTTTCTTTTTATGATACAATAATTATAGCATAGATTCAGGAGAAGCTCACTTATGACCCCAAAAATTTTAGTTTTACATACTGGAGGCACTATTTCCATGCAGGCGGACACTACTGGAAAAGTCGTCACAAACGAACACAATCCCATGAACCATGTTGCAGTTCCTCTAGAAAGGGTATTCAAGTGACGGCTCTGGATGTTTTTCAATATTCCTAGCCCTCACATAACACCGCAGCACATGCTACAATTGTATCAAAAATCAAGACAGACGGGAAACATTTTTGACGGGGTTGTAATTACTCATGGAACGGACACTCTGGAAGAAACAGCTTATGGATACGATGGAACTCCAAATATTCCTGTTGTTTTGACTGGTGCCATGCGAAGCTCTAATGAACTCGGGAGTGACGGAGTTTACAATTACTTGTCTGCACTTCGTGTTGCAAGTGATGAAAAGGCACGCGGAAAAGGGCGTTCTAGTAGTTAGTGAATGATGAACCATGCTGCCAAATACGTGACCAAAACGCATACAACCAATGTCAGCACTTTTCAAACGCCAACTCATGGACCACTCGGACTGATTATGAAGCAAGAAATCCTCTATTTCAAAACAGCTGAACCACGCGTCTCGTTTTCATTTAGATAAAAATTTCTGGGTTGGTTCCCATTATCCCAGCCTATGCTGGAATGAAAAACTGAACTGCTTGATATGCTAGACTTGGAAAAGATAGACGGTCTCATCGCTGAAGCCTTTTGGTGCTGGAAATCTGCCACAAGAAGTTGCCCAAAAGCTCAGCCAATCATGCGAATTCTGGACTCGCCAATTGCACTCGTATCACGGTGCTTTAACGGGATTGCAGAGCCAGTTTATGCTTATGAAGGGGGTGGCGTGAAGTTACACGAATCAGGCATTATGTTTGTCAAAGAGCTCAATGCTCCTAAAAGCTCGTATCAAACTCTTTGATTGCTCTGAATGCTGGGCTGAGAGGACAAGCCTTTAAGGAACTATATCGAAGGTTGATGTTACATAGATAAAAAGCTCCGATATTTCGAAGCTTCTAGGATATTTTTATGTTTAGGAGATTTATGAGTTTTTAGCTCTTTTTGTTTTTAGTTATTTGCCATATATTTTCGATTCCTTTCTGATTGAATATTTTGTTATAATGTACTTTAATGTTTACTGTCATTGGACTTTACTCTTTCTTTTTGATGAATTTAGTATAGCCTGAAAAACTTAAAGCAGATTTATAGATTTCTTTCAGAAATCTTAATTTACTTCATCCAAATGGTGAAGTTTTTGGTTTATATATGATGATAAACTAAAAATCAATCCAAGTAGTCCTGCTTGTCCAAATGAAGCGCCACAATATGCCAATCTGCATTCGTTCGCCAATCAGGAGTGGACACAATTTGACTGGCGACTTTTCTGGCCTCCTCTAAAATTGGATAATCCTCTACAATATCTGCCACCTGAAATTCCGGCAAACCGGACTGACGAGTGCCGAAGATTTCACCAGAACCACGCATTTTCAAATCTTCCTCAGCTAAGACAAAACCGTCAGTCGTTTCCGTCATGATTTTCATGCGTTTCTTGCCGGATTCTGTCTTAGGATTGGCTACAAGAACCGCATAAGACTGTTTATCTCCACGTCCTACTCGACCACGTAACTGATGAAGCTGGCTGAGCCCAAATCGATCCGCATCCATGATTAGCATGACCGTAGCATTGGGCACATTGACACCTACTTCAATAACAGTCGTGGAAACCAGAATGTCCGTTTTCCCTTCCTTAAAATCCTGCATAATGGCATCTTTTTCATCGCTCTTCATTTTACCATGTAGTAGGGCTACATGAGTCTTGTCACCGAAATAGGCCTTTAATTCCTCTTCCAAAGCAATTACATTTTTCAGATCCAGCGCTTCTGACTCCTCAATCAAAGGAGAGATAACATAGACCTGAGCGCCTCGTTGCAACTCTTTCCTCAACCAACCCAAAACTATTTTCCAGCTGCTCGTGCTTGACCCATCGGGTGATAATCGGCTTACGTCCTGCTGGCATTTGATTAATAATGGACACATCCATATCGCCAAAAGCAGTAATAGCAAGCGTTCTAGGAATGAGGTGTTGCAGTCATCATAAGCACATCAGGATTATTTCCCTTTTTCCCGCAGAATTCGCCTCTGTCCCACTCCAAAACGGTGCTGTTCATCAATAATCACCAGACCAAGCCGATGATATGTCACGCCTTCTTGAATCAAAGCATGAGTGCCGACGATCATATCCACCTGACCAGCCTCAATTGCTTCTAGTGCCTGTCTGCGTTCTGCTGGCTTCATTCCTCCTGTCAACAGAATTATCCGTAGTTCAGGAAAAAGTTGGCTCATAGCTATCAAAGTGCTGCTCTGCCAAGATTTCCGTTGGCACCATGAGAGCAGACTGCAAACCAGCTGTATAAGTAGCATACATAGCTAAACCCTGCAACCACCGTCTTCCACTACCGACATCTCCTTGCAAGAGCCTGTTCATGTGAGCTGGCGATTTCATATCCTGTAAAATCTCGTTTAGACTGCGCTCTTGAGCAGCTGTTAACTCAAAAGGTAGAGTAGCTTTTTCTTTTTCTAGCAAGTCTGCCTGCCAAGGAATAATTAAGCCCTGACTAACATCTTTTGTTTCATGTTTGAGAACTTGCAATTGCATTTGAAAGTAAAAAGCTCTTCAAACTTGATCCGACGCAAGGCTTGTTTGTATTCTGTTAAGTTTTTTGGGAAATGCATGGCTCGTACAGCCTGATTCCGTCCTAGCAACTGATAGCGTTCTAACAACACTTGGGGCAAATTTCCCTCCAAGAGCAATTCCAACCCCTGGTCAAAGGCTGTCTTAATGACCTTGACCAAACTGCTTGACTAATCCCTTGAGCTACTCGATAAACTGGCTGCAAATCATCTTCTACTTGCGCCAGAATTTTCATCCCAGTCAAACTAGCCTTTGCCTTATCCCATTTGCCGAAAATAGCAATGGTTGAGCCAACCTCTACCTTGTCTGCTAGATAAGGTTGGTTTAAAGAAGTTGACTGCAAGTACCACTTCATCCTGTTTTATGGTAAAACGCAGGCGATTGCGCTTGTAGTCATAATATTGCACATTAGCTAGCAACGACAACTCCTGAAACAACTGCCTTTTTCACCATCTTCCAGTTCTATCACATTCTTACTTTTTAAAATCTTCATAGCGAAATGGAAAATAGAGCAGTAAATCCTGCAGGCTTTCAATTCCCAGCTACTGAACTTTTCAGCAGATTTCGGTCCCACACCCGGCAGAACCGTTAAAGGTTGGTGTAACTATAATTCTCTTTCAGTTCTGTTTCAAGAATTTATAAAGCAGACTAAAACAGACACCCTCCAATAACTCTTTTGGGTTGTTTCCGACTGCTTTTACATTTTAGCTCATTCTTTTAGTAAACTCTAGGAACACGGTCACTAATTAAAGCAAACCACCTCATAGTTAATTGTTCCCCGTTTTTCTGCCACATCTGTTGCAGAAATAGCCTCATTTCCACTTTCACCGATAAGGACAACTGGCGTTCCAATAGGATAAGACCGAGGTAAACGAACAGTAATCTGATCCATAGACACGCGCCCAACAATGGGACAAGGCTGTCCATCAATCAAAAACATTAAAAGCCTTGCATATCTCGCGTCCAACCGTCTGTATAACCGCAGTGGAATCGTTCCAATATACTGTAGACTATCACTTGTATAAGTAGCTCCGCTACCCTCACATCTGCTCCTGCTTCTAATTGCTTGACATGAACCAATTCTGAAACTAGAGAAAGAGCCGGCTTCATTTCATAAGGAAGCTGCAAGGTACGACCGCTAGGATTGAGACCATAGATAATATCACCTAGACGCACCGCATTCATCACAGTATCTGCATGCCAAAGAGTCGTTGCAGAATTACTAGCGTGAACAATCGGTGGAACGAGTTTCTAATTGCCCTAAAATTTCTTTAAAACGTGCCAACTGTGCTTCAAATTTATGCGTATCTGCTTCATCAGCTGTCGCAAAAATGGGTGAAAATCGCTTCTACCTGAGCGCCTGCTTACGTCAAGCGATGAATAGCTTCTTGAGCTTCTTGACTATCTCGAAAACCAATCCGTCCCCATTCCAGAATCAATTTTTATATGAACAATCAGTCCAGCTACATCTATATTTTGATTGAAAGAGCAAATCTAGCCATTCCAAACTAGCTACCGTACAGGTCACTTTGCGCTCAATTGCCAATGAAATGGCAGAAACATCTGACACCCTAATACTAGAATCGTAATGCTAGCATCACGCAACTCTACAGCTTCATCAATATTAGAAACACAAAAACCATCCACAATTGGCTCAAGACACCGTGTAACAGCAACTGCACCGTGACCATAAGCATCCGCCTTGACAACAGCCCATTTCTCCACTTTATTTGGAATATGCGCTGTAATTTGTTTAATATTAAAGCGGATAGCAGCTAAATCAACAATAACCTTAGTAGGTCGATGATTACTCGTTTTCATGATGTTCCTCCAAAATAACACTAGCTGTAACAATATTACCCTGCATGGCTGAGCGACACCCAGACCTTGCCAGAAAAAGGCGACTTAGTAAAAATAGGCGCTCCCTTTTCATTGTTTAAAAATTTCTAAATCCTGAAAAGTGACACAACCAATTCCAGTCCCCCACGCTTTTAGAAAAAGCCTCTTTAGCAGACCAACGTCCCTGCCAAATATTCCATTTTTCGCCTACCAGAAAGTTCTTCAAACCGTGCAAATTCTGCAACAGTCAAAACTTTCTTGCGAAGCGAGCATTTTTCATAAACTTTTTGAATAGAAGAAATTTCTTCTATATCAATTCCGTGTCCTTTAATCATCTTTTTTAAAAGAGGCTGGGACAAATATTCCAGACTCATTACTTTCTAAAAATAAAACTCAATGCGCTGATGTTATCAGATTTTAGAGATTCACTCTCAACCTTTTTATTTTTTCGTTTTTAGATAGGGTAGTATAAATTTCCTTGACTAATCTGATCTGTATTATCCCAACCCAAAACAAGGGTCTGTGATGGATTTTCCAAACACTTCAGGCTCATTTTGACGGCCATCTTCTAGTAAGACTCAATCATAAAGCCGCAGTACAACTTTTTGATTTTTCTCATTCAATCACGGTTAATTAAAGTTTGACGGACAATCCGCACCTGCTCTAAATACTGCTTACCAGAGTTATCATGATTGGTATCGATGATGATGAAAGGATTTTCCAAACTCATTTTTCATATTGGTCAATCGTATCCAGCAAATTATCATAGTAATAGTTTGGAATGTTTTTTCCATACTCGTCAAGCCCACCACGCAGAATAGCGTGTGCCAAAGGATTTCCTGAAGTTTCTACTTCCTTACCAGCAAACAAGAAACTTTGCTTGTTTTGCGCTGCGTAAATCCCGTTAAACATGACATTGAGATTGCCAGACGTAGGATTTTTCAAACCGGTCGCAACATCAGCCCCACTAGCGACAAAACGGTGTTGCTGATCTTCCACAGAACGCGCCCCAACAGCCATATAAGAAATCAAATCATCTACCAACGGAAGATTTTCTGGATAGAGCATTTCATCAGCTGTCGTCATCTCCGTCTCCGTAATGACACGATAATGTAAATTCGGAACAGCCTTAATCCCATTAATTAAGCTTGGAGCAGCCTTTTAGCATTCGGTTGATGAATCAATCCTTTATAACCATCGCCATTGGTGCGAGGCTTTAGCTGTATACACGCGCATAACCATGAAAATACGGTCTTTCACCTCTTCTTGAGGGCAGATAGGCGCTTTGCATATTCTAGGACAGCCGCTTCATTATCAGAAGAACACGGACCAATGACCAACAGAATGCGGTCATCCTCTCCACGGATAATGGCATTTAACCTCACGATCTCGTGCCTTTTTAGCTAAAGCCTCTCCTTCAACTTTGATAAATTACGAACCTTTGCTACATCAATTGGCTCAGCTAGTTGCCTTAAAATGTCATAATCTCCCCTCTTACACTACTTATCTGTGGCGTCCATGACAATTTTTAAATTTCTTACCAGAACCACATGGACACAAGTCATTGCGCTTCACTTTTTGTCAAATCAATATCGCTCGGTAAGCCTGATTTTTTGATGAAATATTGCGTGTCGCTGTTGTGCTGATATGATGCTCCGTACGTGGACATTCTTGCTCGTGAATTTGAGCTTTTCATCATCAAACGCGTCACATCAAATTCGATCGAACCAATCATATCATTAAACATACGGAAACTTTCAGCTTGATATTCAACGACTGGGTTATTTTGAGCATAACCACGAAGTCCAACTGCGTTCCGAAGTTGATCCAAAGCATCAATGTGATCAGTCCATTTGCTATCCACGACGCGCAAAATCAGAACTTTTTGGAATTCTCTGACGGAATCCTCATTGCGAAGTTTCTCCACTTGACTATCGTAAACCTCCAAGGCACGTTTGTATAAATCAGCCTTGATATCTTCTATCAGACAAAGCTTCTAAATCTGCGATTTCAATAGATTCTTCTGGAACAAGATTGTATTTTGCAAAATTAACAATTGCTTCTAATTTTTCATCTTGTTCTGCACGACTGTTGCCATCCACAAAACGGTTGATCGTTCGCTTCATCATGGCGTGAATTTCCGGTGCCAAATCACGATCAGCCGTAATGACATCATAACGCTGCGCATAGATAATTTCACGTTGCTCACGCATAACATCATCATATTGAAGGACTTGTTTACGTGTATCATAGTTGTTCCCTTCAACACGCTTTTGAGCTCCTTCTACTTGACGCGTCAGCATACGAGATTTGATGACAGACTCTTCTTCGCTGAGGTTCATGCGATCCAAAACAGCTTTAATCCGTTCCGATCCAAAACGACGCATGAGCTCATCTTCAAGCGACAGATAAAATTGCGATTCCCCTTGATCTCCCTGACGTCCGGAACGACCACGAAGCTGATTATCGATACGACGACTCTCATGACGTTCTGTACCAATGACACAAAGTCCACCTAACTCGCGAACGCCTTCACCAAGTTTAATATCCGTACCACGACCAGCCATATTGGTTGCAATCGTTACAGCACCCCGCTGACCAGCATTCATAATGATTTGCGCTTCTATAGTGATTTTTCGCATTCAATACTTCATGAGGAACTCCAGCTTCGACTAATTTTTAGAAATATAATCACTCGTTTCAACAGCAACCGTCCCCACAGCTACAGGTTGCCCTTTTTCATGACGAGCTTTCATGTCCTCAACAACACGCTTTAAATTTAGACTCAATACTTGGATAAAGAAAGATCTGATGGTCAACATGAGCTACTGGACGATTTGTCGGAATCGGAACAACTTGAATATTATAGGTTTCATGGAATTCTTCCTCTTCTGTCTTAGCTGTCCCTGTCATTCCTGACAATTTCTTTGTACATACGGAATAGATTTTGATAAGTGATAGAAGCGAAGTCTGTTTCATCCTGAATTGGCACACCTTCTTTGGCTTCAATTGCTTGGTGAAGTCCGTCTGAATACCGGCGACCTTCCATTGTACGGCCTGTAAATTGGTCCACAATCAAAATTTCTTGCTCTTCACTCACCACATAGTCAATATCTAACAGCATGATATAGTTTGCACGAAGGCATTGTCACTAAAGTGAGTCAGCGCTACATTTTCAATATCATACAGTTTTCTAACTTTGAAGTAGCTTTCTGCTTTATCAATCCCCAGAGTCAGAAAGTCCAATGGTTTTTAGACTGCACATCAATGATGTAGTCATCTTTATTAAGAGACTTTCACAAACCATCTCGCCATGTGATAAAGTTGGTTCGTATCAGACAGCTGGTCCTGACACAATCAAAGGCGTACGAGCTTCGTCAATCAAAATGGAGTCCCACCTCATCAACCAAAAGCGTAGTTTAGCGGACGCTGCACCATGTTTTCAGCATGCACCACCATATTATCACGCAAATAGTCAAACCAATCTCTGCATTGGTTGAATACGTGATATCACATTCATAGGCTTCTTCTTTTCGCTGATGACTTTCTGCGGCAAGATTAATACCAACAGAAAGTCCCAAACCAAGAGTACAGTTCACCCATTTCAGCTGCGTCACGTCTCTGTCAGGTACTCATTTATCTGTGACAACGTGAACCCCTTCTCCAGACAAGGCGTTCAGATAAACTGGCATGGTTGCTGTCAGGGTTTTTCCTTCCCCTGTACGCATTTCTGGTACATCTCCATGGTAAGACAATCGCCCATAATCTGTACGTAAGGGAAGAGGCCTAACACGCTTTGCACCTTTCACGAACAACTGCAAAGGCTCTCATAAAGCAAATCATCTAATGACTCACCATTTTGATACCGCAACTTAAATTCATCTGTCTTTGCTTTCAAAGCTCATCTGACAAAGCAACCATTTCATCTTCATAAGCCATGACTTTCTTTCGCCATTTTTCTCAATCTTCTTAATTCCCTTTATCATTTTCGATAATTGTTTCTTAAAATATTCGCCATTTCTTTCCTTACTTTGTAATAATTCTTATTTTAAAATGTTCTTTTCATTATAGCATTTTTCACTATATCTATCAAGAAAATAAAAGGATAAAACAGCAGTTCCATTCAAAAACTACCGTTCTATGTCTTTACTCTTTTAAGGATAAGAATAACTAGCTATCACACATATTCTCATGCCATCTGAGGAAATATTTCACTTCAAGCTCCATTTGATTATGGTATGTTTTGCCAACTATGATTTGGAATGAATTGTGGTACTAGCACTGTTACGGTATACACCTTTCTTCTGCGCACCACGAGTGATTTTTGTCACATACCGTACGGTTGGTCTATGATATTACGATAGCTTTGTTTCCACATTTACAAATTGAATATCCGGAAAATATTGCTTAAAATTCACTGGCTACTTCTTCATCTTTTTCTTGTGTTTTTCTTTGGTAGATACATGCATGGCAATCACCTCATCACCAATGCTACGCGCATAATTCATCGCACCGTACACTAACACGCGTGACATTTCCAACAAGCACCAAAAACCAGATTTCCTGCATAATTCACGCGTTCAATTCTTCATTCAAACGTCAGCTGTTTGCCACTTTGTTGTAATGGATTTTTAACACCAAGAAAATCCATACAAAACGATGATAATAGGAAAGAATGGTAGCAAAATATCTCGCAAACGAAAAAAGTAGTAAAATCGCTACAATGGTGTAACAAATCGCAGCGCCTAAAATATTTGCTACCGAATATTTCAAGAAATGTTTTCCATACTGCTTGCGCCATGTACGACCATCTCTTGCTTTGAGAAAGAGTCAAAAGGCACAAATACACCAATAGTGTAAAGCGGAATGAGCTGTTCGGTATTCCCATTAAAAATTAGCAAAAGAAGAATAGCACCGATAGCTGAAAGTCAAAATCCCGTTTGAGTAGCCAAAGGCGAGCACCTTTTCTACAGTATACATGTGGTGGCATATATTTATTGTGCCATATTGTAGACAATATAGGAAAGGCTCGAAAAGCTCAGGCATGCTGCTACAGCATGAGAGCTGTTGATAAGTTGGAAAATGTATAGGTCGTCTCAATAGGTGAATTCTCCCAAAATAGCTTTGCGCCATTTGAGGCGAGCGTTGTAACACCTTTACTGGAACGATTCCAATCCAGTAGTTTCAAAAAGGTAATAGCAAACATGAAAACCTAAAATGCTGCCATAATTGCTCAAGGTTTCTCCTGCATTTTCAGCTTTGGGTGTTTTGAAAATATGGCACAGAATTTGAATAGCTCACACCTGTCAGAGAAGCTGAACCACTGTAAATGCACGAAGCAGAAGAACCAAACTGATACCTGAAATAGATTTTCAATCGGAGCTGTTGTACGGTAGGATAAAATTCCCAGCAATAACTGTAACAACCAAAGCCAATTAAGAAAAACAGTACTATGATGAACAAATAAACTGGAATCATCAGCGAAAAACCGCTGATTCCCGCAAGCCACGTAAATTCATTAACATTAAAAATCAGCACTAAAAACAATCGAAATGTGCAAATTGTACGGATGCAAAGTAGGATTGCTGACTAATCTGCATCCGCTCCAGAAGAGCACAGATACCGCTACTGTCAACATATAATCAACTAGCAACCACCACCTGAAACTAGACCAGCTTGGTGAAAGATTTTCCGTTGTGAAACCATATAAGTCTCACCGCCTTGTGGGTAAGCATGAATCACCTGACGATAAAGTGAAATGGTTAAACTCGTCAGCAAAAATCAGCACCACAATACCAGATTGGTAACGACCACCAAATTGCGCACCAGCAGATACGGATACCAAAACCAAAAACAACTTGTTCAGGACCATAGGCAATCGAAGATAGAGCATCGCTTTGACAACATAGCCAGAGCTTGCAGTTTTGTTAATAAGTTTCCTCTTCTCCCTCATCGCTTGATTTCAAAGGTCGACCAATCAAAAATATTCTTCAACTTGGAAAACATCTTTTTCTCCTAATTTTTCAATATCAGCCATTATAACGCTGAAATACTATCAACGTTTTCGAAAAATGACATCATTTTTAATATAACTGACAATTCCTTGCACAAATATAAGATTATAAGTACTGAGAATTGCATTTCATGAGATACCTTTTCAAAATCTAGTAGAACAGTAGAGAACTACTGCCATAATGCTTTTTAGCCTTGATGATAAAAGGAGTCAGGACTTTCTCAACTCTGATTTTCATATAAAACTATTACGGATGACCAACAATCATTTCAAGGTCTTTTTCCTCGAAAGTCCACCTTTCACATCGCTTGGTAGGATAAAATGGTCTCCTTTGCGATTGGATACGTTTCTCCATCTACGGTCAGCACACTGCCCTGCTAGCACACTTACTAGCAACAAGCAGCCATTTTCTCGATATCCACTTTTCCCTGATACTCCCATTTGTAAACAGCAAGAAATCACTAGCTACTAAAAGCGTTGATGTCAAATCATCTGCTTTCACTGTGACTCGACGGCCATTGCTGCGCACCGATATTGAGCACATCAATGGATTTTTCCAAATGCAGCTCGCGCAGATTGCCTTCAGCATCTTTCTCGGTCGAGTCGTAGACACGATAGGTGGTATCAGCTGGACTGTATGCGTTTCTAAAATCAAGATACCTGAGCCAATCGGCGTATGGTGCCACTTGGAACATAGAAGAAGTCTCCAGCCTTGACTGGCACCTTGGTTAAGAGCTTGCCCATTCTTTTCTTTTTCAATCTGCTGGCGTAACTCTTCTCGTGACTTGAGCACTGCGTACACAGATGATTTTCTGCTCCTTTCATCTGCGGCAGATCACATACCAGCACTCCTGTCTCTTCCTAATTCTCCTTCGTGCTCCTATAGCATAGATGGTCATCTGGATGAACCTGAACACTGAGCCAATCATTGGCATCCAAAGATTTTTGGTTTAAAAAGCGGAAAACAGGCTCAGTTGCTATTACCAAACACTCACGGTGCTCTGCATAGACTGTATCCAAGCCCGTCCTGCAAATCGACCGTTTTTATCGTAGATGCGTGGATGAGCCGAAATCGCCCGTATTCGCCTACTTTATCACTGGGAATTTCATGGCCAAATTCATCTCGTAGCTTTCGTTCCGCCCCAGATTTTTCCTGCATAACAGATTGTAAAAATAATGGTTCTGACATCATTTCCTCCTTTTTATTGCACAAATGACTTAAATATTTTTAACATCTAAAAGCGAATACCTCTCGTGTCAAAGCGATTGCGGCTTCTCGAGTACTCAATCGGACGCCCATTTTCGAGATAAACGACTTGCTCCACCTGCATAAAGTGGATCTGGCATTTGACAATCCAGATACATTTTATCATACTTCATCTGGCTTTTCAGCTGTGATATGGCGATAACTTCCAGCAAATTTTAAGTTTAATTCATCCCATAAATAAGCATAGATAGACTGAAGTAAAATACTCTCATCCAATCCTGCACCAAATCACACGGCATATACAGTGTGTTCCAACACATAGGCTTCCTCATCAACAGACGCAAACGGCATATTTTTATAAACTGGTGGCGTTACTTCCACTTGCAGGCTGCCTGCAATCTCGGCTTGGGAATTCAACTGCAAACTGAATAATCTGGCTCGTTAATTTTCGGTCATCATTTTTGAAATCTTGACTCAAGCTTATTGTAATTATTCGCGAAATTTGAATCTTCTTTATCCCAAAAGAGGAATTTAACACTCGTTCCATTTCCTTGTTTGAGAAAAATCAACCCTCAATGGTTAGAATCTCACAGCTGAGTAGTCATTCGGCTGACGCGAACTCTTTTTGATAATTCAGACTGAATAGGCAACATGGAGTCTACTGGTAGACTCCCATTTTCAATCTATCTGAAGTATATTTGCGATTTCTCGTCATTTAGTACAAGATAGCTCCCGCAAATCTGTCTATTCATCTCATTATAATACGAATCAGGTTGTTTGTCCAGCATACGAAGGAATGGATACCAGATAAATCCAATCACCATATCCACTAACTGAAGGACACCACCTAAAAATGGAATTGGTTGCAGCATTCCGCTAAAGAATACGGTACTGTCCAAGGAACTGCCACTCCTGTGGAGCTGGAACAAATTCCTACTGCCATCACAGCATAGTTAAACGCAGTCACAACAATCCGGTGCTAAAACCCATGGAATCAGAATAGTTGCATTCAAAACGATTGGCAAGCCAAAGATAACTGGTTCATTGACATTGAATAGCCCTGCTCCAAGACAAGTCGTCCAACGTCCTCATACATTTTCTTTTCAGAATAAAAGCCATAATGATAACTACAGCTAGCGTCATCCCAGAACCACCTAAACCAACAGTAAAATGTTTCCATAAATGATTTGGAAATAATGTGTGGCATATGCTTGCCAGCCTGATAAGCCCTCTAAGTTATCCAACATCAGTGTATTCCAATGGATCCATGACAGAATTAACAAGAATTTGTCCATGAAGTCCAAAGAACCATAAAATTGAACAAAGAAGGTTGCCAGTAAAGTTGCCCAGATCTACTTCCCAAGCCAACTAGCAGGGCGTTTGAATAACCTTATAAATAATATCATGAAGATTTGCATTGATCCTGTCAAACCAGCATTGACAAACAAGAATATGGAAAGAGTCAATACGGCAGGAATCAAAGCCGCAAACGACTTGGCTACTGCAGGCGGAACGCTGTCTGGCATTTTAATCTGCCAACCTTTTTTCGTTGCCCAGCAGTAGATTTCCGCGCAAAAATGCAACCAGCATGCCAAGGAACATCCTTTAGCCCCTAAAACGGTCTAAACTCAGACGCCTGAAAATTTTCACCTTTTTCTGACATGGTATAAAAAGGTGTCAAGAGAAGAAAACTAGAAAAGGAAACGGCTCCTCCAAAGATTCCCTCTACATCATAAGATTTTGATAAATAATAGCCAATACCAAACGTTACAAACACTGTCATAATAGACATTGTTGCACTTTGACCGCTACCAAAACAGATTAGATAAAGTTGTCGTTGCATCATTATGGCAGATTGTTAAATACTACTACGATTGAGCCAAACATCGTTAATGGAAGGCAAAGCATAAAAGCATCGTAAAACAGCCAAATAACGATTGAAAGGAGTTTGTTTGCCACGGCAACAACTTATCGCGATTTGATCCTAGAACCTTCATCAATCTTTCCCTCTTTTCTGATACTCTAACTATACTATATAAATGTCTATACTAATAAAAGGATTGACTTTTTCTAAAAGTATGAATTGTATTATAGAGAATAAAAGGAGAAAATATATACTTTCAACATTTCCAAAGGGATTTTTCTGGGGACTGCTCACGGTCCGCAAAACAGAAGAAGGCGATTTTGAAGGGACGAAAGGAGAAATATGGAGACTATTGGTGATAAAGAGCCCGAAAAATTTTCAATCATATTTGCACCAGATAAAAAGCTTCTATCAATTATCAGTATTACAAAGAAGATGTGCAATTGATGAAAGCTTAAATAGGGGGCATACTCTTCCACTTTATCCAATGGAGTGCTAATCCCTGAAGGCGTTAGCATCATCAAAGCTGTGGATTTAACTCATCATTGATGAACTGATTGCAATGGTAGAGCATTTATCAAACGCACCATTTTGACAGCCAATGCACTGCAAGAAAAGGCGGTTGTCAATCGGGAAACGGTTGATGCTTATGTAACTTGCAAAAAACCTGCTTTGAGTTATGAGACCTGTCAAATATTGGTTTACCATAACGAACCCGATTGTCCTGTTGAGCGGCTATCTCTATAACTTCCATTATCCCAATGAAGTCAACATGGAAACAGCTGTTCAGTGGCTTTTTCATGAAAATGCTCGTCGGTAGCTTAGCTGTCAAAGCCCTATCGTGTAAAACAGCAAGACGGAAAAATCGGGATCATCCTTAACTTAACTCCGCTATCCGCGTGATGAAAACAATCCCGAAGATGTCAAAGCTGCTCAGATTGCGGATGCTTTCTTTTAACGCTCTTTCTTGAGATCCTGCTATCAAGGGCGAATATCAGCGACTTGATTGCCCTTATTAAGGAATTAGACATGGTGCCAGAACACACAAGTAAGTGACTTGCGACTCATTAAAGAAAACACCATTGACTCGTTTAAGTCAATTATTACCAGCCGTCGGGTTGAAAAGCAAAAGAAAACCTGCCGGTAGATCCCAGAACTATGCCAGATGATTTCTTTTGGACTACTACGATATGCCGAATATGAACCCTGATCCGTGGTTGGGAAATCTACGAAAAAGGGATTTTACGATATTATGATTAACGTTCGTGATAACTACGGTAATATTCCTTTGCTACATCTCAGAAAATGGTATGGGCAATGAGGAGCGCTATATCAATGCTCAGGTCAAATCGAGGATGATTACCGTATTTGACTTTATCAAAGATCACTCCGTTACTCTTTCATCAAGCAATTAACAGAAGGAGCTAACTGCCTTGGTTATCATCTGGACCCAGTGGACAATTGGTCCTGGTGCAATGCCCTATAAAATCGTTATGGACTTATTGCGTTGACCTAGACCAACAAGGTAAACGAACGATTATCGAGGTTATTTAAAGAACTGTCTGACAAAAACGGGTTTTGAAGATTAGTTTACGCAAACTCCCCAAGGTATCGGAACCTTGGGAGGGTTTGAGTTCTCTTATACCTATATGTGACTAGTTTGCAAATGCTATGTTTATTCTTAGGAGGTTTAGCAATAAATTGCTCTCTCTAGTACATAATTCAAGATACTTAATGCCACTTCACGTAATGTCATCGTTGTCATCAAAATGATCTGTGCATGAACCATGATAATCTCGATCTTAATCTCAACACCACTTGCATAATCTTGCAACAATTTTCGTTTAGCGTGATGCGCTTCAACCAACTCTGTATTCGCAGCTTCAATTTTGAGAGGCTTCATCGTAGTGACCAAGACGCATCGCTGCAAATGCTTCGTGTACTGTTGCACGCGCTGTTCCACTATGGAAGAATGATTTTCACTGCTGCTACAATGTCTGTCATTCATAAAACCCTCTTTATAGATTGTCCGTTACCACTTTTGGCTAAGGCTGCGACCCCTGTTGGATTGGAAATAAGCTGAGGCCAGGGAATTTGAACAACTGGGCGTCCAACTCTTTTCACCGAGGTCACAAAATTGTTTGAAATACATTCTTGTTTGAGGACCTTAATTAAGATAAGATCAAACAGCTGCGAGATTCAATCACTTTTATTTCCTTCTGTTGCAATTGTGATTCGCCTCAAATATTGCTATCAACAGGGTCGCGGCCTTAGCCAAAGTGGTGGCGGACAGTCTATAAAGAGGGTTTGCGTGCGGAAGGGTACAAGTGGCGGCGTGCTATGATGGTGCGTCTTTAACCCCCGTCTGTTATCAACGATGGGCGCTGGTGTTCAGCTATGGTATTAGTGAGCTCGAAGAAAAAAGCAATTGACAGAAAGCTTATGTATTCTTATAACCTGTTTAAAACCGGGGTTCCAGCCGAAACCGCCATCGAACGGTAAAAGCAACCCATCGTTCGTTGATCGCTAACATTGCACAATCGCCAGAACGACGCGGCAATCGTGTACTTGCCTGGGCGAAATATCATCACTGTAAAGGGTGACCTCGGCTTTGCTAACGTGTGGCGCATAGCTGCTGGCAATGCTGTGTTCTGGCACTCAGCAAGAAGCTGTTTGAGATATCTCTTCGTATCACGCAGATAACACTGGCGCCAAACGTGCTCGATGATCTCGCCGGGAACTGTGTATTATGTTGTTGTCTCCA